>Ga0172371_10005252_pt1 | contig 19285 bp, 21 predicted proteins | sample Lak12m_FD_114543 | JGI IMG/M metagenome (GOLD analysis project Ga0172371, IMG submission 114543) | Freshwater microbial communities from Kabuno Bay, South-Kivu, Congo - kab_022012_12m | ecosystem: Environmental > Aquatic > Freshwater > Lake | place: Democratic Republic of the Congo: South-Kivu...
ATCAAAAATCGGCTGTTGTTGGCGATGAGCTTGAGCCGACCGTATTGGGTGGTGAAGTCCCAGCCAATCCAGCGGTCACGCACGCCGCATTTGAGCGCAGCTGCCGAGATGCTCAAGAGTGCCACCCATTGGTCACGCCAGAGGGCCACGTACCAGATGGTTTCGCCAATCTTGGCCAGATCACCGAGGTAGTGGTGCTGGGCCATCAGCGCTTTGTAGCGGGGCTCTTCGTCCCGTTCTATGGGGCGCAGGTGAAGTTCGCCGAGATGGGCGCGGGTGAATGTTTGGGTGGGCATCCCCGGGTTTGTAGCGCAAAGAGGGGGGGATGTCCAGCGATGGGGTGGTTTGTGTTGAATTAAAACTACATTTGATGGGGAATGAATTCACCCTGGGATCTTCCCCATGCCAGGCGAGCCACAACCTGCAAAGGTTGCGGTTGACGGCAACACCGTGCCAAGGTCGAGAGGCAAAACTTTGGCACCGACATCGCTTGGGTCAAAGTGATCAGCGCCGCCGACCAATACCCAATCGGTTCCTCAAATCAGCGACTTGCGAATCCGCGCCGAGATCAGATCAATGCCGGTGACCGTGACGATGATGATGATCATCACGGCACAGGTTTCTGCATACTGGAAGCTTCGAATGATCTCCCACAAAATCACGCCAATGCCTCCGGCTCCGACCATGCCGACCACCGAGGCCGAGCGCACGTTGGATTCAAACCGGTACAGCGAATACGAAATCCACAGCGGCAACACCTGCGGAATGATGCCGTAGACAATTTCCTCCAGCGCATGCGCGCCGGTGGCGCGGATGCCTTCCACAGGCTGCGCATCAATCGACTCGACGGCCTCAGAAAACAATTTGGCCAGAATGCCGGTGGTGTGCACAAACAGCGCCAGCACACCGGCAAATGGCCCCAGGCCAACGGCCACAATAAACAGCATGGCAAACACCATCTCATTGATGGCACGCGCCGCGTCCATCAGGCGGCGGATGGGCTGGTGAATCCACCACGGTGTGATGTTGGTCGATGACAGCAAGCCGAAGGGGACAGCAAACAGCACGGCCAGAGCGGTTCCCCACAAGGCGATCTGAACGGTGACAACCATCTCTTGCAGGTACGTGCGCCAGTCAGCGAACTTGGGCGGGAAGAAGTCGGCAGCATAGGTGGCCATGTTGCCGGCATCGCGCACCAGGTCAAACGGCCGCATGTCGGCGCCACGCCAGGAACCCGCCAGCAGCGCCAGCAAAAAGCCCCAGGCGAACAGGCCGAGCAAATTGGCACGCGGGGTTTGCGGCTCAGCAACGGCGCACAACACCGGCGTGCTGGGCAGGGCACTCACGCTGGCACCGCAAATATAGCTGCCAAAATTTGAGGCACCAGTCGCATCACTTTGCCTTGCCCAGTGCCGCCAGTTGCCGGTCAATGTCGGCCAGTTTGGACTGTTTGTCGCTGGCTGCAAGCGTCGTATCGGCTTCAAATTTGTTGCGTGCCTTGAACAGTTCAAGCTGGCGGATCGGGATCAGCTGGTCGTTGCTGGAGGCCTTGAAACCCGAGAGCTTGGAGAGCTTGAACAGGTTGTCTTTTTCCTGCTGCCCGCCTTGGCCGTAGGTGTAAAAAAATTCACGCACTTTCGCCTTGGTGGTTTCGGGCAGGTCTTTGCGGATCACCAGCGGATCCAGCGGGATCAGGGGCGACGTCCAGATGACGCGAATGTCGTTGAACTTTTCGGGTAACTTACCTTTGATTTTGTCCAGGTTTTCGCTGTTGTTGGTCGCCACATCCACCTGTTTGTTGGCGACGGCCAGCGCGTTGGACTCGTGGTTGGCGCTACGGGTGAGCTTGAAGAAGGTTTTCGGGTCAATCTTGTTCTTGGCAAAAACATAATAGCTGGGCACCAGAAAGCCCGATGTGGAGTTGGGGTCACCATTGCCAAACGACAGATTTTTTCCTTGCTGCAGCACGTCATCGAGCGACTTGAGCGGGCTGTCCTTGTGCACGATCAGGTGTGAGTAATAGCCCTGTGTGCCGTCCGCATTGACCATCTGGGCAAACACCTCGCCGCCAGCGCGGTCTACGGCTTCCATTGCCGACTTATTGCCAAACCAGGCCACATGCACCTTGTTGAAGCGCATGCCTTCAATGATGCCGGCGTAATCCGGGGCAAAAAAGGCGTTCACCTTCATGCCGGTTTTTTGGCTCATGCCGTCCAGAATCGGCTGCCAGTCAGACCTCAGGTTTTGCGACGACTCGGTCGAGATGATGCCGAAATTGAGTTCCTTCAATTCCTGCGCCACCACCGGGTTCATGGCAATGAGTGTGGCGCCAGCGACGCTGGCAATGAGATTCTTGATCATGGAAATTTCCTTTTTGAACGTGGATGGAAAAGAGGGACGTGAAAACAATAAAAGGCGGCCTCGCGCCACAGCCACCAGCACCGTTCAGGCGACCAGTGCCGTGGGCCAGACCAGGTGCGGTGCCATGGGTTTGCTGTCCTGCAAGCTGGAGATGTGGTCACCCAACGACAGAATGTCATCGGCGTCGGCACCATAGAGTTCGCGCAGCAGGGTGGGAGTCAGTGCCTGCGACGGGCCGTCGTACACCACACAACCCTGGTGCAGGGCGACGGTGCGGGGGCAGTATTTCATCGCCACATTGACTTGGTGCAGCGACACCACCACCGTACAGCGATCTTCCCGGTTGACTTGCGCCAGGATATCCATCACCTTGCGTGAGGATTCGGGGTCAAGCGACGCGATCGGTTCGTCCGCCAGAATCACTTTGGCGCCCTGCACCATGGCGCGTGCAATAGCAGCGCGTTGCTGCTGGCCACCCGACAGAGTCGATGCCCGCTGGGCACAACACTCGGCAATGCCGACACGCTTCAAGGCCTCCATGCCACCAGCGATTTCTGCCGACGTGAACCAGCGCAGCAGGCTGCGCCACAACGGCACCCGATGCAGCGCACCCGCCATGACGTTGACGATCACCGGCAGCCGGTCTACCAGATTGAACTGCTGGAAAACAAAGCCAACGCCAGCGCGAATGCGACGGATGTCGGCGGCGATTTTTCCGTATTGCTGGACGGTCTTGCCGTGAATCTGGATCAGACCCTGGCCCGTACCATCGCCCGCGACCAGGCCTGCCATGTGGCGCAGCAGGGTTGACTTGCCGGAGCCGGACGCGCCAATCAGCGCCACCATTTCACCGGCCTGGATCGTCAATTGAATTTCGTGCAACGCCTTGCGGCCGCGAAAGGTCTTGCTCAGTGCATTAATGTTGATCGCTGGTCCCATGGTCACTCCGGTTTGGAGCGCCTAAGTTAACAACGCAATATGTCAGATTGATGTCGGTTGGCGGTGCAATTTGACGTGTGCAGGAAACGACTCAATCGAACCTTTGACTCAGGAATGGCTGTGCACCAGCGGCAGATGCACCTGCGCATGCGTATTCGGCTCGGTGTCGTCCCAGACAAAGTCATGCGTGGGCTGGTGGTGGCTGTGCGGTGTGCTGGCACCAAACAGCAAGGCAGCACCCAGGGCATAAATCTTGGCACATGGCAAGAGCTTCATGCGCGCATTGTGCGGCAAGGGGGCCATGGCTAACCCTGATGGCGAGCCAGCCAAGTATGATTTGCCCGTGGCAGACGCATCAGACACAGCCCCTTGATTCACCCCACCGGAGACAAACCCATGCAAAGAAGACACCTGATCGCCGCCGGCGTTGCCGCGGCCACCCTGCCCTTGTGGACTAGCGCGCAGGCGCTTGAAAAATCCAAGCTCACCATCGCGGTGGGCGGCAAGAATTTGTTTTATTACCTGCCGCTGACCATTGCCGAGCAGTTGGGCTACTTCAAGGACGAAGGCCTGGACGTGACGGTGGTGGACTTTGCCGGCGGCTCCAAGGCGCTGCAGGCGGTGGTGGGTGGCAGCGCCGACGTGGTCTCGGGCGCGTTTGAGCACACGCTGAACATGCAGATGAAGGGACAGCCGATGCGCGCCTTGGTGCTGCAAGGGCTGGCGCCGCAGATCGTGCTGGGCATCAACCCCAAAACCATGCCCAACTTCAAGAGCGTGGCCGAACTCAAGGGCAAGAAGATCGGCGTCACGGCGCCGGGCAGCTCGACCAACATCATGGCCAATTTTGTGCTGGCGCAAGCGGGTCTGAAACCCAGCGACGTGAGCTTCATCGGCGTGGGCGCGGGCAAAGGCGCGGTGGCAGCGATGCAGGCCGGCCAGATTGATGCCGTGAGCAATCTGGACCCGGTTATCAGCCTGCTCACGCGCTCGGGCTACCTCAAGATCGTGACCGACACGCGCATCGTCAAAGAGGCCGAGCGTGTGTTTGGCGGCCCCATGCCTGGCGGTTGCCTGTACGCGCCGCAAGCGTTTCTGGACAGGAACCCCAACGCGGCGCAGGCGCTGGTCAACGCCATGGTGCGTGCCAACCAGTGGATTCAGCACGCTGGTCCGGGCGACATCATCAAGACCGTGCCCGAAAGCTATCTGCTGGGCGACCGGGCGGTTTATATCGACGGCTTTCTGGCCGCGCAAAAAGCGCTCTCGCCCAATGGTCTGTTCCCGGAAAAAGGCGCTGCCACCGCGTACAAGGCGCTGTCCAGCGTGGACCCCAAGATGGCCGCATTCAAGGCCGACTTGAATGCGGTTTATACCAACGCGCTGGTCAAAAAGGCTCTGGCCAAGTACCCGGTCAAGGGCTGATGCGCGCATGACCGCGCTGCTTCTGAGTGACGTGGCCTGCACCTTCAAGGCGCGTGACGGCCACGGCCGTTACACCGCCGTGCAGCACGTGGACCTGCGCGTGGGCGCGGGCGAATTTGTCAGCGTGGTCGGCCCCACCGGTTGCGGCAAGAGTACGTTGCTCAACGTGGGTGCGGGCTTGCTCACACCCAGCAGCGGCACGGTCACAGCGTTTGACCAGCCGTTAACGGGCATCAACGAGCGCGCCGGTTACATGTTTCAGGCCGACAGCCTGATGCCGTGGCGCAACGCGCAAGACAACGTGGCCGCCGGTTTGCAGTTTCGCGGTATCCCGATGGCGCAGGCGCGCGCGCAGGCTGATGACTGGTTGCGCCGCGTGGGTTTGGGCGGTTTTGGCGACCGCTACCCGCACCAGATGAGCGGCGGCATGCGCAAGCGCGTGAGCCTGGCGCAGACGCTGGTGCTCGACCCCGACATCATCCTGATGGACGAGCCGTTTTCCGCGCTGGACGTCCAGACGCGCCAGTTGATGGAAAACGAGCTGCTGGCGATCTGGCAGGCCAAGCGCAAGGCGGTGCTGTTCATCACGCACGACCTGGACGAAGCCATTGCGCTGTCTGACCGCGTGGTGGTGATGAGTGCCGGGCCGGGCAGCCACCCCATCGGCCAATTTGCCATCGACATCCCGCGTCCACGCGACGTGGCCGAGATCAAGACCAGCGCGCGCTTTCTGGAGCTGCACGCCGCTATCTGGGGCGTGTTGCGCGAAGAGGTGCTCAAGGGGTATGCGCAGCAGTTGAAGGTGGCGTGAGATGGCGGCTACGTCTTGTATGAGTACTTTGGGGAACAACCGAGACATCCCGTTTGGCCTGGCTCCGCAGGATGCAGTGCGGGCCCGCCCGCCTCATACTGGGGTACCAGAAATCGGCGGTCAGGCCCGGAATGCATCCTGCTCAACTGGTTTTATCGGCAGTGTTGCCCCACACCGTTCAGCGCAGTGGCGGGCATTGGTGGCCGACGATTTCGGGTACCCCCGTATGAGGAGGCCGCCAATGCCTGTCGCTGTGCGGGTTCAACCGACAACCGCATCCCATACGTACCAAAGGCATCGTGCCGGGGCAAAGGTAGTCAAACAATGACCTACAAACTCAGAATCTGGCAGATCGGCCTGCTGGCCGCGTTGATCGCGTTCTGGCACCTGATGACCGCACCCGGGCTACTGCCCAACGTCATGTTCGAGACCGACACGCAGGCCGCATTCTTCTTTGGCGAACCGCTCAAGGTGACGCAGCGCGTTTGGGCGTGGTTTGCCGTGGACGCCGACATTTACGAGCACCTGGGCGTGACCCTGGCCGAAACCTTGATGGCCTTTGGCTTGGGAGCCGTGCTGGGGCTGGCGGCGGGGCTGTGGCTGGCGCTGGTGCCACTGGCCAGCGCCGTGGCCGACCCTTACATCAAGGCCATGAACGCCATGCCGCGCATCATCCTGGCACCCATCTTCAGCGTCTGGTTCGGGCTGGGCATGGGCTCCAAGGTGGCGCTGGGCGTGACGCTGGTGTTTTTCATTGTGTTCTTCAACGTTTATCAAGGCGTCAAAGAGGTCAGCCCGGTGGTGCTGGCCAACGCACGCATGTTGGGTGCCAATGCGCGCCAATTGCTGCGCTACGTCTATCTGCCCAGCGCCACCAGTTGGGTCTTTTCCAGCTTGCACACCAGCGTAGGGCTGGCGTTTGTGGGCGCGGTGGTGGGCGAATATCTGGGTTCCAGCCGGGGCGTGGGCTACCTGATCTTGCAGGCTGAAGGCAGCTTTGACATCAACACCGTGATGGCCGGCATTGTGGTACTGACCGCATTTGCGCTGGTGCTCGACGCGCTGGTGGGTCGGGTCGAACGTGGCTTGATGACGTGGCAACCCAAGACCGGCGAGACCGAAAAATTATGAGCACTACGCCCATGTTTTATAAGCGCTGCAAGCCAATTTTGCTCAAAAAGATCAGCGGCGCTGAGGTGCTTGTGGCGCTGGCCATGACGTTGCTTTTGGCGGCTTGTGGCAGTGTGCCGTTGACACCATCACCAACGCCGCGAGAAACGGCGATTGAGCGCTTTGACCCCGTACCCGGGCGCTTGACCCTGGAGCAGGCCAACGACGTGACCCTGTACGCCCTGGGGTTGGTGGGCACACCCTACCGCTGGGGTGGCAACACCCCCGAAAGCGGTTTTGATTGCAGCGGTTTGATCACCCACGTTTACCGCACGCGCGGCGGCGTTGAGCTGCCGCGCACCACGGCCGAACTGACGTTTTGGGGGCGCAGCGTGACGTCAGAGGCCGTGCAGACCGGTGATCTGGTGCTTTTTGGAAAATCGTCGGTGGCTACCCATGCGGGCATTTACGTCGGCCAGGGGCGATTTGTGCACGCACCTTCCTCCGGGGGCGTGGTGCGGCTGGAGCGGGTGGATGCCCGTTACTGGGCTGCACAAAACCCGCGTTTTCGGCGACCTTGAACGTTGAACCTGGATTCCTCAGTTGACCGCTCGTTTTTTACCTTCAAGCCCGTATGAAAATTGACTTTTTCAGCGTCGATGATGCTCACCTTTGGGGTGACAGCGCTACGCACACGATTGAGCCACTGGCAACGCGCCTGGGGTCGTTGTTCCTCCTTGCAGGCAGCAAGCCTGCGTCGTCGTCGCGCCTACCCGGACGCGCCGCCAGCAGCCCACTTGGGCGTGTCCAACTGAGGAATCCAGGTTGAACCGGTCGGGTGTACATGGTGGCACACTCAACCCACTCCTGATACAACGAGCTTGCCGCACATGCACCTGCCGCCTGAACCTCAGCCAAAGCTTTTTTCCCTGCTGCTGCTGCTGTCCGGCTTTGCCGGTATTTCTTATGAAATCCTCTACGGTCGCATTCTTGGCAACATGGTTGGCGATCAATTTGTCGTATCTGCCGCCGTCTTGATGACGTTTTTAGGGGGTATCGGCTTAGGCTCGGCCTACGCGCACCGGCTTTGGCGCGGGTTGTGGGCCATCGAAGCGGGCATTGGCCTTTATGGTTTACTGATTGCGTTTACCCAGCCGTGGATCGAGCGCGTGGTGTATGCCGGTGCGGCACTTTTTGCCGACCCACTGGCGGGCAGCGTCATGATTTGCGTGCTGCTTTTGCTGGTACCCGCCTTTTTGATTGGCTGCAGCGTGCCGTTGTTCTCGGGCTATTTGGGGCGGCAAAACACCGCGCGGGCGCGGGCATCTTTTTCGCGGGTGTACATGGTTTACAACCTGGGTGCAGCCTTGACCACCTTGCTGATCGAGTTCTTTTTTATCCGCAGTTTTGGCATCCGCGGCACAGTGGCTTTGTTTGCCTTGGTGAACCTGCTGATTGCGGCTGGCCTCTGGTCGCGCTTTTCCCACTTGCGCGAGACCCAAATACAGCACATCCCGCAAAGTGTGGTCATCGGTTCAGCCTTTGGGCTGCTGCCCGCCAACCGCTCGCTGGCGTTGATGTTGGCAAGCGCGGCCTCGGCCATTTTTCAGTTGTTCATGGTGAAGTATTCTGAAATGGTGTTTGGCCCCTTTCGGGAATCGTTTGCGCTGGTGCTGGCGCTGATCTTGGTTGGCATCACGCTCGGCTCGTTGCTGGTGCGCCGCTTTGCGCTGAGTTTTGCGCACGTCATGTGGCTCAATCTGTTGGGTCTGCTGGGGCTGATGCTCCTGGCTGGCCCGGCCATCTATGTGTATGCGGCGCTGTATGAGCTGGTGGCCAACCTCTTTGGGGGGCTGGTTGCACTGAAACTGCTGATGCTTTCGGTGTTGATGCTCGTTCCGGCCATGGCTTTTGGTGCCACCATTCCAGCACTGCTTACGGCACAACATAAGGACGGTGGTGACCACGACGTCAGTCGCCATTCTGGCGCGCTGCTCTTCATTGCGTCGCTGGCCAATGTGGCGGGCTTCTTGCTCATGGTGCTGGTACTGCACCGGCTGCTTGATTACGGCGTGCAACTGTTGGTGATCGGCGGCATTTCTGCCCTGGCACTGGCGTTGTACACCCGGGGCAGGCTGAGACACCTGGTGCCGGCAGCGATGGTGGTGCTGGCCATGTTTGGGTGGCAGCATAACAAGTGGGACGAAGACCTGCTGTTTTTGAGCTACACCAATTTTCGCAATGTGAACACCCTCAAAACCGAACGGGCAAGCTTCAGCCCACCCGACCGCTACAAAGGCTACCAGGATGTTTTTTCCATCAACTGGATGGATGGCAAACCCTACTTTTTCATCAACGGTTACACCAGCATGGCGCTGAACAACCCCTCTGAAAAGATAGTGGGCGCGCTTTCTTCGTTGTACGCGCCGCGCCTGGATGATGCGCTGGTGCTAGGGCTGGGCAGTGGTGCCACGGCATCTGCCGTCGGGCTGTTTTTTGATCGTACTGAGGTGGTTGAGATCAACCCGGTGGTGCGAAAAAATCTCTACCGAATGGCCAAGTGGAACTACGGAATTGAACAAAATCCGCGGGTCAACATGGTGGTAGATGATGCCATTCACCATGTGAAGATGAGCGACAAAAAATTCTCTTTGGTGTTGAGTACCGTCACCACGCCGCTGTATTTCAGCTCATCCAAGCTCTACACCCAGGAATTTTTTGACAGCGTCAAAAACCGCCTTACCCCGGACGGGGTGTATGTCACCTGGATGGATTCACGCATCGGTGACCAAGGCGTTGACATCATCTTGCGTACGCTGCAAAAAACCTTCAGGCACTGTGCCATTCTGTATGTCAAATCTGCCTACTTTCTGCTCATAGCCTCCAACAAACCGCTGCGCGTCCAGCAAGCGGACGCCGTCAGCAACCAGCCAGACTTGGGTGCCGACATGATCCAAAATCATGGCGTTCTGACATCTTGGTTGCCTTATCACCTGATACACACCGATGTGTTTGCCTTGATTGACCAACCCAATGGCCCCCTGAACACTGCTGACTATCCGGCACTCGAATTTGAAATGGCACGCCTTCAAACTCGAGGCCTCCCCCAATTCAGCAAACGCTTGCTGTCAGCTTTTGACATTGACATGGTCAAACGCGCGCTAGGACCCGTGAGTGAAGCGTTTCCGGGCGATTTCATCGCCCATCATGAAGACCGGCTTGGCAACGCCAACATCACAGAACGCTGGAAAAAGGTGTTGGCTGGCACACCAAACCTGTCGTACAAGGCCAAATTGGCTGATTTGGACTGGCGCATGTCGCGCGCGCGCCTTGAAAACAGCGCTGACGCTTGGTATGCGGTAGGCGTGCAACTGTCCCACATGCATCGCGACCAAGATGCCATTGAGGTGTTCAATCAAGTTCTGGTCATGGACCCCACGCAGAACAACGCCCATTTCTACCTGGGCACCAGCTTTGAACGCCTTGGCAAGCCAGACAAGGCGTTGGTCAGTTACCGAGCTGAAATGCAGGTTGACCCTAAAGACAAAGACGCAGATTTGCGCATAGGCCGCCTGCTGCTCAGCGCAGGGCACTACCAGCAAGCACTGGATACGCTCAACCAGCACATCGACACCTGGCGATCTTTTGACGGCACGGCCTACACCTACCGCGCCATGGCGCACAAGGCGCTGGGCCACACAGAATTGGCCCGCAACGACCTCAAGCGCGCCCTGAAGCTGCGCCCTGAAGATCAACAGATGTTCGACAAAATGGGGCTATAACCTGGGCGCGGGTGGCCTGCCATGACCACTGATCACCTCAAATCGACCGCTCGTCTGTTGCCGCCCCTGCCAAAATAAACGCTCTCATAATCTACAGAAATGAAAAAGTACACAGGTTTCACACTGATTGAATTGATGGTGGTCATTGCCATCGTGGCCTTGATGGCCGCTTTGGCCGCGCCCTCATTCAAGCAAATGATTCAGTCAAACACCGTGTCAAGTGCGGTCAACTCTTTCATGGCTGATATGCGGTTTGCGCGCAGCGAGGCCATTCGCCGGGGCGGCTCCGTGGTGCTGTGCCGCAGTAATTCACCTGAAGCGGCCGACCCCAATTGCGGCACCGGCTCTGGCACCGGTGGCAATGGTTGGGTAACAGGTTGGTTTGTGTTCCACGACCTGGATGGTGACAAAGGCAAAGATGCCAACGAACCCGTGCTGCGTGCCCAAGGCCCCTTGACCAGTCTGGACTCTGCGCTTGAAACCAGTGGTGGGTCGTCCTCGACCAAGTTCCGGTTCACACCCACAGGAAGACTGGTCAGCTTGGGCTCTGCCACAGGCATTCAATTTGGTGGCGCAGATTTTCCAACAGAGCAGCAACGCGTGGTGTGCGTCAGCGTAGGGGGGCGCGCCAGGGTGGCCGTGGATGCCAATGGCAAAACCACCGGTAACGCAAGCTGTAATTAATCCACGAGCACCATGACTCAAACCAACATGCATTTTGGCAAACCTTCAGAGCTTGGCGCTTCTTTGATTGAAGTGCTTGTTTCCATTTTGATCTTGTCCTTTGGCATGCTGTCACTGGGTGCCATGCTGAGTTTTGCAGTGCAAGCACCCAAAATGTCGGCACATCGCGCCACGGCCACCAATCTGGCTTCGGGTTATATCGAGCGTATGCGTGCCAACAAAGAAGAATTTATTAAAAATAATAACAAATACCTCAATGACATCAATTTCGATGGTTCCAGCGCAAAGTATAAAGTCAATAAAAATAACTGCACCTATCCCAACTGCAATTCTGCAACCCTTGCCACAGCAGACTATGATGAATACAAAGTTGCCATTCGGGACGAATTGCCCGCAGGTGGTATTTTTGTAGAACAAGACAACGCGGATGCGACCAAAACAAGCGGTAACCTTTGGATATTATGGTTGGAGCCAAATACCTTTGCCAAACTGGATGCCGGCAATTCTGATAATTGCCCTGTATCGGTTAAAAACATGAATCCAAAACCAAATTGCTTGTATGTGAGATTCAAACTATGAAAACCTCACCGGCACATTTTAAATCGCGCACTTGTCAAGGGTTTTCCTTGATCGAACTGATGGTCTCTTTGACCATTGGTCTGGTAGTGGTGGTTGCTGCGCTTTCTGCCTACATGGGCGCGACATCATCAAGCAAAATGGTCAACGCACAAAGTGTGATGAATGAAGACGGACAAAGTGCCTTGAGCATCTTGTCGCAACACATCCGCATGGCCGGCTACACCAGTAAGGCGGCAGCCGTAGATACCGTTCGCGGTTGTGAGGGCACGTTCACCAACATCAAACTGGGCAGTGTCAACATGGGTGGTCTGAGCTGCACCAATGGCAACACAGCCAGTGATTCCATCTCGGTGTTTTATGAAGCTGATGCCTTCAACACCATTGCCACATCCGCAGGCAAACCTACAGATTGTCTGGGTAGCTCGTTAAAGGTGGATGGCGATGGTTTGTACTGGGCAGAGAACCGGTTTTTTATCGACACCATGGCAGGCACCGCTACCAAAAGCCTCTATTGCAAAGGTAATGCCGTCGACAATAATGGCAACACCATTGACAACAACCATCAACCGTTGGTTGAAAACGTCGAAGACCTTCAATTGACTTATGGCTCTGAAAAAGATGCGGGTGACAATAAAGTGGCTGGGTATGTCAAAGCCAATGATGTCACCAATTGGGCGAAAATTTTGACGGTCCGCATTTGTGTGGTGGTTCGCAGTGAGCAGCCTGTGCTCTCGGATGTCAAATCGGCCTATTACAAAAACTGTGCTGGCGACACCACCCAACCTGGTGACCTGTTCATGCGCCGGGCCTATCAGACCACGGTGGTGTTGCGCAGTAAATTACTCTGAAAGAATTGATGAACAAACCCATTCAATCTTTGCGTGCCGCCCGCGTGTGTACACCCTGCCCGTCACATGAAAAAGGCGTGGTCTTGATTGTGTCGCTCATTATCCTGGTGGTGATTTCCATGTTGGCCATTACCAGTCTTCGTAATGCCAGCTCTTCTGAAATGATTTCAGGAAATGTGCGCACCACCGAACTGGCCAATCAGGCAGCTGAATTTGCTCTGAGATTTTGCGAAAACGAGGTAGAGAATTTTAAAAATGGTTTATCAAACATCATCATCAATGATTATTCTGACCCCCCGCTTTGGAGCAAACTCGATGCCAAAACCAATAGCTTGACAAATTGGGATGGCGCCAATTCAGCTGACAAAGTTAATATTCTGGATGCTGCATTGTTAAACCAGGCAAATATTACTTATGCGACTTACAAGCGTTTACCTGAATGCATGATTGAAGTCGGTGAAGACAAATCAAAAGACGATGCCTCTATTTTTAAAATTACCGCAAGAGGCTTTGGCCCGGAGGTAAGCGCTGCAAACAACAATCGGGCTCGACCGGTAGGCACTGAAGTTTGGCTTCAATCTACCATCACGATCAACTGACTGATTTGATGGGAGCCAGCTATTGAATATTTTTAAAGACCATTTTCACCATTCATTTAATTCACTCATTCACCCATCATGAAAACACATTTTATGCACCACACCTTTTTCAAACTGCTTCCCGTCATGGCACTGTGCATGACGGCCTATACAACGCATGCAGGCAGCAGCGACAGTTCCTCAAGCTCCACCTGGAATTGCAGCCCGCAAGGGGGCATTCGGGGCACGGGCATCATCAAAATCGACAACGGAAACGGCAAGAGCAAGGGACATTGCCCAAGCGGTTATGAAGACTACGTGAAAGACTCCTCTTCTGACCGCTCCAAAGATTCTTCTGATTCAGAAGAATCTTCAGATGCCAAAGATGCCAAAGACGCCACAAACACCAGCACCAAAACCTCTGATGAAAAAGTGGATGTAACCAAGCTCAAATCAGGTCAATGCGACAAAGCCACGTTTGAGAAAGTTGTTAAAGACATCGAAAACAAACAATCTGACAAAGACCAAAAAGAAAAAGTTAAAAAATACGGCAAGGATGACGAAGGTCGGGACAAAGACGGTCGCGACAAAGACGGTTTTGACAAGGATGGCCGTGACAAAGAAGGGCGTGACAAGGACGGACGTGACAAGGAAGGCTACGACAAAGATGGCTACGACAAAAAAGGCTACGACAAGGACGGCTATGACAAGCACGGCAAAGACAAAGATGGCAAAGAACACAAGTTTGATAGCCATGGCCTCGATGAGCATGGCCGCGACAGCGAGGGCCGCGACAAAGATGGCTACGACAAAGATGGCCGCGACAGAGATGGCTATGACAAAGATGGCAGAGACCGTGAGGGCCGTGACAAAGATGGCTACGACAAAGATGGCTTTGACAAGGATGGCAAAGACCGTTCAGGCCACGACAAGACAGACGTAGAAATCAAAACCCTTGAATCCGACATCGAAAAAGAGATGGCCTACTTGAACGAATGCAACGGCAACAGCAATGGCGGTAAAAAAATCAAGTCCAGAAGCGCCCGCCAGCTGTTTTTGCGTCAATAACTCACCCTGACCTGATGCAACGCCAAAACCCAAGCCGCCAACGCTTTCTCCCAAGTCTTGGCGGCTTGTTTTATGGCACAAAACCCTTGCCGCATTCCCCCACCTATTTTTGGAATCACTCTCATGCCGACCCAGACCCATCGCCGCAGCAAAGGCTTCACCCTGATTGAAATCATGATCGTGGTGGCCATCATCGGCATCCTGACCGCTGTGGCCATGCCGGCCTACACCGGCTACATCGCACGCGCCAACCGTGCAGACGCCCGCACCCAACTGATCCAAGCCTCTTTATTCATGCAGCGGTTTTATTCTGCCAACGACAGCTACCAGCAAGACCGCGCGGGCACAGCCGTTTTGACAGCGATGCCCACCAACCTTAAAAACTCGCCGGCAGACGGCACTGCGCTCTACACGCTGAGCATCCCCACAGCCACCGATACCGATTTTTCTCTGCGCATGCAGCCAGTGGTCTCCGGCAAAATGGCCAGCGACAAGTGCGGCGCATTCACCCTCACTGCCACCGGGGTCAAAGGGGTCTGGGTAAACAACGCCGCTGGCAGCACCGCGCTGCGCGACGAATGCTGGAAATAAGGGCTCAGCCCGGATATCTATTTATGTCAGCAGTGTTTGATTGCAGTTGAACCGGGATTGCCCATCAGGCTTGTACCTGGCGGAAGCGGTGAGATTCGAACTCACGAACGTCGTAAAACGTTGCCGGTTTTCAAGACCGGTGCAATCGACCACTCTGCCACGCTTCCGCAGGGCGCGAATTCTAACGCGGCGGGGTTCTTTTGTGGTTCGGCTTGTTCGCCAGGCTGGCCAAAGCTTATGATCGAGTTTCAACCATTTCTTACACGACAGTGCGCTTATGACCACCAGCCAAGAAAGCCATCGCCAATTTTCACGGGTTCCCTTCAGCACCACCGTGACCCTGCATCTGGATGCCAAAACGCTCAACGTCCAGTTGCTCGATATTGCGCTCAAGGGCGCACTCCTGCGCACCGCCGAGCCTCAAGATCTGCAACTGGAGCAAACTTGCCAGCTGCTGTTGCCGCTGACCGGTGGTGGTCAGGCCATTGAAATGAACGGGCGCATCGCGCACCTGGAAGGCCGCAACGTGGGCGTGCGCTGCGAGCACATCGAGCTGGCCAGCCTGACGTTGCTACGCCGCCTGCTGGAGCTCAATACCGGCGACGCCGACATCATGGACCGGGAGCTGTCGCAACTGTTTGCCAGCGGCAAACACGCCTGAGCGACGTCTTACACCACGTTGCAGTCGCGGCGCAGCAGCGCCAGCGCATCGGTCAATTTTGTGTCGCGCTCGCTGAGCAAGCTGGACTGCGCTTCAGCCACAAAGTCGCCCCACAGGTGCAGGTAATCGTCCTGGTGCTCTTGGGGCGCGTGGGTCTGAAGGTAGGCGCTGGCCAACGCGGGGGCAAAGCCACTCTTGCGCATTTTTCTGATCAACGTCAGCGCCGCCTTGCTGGTCAACAAGGTTTTGGGTGGTGCGCCTGCTGCCACGCAAACCAACAAGGTCAGCAAACTGCTGTCGTCAGCGTGCCCCTGGGTGACCTTGTCCCAGGCGGCTGCGCGTGACCGGTCAAACTGGCTGATGTCGGCAAGGGTGTCCTCCAGCCAAAAATAACGCCCCATGAAGGCAGGCGTCTGATCAAACAGTTTACGCACTGACAGCCGTGCGTCCAACAACTTGGGCAGGTCTGCCAGCACCGTCACGCGCACCGCCTCAGCCACGGCACGCAGCGCCTGCGGCAGCGCCTTGGGCACCATCAAGGCGGTAACGACCCGTTCTGGCTCTTTGCGACGCAGCATCTGGATGAGTTTTTCAAACTGGTGCCAGTCGGGCATCTCCTTGCGGTTGGTCATGGCCACCAGCAGCCCGGTACGGATCACCGCTTCGGCGTCGGGCTCGCAGGTCTGCAGGTCATCGGCACTCAGGCCGAGGTGCTGTGCCAGCCACAGGGCGCATTGCACCGTTTGCGCCGCGTCCTGGCGTGCATTCAACTCCGCTACAAATTCAGGATAACTGGCCAGCGACCAGCGTGCCAGCAATGCAATGTGACGGTCACCCAAGCTGGCGGGCTCGTTCATGCCAAAGTGGGTGCTTTGCGGCATGACGATGAGCGCCTTGAGCATGTCCGAACCGGCCTTGGATCGTGACAGCAGCGTGTTGTCGCGCAACAATTCTGCGGCCACGCGCAAGTCGCCCTGGCTGGCGTGTTGCAGGTGCAGGCTGACCAGGTTGACGAGCCGTTCGCGGGCTTTTTCCAGCTCGGGGCGCAAGAATTCACTGCCAAAATAGCGCGCGATCTGCACCATGCCTTTAGGGGCCTCTTGCGACATGGCCTCCAGCTTGTCCGCGATGATCAATCCATGCTGAATGCCGTAGTGCAACGCCTTTTCAAAAAAAGCCCGTCCGTCAAAATGCGAGACGGCGCTGGACGAACGGGTGGCGCGGGGCATGCAGCAGGGTTGTTAAATGGCCGACTCTTCGTCAGAGTCCAGCACCACCGGCGTGGCTTGCCCCAGGTCGGTGTCGCGCGTTTCCACCTTGCCGTCGTCGGGCGGTGGCTCATCGTTGTCGCGCGCCTGTTCAAAGGCCAAAGCCTTGGCGCGCAGCACCAGCAGCATTTCTATGAACACGTCGGGCAGTTCGTAGCGCAGCAGCCAGGCCAGTTCCATCCAGTCCTGGTCGGCCACTTCGTCGTGTTCGATTTTGGGGCGCGCATAGGCGTTGGCGCGCAAATCATCTTCTGACACGATGTCGCCGTCGTCTTCTGATGCGTCAAAAAAACCTGTGCGCGCAAAGGTTTCCACGCGGCTCCACTTTTCTTCAAAGTAGTCTGCCAGTGCTTCGCTGCCGCCCTCAAGATCGCCGATGGCGGTCAAAAATTCCAGCGGATCAGCCCCACCACGGAAAATGACCGCATTCATCATGCCGCGCAAATGGGAGCGGGTCAGGTCGCGGTATTGCTTTTCGATGACAACGGCGCGGGCAAATTGCTCCGGGGTGATGGCCATGTTGACCACCGACTCGCGCGAGTTGTCATACTCGCGGATCACCGCCAGCACATCCTTGGGCGGCAGCTGCCCCAGCACCTCCATCAATGCGCGGTCACCCTGCGCGTCGGCCAGCGCCACCAGCGCAGACTCGGCCCCGACAATGTCGCCAGCGGCAATCAACGCCTGTGTTTTCTCAATCACGGCCAGTGGGTTCATGCAGCCTGCTCCTTGCGATCAAAACCTTGTTCTTGCAGCCAGTTGGCACCGGCCTCGTCGTGATCCAGATCGCTGCCGAGCGCGTCGTCACGGTCATCGTCATCTGCCCCACCGTGGCGTCTGCCCTGCTGTTCAGGGTTATGCGCGTCCGGGGTCGCCTCATCGTGGTTGGCGTGGGCGTCGTGCGTGCGACGCTGCAACAGGTATTCCAGCGCCGCTGCCAGGCTCAGGAAACGTTGCCCTTCGGGTTGTGTCAGCAACGGCTCAGCCAGCGTGTGCGCCCAGGGTGCCAGGTGCACCGCTTCGGCCAGACGATTCCAGTCTGGCAGGTCGTCTGGCCCGGTGGTCACGATCTGTTCCATCGCTGCAGGCACAATGAAGTCAAAGCCGCCATGAAACGCGACTGCCACCATCTCGGGGGCGGTCTCCATCATCTGGCCCAGAAACGCGATCTGGCTGCGCTTTTCACGCAAACGCTTTTGCAAAACGTTGTGCCCTTCGGAATCGGTGGCCAGATCATCGATTTCAGCTTGGTAGGCTGAACGCAAAGCGCAAAAATAGGCAGACAAACGCATGACCGGCCCTTTAAAAAATGTCAGTGTCCCAGCACGCGGGTGAAATACGCATTCCAGATGACACGTGCCGTGTCGATCGGGCTGTCGAGCAGGTTGCGTTGGCGGTTATGGTCGTAGGCCTGGCGCTTGTCCGGGTCGGACAGCACGTCGTACGCCTGTTGCACCCGGCGAAAGCGCGCGGGCGCGTCGGGCGCAGCGTTGCGGTCAGGGTGATGCAGCGAGGCCTGTTGACGAAAGGCCTTCTTGATGTCTGCCAGCGTGGCAGAGCTGCGCAGTCCCAAAGCGGCGTAATGGTCTTGATGCATGAGGTTCGGAATTATCGGCCATCAAGCCAGGTCCAGAAACGTCAATAGTGCATCCAGGTGCGTCGCGTAGTCGCTCAATGCATGGTCGCCGCCGGGCAATACCTTCAGGTGTGCGCCCGGGTAATGAGCGGTCATTTCAACTGCATCCAGCACCTCGTCGCCTTGGGCAATCAACGCGTAATAGCGCTGCGGCTGGGTGATGCGCCCGATTTCCATGGCCTTGAGCTCGTCGATAAAGCCGGGCTCCAGCACAAAGTGCTTGCTGGGGTCGTGCCACAACGCGTGTTCTCCCACGTGGGGCAGCAGGTCACGCGCAGGCTTGACAGCAGGGTTCAACAACACGGCTTTGCAACCCAGGCGTTCGGCCAGCCAGGTGGCGTAAAAACCGCCCAGGGACGAGCCCATGATCGCCGTCGTCGCTTTGGGCCAGCCGGCGATGGCGTGCAGAACCTCATTCATGGCCTGGCGCGGCGACGGCGCCAGCATGGGGCACAGCCAGATCACCGTGGGGTGGCGTGTACGCACGATTTGCGCTGTCAGTTGCGCTTTGGCTGATGCAGGAGACGACAGAAAGCCGTGCAGATAGAGCAAGTGCGTTGTCTTCATGGCGTCATGATAGTCAGCACCGGATGGCCCCATCCGCTACGATGTGACTGATTCAAGGAACTCACCATGATCGACCTGTACACCGCCGCCACCCCCAACGGACACAAGGTGTCCATTTCGCTGGAAGAACTGGGCTTGCCCTATACCCTGAAGGTGCTCGACCTGGCCAAGGGGGAACAAAAGCAGCCGTGGTTTCTGGCGATCAATCCCAACGGCCGCATTCCGGCCATTGTGGACCGTGACGAAGACGACTTTGCCGTGTTCGAGTCGGGCGCGTGCCTGATCTACCTGGCAGAAAAGACCGGCAAGTTGATGCCGCAGGACGCCAAAGGGCGCTCGCGCGTGTTGCAGTGGTTGATGTTCCAGATGGGTGGCAT
>Ga0172371_10005253_pt1 | contig 19284 bp, 13 predicted proteins | sample Lak12m_FD_114543 | JGI IMG/M metagenome (GOLD analysis project Ga0172371, IMG submission 114543) | Freshwater microbial communities from Kabuno Bay, South-Kivu, Congo - kab_022012_12m | ecosystem: Environmental > Aquatic > Freshwater > Lake | place: Democratic Republic of the Congo: South-Kivu...
GAATCCGGTATTTCGCGCTTTTTGAGGTATTCGAGAGCCTTTTTGCCCTCGGGGGTGGCGAGGAGGTTCTTCTGGAAGAAGGCCAGCGCCGAGTTGTTGACGCCGTAGACCTGCTCCTCGAGCTTCTGGGCCTGGGGCGAGATCCTTCTCTGTTCGGGGAGGGGAATGCGGTATTTGTCGGCCAGGTGCTTGAGCGCTTCGGGGAAGCTCAGATTCTCTTTTTCCATGATGAGGGAAAAGACGTCCCCTCCGACGCCGCAGCCGAAGCAGTGATACAAGCCCTTCTCCGCATCGACCGTGAAGGAGGGCGTTTTTTCGTTATGGAACGGGCAGAGGCCGACGTGCTTGCGCCCGCGCAGACGAAGGGTCGTGTACTGGGACGCGATTTCGACGATGTTGGCAGCCTGCCGAATTTGGTCGACTATTTCCATTAATCAGGTATTCAGGGTAACCGGGATTTGCGCAAAGTTTAGTAGAATATAGGTTCCAACTGCCTGTTTGTCAAGAAAAAGACGAAAAAAAGCTTATTTTAATTGGATTTACAGGTGATTGATAAGGCTTGCCAAGTAGGCGGCGCCAAAGCCGTTGTCGATATTGACCACGGAAACCCCTCCCGGGCAGGAATTGAGCATGGCCAGGAGGGCCGCCAGCCCCTTGAAGCTTGCCCCGTAGCCGACGCTTGTCGGCACGGCGATCACGGGGACGGAAACCAGGCCGGCCACGACGCTGGGCAGGGCTCCTTCCATGCCGGCCACGGCGATGATGACCCTGGCGCTCTTGAACTTATCGTATTCCCCGAGAAGCCGGTGCAGCCCGGCCACGCCGACGTCGTACACGCGTTCCACGTCGTTTCCGAGCATGTCGCACGTCACGTAGGCTTCCTCGGCGACCGGGATGTCCGAGGTCCCGGCCGTCAGGACGATGATTCTGCCTTTTCCGGGCGCGGGCGGCCTCTGCTTCAGAAAGACGGCTTTCGCCGCCTCATTGTATCGAGCCTTGGGGATGGCTTTCTTGAGCTTTTTATACGTCGGCCCTTCGACCCGGGTGATGAGCAGGCTGCAACCCTTCTTGACGATCTCCCGGGCGATGTCCAGGATCTGCCGGTCGGTCTTGCCCAGCCCGTAAATGATCTCGGGGAATCCTTTTCGCAGTTCCCTGTGATGGTCGATCTTGGCAAAGCGGAGGTCCTGGTAGGGATAATCTTTCAGAGCCCGAAGGGCCTCCTCCGGGGTCATGGCTCTCTCGTGGACTCTTTTCAGGAGGTCTTCGATTTGGCGGATCATGGCCGGATTTTATCATAAAACCTTTTTAGGCTAAAATATGGGGCGAAACGTCCATGCCTCAGAGCCAATCGATCCGCCGCGAGATCCGCTTCGAAGGAGTGGGCGTCCATTCCGGCCGGCCCGTCCGGATGACCGTGCGTCCCGCGGCCGGCGGCCCGCTCGTCTTCCGCCGTGCCGACCTCGGCGGCCTGGAGACAGCCGTGGACGCCAAACAAGCCGAAGCGCTGAACAGCACGTCCATCACGGGCCCTGATTTCAAAGTCCGGACGGTCGAGCATCTCCTGGCGTCGCTCTTTGCCTTCGGCGTCACTGCCGCCGTCGTCGAGCTCGACGCCGACGAGATCCCGATCCTCGACGGCAGCGCCCTGCCTTTCGTTCAGGCCCTCCAAAATGCCGGATTGCGGCCGGCGGCCGGGTCTGTCCGAATCCTCCGCGTGAGGAAGCCGTTCGCCGTCGAAGAAGGCGGAGCCTCGGTCGTCGTCGAGCCCGCCCTGCCGGGGGAAGGCCTGCACCTGAGCTGTACGATCGATTATTCCCATCCCGCGATCGGGCGCCAAAGCCTCGGGCTGTCGTTGTCGGAAGAGACATTCGCCGCCGAAATCGCCCCGGCCAGGACGTTCGGCTTCTTCGAGGACGTCGAATCGCTTCACGGCCGGGGGCTGGCCCTGGGCGCTTCGTTCGAAAATACCGTCGTCCTCGATGCCGTCGGGATCATGAACGGCCCCCTCCGCTTCCCCGACGAGTTCGTCCGCCACAAGCTCCTCGACCTTGCCGGCGACCTGGCGCTCCTCGGCCGGCCCCTCGCCGGCCGGTTCACGGCCAACAAGGCCGGCCATCGTCTCCATCTCCGGGCCGTCCGGTTCCTCGAGGACCATCCGGACATCTGGACAGAGGGATGAAAAACGGGTAGAATGAGTGGATTCAAGATTTTGGGAGAATACGCGTGAAAGACGAAAAAGCGAGAAAAGACGACTATCAGAAGGCCCTGATCGCCTACGGCGAGGCCGTCAAGGAATTCCGCAGGCAGAGATACGACAAGGCCGCCGAATCGCTCCGCGGCTTCATCGAGAAGTTCCCCGTGGAAAGGGAGCTCGCCGACCGGGCCAAGATGTACGTCTCGATCTCCGAGGAAAAGCTTCGCGAGCCCAAGGAAGCCGTCCCCCTGAAGACCTTCGAGGACTACTATCAATACGGGATTTACAAGACCAACGCGGGCGAGTTCGAAGAAGCCCAGAAGCTCCTCGAGAAAGCGGAAAAGATGGGCCCGGACGAGGGCCGCGTCCACTATGCCCTGGCCGACCTCTTCTGCCTGATGGGGCAGAGCGACACCGCCCTCGAGCACCTCAAAAGGGCCATCCAGATCGACAAGTTCTTCAGGATCCTGGCCCAGAACGAGTCCGATTTCGAGCCTCTCTGGGACGACAAGAAGTTCAAGCTGATCACCCGCATCGTCTGAGGAACCATCGGCGGCGGGGCGTCCCATGTGCGGAATCATCGGCTACATCGGTCCGAAACAAGTCGTCCCGGTCCTTCTCGAGGGCCTGAAGAAGCTCGAATACCGGGGGTATGATTCGGCGGGAGTGGCCCTCGTCGATCAAGGCAAGGTCCAGGTCAAGAGGGGCAAGGGCAAGATCAAGGACCTCGAGGCGAGCCTGGCCAAGGCGCCCCTGTCCGGCGCCTACGGCCTGGGCCACACGCGCTGGGCGACGCACGGCCGCCCGAGCGAAGAGAACGCCCATCCCCACCGGGACTGCACCGGCCGGATCGTCATCGTCCACAACGGCATCATCGAGAACTACCTCCCCCTCAAGCGAAAGCTCAAGGAGGAAGGCCACGCCTTCACGACGGAAACCGACACCGAAGTCATCGCCCACCTCATCGAGGAGCACTTCAAGGGGTCGCTCGAGGACGCCGTCCGGGCGGCCTTGGCCGGCCTCGAAGGGGCGTTCGCCATCGCCGCGATTTCGGCCGACGATCCCGGAAAGATCGTCGCGGCCAAGCTCGGCGCGCCGGCCGTCGTCGGCTTCGGCGAAGGCGAATATCTCCTCTCGTCGGACATCAATCCGATCCTCAGCCACACCCGGAAAGTGGCCTTTCTCGACGACGGAGAGATGGCGGTCATCGGGCCGTCGGGCGTGACCTTTACCGATTTCCAAGGGACTCCCGTCCAGAAGCGGGTCGAAACGCTCGCCTGGAACCCGATGATGATCGAGAAGCGGGGCTACAAGCATTTCATGCTCAAGGAGATCTTCGAGCAGCCGGAGGTCGTCCGCGACACGCTCCTCGGTCGGGCCTCGCTCGATACGGGCAAGGTCCTGCTCGACGAGATCGGGATTTCACCGCAGCTCCTGAAGAAGGTCCGCAAGGCCGTCATCGTCGCCTGCGGGACGTCCTACCACGCCGGCCTCGTCGGCCGGTATTTTTTCGAGTCGCTGGCGAAGCTTCCCGTCGACGTCGAGCACGGCTCGGAATTCCGCTACCGGGACATCATCCTCGACAAGGAGACCCTCGTCATCGTCATCTCCCAATCGGGCGAAACGGCCGACACGCTGGCCGCCCTGCGGGCATCCAAAGACAAATGCGCGGCCGTGCTGGCCGTGACGAACGCCGTCAGCTCCTCGGTCGCCCGCGAGGCCCACGGCGTCCTTTACACGCACGCCGGGCCGGAGATCGGCGTCGCCGCGACCAAGACGTTCACCGCCCAGCTGACGGCCCTCGCTCTCGCGGCCCTCTACGTGGCCCAGATCCGGGACGCCGTGGACAAGAAAACGAGCCTGGCGTTCATCCAGGAATTCCAGAGGATCCCCCCCAAGATGGAGAAGATCCTCCGCGGGTCGAAAGCGATCGAAGACCTCGCCCTGTCGTTCGTCTCGTGCTCCCATTTCCTGTATCTCGGCCGCTGGGTGAACTATCCCGTCGCCCTCGAGGGGGCGCTCAAGCTCAAGGAGATCTCCTATATCCACGCCGAAGCCTATCCGGGCGGAGAGATGAAACACGGGCCGATCGCCCTGATCGACGAGAACATGCCGACGCTGGCCGTCATCCCCCAGGACCGCGTCTATGACAAGATGCTGAGCAATATCTCGGAGATCAAGGCGCGGCTCGGCTACATCCTGGCCGTGGCCCAGGAGAACGACCCGCAGATCCAGCAGAGGGTGGACGCCGTCATCCCGGTGCCGGAGGCCGACCCGCTGCTGATGCCGTTCCTCACCGTCGTGCCGCTCCAGCTCTTCGCCTACCACATCGCGGCGAAAAGGGGAGCGGACGTCGACCAGCCCCGAAACCTGGCCAAGAGCGTGACGGTCGAGTAAATTAGAATTTGATCTTGGCGGAGACGCGCGCCTGGCGCGGCTGCTGCCGGCCCCAGACCGAGCCGAAGATGGGGACGTCCTCTTTGACGTACGAGACCGGGGTCTGGCTGTCGAGGAGATTGAAGACGTCCAGCCGGACGGAGATCGCGGCGTTGTTGAGGAATCCCTTGACCGGCACCGCGAACGATTTCTCGAGTGAGACGTCCACGTAGACGTGGCCGGGCGTCATCCGCGTCCCGCGGCCTTCGGGAAAGGCGTAGTAGCCGCTGAAGCCGGGGACATAGCCGAGCTTTTCCCAATAGTATCCCGAGATGTACTCGAACGCCGCCGCGGCCAGGATCCCGAACGGCGCGCTGGCCGCGGCATTGACCTTGACGTCGTGATCGACGGAGTAGGGGAGCCTGCCGTACCAGCCTTCGTCGCCGATGCCCCGGCCGCCCAGGCCTGCGAACATCCGCTCGTTCTCCGCGATCACGGCCGCCAGCTCCGGCAGGGGCGGGATGTACATGTGCTTCCCGAACAGGCCGACGTAGTTCGTGCTTCCTTCCTGCTGGGACCAGGCGCCCGTCTCGGTCTGGCCGGGGTTCGTCCCCTGGGCGACGGCGTGGGCGTACGAGGCGTTGAGGAAGAAGCCGCGGCCGATCCGGCCGTTGACCTCGACCTCGAACCCGCCGTAGGAGCGCTGCTTATATTCGAAGTTGTCGTATACGAGCTTGTAGCCGAGCGGCGACGTGGGGTCGAAGAGCATCAGGGCTTCCAAGAGATCCGCGGCGCTGGAGTGGACGTAGCGGGCCGCGACCGCCCAATCCCGGCCGATCCGCCTGTCGAACTCGACGAGGACGCGGCTCTGGAAATTGGGGGAGAGCCCGTCGGCGACTTCGAACCTCTGCATCGGCAGCTCCCAGCCTTTGGCCCAGTTCGCCGGGTCGTGGAGCTCGGCCGTCGAGGGCCGGCTCGGCCCCGTCCAGAGATAATCGCGGTAAGTCAGGCTCCCGCCCGGATTGAAAAAGCCGAGGGGCATGGTCGTGATCGGGTCGGAGAAGCGGCCCCAGGCCAGCTTGAGGACGTTCGCCCCGTTCTTGGTCAGGTCGACGATGAGCGAAAGGCGCGGCGAAAAGAAATCGCCCAGGCTCCACGACCAGATCTCGGCGCCTTCCCCGTCCAGACAGAGCTGGGTCTGGCTGCGGAGACCCAGCATCAGGGTGAAGCGGTCCCAGGAGACCCGGTCCTTGAGATAGATCCCGATCCCCCGGGCCGAATTCTTGAAGCTGAAGAGGCCGTATTCCCGGAACGCGGTCGGCGTCCCGGCGCCGTCCTTCCACGTGTCGAAGAAATATTTCGTCCCGTTGTCGTAGCCGTCTCCGGGGAAGGGATCCTCGCTCGTGCCGCTGAACACCGAGCTGAAATCGGAGGACATGTCGTAATATTCCAGGCCCAGGCCGAGCTCGTGGTTCCCGAACGTCTCCGTCTCGAAGTGTTTCGTGAACTTGAAGCTGAAATCGAGCCGCCTCTCGTCGTCGGTGATCTCGCCGTAGCAGCCGTGGATGTTCTGGGCCAGGTCGTTGATGAAATACTGGGCCGGGCCGAGGTCGGCCGAGACGGGATGCTTGAACGACCTGCGCTGGACGAGGCCCAGGCCGGCCTCGACGTATGTCGTGGCGTTCAGGATCCCCTTGTAGTTCATCCGGACGATCAGGCCCTTGGTCGCGTTTTCCTCGTTCATTTCGGGGAGGCCGGTGCCTCCTTTTTGGGGGAACGATTTGTCGTAGATGACGGTCAGGGCCAGGTTGTGGTTCGGATGGATCGCGTAGGCGAGCTTGGCGAAGACGTTGTTCCGGCCGGTCGTCTTCGTCCCGCCGGGAATGGCGAGATAGTCGAGAGCGCCGTCGCGGGTCTCTTCCGTGTTGGTGTAATAGTTCTCGGAGAGGAAAAACCACAGCTTGTCCTTGAGGATGGGGCCGCCCAGGTCGAGGTACCCGTTGCCGTTCGAAAAATAGGCCGGCTCGCTCACGACCGAAAGCTGCTCCCGGCGGGCCGCCTGGAGGTTCTTGTTCATGAAGATGAGGCTGGCCTCGCCGTGGAAGTCGTTCGACCCGCTTTTCGTGACCATGTTGACGATCCCGCCGACGGCCGAGCCGAACTCCGGGCTGAACGGGTCGGAGATGATCTGGATCTCGTCGAGCGAATCGACGTTGAGCTTCACCCCGGAATCCTTGAGCCGCACGCCGCTGATGGCCAGGCCGTCCACGATCCAGGTGTTGCCCTCTTCGCCTTCGCCCCGGACGCTCGGCTGGCCCTCCGCGGCCGTGCCGAAGCGCGTGTTCATCCGGACCCCGGTGACGCCCGGCGCGTACTTGACGGCGTCGACAACGGTCCGGTTCATGGCCGGGACCCTGGCCAGGTCCGCGGCGCTGAGGTGGTAGGACGTGTCCGCCGAGGTCCGGTCGATGAGCGGCGCTTCGGCCGTAACCACGACCTCGCGCTGGAGGGAGGTCAGGGGCAGGACGACGTTCAAGGTGGTCGTCGTTCCCAGGCGGACGACGACGTTCTCCTGCTTGACGGTATTGAAGCCCTGGAGCTTGAAGGTCAGCGTGTAGCGCCCGACCGGAAGGAGCGGGACGTGGTAGTCGCCGTCCGCCGTCGAGAGGGCCGTCCGCTGCCCCTGAAGCGAAGGGCCCGCGGCCGTGATCTCGACGCCGGGCAATCCCGCGCCGTTCTCGTCCGAGACCTTGCCCTTGACCGCGCCCGTCTCGACGGCGAAGGCGAGGCCGACGGCGAGGATGCCGGCGCCGAGCGCGGCCCCGGCCAAACGCCAAACTCTCGTCCTCTGATGTCGGTACGTTCGCCGGCGCGATGCCCCGATTTTAAAATCGGAGCAAAAAGCGCCGCTCAGTATTAATCCTGGACAACCCCCGGGCTTCAGCCCGGGGCGTCGGATGGGTTTATTCATGGGGGATGTCCTTTGCCCTTCATTCTAGCACCGCCCCGCTTTACTTTAAAGATGGCTTCGCATATCGTTAGTACGCGAGGGAGACGCGACGATGAAACGCAGGGAATTCGTGAGGACCGTGGGTTGGGGAGCGGCCGCGCTGACCGCCGCCGGCATGGACGACCTTCTGCGGGGACAGCCGAAGGCCAAGGCTCCAAACATCCTCTACATTATGGCCGACGACCACACGACGCAGGCCATGAGCTGCTACGGGGGCCGCCTGAACAAGACGCCGGCCATGGACCGGATCGCCGGCGAGGGGATGCGCTTCGACGACTGCTTCTGCACGAACGGCATCTGCGCTCCCAGCCGGGCCGTCATCCTGACCGGAAAATACAGTCATCGCAACGGCCTTCGGGACAACGCCCATCCCTTCGACGGAACCCAGACGACCTTCCCCAAATTGCTCCAAAAGGCCGGCTACCAGACGGCGCTGATCGGCAAGTGGCATCTCCAGAGCGACCCGACGGGGTTCGATTACTGGAACATCCTGCCCGGCCAGGGGGACTATTACAATCCCGACTTCATCGAGATGGGAACGCGGAGCCGCCGGGCCGGCTACGTCACGGACCTGATCACGGACTACGCCGTCGGATTCCTCGAAAAGCGGCGCAAGGGCGGCCCGTTCCTGCTCATGATGCACCATAAGGCGCCCCACCGGAATTGGCAGCCGGCGCCGAGGCACTTGACCCTTTACGACGATGTCCGATTCCCCGAGCCCGAGACGCTCTTCGACGACTACGCGACGCGCTCGCGCGCCGCCCGCGAGCAGGAGATGACGCTGCGCGACCACATGGACCCCGTCTCGGACCTGAAGATGGGGCCGCCGCCGGGCCGACTGACGGAGGCCGAGAAAGCCAAGTGGGAGGCGGCCTACGCGCCGAAGCGCGAAGCCTTCAAGCGCTCGAATCCTCAGGGCGAGGCTCTGGTCCGCTGGAAATACCAGCGCTACATGCAGGACTATCTGGCCTGCGTCGCGGCCGTGGACGAGAGCATCGCCCGCATGCTCGACTATCTGGACAAGGCCGGGATCGCCGGCGAGACGCTCGTCGTTTATGCCTCCGACCAGGGATTCTATCTCGGCGAGCACGGCTGGTTCGACAAGCGCTTCATGTTCGAGGAATCCCTGCGGATGCCGCTCCTCGCCCGCCTCCCCGGCCTGATCCAAGCGGGGTCGGTCAGCACGGACCTCATCAGCAATATCGATTTCGGCCCGACGTTCCTGGCGCTCGCCGGCCAAAAGCCTCCGGCCGAGATGCAGGGGGTTCCCTTCGTCGACGTCCTGCGCGACGGCCGGGCCAAGGCCGGGCGGGAGGCCGTCTATTACCACTATTACGAATTTCCGGCCGTTCACATGGCCAAGCGCCAGTATGGGATCCGCACCCGGCGCTACAAGCTCATCCATTATTATTACGACATCGACGCCTGGGAGCTCTACGACCTGGAGAAAGACCCGAGGGAGCTCAAGAACGTCCACGACGACACGGCTTACGCCGCCATTGCCCGCGACCTCCGGGCCGAGCTCAGACGGCTCCAGGCCTATTACGGAGACTCGGACGAGCTGGCCCAAAAATTCCTCAAGGAAGACCTGGCCGCCGCGCAGAAAAAATAATGAGACCCGTTTTCCGGACGTGGTTTCTGGGCTTTGTCGCGCTTGGCCTGGCTCTCTCCGGCGCGCCGCCGGCTTCTCAAACCGCAGCCGGGCCTGAGTCCGGTCTTCTCATCTGGTATTCGCATCCCGCTGCGAAATGGGAAGAGGCCTTCCCTGTCGGGAACGGCCGCCTGGGCGCCATGGTCTTCGGCCGGCCGGACGAGGAGAGGATCCAGCTCAACGAAGAGACCTATTGGTCGGGCGGGCCTTATACGACGACGGTCAAAGGCGGCGCGGCCGCCCTGCCGGAGATCCGGAGCCTGATCTTCGAGGGCCGTCTCGTCGCCGCCCATCGCCTGTTCGGCCGCTTCCTCATGGGGTATCCGGTCGAACAGCAGAAATATCAGTCGCTCGGCAACCTGGTCCTCGCCTTGCCCTCCGAGGGGGATGTCACGGGCTATCGCCATGAGCTCGACCTGGACACGGCGGTCGTGACGACGAGCTACGAGCGCGGCGGCGTCCGCTATCGAAGGGAAGTCCTTGTCTCTCCCGTCGACCAGATCATCGCCGTGCGCTTGACGGCCGACCGGCCGGGCCGGGTCTCCTTCCGCGCCGAGCTTCGCGGCGAACGCAACGACGCCCATTCGAACTACGCCACGGATTATTTCCGCATGGATGGGGCCGGCGGCGACGGGCTGGTCGTCCGCGGCCGCTCGGCGGATTACCTCGGTGTCGCGGGCAGGCTTCGCTATACGGCGCGGCTCAAGGCTCTTCCGGAGGGAGGGGAGATGCGCGTGGAGGACGCCGGCCTCGCGGTCCAAAACGCGGACGCCGTGACGCTTGTCGTGGCCGCGGCCACGAATTTCGTCGATTATCAGGATGTCGGCGGCGACCCGGACGCGCGCGTCGAGGCCGTTCTGCCCGCGGCCGCGAAGAAATCCTGGGCCGACCTGAAGTCGGCCCACATCCGGGAGCACCAGCGCCTTTTCCGCCGCGCCGGGCTCCGCTTGGAGAGCGGACCCGCTTCGGCTCTTCCGACCGATGAGAGGCTGAAGGCGTTCGACGGGTCGAACGACCCCGCTCTCGCCGCGCTCGCTTTCCAGTTCGGACGCTATCTTTTGATTTCCTCCTCGCGGCCGGGGACCCAGCCGGCCAACCTCCAGGGCATTTGGAACGACAAGATGAATCCGCCCTGGGATTCCAAGTACACGACCAACATCAATACGGAGATGAACTATTGGCCGGCCGAGGTCGGCAACCTCGGCGAGTGCGCGGAGCCTCTGTTTACGATGATCGGGGAGCTCTCCGATCAAGGGAGCGGTGTCGCCCGCGAACATTACGGCGCCCGGGGCTGGGTCTTCCATCAGAACACCGACCTCTGGCGCGTGGCGGCGCCCATGGACGGGCCGAGCTGGGGAGCGTTCACGGCCGGCGGGGCTTGGCTGTGCACGCACGTCTGGGAACACTTTCTCTACACCGGGGACCGGGAATTCCTGAAAGCCAATTATCCGGTCCTCCGCGGTTGCGCCGAATTCTTCCTCGATTTTCTGGTGCCGCACCCCAAATACGGATGGCTCGTCACGAATCCCTCGACGTCCCCCGAGAATTTTCCCCTCGCCCCCGGAAACGACCGGTTCTTCGATGAAGTGACGGCCGGGATGAGTCCCGGGACGACGCTCTGCGCAGGCTCCGCGATCGACACCCAGATTCTCGGCGACCTCTTCGAAGCCGCCGCGCGGGCGGCGGATATCCTGGGCGTGGACGCGGAGTTCAAGAAAACGGTTCTGGAGACGCGCGCCCGGCTGGCGCCCATGCGCACCGGCCGGAAAGGCGACCTCCAGGAATGGCTCGAGGACTGGGACCAGAGGGAAAAGAGCCATCGCCATATTTCGAATCTCTACGGCTTGTTCCCCGGGCGCGGGATTTCGCTCCGGCGGACGCCGGCTCTCGCCGCGGCGAGCCGGGTCGTCCTCGAGCAGCGCGGCCTACCGGGAAACGGCTGGTCCTCGGCCTGGAAGGCGGCCTGCTGGGCCCGGTTGCGGGACGCCGGCAAGGCCCTGGACAACATCGTCTACGCCTTCCGTCATTATACTTTTCCCAACATGTTTTCGATCTGTTCCAACGCGCTCCAGGTCGACGGTTCGTTCGGCATGACCGCGGCCGTCGCGGAAATGCTCCTCCAATCCCACGAGAACGAGCTGGACTTCCTTCCGGCCCTTCCGGAGGCCTGGAAAGGCGGCCGCATAGACGGCCTGTGCGCGAGAGGCGGCTTCGAAGTCGGGTTGGTTTGGAAAGACGGCCGGTTCGAGGAAGGGACGGTCCTCTCCAAGCTCGGCGGGCCATGCCGCATCCGGGCCGGCGTACAGTTGAGCGTCCTGTCGGGCGGCAAGACCGTGGCCGCGGCCCGTCCGGAACCGGGCGTTCTGGAATTCCGGACAGCCGCCGGCCGGACCTATCTCTTGAAAAGGCGGGATTGAAACGGCAGGAGGCGTCATGAAGAAATCAGCGATCGCAACCGCGACGGTCTTTCTGGTCCTCGGCCTCTTGCCGATTCTATCTCCGGCCCAAACGCCGCCCGTCGACCCCATCCTCACCCTGGACCGCATCTACGGCTCCCGCGAGTTCGCCGCCCCGCGCTTCGGGCCGGCCCGCTGGCTGAAGGACGGCGCGTCCTATACGACCCTCGAGGACTCTAAGGAGACTCCGGGAAGCCGGGACATCGTCCTCTACGCGGCCGAGACCGGAAAGCGCGCAATCCTCGTGCCCGCGGCTAAGCTGATCCCCGCGCCGCCGGCCGAAGCGAAGCCCCTTGCGATCGAGAATTACGAATGGTCGGCCGACGGGACAAGGCTCCTCGTCTTCACGAACTCCAGGCGGGTTTGGCGCCAGAACACGCGCGGGGATTACTGGGTCCTCGACCTCGGCTCGGGCCGGCTGGCGAAGCTGGGCTCGTCCTTCGAGCCGTCGAGCCTTATGTTCGCCAAGCTGTCTCCCGACGGGTCGCGCGCGGCCTATGTCGTCAGGAACGATCTCTACGCCGAGGACATCGCCTCGGGCCGGACGCTCAGGCTCACGTTCGACGGCTCGGAGACGCTCATCAACGGGACGTTCGACTGGGTCTACGAGGAGGAGTTCGGACTCCGCGACGGCTTCCGCTGGAGTCCCGACGGCCGGCTCATCGCCTTCTGGCAGATCGACAGCTCGCGGGTCAAGATCTTCAACCTCATCAACAATACGGATTCGCTCTATCCGAGGCTCATGCCCATCGCCTATCCCAAGCCGGGCGAGGTCAACTCCGCTTGCCGGGTCGGCGTCGTCGACTCGTCCGGCGGGCCGGTCCGCCGGCTCCGCGTCCCCGGCGACCCGCGCAACAATTACATCGCCCGGATGGACTGGGCGGCTTCCTCCGACGAGGTCATCCTCCAGCACCTCAATCGGCTTCAGAACGCGAACGAGGTCATGCTCGGCGACGTCCGAACGGGCGAGGTCAGGACGATCTTCACCGACCGCGACGAGGCCTGGGTCGACGTCGTCGACGACCTCCTCTGGGTCGAGAAGGGCGCCCGGTTCACCTGGGTGAGCGAGCGTGACGGCTGGCGGCACGTCTATCTCGTCTCGCGCCGGGGGGAAGCCCGCCTCGTCACTCCCGGCGATTACGACGTCCTGGACGTCGCCGGCTTCGACGAGAAGGGCGGCTGGCTCTACTTCATCGGCTCGCTCGACAATCCCGTGCAGCGCTATCTTTACCGGGTCCGGACGGACGGCAAGAGCCGGCCCGAGCGGCTCAGCCCGAAGGACAAGCCGGGAACGCACGGTTACCAGATGTCGCCGTCCGCCCTCTGGGCGATCCATACCTATTCGACGTTCGACCGGCCGGCCGCGACCGACCTGGTCAAGTTGCCGTCCCACGCCGCGGTCCGCGTCCTTGCCGACCCTGCGGAGCTTTCAGCCAAGGTCAACGGATTGAAGCGCGGCCCGGTCGAATTCTTCCGCGTCGATATCGGCGGCGGCGTCCTCCTCGACGGCTGGTGCCTGAAGCCGCCGGATTTCGACGCGCGGAAGAAATATCCGCTTTTTTTCCAAGTGTACGGCGAGCCGGCCGGGACGACCGTCAACGACCGGTGGGGAGGGAGCGGATACCTCTGGCACCTCATGCTCGCCCAGAAAGGCTACATCGTGGCCAGCGTCGACAACCGCGGCACGCCCCAGCCCCGGGGCCGGGCCTGGCGCAAGAGCATCTATCGCCAGGTCGGCATCCTGGCCTCCCAGGACCAGGCCGCCGCGGCCAAGGCGCTCATCGGACAGCGGCCGTATGTCGACGCCGACCGTGTCGGCATCTGGGGCTGGAGCGGGGGCGGATCGATGACCCTCAACATGATGTTCCGCTATCCCGAGATCTACAGGACGGGACTGGCCGTTGCCTTCGTCGCCGACCAGCGCACCTACGATTCCATCTATCAGGAGCGGTACATGGGCCTGCCGCTCTCGAATCCCGACGGCTACAAGAACGGCTCGCCGGTCACGTTCGCCCGCCGGCTCAAAGGCAACCTCCTCATCGTCCACGGCACGGGCGACGACAATGTCCATTACCAGAATTTCGAAGCCCTCGTGAACGAGCTCGTGGCGAACGGCAAGACCTTCACGATGATGGCCTACCCGAACCGGACGCACGGCATCTCGGAAGGCCGGGGAACGACGATGCACCTCTACAACCTGCTGACCGCGTATCTGCTGGCGAACCTGCCGCCGGGACCGAAGGCGGAAACGCCGCGATAGGGGAGGCGTCGCGCGTCCGGCCATGAGATCAAAGACGCCGAAGCCGCCGTCCGGGAATCCCGGTCCGTCGCGGTCCGTCGTCCGGGTCACCCAGGTCCGGTCGGAGTACACCAGCGCCCGGCTGATCGCCTCGAACCTCGAGCACCGCGCCGGCGGCACCATATTCAGGCGGCAGCCGGGATATCTGCCGGCCGAGATCGACTTCAAGACCTCGGACGCGGCTTCGGCTACGATCCGTGTCCGCGATTACGACGTCCGCTATCTCGACCGCGTTCCCCAAGCGGTCGCCGTCGAGCATCTCGACGTCATCCTCCGCGCCCGGGGGGGCGACTCGGCGGCGCGGCAAGAGCTGGCCCGGAGGACCGAGGACGTCCGCCGCGGGATATGGCCCCGCTTCTCGGGAAAGACGCTGGTCGAGGACGAATTCATCATCCCCTACACGACGGCTGAAGAATACAATGAGACCCAGATCAGCAACAAGGGCTCCATCCTCTTGAACCTTTCCCGGCGCGGGCTGACGACCGCCGACTTCAACCTTCTCTCCGCCGGCGTCTACAAGCTCCCGCCGAGGGACCGCGAAACGTGCCTGCAGAGCGTTCTCCGCAACCTGGAAACCCTCAGCGGCCGGAAGCTCGAGGACCCCGACAATCCTCTCCTCATCGCCATGCGTTCGGCCTTGCCGGAATATATCCCGGGGTTCATGCCGACGTACCTGAACGTCGGGCTGACTCCGGCCATGTTTCCCGGCCTGCCCCGGCGCTACGGCCGGGCGGGCGCGGTGAAGATCCGCCTGAGCAACCGGAAGACGATCCTCGAAGCGCTCGACCCGGAAGCCTTCCGGCCGTTCGAGAAGGAGATCCGGCCCGACCTGACCATCGCCCGGCATCTCGCGCTGGCCGAGCGGATCGAAGCGGTCATCAAACGGCGCGAGGAAGGCCTCCTGACCAGCGCCTATGCCCAGATGCTCTTCTTCCTCGAAAAGACCTACGAGTATTACGACACCCACATGGATGCCCTCCGCAATTTCATGGTCCGCGAGACGCATTACCCCTCCGTGATCTTCCAGCGGATGGTCTGCAGCGTCATCGACCGGTCCTCCTATGCCGGAGTCCTCTACAGCCGCCATCCGCGCCTGGGGACGGGCGTCTTCCTCCAGTTCGCCCGGGCCGTCTTCGGCGAGGACCTGATGACGGGCCGGCTCCGGCCGGAAGAACGCCACTTCCTCAGCCGCGAAGAGGCCCGCCGGGATTTCCCCGCGGTCTATCATTTCTGGGGCCGGCTGGCCCAGCTCGAGGAGATCTTCCGCGGGCCGGTGATGGTCGAGTTCACCGGCGTCCACGGCACGTTCACGGTCCTCCAGGTCAACCCGGCCGAGCTTTCGGGCACGGGCATGGTCACGTCCGTTATGGACATGCACAGGGCCGGAAAGATCAGCGCCGAGCGGGTCCGCGAGCTGATCCAGCCCTACCACGTCCGCCAGATCGAATCCGATGCCATCGACCCGAAGTCGCTTCACGCTCTGGAGCCGTTTTGCGGGGGGCTGTCGGTGCTGCCGCGGTCGGCGGTCAGCGGCCAGCTGTATTTTTCCGCCGCCGCGGCCCAGGAGGCGCGCCGGGAGCGCGGCGAGAACGTCATCCTGACGAAAGAGCGCTTCCAGCCGACCGACGCCGTCGAGATGCAAAAGGTCAGCGGGATCTGCAGTCTGAGCCCGGCCGCGATCCACGTCGTGACGGCCGCCCAGAACCTGGGGATCCCGGCCCTCTTGAACTTGGAGGAGGACGGCGTCCGGATCGATCACGAGCGGCGCCTTCTCGTCAACCGGGACGGCCTGAGCCTGCGCGAGGGGGACTGGATCACGATCTCGAGCCGGCACAAGGTCCTCTGCGTCGGAAAGGCGGTCTACACGCCGGCCCGCCTGCTCCGCTTCATGGCCGGAGAAAAGGTCGACCTGGCTCCCGCCGAACGGAAGAGGTTCGAGAGCCTGGCCGACTATTACCGGGGGTATCGGCGGATCCTGGAGGCCGTGGCGGCAGCCGAGTTCGAAAGCCTGCAGGACCTGGGCCATTCGGTCCGCTTCGGCCGGCTGAGCGCGGACCCGGCCCGGGCGGACTTCATCAACCGCTGCTTCGACATCAACCGGGAGAAGCTCGTCCGGCGGCTTTTCGACGTCACGCTCGGAACCCACCTCATCAACCAGGCCGCCTACGAATTGCTGAGCCCGGAGCGCCAGGTCATGCTTCTCCGCGCCGCCCTCGCTCACTGCCGCCAAAAAGGCCTCGCCGGCTATCAGGCCGGGGCGTTCGTCATCGGCAGCTTGGTCAAGCCGGGCGCGCACGCTGCTTTCTGGGAAAGCTTCAATCCCGCGGAGGTGGCCCGCCTCGTCGACGAGTGGGTGCTCCACCAGAAATATTTGAACGTCCTGGACGATTTCGGCGAGCGGCGGGTTAACAAAGCCAAGGATTTCATCCTCTCCCATGGCCTCCGGCCGCTCCGCATCCATGCCGGGCTCGTTGCCGGCTTCATGACCCTCAAGCTGAGCCGCGTCGACCTTCGCGAAGTGCGGCGGAGCCTCACCGAGACGTTCGACCCCCAGACGGCCGAAGTGGTGGACCTCCTCCTCCGGCCGTTCGGCGCGTTCTACGATTACGCCGACCCGCGGAGCGTCGATGCGCTCCGGACGATCTGCCGGGGCGAAGACGCGCCGCTGCCCGCCGCCGAAGACGTCTGATTTTTAATTAGGGTCGGGTCTCCACTTTCCACTTTTTTGTTGAAAACTATGGGATGCGCCGTTTTCGTGGAAGAAAGTGGAAAGTGGAGACCCGACCCCAAGTTCAGGATCAGGCTACGTTTCTCACCAGCCACTTATGGAGCGGGATGAGCGGGCTGTAGGCCTCTACGCAATAATCGACCAGCTTGGCGGAGTAGAATTCCTCCGGGATCTTCGTCTCCTTGCCCGCATAGAGACCGTTGTGGAGCAGCAGCGCCGCGTTGGGATGGCTGGGATCGAAGCCGGCCGGGACGCGCTTGTAGTGTTTCCCCCCGATCTCCCATCCTTCGAGCTTCGAGACGGCGGCGACAATGCCGGCCAACTCCTTGCCGAGCCTGGGGTCGACGGCCGCCCGCCGGAAGCGGATGGTCTGTTTGTCCGAGAGCATATAGAGCCCCCCGCCGAGCATGAAATCGGGCGGCTCGAGGTGGAAGTAAAATCCGACCCCCTCCATCCGCGACGCCCCGCCCTCCCAGAAATAGATCCCCAGATTGGTCTTGTAGGGCGTCGGGTCCATGCTGAAGCGGGTGTCCCGGTTCAGGCGAAAGATGGACTTGTTGACCTTGGGGATGGCGTTGATGCGGGGTACCAGGGGCCGCAGCCTCTCGCCCATGGCCTCGATGAAGGCCTTGGCCGGGGCCTTGACGTGGGCTTCATAGGCCGCCCGATGGCTTTCGAACCAGGGACGGTTGTTGTTCCGTTTCAATCCCTTGAAAAAAGCGATGGTCTCCTTGGTGAAGCCGGTGAACGGCTGGGATTCCGGATCGGTCCGAGGGGTCATGGATACGTCCTTTCTATCGCAGCATCATATCCCAAAGGGCAATTCAGGAGCAAACATAAGGGCCGGGGCTACCCGAAAAAACCTGTTGAAAACAAAGGCTTACTTTATCTATAATATCGGATTCATCGGCTATTGTTTTCGCGGTGCGCGGAAAGGGAGAAATGGACCGGCCATGGCCAACTATTGGTACTTCTTTATGTTCCTCATCATCTCCATCGCCTTCTCCGTCTTCCTCCTGGCCTTCATCGCCTTCATCCGCTACCGGAAGAACGAAGCCGGCGACAAGCGGACGCCCTACGAATGCGGCGTCGACCCGGCGACCCCCACGGCCCGCGAGTCCTATTCCATCCGCTTTTACCTTTTGACCCTCGTCTTCATCGTCTTCGAGGTCGAGACGTTCTTCCTCTTCCCCTGGGCGGTCGTCCACGACCACCTCGGCTGGTACGGCCTCATCGAGGTCGTCTTCTTCCTGGCCATCCTCGGTTTGGGCTATGTCTATGCCTGGAAATCGAAAGCCCTGGATTTCGGGAGGAGCCTTGAGTGACCGGGTCGAACGGCCGCCGTTCGTTCTGGCCAAGCTCGACCAGCTGATCGCCTGGTCGCAGAAGAATTCCCTCTGGCCGTTCGGCTCGGGTCTGGCCTGCTGCGCCATCGAGATGATCGCCACGGCCGCGGCCCGCTACGACATCGCCCGGTTCGGCATGGAGCTCTTCCGCGCTTCGCCGCGGCAGGCCGACCTCTTCATCGTCGCCGGTACGGTGACGAACAAGATGGCCCCCATCATCCGCCGGCTGTGGGAGCAGATGCCCGACCCCAAATGGGTCGTGGCCATGGGCAATTGCGCCGTCTCGGGCGGCCCCTTCCCGACGTACGCCGTCCTCCAGGGTGTCGACCGGATCCTCCCCGTCGATATCCACATCGCCGGCTGCCCGCCGACGCCCCAGGGCCTGCTGAACGGACTCATCCTTCTCCAGGACAAGATCGCCAAGTCCCACCCCACCAAGGAGATATTCAACCCTGATGTCCGGCGTTGAGGTCGACCGTCCCGATCTGGAGAAGGTCCGCGCGGCCCTGGAGGACAAGTCCGGGCCCGCGATCCTCGAAACGGCCTACGCCCGCGGAGAGCTTTCGTTCAGGGTGGGCAAGGACGACCTCCTGGCGGTCCTGGGCTTCCTCAAGGCGGACCAGGGATTCAACGCCCTGAACGACATGATCGGCCTCGACCATCCCTCTCCGCACGGGGAGGGGAGGAAGCGCTTTTCCGTGCTCTACCAGCTTTACCGCTTTCCGGGATTTCAGCGCGTCCGGGTCGTCGTCGATTTGGACGAGGGGGAAGCCGTGGATTCGATCGTCTCTCTGTACCGGGCCGCGGATTGGGCCGAGCGCGAGATCTTCGACATGTTCGGCATCCGCTTCGCCGGCCACGAAGACCTGCGGCGGGTCTATCTGCCCGACGAGTTCGAAGGTCATCCTCTCCGGAAAGATTATCCCTTAGAAGGAAACGAGAGTTGTCGTTTAAAGATATAGAACTGAACATGGGGCCCCAGCACCCCTCTACGCACGGGGTCCTGCGCCTCAAGGTCTCCGTCGACAACGAGCTCGTCCTCAAGATCGAGCCGGTCGTCGGATACCTCCACCGGGGGATGGAGAAGCTCTGGGAGAGTTTGACTTATGCCCAGGTCGTACCCCTGACCGACAGGCTGGATTATATCGCCGCCGTGTCCAACAACCTGGCCTACTGCCTGGCCGTCGAGAAGCTGGCCGGGATCGAGGTCCCCAAGCGGGC
>Ga0172371_10005257_pt1 | contig 19272 bp, 17 predicted proteins | sample Lak12m_FD_114543 | JGI IMG/M metagenome (GOLD analysis project Ga0172371, IMG submission 114543) | Freshwater microbial communities from Kabuno Bay, South-Kivu, Congo - kab_022012_12m | ecosystem: Environmental > Aquatic > Freshwater > Lake | place: Democratic Republic of the Congo: South-Kivu...
CTTACTTGCAGCTATTTCCATTGCAGAAATTCTGCAGACAAAATACCAATTAAAAATAACTGTAAAATGGCCGAATGATATTTACTGCAACGGCAATAAACTTGCAGGAATTCTTTCAGAAACTGAAAAAATTAATAATTCTTTATATTTAAATGTTGGAATCGGAATAAATGTAAACATAGATTCAGGTATTTTTATAAATCTTAACTCAAAAGCAATATCAATCATGAATCTTGTAGGAAAAAAATTAAACAGAGAAACTCTTCTGGCAGAAATCCTTCTCAGTTTTGAAAAAAATTATGATTATTTTGTGAAAACTCAAGATTTTAAGAGTATTTTCAATAAAATCGAAAATAATATCATTTATTGAAAATATCTTATATAAGTCCTCTTCCTGTTTTTATCTTCCTGATTAATTTAGGGATCACTTCAAACAAGTCACCAACTATTCCATAATTTGCTATTTTGAAAATAGGTGCTTCAGGATCTTTATTTATTGCTATCACAATATCTGAGGTTTGCATCCCTGCAAGATGCTGTATTGCTCCTGAAATTCCACAAGCTATATATATTTTTGGATTTACCGTTTTGCCTGTTTGTCCAACCTGGTGAGGATATGATATCCAGTTGGAGTCAACTGCGGCTCTTGAGGCTCCGACAACTCCATTCAGTAAATCAGCAAGTTCTTTTAAAAGAGCAAAACTATCACTGCCCCCAAGTCCTCTTCCGCCTGAGACTATTACATCGTAATCTGTAATATTTATATTTTCACCAGCTTCTTTGTCTGTACTTATCAGCTTATATTTTGTTTTGAATTTTGATTCATCTATATCTATATATATTATTTTTGAATTCAAATCTATCGAAGTTGTAACAACTGTCTTATTTTTCTCCATTACATGCGGCCTTACTGTTGCCATTTGAGGTCTTGCGTCTTTTGTCACTATTGTTGCAAGTACATTACCCCCAAATGTGGGTCTTGTTTGCAGAAGTATCTTCTTTTCTTTATCAATTGCAAGTGCCGTACAATCGGCGGTGAGTCCCGTCTTTATTATCGCGGCAACCTTTGGAATCAAAGATCTTCCAAAGCTGGTCGCACCTGCAAGAAATATCTCCGGTTTATATTTATCAATAATTTGAACTAACGCCTTAGCATAAACATCGTCAAACTGGTTTAAAAATACAGGATTGTCAATGCAGTAAATCTTGTCAAATCCATATTCAAATGCATGAGCAAAATTATCTTTTATATTATTGCCTATCAATACTCCAGATAATGGCACGCCAAGGCTTGATGCCAGTTTCCTGCCTTCTGTGGCAAGTTCGTATCCCACATCAAGTACCCTGCCGTCAAGGCTTTCCAGGAATATCATGACACCTTTATAATTTGAAAAATCCTGATTTTTGTCTGACATACCGGTAATTTCTATGGATTTTAATTTACAGATATCTATACAGGCACCGCAAAAAACACACCTGTCATTAATTGTCACTTTACCATTTGTTATCTCGATAGCATCATACATGCAGACATTTTTACATAAGCTGCATCCGGTGCATGTACTTTCATTAACTTTTATTTCCAATCTCTGGCTCCTCCGGAATTCTGGTATTATTTTATTTTCCTGTCAGGCAATATTCAATTCTTTTAATTTACCATACAACTCTGCAATCTGCTCGTCTATACTGCCTTCAAGCATCTTAACTTCATAATGATGTTCGGGTATAAAAATCTTTATAACCTTTGTATAAGAACCTTCAAGCCCAACTAGTCTTGAGTTCAGGTTAAGACAGTTTTTATCCCATACAGGAATAGCTTCACTTTTGGCTTTGAGCTTTCCCCGCAGTGATGGCACTCTTGGAATATTTATATCTTTTCCAACAGAAATAGCCGCAGGGAGCTTCATTTCAAAAGTCTCATACCTGTCTTCCGTAAGTCTTTTTACAGTCATCCTGCTTCTATTTATATCCAAAATACTGCTTGCGTATCCGATAAATGGGATATTCAGCTTCTGGGCAAGTTCAGGACCAACCTGTCCCGTGTCACCATCAAGGGTCTGCTTGCCAAGTATTACAAGCTTCCAGTCATCGAACTTCTTTATTGCTTCTGCAAGAGTAAGAGCCGTTGCCCATGTATCAGCTCCGGCAAAGGCCCTGTCTGAAAGTAGCACGGCTTTATCTATTCCCAATGCTATCGCTTCCTTTAAAATCTCAGATGATTGCGGCGGCCCCATAGTAAGTGCAATTGTTTCAACTTCTTCACCTGTTTGATCAAGTAATATCATCAGCTTTTCTTTCAGCTTCACACCTTCCTCAATAGCGTAAGTATCAAAAGGATTTATTACGGTTTCAATTCCCTCTCTTACAAGTGTGTTTGTTTCAGGATCAATTTTAATTTCTGTAGTTCCCGGAACTTGTTTTATGCATACAATAATCTTAATTTCTATCACCGGACCTTTTCTATATATATCAAAAATTTATTTATATACCGGAAAAATTATTTGAATCATCGTCTATTATCAGCACCCATATCACTCAATTCCGGAATCTTTAAGAAAAAACAACTTTTAGAGTACCCCTCTTTTAATCAAATCAAGGGCAATAATATTCCTCTGTATCTGGTTTGTCCCTTCGTAAATCTGGGTTATTTTTGCATCTCTCATCATTTTTTCTACCGGATATTCTTTCATGAATCCATAACCGCCAAATATTTGGACCGCATCTATCGTTACCTTCATTGCAACATCAGAAGCAAATAGTTTGGACATTGCTGATAGCCTGGACACATTTTTTTCACCGCTGTCAATAACTTTCGCTGCATGGTAAACAAGTGAGCGGGCAGCTTCCGTCTGAGTGGCCATGTCAGCCAGCATATGAGAAATAGCTTGCAGGGATGAAATTGATGCACCAAACTGCTTTCGCACTTTTGAATAATTTATTGCTTCTTCCAGCGCTGCTTGTGCGACGCCAACTGCCTGGGCCCCTACAGCGGGCCTGGATTGATCAAAAGTTTTCATAGCTGCAATAAAACCCATACCTTCTCCCGAAATAAGATTTCCCTTCGGAATCTTGCAATCCGTAAATATCAGTTCCCTGGTTGCAGAAGCTCTTATACCAAGTTTGTTTTCCTTTTTGCCAAATTCAAAACCCTTAGTCCCTTTTTCAACTATAAAAGCGCTCGCGCCTCTTGCACCTTTTGAAGGATCGGTCATGGCAAAAATTGTATAAATATCAGCTTCTCCCCCGTTTGTGATCCATTGTTTGGTGCCATTCAGAATATAGAATTCACCGTTCTTTTCTGCTTTTGTTCTGATAGCTCCTACATCGCTGCCTGCTTCAGGCTCTGTGAGCCCAAATGCTGCAAGTTTTTCGCCGCTTGCAAGCTGCGGAAGATATTTCTTTTTTTGTTCCTCATTGCCAAGCAATATTATGGGGATAAAACCCAGTCCGCTTGCGGCATAAGTTGTAGCAACACTTAAGTCACCTCTGCTTAATTCCTCAGTGGCAAGACATACCTCAAAAATTCCTGTACCCATTCCACCATATTGCGCAGGAATAAAAAGTCTGAATAAATCACTTTTACCTATTTCTTTGATTATTTCTGCAGGAAAAATACAGTTTTCGTCCATTTCAGCTCTTTGAGGCTTAATTCTCTCCTCAACAATTTGCCTGCATATATCTACAATCATCTGTTGTTCTTCGGTTAAAAAATAATGCATAAAATCCTCCGATAAAAAATTAATTTTATAAAAAGACGCACTTGGCGCTATGTAAGTTTCACAAATTGTGAAACTTTATAAACGATGCAGCGTCTTTTTTAAGACCTGGCCATGATAAATACTGGTTATGATCAAATACAATGAATTCTTAAATATAAGGGTAAAAATGAATAATAATATGAATTCTGATATATCGAAAAAAATTTTTTCCTTTGGTGGTATTAATACTATGGATAATTCTAGGTTATTCCTGGAAACGGATTCAGTGACCATTCCGGTTGCTGCAAGTCAAAACAACATTGCAAAAATATGTTACACTCTGGTATTTGCAATGCTTATGGTAATTTCGGCAAATACATTTGTTTATCTTCCATTTACGCCTATCCCGATAACCATGCAGGTATTGACTGTCCTGCTATCTGCAATTGTTTTAGGAAGCAGGTTAGCCTTTTTGAGCCAGCTTCAGTATATCCTGGCTGGTTTACTTGGAGCTCCCGTATTTGCTGGCTTTAAAAGCGGATTTTCGTTAGTCTTGGGACCCACCGGCGGATATATAATAGGATTTCTGGCAGCAGCATTTGTTTCCGGGTATATTTTCGAAAATAATATGGTTGGAGAAATTACAAAATTCTTTAAACCGGCAAATTCAAAAAATTCTTTAAGGTATTACGACAACAGGACCTTTTCAATGTTTGTCTCCTGTATTATTGGGCTTTTAATCATATATACGTGTGGCTTTATCCATCTGTATGGTTTTATTTATATGACTGCTAAAACTAAAGGCATACTCCCTATTTTTGAAAAAACACTTAAGTTGGGAGTCATACCTTTTGCAATTATAGACTTTTTGAAAATACTTATAATCATCAATTTAGACAAGGTATTTAAGATAAAGACTTATCTTAAAAAATAAATATTTCCTAAATTTTAAAAAAAATGAGAAAAATAAAAATAAACGATATAACAATTCGGGATCTGTTCCAAAGTATTGAACCAGGGTATATTAACCTGCAGATTCTGGATGAACTTATCAAACATATGGATAAAATAAAATTTGACAGTATTGAAATATTTGGCGGTTCAGCCTTTGAAAAAATGCTTCAAAATAATTTCAATAAATCACCTTTTCAGATTGCGGAATATATTAAGAATAAGTTACCTGCAGCAAAATTGCAGGCTTTGGTAGGGGCGCGCAACCTTGCAGGAATAGAAATCTACTCTAAAGATATTATTTCACGATTCGTAAAACAATCCGTACAGAATGGCATAGGTAAATTCAGGGTTTACGATTCCTTAAATGATATTGAAAACTTAAAGTTTACTGTTTCTGAAATTATAAAAAACGGCGCAATCTGTCAGGGTATGATTATCTATGATAACTTCAGAGATCTTGATTTTTATACTCAAATGGCAAAAGAATTATCTAGCGAAGGGTGCAGCAGCATTTGCATCAAAGATGTTGAATCAACACTGATTCCTTATAAAACAGGGCAGCTTTTTAAAAATCTTGCAACAGAAATAAGTGAGCCATTTTATTTCAGTGCTTACAATTTAAGAGGATTGCAGGTTTCAAATTATTACAGCGCTTGCATGGCAGGCTGTACGGGTTTTGATTTCAGCTTTATACCGTCATCATATAATGATTTAAACCCTTCGATATTTCCATTTATTTTGAGCCTTAAGGACACAAAAATTGAAAATAACCTTGATTATATTAAAATCCTGGAGCTTTACGAATGGGTAAAAAAATATATCTATCCATCAATAAGACAGGATTTAATAAACTCAAGCTATTTTTACAGCAACAAAAACCAAAACTTATTACCTAAGTGGCTGCTTACAAGTATCAGTCACCAGCTAAATGAGATTGGAGAAATTGACAAGCTGGATAATGTCCTTGATGAAGTTTTTAAAATAAAAAATGAAATGGGGAATCCTCCACTTGTCACACCACTTGGCCAGATCATTGGCAGCCAGGCTATCCTTAATATTATCATCGCTGACTACAGGTGGGAGATTACAAACGATGAAATTAAAAAGTTGGTTTTCGGATATTACGGAAAATTGCCAAGACCTGTGGATCCTGACATAAAATCCAGGATTTCCGATGGTGAGACACTGGCAGATGTTCTTAAAACTTATGACAGCGAAGCTGAGAATACTTACAATCATTACGTTTCCGAACTTAAAGGTATTACAAATAAAGAAATGGATATTATTACTTACTGTCTTTTCCCGAAAGAAACACTGAGATTTTTAAATAACAGGAAACAAAAAGTAACTGGTTTGAGTAAAATCGAAGATCAAAAATCACAATTGTCTTTACCTAATGTTTTGCTTGGCGAAACAATTTCAGGAAAACAGAATATTTCACTGCAAGCCATAGATGTCGGAAAAATAAGGGAGATAACAGATCTGGTTGAAAGCAGTAATATTGATGAAATAAAACTTGAAATTGATGGTGTTAAAATATCTATTAACAAAAAATCACAATTAACTTCCGCAGTAAAAAATAATGAATCTGCATCTGAAAATACTTCAGCTAAAACTGGTTCAGGTCCGGACAAAACTTTCAAAGATTTAAATTTAATTAAAATTAAATCTCCTATTGTGGGTACTTTTTACAGATCCCCTAATCCCGGAGATCCGCCTTTTATAAACGTTGGGGACAAGATAAAAAAAGGCGATACAATTTGTATAATTGAGGCCATGAAGTTAATGAATAAGATAAATTCGGAATACGACGGAGAGGTAATGGAAATACTCGTACAAAACGAAGAAGCTGTTGAATATGATCAGGGATTAATACTTGTTGAAGTCAATAAATAATTTTCCATATAGTTCAATTTATTATGTTTAATAGAATTCTTGTTGCAAATAGAGGCGAAATTGCCGTCAGAATAATCAGGGCCTGCAAAGAACTTGGGATTGAGAGTGTAGCGGTTTATTCAACTGCCGATAAAGGCTCGATCCATACTTCACTTGCAGATTCAAGTATTTGCATCGGGCCTCCCCCGCCAAATAAAAGTTATCTGAACATTAACAATATAATAAGTGCGGCACTGGTAACAAATTGTGATGCTTTGCATCCCGGTTATGGATTTCTCGCTGAAAATCCTTCTTTTGAGGAAAACTGCAGTGCCAATAACATCACTTTTATCGGTCCGCCGTCTGACACTATATCTCTATCTGGAAATAAATCAATGGCAATAGAGATAATGCATAAGTATAAGATACCGGTAATTCCCGGTTCAGGCGGAAATGTAGAAAATCTAAAACAGGCATTAAATATAAGCCGCAGACTGGGTTATCCTGTAATAATAAAAGCATCATTTGGCGGTGGCGGCAAAGGTATGAGAATTTGCCGTAATACTCATGATTTGGAATCACTTTTCCCTCTTGCAAAATCGGAATCTCTTGCAAACTTCGGAAAAAGTGAAGTATATATTGAAAAATACATACAGAAACCCAGACACATCGAGTTTCAAATAATAGCGGATAACTATGGAAATATTTCCTGTGCCGGTGAGAGAGAATGCTCCATCCAGAGAAGACACCAGAAGCTAATCGAAGAATCTCCTGCAGCCGGCCTTTCACAAAAAACGAGAAGAGTTATAAAAGAATATGCCATAAGAGCTGCCCGTGCAATCAATTATAAAAATCTGGGCACCATAGAATTCCTTGTCGATGAAAATGAAAATTTTTATTTCATAGAAATTAATTCCAGAATTCAGGTTGAACATCCGGTTACAGAAATGGTAACAGGCATTGACTTGATAAAGGAACAGATAAAAATAGCATCCGGTGAAAAAAATATTTTTACCGGCAGAGATATCATTTCCAGCGGGAACGCTATTGAATTCAGAATTAATGCCGAAGACAGCGAAAATGGTTTCGCCCCGTCACCCGGAAGAATAACCGATTGCTTTTTCCCCGGTGGTCCCGGCATAAGGATCGATACTTTTATTCATTCAAATTATATTGTTCCGCCTTTTTATGATTCTCTCATTGCAAAGTTAATTGTATGGGCAAATTCCAGAGAAGAAACAATAAGCAGAGCTTCAAGAGCTCTTGGTGAATTCAAAATTGAGGGAATAAAGACTACGATACCCTTTCACAAGAAAATTATCAGTAATGAAAATTTTAAAGCCGGTAAAACACATACACATTTTATAGAGGAAGAGTTTGCTATTTAATGAAATATCTAACAGAGCATCTAATGGAGCAAATCTAATAGAGCAAATTTGACAATATAACCCTTTTTTGGTAAATTAACTTGATTTTTAATTTAATTTTTAATTTAATTTTTAATTTAGGTTAATAATTTAACTATTTTCATTCAAGGAGAAATAATGGCATCACAAGAAGTAAAAATAGATGTATTTAATCCTAAACCTAGAAAGGGATATCATCTCAGAGGTATCTATAAACCTCTTTATTTTTTTGAAGAACTTTTAAAGAGAGCTCTTTTTGACTGCAGGTCATGCGGCCAGTGCATTCTAAGCACAACGGGCTTTGTTTGTCCGATGAGATGCCCCAAGACTCTTAGAAATGGGGCATGTGGTGGTTCAAAAGATGGAATGTGTGAAGTAGACAATTCCAAAAGATGCGTCTGGAACGAGATTTTTGAAGGAGCAGACAGCTTAAATAGAGAAGACATGCTTGATAAGTTTCAACCGCCAGTGGACCATCAGCTCCATGATACATCTGCTATCGTCAACTGGGTTGACAACAGGATAGAAGGAATGCATCTTGCTTTACCGGGAAAGGGGAATGCTTTTGTTCAACTCGTAAATATGGCAATACATATAGTAATCGTAAGATTCAGAAAGTTTTTTAACGCTCCAAGATACTGGCAGAAACAAGAATCCCATTATCACGGAGCTTAATAATTATATTTCAGTAATTATATAATTGGACAATTAGACCATCAGAATCTCTCAGGTAAAGTGTATCATGATCATTGTTCCATACAGGCTTTGATGAATTCCAGTAGAGTTCATTTTTTAGATTTTTTCCCATACCGCTAAATAAAATAACATTTGAACCACTATTAAAAATTATTTTTCCAAAGTCATATATATTTGTTGATAAATCTTTTACTGTCCATCCGTTGAGATTGATATCAAAATCATTATTATTTTTAAAAACAACATATTCTCCATTCAGGTTGGTCCTGTCGTCACCTTCGGCATCATAATTTATACTGATTTCGATATTGCTTGAGTTGGATTTTTCCCATAATCCAATTTCATTTGTACGCGCATCTCTCTCGGCTTCAATAAATTTTTCGGTATATTTGACATTCGGAGGAAAAGTAAAAACATTTGCAAAACCTCTTTTCACCATCTCCAAATTAACAAAAAGATTTCCTGTATACACATACCGCAACAGCCTCCCGTAAGTATCTCTGTCATCAATATCTTTTTCAAGTCTAACCCTTTTATTAAGCACCATCAGCTTCAAGACTTCTTTTGATTCTTCGTAAAAATACCTCTCACTTTCAGGAGTGTTTATCCCTATTAATCTTACATGTTCATTATTTGACAATACAAGAGTATCGCCATCTATGACTTCTATAACATCATATTCAACTTCCGGATCAGTATCGGCAGTTTTTTCCTCTTCGAAATAATAAAGCCCGCAACCAGGTAAGGAAATAACAAATGATGAAAAGCTCAAAAAAACTATAAGCACAAACACTCTGATGTATGAGATATTAAAAAAAGGCTTACCGGATTTGTTCAATCTTTATTTTCTCTTAATTTATCAAATTTTTCTTTAGTATTTTTATCTAGCCTCTTACCAATCGAATAAAAAGATTTAGAACTTTCATTGCTGTTCTCAGCTATTTTCTCTCTGAGTTTTCTTTTAAAATCATTAAGTTCAATTGTGAATTCCCGGATAGATTTTCTGTAAATATTATTTTTGAAAACTACTTTTTGCTGAGTGTAATCAGAAGTAATTACATAAATATTTTGAAAATCGGTTTTTAAGTGGACAAGTTTTTCAACAATCGTGTCTGCAGTCTCTCCGCTCCTTGAATAAATAACTTCAATTTGTCCTATGATTTCATTGCTCTGCCCTGTTTTCTGACCCTTTTTTGCGTCAAAAACAATTATTATGCTGCAATCCTTATAATTCTTATATTGCGAAAGATCAGATATAAGTCTGTCTCTCAGATAAGCCAGGTCAATACTGCTGATTTTTTTTGCTTTATAATAATTAAATATAAAATTATAGCCATCTATAATAATCAGGTCATTCAATTTACTTTTACAGTTTTTTTATGATTTTGATTTATAATATAAAGCATTATTCCGGCAGCGGTTGCCACATTTAAAGACTGCATTATTCCGGGCATTTCAATTTTGATCATAACGTCACACTTTTCTTCAATAAGTCTTCCGATACCTTTTTCTTCACTCCCTAAAACAACAGCCATAGGAAAAATAAAATCAACCTGGTGTGCAAGTTTGACTGAAGATTTCGTTTCAAGAGTGGTTCCGTAAATCCAAAAGCCCTTTTCTTTTAATTCTTCTATTGCTCTGGAAATATTTATTACCTTGTATAGGTTTATTTCTTCAAGTGCACCAGAAGAAATTTTACTGACCCTTCTGTTGACTTCAACACTTCTGTTTTTAGAAATTATAACTCCACTCACACCAAAAACACTGCAATTTCTGAGTATTGCACCAAAATTTCCTACATCTGTTATTTCATCAAGAATTACAAAAATATTCCCATCATTTAAGGTTTTAGATGGAATTTGTTCAAAATTTCTAAAACTGTAATTTGAAACATGTGCAATTACTCCCTGAATGCCTTCGATTTCTTCCTGATGAAATCTTTCTTCTGCAAAACCGGTAAATTTTTTAGATTCCAGCTTTACTGTATTAATATTTTTTCGTTTTGCTTTTAATAGAATTTCCTGAAGTCTGTTAGAATTAAGCTTTTCTGAATTTAAGATTATTTCGAAAATTTTTCTTTTTCCTGAATTGGTATCAAGCAGTGAAAAAATTGTATTAATTCCGTATAAAAACTCGCCTTCCATCTATCTTTCCCGTTTCCAGACGGTGCCTTCTTTTCTATCATCCAGCAATATGCCTAGAGCGGCAAGCTTTTGCCTTATTTCATCAGCTTTTGCGAAATCTTTCTTTTTCCTTTCTAAGTTTCTTTCAGCTATGAGTCTGTTAATTTCTTCGTCCTCCAGTACAAGAGATTTTGGGGATGGTTTTAATTCATTTTTAACATCTGTATAAAACTCTTCTTCAAAATTAAGGCCCATAACCCTTCCTGTTTCCAATACCCTTAAATATGCCAGGTTTAAGCTTTCTTTAACTGGCTCGTTTATTAAAAATTTAGAGTTTTGTATGATTGAATTTATATTTCTTATAAAATCAAAAATATCACCAATGGCTTTGGCTGAGTTAAAATCATCATCCATTGAATTTTTAAAATCTTCCTTAAATAATTTGATAAAATTATAAATTTTTGCAGCTACTGTATCCTGGCTGTCAAATTTTTCAGCAGCTTCACCAAGCTTCAGCGAGTCCTGTCTCCTGTCAAATTCTGTATTACCGGTTAAAAATCTGATGTTTCTTAAAGAATTGCTTATTTTTTCAAGCGCTTTTGAAGCTTCTTTAAGCTTGGATATGCTAAACTCCAGCGGGCTCCTGTAATGTGTTGAAAGAATATACATCTTTATTATATTCGCAGAATACTTTTTTAGAAGATTTTTTAAAATCCAGTCTTCCTTGAGACCTTTGGATTTTGACATCTTTTCGTCTCTGACTTCTATCATCCCATTATGCATCCAATACTTTACAAAATCACCTTTTTCGGGAAAAGCCGCCTGAGACTGAGCTATTTCATTTTCATGGTGAGGAAAAATCAAATCTATACCGCCGCCATGTATATCCAATCCATATTCCAGATATTTTATTGACATTGCCGAGCATTCAATGTGCCATCCCGGTCTTCCTTTTCCCCAGGGGCTGTCCCACGACGGTTCACCGGGTTTTGCGCTTTTCCATAATGCAAAATCATTCGGCGATTTTTTCCCGAAGCTTCCATCATCCTGACCTTGCATTTCATCAATTTTTTGGCCGGATAGTTTACCGTATTCAGGAAATTTTACGACATCAAAATAAACATTACCCCCCATTACGTAACCATAGCCATTTCCTATTATCTTTTGAATAATAGAGATTATTTCCTCTATCATTTCGGAAGCAAGAGGCATTGCAGAATATTTTCTCAGATTGAGTTTTTTTATATCATCTTTAAAAGCATCAATATACCTTTTGGTTACTTGCGAAAAATCAACACCTTCTTCATTTGCTTTATTTATTATTTTATCTTCAATGTCAGTTATGTTCTGAACAAAATCAACCTTGTATCCTATATGCTCCAGGTAGTTTCTTATCATGTTAAATACTATTATTGGTCTGGCATTTCCTATGGAAATGTAATTATAGACTGTTGGACCGCAGACATACATTTTGACTTTACCGGCTGCCAGTGGTTTAAAATCCTGTTTTTTTCTATAAAGAGTATTATATAATTTTAATCCCAATTGGTTCTCCTGACTATGTTTTGAACTTAGTTCTTTCTGTCTTTTAATTCATCCAGTTCTTTTTCAAGATTTTCAATTCGTAAACTGCATGTATTTAAAATCTCACTTACCGGGTCAGGTAAATGCATCTGGTGAAACTCATCTGATAGAACTTTTTCACCCTTAATCTTTACAATCCTTCCCGGTACACCCACAACGGTACAATCGTCAGGAACAGCATTTATTACAACTGCACCTGCTCCAATTATTACATTATTGCCTATAGTAATTGATCCAAGAACTTTCGCTCCGGCCGAAATTACTACATTGTTTCCTATTGTAGGATGCCTTTTTCCTCTTTCCTTCCCTGTACCACCAAGAGTAACGCCCTGATATATCGTAACTCCATTGCCTACTATAGTTGTTTCTCCGATTACTACACCCATTCCATGATCAATAAATAATTTCTTTCCTATTTCAGCACCCGGATGTATCTCTATCCCAGTATAAAATCTGCTTATCTGGGAAATGGCTCTCGGAAAAAATGGCACTTTGTGTTTGTAGAGCCAATGAGCGATCCTATGGTTAAGAACCGCTTGTATTCCTGAATAAGTAAGAATAATCTCAGCGGTACTTACCGCAGCCGGATCCCTTTCTTTTGCAGCTATGACAAGTTCTTTTAAATCAGCAATCAAACCCATAGATCACCCTTTGCCAGATTAATATTAAAATTTAAAAGCCATATCATAATTGTAAAGTTTCTTGTGATTTTTTGCTATTATTTATTTAAGAAGAGCAATGCTTTGCGCCGCTATACCTTCTTCTCTTCCACAAAAACCAAGCCCTTCGGTTGTGGTAGCTTTTATGCCTACACAGTCCGGGTCCAGTTCCAGAGTATCTGATAGTTTCTTTAACATTTCGGGTATGTAACGAAAAACTTTAGGTTTTTCAAGTATAAGCGTACTGTCAATATTTATTATTTCAAAACCTTTATCCCCAATAATATTTTTGACTTCTTTCAGGAGCAGTATGCTTGAAATATCCTTATATTTTAAATCGCTGTCCGGAAAATACACCCCTATATCTCTTAATCCTGCCGCACCGAGCAGTGCATCCATCATAGAATGAATAAGAACGGCAGCATCAGAATGGCCCCCTAAGCCTTTATGATATTCAATTTCAACTCCTCCTAATACTAACCTTCTACCCGTTTCAAACGCATGTACATCAAACCCAATTCCTACCCTCATATTATTTTCAGTACCACCTTTTATTTGTTATTTCTGCTTATTATAAGCTCTGCCAGGAACAAATCCAGCGGAGTTGTAATTTTAATGTTTTCGTGACGACCCAAAACTACCTTTACCTTCCATCCAAGTCTTTCAATGAGCCCTGCGTCATCTGTCCCAACAAAATTATCTTCTATAGCTTTTTTATGTGCCTCCAAAATTGAATCGAAAAAGAAAGTTTGTGGTGTTTGTGCAAAACAAACCTGGTTTCTTGAAATCGTGGCATCAATAAAATTTTTTTCATTTATCTTTTTTACCGTTTCATATGCAGGGGCAGCCATGATTATGCCTTTTAGCCGGGGGTCTTTTTTATTGAGCCTGACCAGGCTGTTTATGAGCATGTTGATTTCAGAAGTTGTAACCAATGGTCTTACTCCATCATGTATCGAAACTATCCTGCATCCCGGACGTATTTTCCGCAGCGTATTATATACCGATTCCTGCCTTGTATTACCACCACAAACAAGTTCTTTTACTTTTGTAAAAGAATATTTTTCAATTATGGATTCCCTGCAAAAATTCATATATTCTTTTGGAACAGCTACATAAATTTCTTTAATTTTTGATGAATTCTGGAAGACATTTATAGAATGTGCAAGTATCGGCTTATCGTAAATATTCATAAACTGCTTGCTGATATTGCTTTTCAGCCTTGTACCTTTTCCGGCTGCTGTAATTATTGCTGCAATCATTTATTTTAAATATTTTTACTTGAATTTTATTAAAGGAGAAAAGCTATATTTAAAATCTTAATTTCTGGATTATATCTCCCTTATGATTGTAAGGTTCATTGTACAAATAATACTCAGAAAATTTCTTAAGTTTATCAAAAAAAAGTCCTGCTTTGATTTTACCCATACCTGGAACATCTGCAATTTCATCAGCGCTGGCATTTAATATATTTTTTAAATTATTAAATTTTTCCAGCAGGTTTTTTAACAATGTTTCCGGCAGCCTGTTAATTTCAGTTATGATCCTTGTACCCTTTGAGTGGACACTGAACTCTTTAAGATTTTCCTCAACTTTATAACCAAGGATTCTTGCGGTGCTTGATAAATCCAGAAGCGCATCGGTATTAAGCGAGCTGATTTTATTTTTAAGCTCAATTGGTTTAATTTTATCACCAACATTTTTATAATCCTCTATAATCTTAAGGCTTTCATCTGCAATATTTACCATAAGTTCCTGAACCTGCATGCTAAGTAATCTTCCGTCAGTTCCAAGCTCGCAAATATATTTTCTAACTTCTTTTTCAGTCTTGCCGACTATACTGGCTCTTTGAAGTACGCTCGCAACATCATACAGGGTTACCATATCTTCCAGTTCTCTGATGTTAAGATTAACCAATAAATAGTCAAGGCTTTCTTTATACTTGCTTAAAGTCTGTAGAGCCTGGTTTGCTTTTGATAACACAACCCTGGGTTCTTCAAGTACGTATTTGATCGTATCTATAAAAATTGCAACAACACCTCTTTTTTGCGATATTGAAATAACAAGTGTTTTTGTTTGTTTTCCAACCCTTTCAGCAGTTCTGTGCCGTGTGCCTGTTTCAGAAGTTTTAATCTGAGGATTTGGAAAGAGGTGCGCATTAGCATATAAAATTCTGCTTGCATCATTACTTAATATTATTGCCCCATCCATTTTTGCAAGCTCATAAAATTTTGCAGGAGTAAAGCTGCATCCTATATAGAATCCCCCGTCTACAAGTTTTAAGACTTGTTCTGAATCTCCAATAACAATAAGGGCACCTGTTTTACCTTGCAAGATATACTCTATCCCTGCCCTTAGGTCGGTACCCGGGGCAATCCTTTTAAGACTATTTAATAATAACTCTTCTTCTTTCTCTTTCATAAAGCATCAAGATTAAACATTCAAAACACTTGGTGTTGTTTTTATAATTTTAAAGTACATTTCATCATTTTCACAACTAACTTCTATGCTGTCTCCTATTTTAACTTCTCCGCTGATAATTTTTTCAGAGATAGGATCCTCAATAAAAGTCTGGATACTTCTTCTCATGGGTCTTGCACCCATTGCAGAATCATAGCCTTTTTTCATCAACAATTCTTTTGCATCTTCTTTCAGCTCAATTGTTATACCCTGAAGATTCAGCTGCTGCTGTATCCTGTTTATCATCAAATCAATGATTTGATAAATTTCTGTCTTTGTTAACTTATGAAAAACTATCACCTCATCCAGCCTGTTTAAAAATTCGGGTCTGAAGGCTTTTTTAAGTTCACTCATCACCTTGTTTTTTATATCGCCATACGAAAGATCCTCGTCTTCTGATTTTCTAAAACCCATAGGATTATTCTTATGTATTTCTCTGGCGCCAAGATTTGAGGTCATTATAAGAACAGTATTTTTAAAATCTACTCTTCTTCCCTGTGAATCTGTCAGGTGGCCATCTTCAAAAATTTGCAGAAGTATATTGAAAACATCCGGATGAGCTTTTTCGATTTCATCAAGGAGTATAACACTGTAGGGTCTCCTCTTTATCTTTTCAGTCAGTTGTCCGCCTTCATCATAACCGACATATCCCGGCGGGGACCCTACCAGTTTTGAAACAGAATGTTTCTCCATATATTCAGACATGTCTATCTGTATGAGCGCATCTTCCTTGCCAAATAAAAATTCTGCTATTGTCTTTGCGAGCTCTGTTTTTCCGACACCTGAGGGACCGAGAAATATAAATGAACCTATCGGTCTTTTAGGGTCCTTTAAACCGGATCTTGACCTTCTTATTGCTTTTGAAACGGTCTTAATTGCTTCATCCTGTCCAACAACTCTCTTGTGGAGCTCATCTTCCATTTTAAGAAGTTTCGTAGATTCAGTTTCAGTAAGCTTATATACCGGAATCCCTGTCCAGTTCGAAAGTACCTCAGCTATTTCGTTTTCATCAACCTTCTCTCTTGTCCCTTTACCTATCCTGCCCCAGTTTTCTTCAAGTTCTATTTTTTCTTTTATAAGTTGTTTTTCTTTATCCCTGAACTGTGCCGCTTTTTCAAAATCCTGTGACTTAATGGCTTCCTCTTTTTTGCCGATAATTTTTTCGATATTTTTTTCAAGTTCTTTCAGATCGGGAGGATTCGTAAGTGTTCTGAGCCTCACTCTGGATGCAGCTTCATCAATTAGATCAATAGCTTTATCCGGTAAGAATCTATCTGTAATATAACGGTTTGAGAGTTTTACTGCTGATTTTATTGCGTCTTCGGTTATTATTATTCCATGAAAGGCCTCATACTTATCTTTTAATCCTGTTAAAATTTCTATAGTTTCATATTCATTGGGTTCATCAACATAAATTGGCTGGAACCTTCGCTCTAAAGCCTTATCCTTCTCCACATATTTCCTGTATTCGTTTATTGTAGTTGCTCCAATTGTTTGAATTTCTCCTCTTGACAGCATAGGTTTTAAGATACTTGCCGCATCAATGGCACCCTCAGCCGCTCCGGCACCGACCAGAGTATGCACCTCATCGATGAATATCATTATTTCGCCGTCTTCTTTTATTTCCTGGAGAACTTTTTTTAATCTTTCCTCAAAATCCCCTCTATATCTTGATCCGGCAACCAGGGCTCCCAGATCAAGAGTGAATATTTTCTTTCCTCTTAAATTTAAAGGAACCTCTTTTGCAATAATAAATTGTGCGAGACCTTCAACAATGGCAGTCTTACCTACTCCGGATTCTCCGATTAAAATGGGGTTATTCTTAGTTCTTCTGGATAATATCTGCATTACTCTTTCTATTTCTTTTTTCCTTCCTATTACCGGATCAAGCTTTCCCTCTTTTGCGAGCTGGGTAAGATCTCTTCCGTATTGATTGAGCATTTTCAGATTTCGTTTTTGTGCCTTATCCGTATTGTAACTGTCATCTTGTGTATAATAAGGATATTTATTAAGTATTTCCCTTATTTTTTCTTTTGATATTTCAAGGTTGATCCCGAAAGAATTTAATACTCTTGCTGCCACTCCTTCACCTTCGCGCAGTAATCCCAGAAGAATATGTTCCGTTCCGATATAATTATGTCCCATCTGCAGCGCTTCCCTGAGAGAAAGCTCAAGAACTTTTTTTGCACGTGGTGTAAAGGGTATATGCTCATAAGATTCCGAGGAACCCTCTGTTACTGAATCTCTCACGGAATTCCTTATATCATCAAGAGAAATATTTAATGAAATAAGCACCTTTGCTGCAATACCTTCTTTTTCATCAATTAATCCAAGCAGTAAATGTTCAGTTCCTATATAATTTTGCTTTAAAAATCTTGCTTCATCCTGAGCCCTTACGACAACCTTCCGGGCTCTCTCTGTAAATCTTTCAAACATTTTCATCAAATCCTTTTAAAATTCTTTCCCTTATAAGTGATGCCCTGATCTTATCAATATCTTCGCTTTTAAGTTTAATATTTTTACCATAACTGGCTAATATATTTGAATCTCCCAGGATACCTATCAAATTATAAAAATCGAAAGATTTTATATTTTTAATTACATTTATATCAAGTCCCAGATGCAGCATTGATAAGAGCTCCAGTGACTCTCCGAATGAAAGCATCTTTGCATATTTTAGCATACCATATGACCTGAAAATACTGTCTTCGACATTTTCATGTTTATTCTTTCTTAGAAATTCTTTTGCACTTTTTTCTTCGTCTATTATATTCAAACAAATTGCATTCATTTCATCCATTATCTGATCTTCATATTTTCCAAGAGAGACTTGATTTGCAATTTGAAATAAATTACCAATTACTTCCGAGTTTTCACCAAAGTAGCCTCTTATTGTACAATTTATCTTACTGAGTTTTTTTATAAAATCTTCAACTTTCGAACTTACGACTATTGCCGGCAGATGTACGATAACCGATATTCGCAGCGATGTGCCCAGATTGGTTGGACATGCCGTTAAATATCCGAAATTTTTGTCATAAGAAAAATTTAATTTTTTTTCAAGTTCTTTTTCAACTTTTATTACTTCATTAAAGGACCTGTAGATATTTAAACCAGGAATTATACTCTGTATACGTAAATGATCTTCTTCATTTATCATTATCGATATTGCTTTTCCCATTTCTTTTGAATCTCCCCTGAGGATAAAGCCTTTTCCAGAAAGTTTTAAAGTCATTTCATAACTTATCAAATGCCTCTCAACAAGCAGTTTGCGCTGTGTTTTTGGCAGCTTGTTCATGGTGTAAAAACTATATCCCTTATTACGGCTCGAGCTGAAAAAGGTATTTTTTACCAGATTCAGGATCTCTTTTCTTTCAGTTTCATTGTTAATGCTGCCAAATCTGAAACCTGCTATATTTCTGGCAATTCTTGCACGAGTGGTCAGAATGATCTGGTCATCACCTGTTGCGCTAATTGCCTTGGCCCTGCGGCTTTTGCTTTTATAAATTGTAGGATTTTTCTCGTTCAATTTTTTAAAATACTATTAATAGATTTAATTTGCATTTTTTCCTATATAAAGCTTTTTTTGAAGTTTCTTAATCGTATCTCTCAGTTTTGCAGCTACTTCAAAATTTTCAACGATAACCTCTTCCTTTAATTGATATTTCAGATCTCTGATTTCCTTTTCAATCTTAATATCATTACTGGATTTTACAGGTACCTTTCCTTTATGCTCCAGATTGCCATGGATAGTTTTCACGATAGGATTAAGGACTTCTCTGAATTCATTATAACAATTTGCACAACCAACTCTGCC
>Ga0172371_10005259_pt1 | contig 19260 bp, 18 predicted proteins | sample Lak12m_FD_114543 | JGI IMG/M metagenome (GOLD analysis project Ga0172371, IMG submission 114543) | Freshwater microbial communities from Kabuno Bay, South-Kivu, Congo - kab_022012_12m | ecosystem: Environmental > Aquatic > Freshwater > Lake | place: Democratic Republic of the Congo: South-Kivu...
TTTAAGTTATATGAATGTTAAAGTTTAAGAAGTTGTGTTTAGAAATTTTAGTTCAATAAATCAAATAATTATATAGTAGTAAAATATTTAAAAAGATTTTTAAAAAGTAAAATTAAAAAAAATATTTCTCACCCATAATTCCTCAGCGTATTATGCAAATTCAGGTTAATTCTTTTAATGTTTTCAAAGCTATCTCCTGATTATGAATTTCTTGGTCGTCATTCTTTTTCCTATCAGCAATCTCACAAAGTAAATACCATCATTCAAATCTGCTGTATTCACGACTGCTCTGCCATCACCAAGTTCATACGAACAAAACCTTTCACAACCCAAAATATCAAATATCTTAATATCACTGATTGGCTTTTCGGATGAAATTATCAACTTGTCTGAAGCGGGATTTGGATTAAAAGTAATTCCATCTGAGTTTATTTCCTCGCTAACATCTGTAGATTTATACATTATATCCAAAGTTGTGTCATTTCCTGCACAATCGGCAAATGTAATAACAGCCCTTGCATCATCGGTTGGGTCTACAATTTCTAACTGCCATGTTGCAATGCTGTCTTCGCAAGGCATGAAGTCACTTTGTTTTAAAATATAATTATAGCTCAGATCGGTATGCAAATAAATCGTAGAAATATTTGACCTCTCATAATATTCTGCAGTATCTTTTAAAGTTCCATTAACATTTCCCAAACTATCCATTACCCATTCAGGAACAGGAGGAAGAGTATCTATTTTTGTCTGGTCAGAAAAAGTATATGCTGCAGGAAACAAATGAGTACAATAGGTTTCATTACTGTATATATAAGCGGCAAATGGTTTGAGATTTCTAACTTTGAATACTCCATTTCCCGGCAATAAAACATTTTTCAGGAAATAGTTTTTATCATTCATTTTTACAAAAGGCGTACCCTGTTTCGGTGAAAGTTCTTTCAATTTCATCCATTCATAATCGCCGTTAATGACCTGAGCAAACTGCATTTCATCAGGTAATTCACCTGTTTCTGATTCATAAACGATTATTAAACAATCCCATGGAGAAAATTGAGAACCATCAATTTTAAATGAAACCTCTCCTGTGAATTGTTCAGTTGGTAATAATGATAATTGAGCTGAGTTGGATTGTATATTATCCTCACTGCTGCTGGGATTATACATCACAACATTGATTGGCTTATCCCCGGAAATTACAACAGGTCTTGGAGTGCCGGTATCTGAACGCATCTGCAAAAAACCTATTCCTTCTTTACCCCCGCTCATTAATATAGAACCAATAAATTCTCCATCACGGTAAATATTCGTACTGTCCTCTTTAGGAAAGATTTTAATTATAGGATTTTTCTCCCTGTCCCATAAAAATGGGACATAATATTCTTTTCCCCATGTAATTGTTGGTATCTCGAATTCGGATATCATATCGCAATCGGTTGCTGTCTCCGGAATATAAGCACAGTAATTACCCGATACAACAGCTACAGGTTTTGTTGCTTCTATGACCGTACCGGTTAAATCATCACCCTTGCTATGTGTTGATAGAAGCAAAACATCTGCAGTATGTAAAATATAATTTGTAGTGTCCGGTGAATCAGATTTATTTTTAATTATTTTCACTCTTGTTTTATCATAAGCTCCTGTGATGGTTACTTCACCCGGGAAATATTCTGTTTCATTATTTGAATAATCAGGGTGAGATGATATTATGTAGTTCTTCCCCAGATAACCCGAATGTAGTGCTGTAAAACCCGATGAACTTCTTTCTCCACCGTTTATACAATAACATGCAGAAGACCATGGTGTTATAACCTTAATTGCGGCATTGATAAATACAGTGTCACCGATGGGCTTATCTTCATCATTCTTTAAATAAACCTCACCAATTGAAGCCGGTATTGAAAATTCAATAAAATCATTACGGACTGCTTTTTTTGTAATCTTAAAATCTTTTCCCGGTACTTCAACCGTAATCAAATCAGCTTCACTCGAAGTAATATACAATTTGATTTCATTAGTATATGCACTGTCCTGCCTGGATGGTATGGGAGAAAAATAGTATATACGCCCATCATCCCCCTTTTGCGAGATAAGATTTAACGAAGCGATTAAGAATATGCAAAAAACCGAGTATAAAGTTTTCATAGCTATCTCCTGATTATGAATTTCTTGGTCATAATTCTTTTTCCTATCAGCAATCTCACAAAGTAAATATCATCATTCAAATCTGCTGTATTCACGACTGCTCTGCCTTCACCAAGTTCATACGGACAATACCTTTCACAACCCAAAATATCGAATATTTTAATATCGCTGATTGGCTTGTCGGATGTGATAATCATCTTGTCGGTAGCGGGATTGGGATTAAATGTAATTCCATCTGAATTGATTTCCTCTCTAACATCTGTAGATTTATAAAAAATATCCAAAGTTGTGTCATTCCCAGCACAATCCCTAAAAGTAACAACTGCCCTCGCATCATCTCTGTAATCAAGAATTTCCAACCGCCATGAAGCAACCGGTGTTTCACAAGGCATAAAATCACTATAATAAAGTTTGTAGTTGTAGCTTACATCTGAGTGGATAAATATAGTAGATAAGTTAGAGCGATTTAATGAATCATCCGGCTTGTCGGTTACATATTTAGTCTTATGTATATTAACAGTTCCGTCTCCAGACATTTCCCATTCAGGTTCGGGTGGCAATGTGTCAAATTTGGAAATATCTTTCAATGCTGAGGCTGCCGGATAGCCATAAGAATCATAACTAGAGAAACCATATATATAAGCACCAAATGGATTGTTTGCCCGAATCCTGTAAACTCCATCACCGGGCAACAAAATTGTCTTACTGAAATAGTTTTTTAAATCAGTTGTCCTTTCGAATTTTTTCCCTGGATAAGGGCTTAATTCTTTTAGCTTGACCCAAGCAAAATCAGCTGCGATAACCTGAGCAAATTCCATGTCATCTGGAATACTATCATTTTCGTTTGCTTCATAAATAAGATTTGTATAATTATAGACAAATCCCATTCCTCCTCTTATTCCGGGAGTATTAAAAACAATTTCATTAGAATATTGTTCGATAGGAATTAGAACCATTTGGAATGGCTCTCCTGCTGAACTACTATCATCTATATATCCGGTATTATATAGTGTAACACTAATCGGCTTATCCCCGGCTATCACGACAGGTCTTGGTAAACCGGTATCAGCTCTCATTTCGAACCATCCATCCCCTTGTTTCCCTCCTACTGAACGCAAGTAGCCGACTTGATTTCCATCTCTGAAAATCTTTGTTTTTGCTTCCTTTGAAAATATTCTGATGATAGAATTTTTTTTACGGCTAACAATCGGAGAAACATGATATTCGTTTCCCCATAAATTTGTCGGTAATTCCATTTCCTCAAGTATATCGCATGGTCCACCTTCTATTTCTGCACAGAAATTTCCTGATACAACAGAAACCGGTTTTGTTGCTGAAATTGTACTTCCGGTCAAATCAGAACCTTTGCCTGAACTACCAATCAGCAACACATCACCCCTATCTAAATTCCAAGTTGAAGTTTCACCAGCTACTAAGCCGGCTACTGTTTTTGAATACTCACTACCTCCCATAGTAAAAGTAACTTTTGTTTTGTCATATACTGCAGTAACTCCGGTATAACTTGGAAACCATTGTGTAGTATTATCAGAGCCATCCTGATAAGAAGCAACAATATAATCTTTTCCCAAAACATTTACAGGCAAACACAAAAAACCATCTGAAGCATAAGCAAACCTTGTAACAGCGTAACAAATTATCGGGTCGTCAGAATAAACATGAACTGCGGCTTTTTTATAAACAGTATCCATATTTGGTTTTTGGCGACCGTATTTATGATAAGCTTGTCCTGTCCCCGGACTTAATCGGAATTCAACAATATCGTTAGGTATTGTTGTTTTTTCATAATTATATCCTTTTCCTTCAACTTCTACATGAACTAATGTTTTAACATTTGAGGAGACATAAATTTTCAAATCATTAGGCTCGTCTGTTCCCCATCCAGGAATAAAAGTAAAATAAAACTCCTTCCCTGCATTGCTCATGTTCAATATTTTTGGCAAATCATTAACATTGATATCTTTTGAACTAAGATAAGTTGATGTTACGAGCAATATGCAAAAAACCTGTAATATCTTTTTCATAGTTTTTCCAAAATTGTTATGCTAATATATGTATAACACATGAGAAAGCAAAAAGTTTCACTTTTTTCTTAAAAAAACTTAAAAAAATTGAAATATTTTGAACTTTTTTCCGATATTCTGAATTTTTGTTACTAAAATCCATTATTTCTCCATTTTCCCTTCTCCCTTTTTCCTTCTCCCTTTTCCTTTCTTATCAAAACTTATTTTCGGTTCATTCCGTCATTGAAATAAATTTTTTAAACCATTTTCTCGGGTGTTGAATGTTCGTTATGAAATTTGGCGGCACATCTGTTAAAGATGCGGAAGCCATGAGTAAAGTAATTAAAATTATTTCTGATTACAAAAAGGAAAAAGCTATTGTAGTTTTGTCGGCATGCTCTGGCATAACCGATAAGCTGATTGCTTTAGTTACTAATGCACCGACGACATCTTTGAATAAAAGCCAAAATCTCATAGACGAAATTGAATCGCATCACCTGAGTGTAATCAAAAATATTATTAAAGTAAAAACATATCGAGATGCAGCATCCATAAAAGTTTTGAATTTCACAGCAGAGTTGAAAAGGTTGATTGAAGGCGTGCAATTGCTCAAGGAATGTACTGCACGAAACATAGCACAGGCAGAATCTTACGGAGAACTTTTATCAACAACGATTTTTCATTATGGCTGTTTAAGCAAATCACTGAAAAGTGAATTTGCAGATGCAAGAGCTATAATGAAAACTGATTCAAATTATATCAATGCAAAAGTTGATATGAATCTGATAAGCAAAAATGCAGTTTTAATCAAAAAAGCTTTTTCAAAAAACGATTTTGTCATCACTCAGGGATTTATTGGCTCTGACAAAAAAGGAATAACAACAACTCTCGGCAGAGGAGGAAGCGATTTTTCCGCTGCTGTCTTTGGAGCTGCTGTCAAAGCAAAAGAAATTCAAATCTGGACAGATGTCAGCGGTGTTTTGACTACTGACCCAAGATTGGACAAAAGAGCCAAAACCATTTCAGAAATATCAAATGCTGAAATGAGAGAGCTTGCATTTTATGGTGCAAAAGTTTTGCATCCTGATACAATCAAACCTGCTGTTGAGAAAAAAATACCGGTGAGAATATTGAATACATATAAGCCGAAAGACAGAGGTACTGTAATTTTGGACAATCCCGATAAATCAAATTCAAAGTATCATTCTGTCATTCTAAAGAAGAATTGCACTGAGATGATTGTTCCGATACCATCGGATGTAAGCAGTCAAAAGTTTTTCTCTGAAAATATTAATCAGCTTACTAAACTTAATGCAAAGATATTATATTCAATTTGTACAGAGGGAAATTGCAGATTTATTCTTGATCCCGGCATGGACAAGAAATCGCTGAAATCAGCAATTGAAATTGATTATATGAGAATACATTCTGTATCTCTGATTTGTATTACGGGTAATAATATTTATTTGGATGAAAATAAAAATGATTTGATTAGAAAAAAATTTCTTACTGAACTGAATGCTTTGAAACCCAAGCAGATAATTTATGGTGCTTCAAATGTATCAGTTTTAATTTTAACTGAACCTGAAGATGGCTTGAACACATTAAAGAAATTGCATTCATTTATTTTGAGAAATTTCTGATTAAATCAAGCTGCAGGGAAGCATCAAAGCTCTTTTCAAAATTCTCATGTAATCAATTTTCGGTATTTCTATTGCTCCTAAACTTTGAGTGAATTCATTCATATATTGAGAATCAAGCAGGATAAAACCACGGTCAATCATTCTGTATGCAAGATAATAGAAAGCCGCTTTCGAAGCATTACTAACATCAGAAAACATAGATTCACCAAAGAAGGCACCTCCCATTGCAACTCCATATAATCCCCCGACTATTTTTCCATCAATATAAGTTTCTACTGAGTGAGCATAACCGTAATCATGAAACATCACGAAAGCGGCTTCGATTTCAGGGCTAATCCAGGAAGATTGTCGTTGAGCACATCTTCGTATTACATATTCAAAATTAGAATCAACCCGAAAAGTAACATCATTCTTTTTAAAGAACTGCTTAAGTGACCTTGGTACTTTAATATTATTCAAAGGCACAACAGCTCTTGGGTCGGGATTATGCCAATAAATTTTACCTTCATCATCAGCCATAGGGAAAAAGCCCTGACTGTACGCAGATATTAATATTTCCGGATATAAAAAATCTTCTGCCATATTATAAAAAAGCTGTTACTAATAACCGCAACAGCTTATCTCATCAAAATATTAAATATAATTACTTATTTCTTTTACTTTGCATTTTATCATAATCTGCGAGGAATGCCTCCAATCCTCTGTCGGTCAAAGGATGTTTAAGCATTTGCATAATAACATTATAAGGAACCGTTGCAATATCAGCACCTGCTTTCGCAGAATCAATTACGTGCATAGGGTGTCTGATAGATGCGGCAATGATTTGCGAATCATAATCCTGAACATCCCAAATTTCACAAACGTCATATATAACTTCTCCTGCACTTTGAGAAATATCATCGAGACGCCCAAGAAAAACAGACACATAAGTTGCACCTGCATTATGAGCTGCAATAGCCTGGGTGGGACTAAACACCAAAGTAACATTTGTCGGAATATTTTGACGCGAAAGTTCCCTGACTGCTGAAAGACCTTCAGGGATAATCGGGATTTTTATGGTAGCTTCCGGGAACCAACTCAGGATTTCATCAGCTTCCTTAAGCATTCCATCTTTTTTAGTAGAGATAACTTCAACAGACAAATGACCACCCACGAGCTTATGAATGTCGAGAATTCTTTGTTTAATATCAACATTCGGGTCCTCCTTTGCAAGCAAGGAAGGATTTGTAGTTACGCCTGTAATAAAGCCAAGTTCTGCTGCATGCCTTATATGTTCGATGTTTGCTGTATCTACATAAATTTCCATTTAACCTCCATTGATTATTCAGATAATTTTTCTTAAATATTTTAACAAAAATACGTTAAATTTTTGATTATTCCCAATTCACTTTGCAAGTTGGGATAATATGTTGACAATGATTTGAACTGCATTTTTTAATTCTTCTAAAGAACCGTTATTTTCAATAACAAAATCAGCATGTTGCTTTTTTAATTCCTGTGGCAATTGTTGTTTAATTCTGAAACGAATTTCATCTTCAGTCAAATTACTTCTATTTCTCAGACGTTCAAATATAATATTTTCTTTAGCATCAACGACAATAATAAAGTCAAATCCTTCTTCGAGCTGAGCTTCAAATGTCAGAGCACTTTCAACAAAAATAATTTTCTCGCCTTTTTTTTCACAGAGTTCCACATCTTCGATAAGCTTTTGAATGACCGCAGGATGGACAATGGAATTTAACACAGCAAGAGAATTTTCATTTTCGGGAGAATTACCAAATACTATTTTTGACAACAAATCCTTATTAATCTTACCATCATCAAAATAAATATTTTTCCCAAAATGACTGATAATTTTTTCTTTAACTGCTTTATCAGTCAGCATAATTTCTTTTGCATTTTCATCTGAAGAAATTACTTTGAACCCTAAACTTTTAATAATGTCGCAGACAGCAGATTTTCCGCATCCGATTCCACCGGTTACTGCAACCACATTCAATTTTGTGTTTTCCGCCATAAAGAGAAAAAAGAATTTTAAATTCAACAAGTTTACGAAAATACGAGAATGCGAATTAAAATATGTTATAAGTTTAACAAAAAAACAGGTTTATATAAATAAATTTGTATAATTGAGAAAAAATTCATAAATTTGTAAACTTTACCTAATGGTCCCGTCGACTAGAGGTTAGGTCATCAGCCTTTCACGCTGGTAACACGGGTTCGAATCCCGTCGGGATCACCAATCGCCTACACACCGGTGAACAAGTATGAACATCAGTGGACATTGAAAAAGCCACTAATAATCAGCATCTACAACGTTTTATGTTCAGGAATGTTCACGGTTATGCTTGTTTCTCTCTTTAAGCCTTCCAATACAATCCGTATTTTTTCCTCTGCATTGTACCTTTTTCTGTCTTCCTTTTTATGTCTCTCACGACACTCCCAATTGTAGTTTTCTTTTTCATCTTATTACCCTTTCTTTAATAAAATATTTCCGAAAACTATCCAACTAATTTTTATGCCATTTTCGTATGCCTTATTCTGTCATCATACAATCAATAAATTTTTATACACAGCATATAATTTCAGTTTAATTGTGATTTTCCTTTATAGTTTTTTATCAGGTAGTTTATTTTGGAGCATATACAAACGATTGTCATACATGTAAACATGAGACCGAAGAACAAAGCACCGTCGTTATACGGGTCAGCTAAATAATGCAAGAAATTCATTATAGCGAACTGAGCAGATATTATTGACGATATCATTTTAGTACCCTCCTTACTTCATATTGTTTAACATTGTAGTTACTGCTTAAATATATTCAGAAACTGTGCCAGATATATAAGCGACAGTTGTGTTTGTTTGAATTTTGACTGTATTGATAAAGAATGATATTTATTACTACAAACGTGTCGGATGGAATTTACAGATATGTAGTTAATTTAACTACTTTCGTCTTATCTGTTTAATTTATCCTGTACGGTTTTATCCACAGTGAGAAAAATATTTTACAATTTTTACTTTACAGTCATTAATATGTCATTTTTTGTCGCTTATCATTTTATTTTTACTTATATATTAAGTTAAATATTATTAAAGGTTATTAAATGAGTAGAAAAGAATTTAAAAAAGTGGAAAGAGGCAGTCAAAGGGATTTGCAGGTTCTGATTAATGAACATCCAGAAATGTTGAATAATGAGATTATTAAATCTTTTTCTCTTCTTGAAGACACAAAAGTTAAATGGGTATCACCTCTTACAAACGATGATTATGCTGAGTATAGAGATTACGATTTTCTAAAAGTGTTGAGTGTCAAAAGCAAAATAACAACACCGCTAAAAGACTTTTGGCCCAATGAAGGTCCACAATGGGATGCTCTGGGTGTGTCAGACGATGCTGTAATCATTGTTGAGGCAAAAGCTAATATTCCTGAATTTGTCACACCGGCTTGCTCGGCAAAATCAAAGAAATCAACTAAACTGATTAATAAGTCTTTGGACAAAGTTAAGAAGTATTTGAATGTCAGAAATGAAGTCAACTGGGTGGGTAAATTTTATCAGTATGCGAACCGGATTGCACACTTGTATTATTTCAGGGTTTTGAATAAAATACCTGCATATTTGGTCAATATTTATTTTTATAATGATGATACTGTCGAATTCAGCCCCAAAAGCAAGGAAGAATGGCAGACAGCTATATTGATTGTCAAGTCATATCTCGAAATCAGGGGACATAGACTTTCGGAATATATGGCTGATGTTTTCATTGATGTAAAGAGTTTTATTAAATAAATTGATAGTTTAAATTTTATGCAGTCTTTTAATTGATTTGAGCTTTATGATGGTTGTATTTAAAAGAATTTCCATTAATTATCAGGATATTCACACCTCAAATAACTTCTCCAAATATTCTTCACTGCTCTCATAATCATCTATCGGCAATAAAGTATCAAACTTATTTCTGATATGTAAATATGATTTTAAAGTTGCTTTTTTTGACTCACATATATTTACTCTAATAATTCTAGTAAATATAGGTGTAGTTCTTTCATTATGTATGTCTTTTAAGTTCTTTTCACACTCAGCAATCATATCAAGAATTCTTTCATTAGTAAGTTCATTAAAAGCTATTCGGTGCTCTTCATAAGATTTCTTAAGTTTTGAAAGCTTTGCTTCGTTTGATTCTTTAGCCTGACGAAAATACCAGCTTTGTTCGTCAAAATGGTTCATCCTATACTTAAGTACTAAATAATTTCTAATTAGATTTGTCATCATATCAGTCTCAACTTCCGGTTGAATGATATTAATTAATTTATTCAAATTGATTGCCATAGTACTCTCCTTGTCATTTTGTTTAATAAGTAAAAAGTGAACTCCATTCTGTTTCCGGCATACCCTCAAGATATTTTGATATTTCATGAATTTCGATAACCGGAATAACACTCTTATTGTTTTTTAAATCATCTGAATAATATTTCTTGAGCCAATTTCTCAGATTTACTTTAGCTTCTTTGTTATAAATCCATAACTCACAAACCCAGCCCTTGTTTTTATAATTACGTAGTCGAATCCAGCCTTGCTCTATCACTTTTTGAACGATTTCATTTCTTGCTTTACCTTCAAAACCATAAGGTTCTTTATGTCTTTCAAAATATGAATGATATTCTGTCCTGCTCAAACCAAACAATTCAAGATTATCTGAAATGAAGGATATATGCTTTACCACCGGATAAATTTCTTTGTCCGGTGAGAGCCAGAAAGCTTCAGGAATATTCTTATTACCATGTTTCATTTAAACTACTGATTCTTGAGCAGGTCAATAATGATATTGCTACTCTGCTCAGAATAAGAACATTGATGAATTTGTTTAAATTGAATGACATAAAATATTAATCAGTAAAATCAATAAAGTCCCAACCGTTTAAATTTTCAATTTGAACTTTCTTCTTAAAATTATATTTAAAATCAAAGAAATTATCAGATTCTAGTATTTCTTTTTTCGTCCCTTTTTTACATAAAATAAATTTGGGATTTAATGAACATATGAAGAAAATAATATCTTTTGCACTATTTATATTTCCCAACAAGATACTTATATCATTGTAGGTTTTTATATGCCCAATAGCATTCTTATATTTAATTATAACACCTTCTTCACTATTTTTTTCAACAGTTAAAGTTTTATCATCTACATTCTCTAGCAGATGAAAAAATAAACCATTTGAATCTTCAGCAATTAATTTCAAAATGTCTTTTGTGATATTTTTTTGACTAACGTTATGTGCTTTGAATTCAATGTTATATGAAGGTTTTTGAATATCATCATTATAAATACTGGAATCAGTACTCGCAGATGTTCCTCCAGTATCAGCAACTTTAGGTAAAGAATCATCTTTTTTATTGAGTTTTTTTGAAAAAATATAATTTTTCAAAGTTGGTGTTTCAACAGAATAGAAAACATCCTCATAGGATTTTGTCAATTCCTGTATAAAAAGAAACCTTGCCTCTTGTTCGCTAATTCTTTCTTTACCTTCATCTGTATCATTGTGATATAGAGGAAATATAATTCTAGATTTTGCTTCTAAAATACTATTTGATTTAGTCCTATTTTTTAAATCAAATAATTTTACTGCTGTGTTAATGCAGATTGTTTTTAAATCTGACATACTTAATTTAGTTTTGTTACTCATTTTTGTTCTCCTAATTATCTATAATATCTATATAATTAACTTCATCGAAATCCCTATTAGTTGTAGTTATATTACCCCTCAGATGTAAAAATTTATCACTCTTTGGAGCATTTCCTAGTACATTTAATGCTGAAGCTTTTCTATTACCATTTGCTACAACTAAAAATGCTACACTTTCAAGCTCTTTTCCAATAGTTATTCTTTTTTTTCTATCCCATTCCCCTGTTTCTGGATCTGTAAAAATTTTGAATGAATATCCACCTTTAAAACTTGTTTCTATAAAATTATTTAATTTTTCAATATCTTCTGGATAGTCGGCATCACCGTTAGGTCTATATTTTAATTCAATGACAGCTATTAAATTATAACCTTTATTGTCGTTACCAGACGAAATTAATAAATCAGGTTTTTTATTTTGCAATGGATTATCATAACGTAATTGACCATTTTCATCACAAATTGCCATATTTGGTTCTACCCAAATTTGATATTCAGATTTTAGATTTAATTTTAAGTAATGAAACAGCAATGCTTGCAAATGCTTTTCGGTTGGAATTAATCCTGCTTCATAATCATCTTTAATATTATTTGTCCAAATACAAGTTAGAATATCTCTAATTGTATTTTTGTCTTTGCATAATAAATCTTCGTTTGCCATAACTTTCTTCCGATATAGTTATTAATAATTTATAATTTAATCATTTTTTTTATCTTTCCAAAAACATTGAATAATATTCCTTCATCACCTCAGCAAGGAATGGGAGGAATAGTAAACATAGCTTTATACCTGATTCTGTTTCGTCGAACTGTCTGCCTTCGCACTTCTTCACATGCTCAAGACAATTCGTAAAAATATCAGCTACCGATTCTATTGAATTAACATAAAATTCTGAACCAATGTAATCTCTTTGACTAATTAGAAAGGAATGAAATAGTTTATCGAATTCTTCAAACTTAGAAATTACTAATTTCATTATTTCAGAATTATTGACATTGAATTCAATGCTTTCTATTTCTGAAACTAATCTTTTGCAATCATAGTATGGAATTACAAAATCGCAAGTCATTTTCCTGTCTCTTTCAATTTCTCCTCCAGCACTCGCTTGTATCCATAGTACTCTTCCTTTTTGATGAACTGCCCGGATATTGCCCATGGCTCGACAGAATAAGTCATGATGTACTCCCTGATTTTTTCACTATCCATCTTGTTGTTTACTGATAAATAATTTGCCATCTCAAGAAGCAGTTTCATGTTATTGCGAAGCAGTTCCTCAACATTCTTTTCGCATTGATTAATAATATTCATTATCTGCAACTGATGATTTTTATCCTGCTGAATTATATCGTTATCTGAAGCATCAACCCCGATTCTCTGCCTGTAATCACCCATTCCGAATTTCTTAATTAAATCAGATGCATAAGCGGTTGCTTTTCCTAAATCCTGCTCAACACCATGACTTGTGTCGTTCTCACCGAATATCAACTTTTCTGCGACATAGCCTGCCAGCGATGTTTCAATTAAACTCATCAGATATTTTTTAGTTATTATTTCCTTCGGTAAATCGCTAAGATATCTGCCTCCTGAATCGGAATCTGCTGTTACCGAAATTATCTCCCTCGGTAAAATTCTTGTTCTTAATGTCGAAACTATTGCATGCCCCGATTCGTGAACTGCTATCAATGCCTGCTTATCATCCTGCTTTGAAAAGCGTTGGCTCTCGACCTGCAATGCAACTTCATAATTCAATTCCTCGATTAATTCATCCTTAAAATTATATAACTGAAAATTGAATTTCTTATCACTGTAATCCCAAACGAGTTTCGTAACTTCACTACGATGTCTTATAATGTTTCCCATTACTTTCGAAAAGTAAGAATCTATCAACAGATTAATTGTAGTCAGCAAAGGTCTCGCACCCTGAGTTGGAAAGACTCCCTCCTTGTAAATTATATCGTAAACTGACTGCCTGAAATCAATTTCAAGTTCAAAGTTTTCCTTTATTCGTTTCTTAAAATTCGTCAAATGAAAATCAATTATCTGCCTGAAAGTTTGCACATCAAACGATGGATAGATTAAATGATTATTCCCGAAACGTGCAATCTGCTCAAGACGAAAACGCTTTCTCAGTTCCTTTTTAATTTCAATAATTGTTATTCCTTTCGAGTATTCATGAAGGACATCGGGGTCATCATCGGGATTAAGGTCATGACTCATAACATAAGCTTCATCAAGATTTCCTACTATAAATATTAAAGCTTTGCTTAAATCAAGGACCTTTGGTTGATTCCTTTTTCTTATTGCATTTTTCAGAAATTCAATTGACTGGTTGCCATTTAAACTTAAAATATGTTTCTCCAATTCGAATAAATTCTTGTATTCATCTGCAAATAAATTATAAAAATCCTCATAGTATGAACGTGGGATAAAGTATGTAGGTTTTATTTCAGTTTCATCGCTATTTGACTTATAATTATTTTCAAATCTAAAGCGATAGTTAGATGCTCCCTCACCAACAATTTTCTGAAATAATTCATTGCCGTTGATTACAACACCATTTTGTACCTTAACATTATTTTTCAATGATAAGTTCAAAAACTGAATTAATTGATTCATTTCCTGAATAAAAGACCACCCATAAGTGTACGTATACTCCATTTTACCTGTGTCAATCAATTCCCAGACTACCCGAATGTCAGGTCTTTCTGTTTCACGGAAGTCCTCGCTGATTGTTCTCAAATGCTGAAATTCATCCAAGCAAATTATACAGGGCTGATTGTTGAGATAATTCAAGTCATCATCGAAAAAGTAATTAAGAGCATTGCTTTTTGTGTTTTGTCCATAACCACCCATATCGAAATACAGAAATCGTTTTTCGTAACCAAGTAATTCAATCAGCTTACGAATTACGGCAGTTTTCCCACAGCCGGTCATTCCCCAAAGGTTGATGACATAAGGTCTAAAGCTCGCCTCGGGAAAAAGAAACCATGGCTCCATCGAATGTTCCATCTGCTCCAATATTGTATCAATCCCAAAGAACTGTTTTTTGAGTTCAGCCATGGCTCTCGAAAGTTCAACTCTTTTCTTTTCGATTTCTCTTATTTTTTGTGATGATATTTTCATAATAGCTCCCTTAAATTACTTTGTACTCACCGAGAGTGAAACAATGTTTTTGCGATAAACAATTCCCGTTCCTGAAATATTTCTGTTCCTGAAACGCAAATCTTTTCCAAGCCCCACAGCTTTGTATTTCTCGATTTCCATATCACGCAGATTATTCAGCAAGTCCTGTGTAGAACCGCTAAATTGATACTCTTCATGTCTTCCGAAATTATGCTGCATTATGCAATCAGTAGCAAAACTTTTCAGCATTTTGTTATAAAGCTCTCTGAAAACATCTTCATTTGAAATATACTCCAGACCAGCAATTCTCCCGTTTATTGCCACTATCATTCCTTTTTGTCCCTGAATGGGTTTCAGATTTTCACTGAATTGCTCAAGCTCGGAATTCATTGTCTTCAAAACGTCATTCATGGCATTTGTAGGTGCCTCGGCATTAGCTTCCATTTTATATTTTTCAACATCGTCCCAAACCTGACTTTGGTTGGAACGGGCACCCATACCTGCCCGCATCGAAAAAGCGACGGATTCTCTCTTATTCATTCTCATCCAGTTTGGCATTGAGAAATCTGACATCATGAACTTTTTTGAATTATAACTCCAACGGCTTTGCTCGACGCAACTGACCGGAATAATCACATTCTTTTGCTTGTCAACAAGAACAGAAACATTCAGCACACGGTTTTGCTTAGCACCGATAAGCTCGATTCCATCCCAAAAGAAAACCTTATGCTCGGAATTATTCTTCAGTAAAAGCTCAGGAACAGAGCCGCCCTTATCAATTTCCGTAATCTCGATTAGTGAACTTTTGAGCAGTCCTTCAGGTGAAACATAAGTAACTTTGGATTTATCCTCAGCAACAATCGGATAGATAGTCAGATTTTTATAGCTGACAGGTTCGCCAATTTGCATTTTATCCAGCAAATCATAAATTTCTTGATTCATCTCATTTTCTCCTATATTTTACTAAAACAATTAACTATTTTAGTACAAATAAAAGAGAATGAGCGACAGAAAATGACGTATGGGGGGAGGGAAAAGATGATTTTAAATAAAATTTATTAAGACAGGAATAATCTCAATCTTATTTTACAAAAATTATTTTTTTATATCAATTATTTTCAATATATTTCTAAATATTTGAGTATGATATGAAAAATAAAAATAATGAATTTATCGGAAATACTGAACTTATGTCTGAAATGGCAAATATTGTTCAGGTAAAAAGTGGTTTGCCCATGAACATTTGGATATCACAATGCTATACAAACCTTTCACCAAGAATAATGGCTCAAAGTAATCATGAACAAAAATTAAATAAGTCTCATTATTTTATTGTTACATTAGACGATGAAATAATAGGTAATACCGGTGATATTAAAAGTAATGAAATTGAAAAATTGCTTACTTACATTGAATTGAACAGAAAAGAAATACTTAAATACTGGTACAATGAAATTGATGATACAGAAGAAGTTTTAAATAGTTTAAAAACAATAGCATAAAATGGGATATTAATAATAATTAATTTTTTTATTTGCCGGTATTCAGTAATTTTTCTTAAATTTAATGAACGTCATAAGGTTATTTATTAAAAACTTCATTGAGCAAGATTATGAGAGATTTAAATATTTTTACATATGAACCATCAAAAGAGAATGCTCTTGATGGCTATGATGAAAAAGAGAATAATGTTACTCGAGCTTTTCTAAATACGCTTCAATTTAACCATGATTACTGTCAGTTTTTATTTAAGTATATATTTGGTGAAAAGCTAAAATTTAATAATACAAGATTTAAATTTCAAGTTAATCCTGAAGACAAAAAGTATACTATAGATTCAAAAATTAAATATTTTTTAATTATATCTCCAGATTATAATATTAATCAAGCAAAAACTAAGGAGAAAATTAAAGATAATTATGGTAATAAAATCAGTAATATTGACATTAAGAAAAGTAAATCTAATAGACCAGATGGATTAATTTTTTATAAAAATAATAATGATGAAATTGATTATGCAATATTAATTGAAGCAAAATTTGGTTCAAAAGAAAAACCTGAACAAATAAAAAATTATATTAATGAATACTTCAATATACCCATCAAACCATTTATATATCATTGGGAAGATATTTATTTAAAATCTGTAGAATATTTAAAGGATTCCCAGAAGAATCTGGATGAAGCAAAATACTTTATAGTTAATCAATTTATTAAATATTTGGAGATTATAATGCCAACTTTTAATGGTATACCTTATTTTATTAAAAAAGAGGATCGTGTAGCTGATAAAGAGTATGATTTGATAGAAGCAAAAAAAATTCTCAACGTACTACGGAAAGAATATCTGAAATTTGAAAATATTAAAATTGAAAATTCTAACAGAAATTTCACAGGGTCTTTAGCTTGGGATAATATATATCTTAAAGGTTACGAGAAAATCGATTTAATTCATTATTCAATTTATCTTGATGTTGATTCCTTTGAAATTTCTCTGACTGCAAGAAAGCAAATGTCAAAAGCAATTTCCAAGAACAAAGAACAATTATTGATTTTATTAGAAAGGTTATACAAATATTCACATTTGGATTTTAAAAAAGATTACTATTTTAGTATTATTGATTATAAACAATTAAATTGGAAACAAGGGGCAATGAACTTACCTCGATTTTCTCCTTTTAAAATACAAATATCTTTAGAGAAAATATTTGATGATAAAACGAAAGCTAAATTTCCATTTAATGAATTAATGGACTTCGTATCTTTGTCAAAAATGAATCAAAAACAAATAGAAATATCTAAAATATTTTATTTTAACGATAATATGTATCAAAAAGCTCAAAATAATATAAATGATATGACAGATTCTAAAGTTTGTTTATCTAAAATTAAAGATACGTTAGTTGAGTTAAAACCAATTTATGAATATTTTCTTTCTTTAAAAGAAAAATAATATTTTAAGTACGACACATTATGTCGCCATCACTATTATATTTGTAAATAATTGTTCTTGTTATATAAATATAGAGGTTTCAAATATGAATATCTTGAAAATCGTAAAAGGTAAAGTTGAGATTAGGAAGGATAATGGCAACCTTATCAGAACCATCGGGAATGGGGATGCAGTTTCAGCTGATTTCAATGGAGATGAGACTTTAGTAGTTATCACTACAGCAAAGGGTAAGGTTGAGATTAGGAAGGAAAATGGCAACCTTGTCAGGACTATCGGCAGTGGAAATGCTGTAAATGCAAAATGGACCGGTGATGATATTGCAGTATCAACAGATAAGGGGAAAACCGAGATTAGAAAAGAGAACGGTAATCTAATCAGAACAATCTAAAAGAATTTACAAAAAATTATTAAGGGCTATTCTTTCAGGATAGCCCTTAATTTATTTACTGCAGAAGTTCCATTACCTAATAAATATTAAATTATTAATTTTATTTTTCTATTTTAGTACAACATTAATGGTATAAACGACAATAAATGTCTTTTGAAAGTTAATATAAATTATTTTTAGGTTTTTATGGACACAGAATCAATTAAAACAGCAAGGGTACTTTTTCTTTACAAGGAATTGCTTAAAGGAAGAAAGTTTTCGACCGATGAGGCAAAGGAAATGGTTGATAGTGAATTTGGTGAAACAAGTCTAAGAAGCATTCAAAGAGATATGAACCTGCTTCAGGAATGTGAACCAATGCTGATTTCAGAAAGGGACGGCAGAAAAAATGTGTGGAAACTTGAACGTTCTGCTATCAAGACGAAAGGAATTGTCCATCTTGAAAAAAACAAACTTCTGTCTTTGCATATCCTGAAGGCACATCTCAAGGCATTCCGTCATACCGTCATTGAAGATGACATAAAGGAGCTGACCGAAAAACTTGAACTGATTGCACCGCAGGAAGTTTTCTCGCATGAAAGTCTTTACTGGGACCAAAACATCGGGCAATACGATTATACTCAAAAAGACCCAATGATTCGCAGGATTATCAAATATATTTCGGAAGAGCAATGGGTGAAAGTCGAGTACAGGAGCGGCGGCAGGGATAAGCAAAAAAGTTTTGATATTTTGTTCCGATGCTTCTTTTACTATTCCGGTTCGCTTTATTGTGTTGCTTATGTACCATATTATCAGCATCACATTGCACTCGCAGTTCAGTATATTGACAAGCTGGAACCTTTGGAATATCACAGATACAAAGCACAGGAGTTTGATTTTAAAAAGTGGTCAAAATACCGCTTCGGTGTTTATTTCGGAGATTTGAAAAAAGTCGTTCTTCGAATCAACAAGCTATACAATGTCTATTTCGAGAACAGACAATTTCATCAGTCACAAAAAGTATCTAAGGATTCCAAAGGGAACATGCTCATCGAGATGCGTGTTCCGATTGTTGACGACTTCATTTCCTGGATTATGAGCTGGGGTGAAGCAATCACTGTCCTAAAACCCAACGAACTAATTAAAAGAATTAACATGAATTTGCATAATACGCTGAGGAATTATGAGTGAAATACTCATTTTTTTTAATTTTACTTTTTAAAAATCTTTTTAAATATTTTACTACTATATAATTATTTGATTTATTGAACTAAAATTTCTAAACACAACTTCTTAAACTTTAACATTCATATAACTTAAA
>Ga0172371_10005261_pt1 | contig 19257 bp, 22 predicted proteins | sample Lak12m_FD_114543 | JGI IMG/M metagenome (GOLD analysis project Ga0172371, IMG submission 114543) | Freshwater microbial communities from Kabuno Bay, South-Kivu, Congo - kab_022012_12m | ecosystem: Environmental > Aquatic > Freshwater > Lake | place: Democratic Republic of the Congo: South-Kivu...
ACACCGCCTTGTGCCAACCACGTTATCACCGCGCCGGCCGCCTTTGACCATGATATGGTAATAAGCGTGGACAAAGATAAGAATGGCACCTACGATTACTATCTAGTGATAAACGTACAATATCCCGAAGGTTGGTCGGCCGATGGACAAGGTTATGACACTACCGGTTATGTTCTTCAGGATAACGGCAACGGTGCTTACGACGGAATCTCCAGTGAAACCAATCTCACTACCTTCGGCAACGATGGCTTCGAAATCGGCATTTCCACATCATCCTATATCGGCGTCCGCCAGGAATGGAAAATGTCTATTAACGATATCTTCACCGGATTGGGAATCGACTGGGGCGATTCAGTAAACGTCCGCTATGAAGCTCACAGTTTGAACCCTTCTGACACTTCCGAAGTGAAGCCCTACACATTTACCGAAGATAAAGTGGTTAAGTTAAAAGTCAATAACAAGAAAAAAATCAAGAAATCATCCCTGCGATTAAACGGAAAAACAGCCAAGGGAGCAACGGTGAAAATCTACGTAAACGGAACGGATGCCGGCACGGTCAAAGTGAAGAAAGGCGGTACTTTTCACAAAACCGTCTCCGGTTTGCAAAAAGGCTCTAACGCGGTTCGCATATTTGCCAGCCATTCCACCAAAGGAACTAAAAATCTCACCAAAACAATCACCCGAAGATAAATAACCCCTTTAAAAAATGAAAATGAAAAATAAGCTACTGTTTGCGGCTATTTTCGCGGCAGCATTTTGTTTCACTTGTCCAGCCAAAGCCGATTATTGGACGGAACAAGACACCACTAAAAGCGGCGGAGTGATTCCGGCCTATTTCGAGGCAGAAACAATGGCTAAAAGTTCAAGCGGGGTAGTGCTAATTTATGGCATAGAAAGAATTCCTGGTAATTCTTGTCCGACCGACTGTCCGGCCCATGTCGTTTCTTATAACCAAACTACCGGCGTTTGGAAGGATGAAAGTAGCGACATCAAAACAGCTGGCGGGCTGACTTCATTTGAATTTATGCGTATGTATGCTGATCAATCAGGCAACGTTTGGATGTCCAATCGCAACCCGGGAGTTCTTCTGAAATACAATGGATCAGACTGGTCACAAATTACCGCCCAAAGCATAGTAGACGACATATTCCCCGGAGAAACCGCCAGCAGCGTTTTTGTTGACAGCGTGTTTCGGGACGATAACGACTCCCGGCTCTATGCCTTCGCCCACATAAATACCGGAACACACAATAACATCTATCTTGTATACTTAAACGAGATAACTAATCATTGGGTAATGACTAATGCTTCGAACGGACCTCTTGACATCGACGAATATGCCAACGGGGCCCAACTCTTCGGTATTTATCACAATGCGACTAATCAAATTTGGTGTTAGAAATGGAGAAGTTTCGACAGTGATACTTCTTTTGGTCTTTATCAGTTAGATGTAGCAAGTAACGCTTGGACTCACCACTACAGTGGGAGCGACAGTACGCTAATTGCTAATCTCGGTGACCACGTGGTGGATGTTTTTGGCGATTCCAGCCAAAATGTTTGGGTTGCCACCCGTTACGGAGTTTTCGAATATTCCGGCGGATCATGGAGCCAGCTTACTAAAGAAAACAGCAATATCACCAGCAATCGAATATCTAAAATACAAGAAGATTCCGATCACCGGGTGTGGATTGTTGGGCTTAATGAAGCGGACATCGGCGATATGACAACCAAAGGAGGAATGTCTATTTACAACCTTTCTGGCGGCAATTGGGACTATTACAGCTCAAAGAATGGGGAAGACGTAATCGACAGTGCCACTAACGTGTTTATTTTTGTTGATGAAATATGGTTGCAGAGTGGCCACGGTGACGATTCCACCAGTGGAATCTATGTACTGACACGGGACGATTCTCATACGGCTCTTTATGGCCAAGTGTCCGGTACCACAGTTCAAAAAACCGCTCTTGAGCAATTCAAGAAAAAGAACGCTTCAAAAAAAGTAACTATCTGGAAAAAATACAAGGTAAAAAAGAAATGGAGGAAAGCAAAAGTTTATTCAAGCAAATCCAGTACCAGTTGGTATAAAAAACTGAACCTCGATGCCGGAAGCAATATAAAATACGTCATTCAGGTTGGAAAAAAGAAAAAAACTGTTTCGGCTAATACGGGAGATCCAATTAGGGTGAATTTTAAATAAACTGGCTTCTTTAGACAAACTGCTTTCCCTCATTATTCTTTTCATCTTCTTTTTTGCAGCCCCCGGGATAAATAAAGCGAGATGGTACGGACACACACAGAAAAAACTGATAAATTCTCTTGATTTCATTAATTTTAGGAGTATAATAAAAGGTGGTAAGGACAGCGAAGAGATTTTTCTGATTATTCTTGGAACCTTCTAAGGATAAAATCAGAAACTTCAAATCGTTGTAATGCGTAAGCATTAAATTCCCTAAACCGCCATGATCCTTATCCTTCTGGTTTAAAAAGCTAGAAGGTCGTTCCCTAAATAAGGGGATTTTTATTTTAAATACATCTTCTCGCAATTGAATAGCTGACCTAAATGCTAAGTTGCTAATTATTATTTTATCTGTTTAAATTTATTTATATTCCTCAGGGCTAAATCAAACAAATAACAATTTAAAAGCAAAAATGGATCCAAAAATAAATCTCGCGCCGACTGACTCTGCAGAGAAAACTCCACTCGGCGGGGAGAGCGCGCCTGAAAAAACAAATTCCCTCAATCTGACTCCGCAAAACACTGAGACTCCTAAATTTTCTGCGCCTTCTTTATCCACCCCTATCGATTTCAGTAGCCAAGAAAATTTGTCCAGTTCTCCCGTTAATCCTATCGACTCAGGTTTAAAGCCCGGCATTGAATCGGGCGAAGAAAAAAAGAAAAATTCCAGCAGTTTTCTGTCCACTTTACTTGTTATCCTCCTTATAATAATCGTTTCCTTGGCTAGCGGGATTTCGGTTTATATCTGGCAATCCTCGGCTTCTCGAACATCTCGCGCTGACACCGCCAAACTTCAAAGTCAAATTGGCAATTTAAAAAGCCAAGTGGAGGTACTGGAAAAAGATAAATCTTCGCTCCAAGCCGAAGTGGATCGAATGACGCGAGAAGCAAAAAATAATGCCGATTTAAATAGTCAAACGACACCGGAAATTCAACCCGGCTCTCCGGCCGGAGAGCCGCTCCAGCCGTCTGTTGAAAATCGACCAACCGGCAATGAAACCCCTTCCGCTCCTGTAACGCCTCCGGTACCCAACAGCAACATAAACCCATAAATTCCACCCTGTTCAAAAAACGCGAATTTTAATCTAAGTCTTAAAACGTTAGAAAGGGGGTGATTAAATGAACTGTCTCAAATGCGGCGCTCAATTGGAAGAGGGCAGCACAAGCACCTTATGTGCCAACTGTCAAGCATTGGAGAATTCAGCTCCGGAAGAAAAATTATCAGAAAACGTTCCGCCCGAAACGACTGAAAATCCAACGGATATTCCCGTAAGTAACGAACCCGTCCAGCCAACAGAAAATGTGGAATCTCCCGTAGAAACTCCCGATAATACCAACGAAGAACAGCAACCTCCAAGCGGAGTTTAATAAACTTTTGTCGGTTTAATCATACGCCCCGCCATTCATGAAGGGCGGGGCGTATGCTAAAAGTTGCTACCACTTAAAAATTTAATTTATCATAAAATCAAAGAGTATAAATTTATTCTCCAGCTAAAAAATTTGGCTTCCATATCTTGAGTAAATAAGTTTAAAACAATTTCATATATGCTCTAAACCTAAAAATTTATTTTCATATTTTCTCGGGTATGCCTCAACTCGCGGAAGAAATTTGGAAAACTATTTGGTGGTCGTTAATAGTTGCTACGATCATCACGGGATTTTTACGTTATTTTGACAATGACCGCTGGTGGGAAAACAGGGAGAACGAAAATCTGAAAGAATATGAAAGCAATTCTCTTGTTTACTACTCCGTAAAAGGTATCAAATTAAACTCCGCCGTAAGCGCGGAGCTTTTTGTTAAAAACATTCCTCAAGAAAAACTGATAGGAAATCACGGGGTTTTTGAAAATATTTTACCCGGACAAATAGTTTCAATAAAGGTAATTTCAAAAGACCGAATGATTCGCTGTCCTTCGTTTCGTTTGCAAGATAGAGAAATTCGACATCTAACATTCACATTCGACGAAGAAAAAAATCAACTCGCCTATGAAAAAGACTGTTCGCGGTCGCGGAAACTTCCCCCGCCTGCTTTATACCGATCCGGCACCGAATCAGCCTTAGCGATACTGAACATAGAAAATTACAAGCCGCTCGAAGAGGCAGCCGCCAAAGAAACTCCCCTAAAAATTGTTGACGCAAAGAACAACAAAAATAACAACGTCAACCTTTTTTCCAAGTACAGAAGCCGCCTCTTAAACAGATAACAAAACGGAAATATTTAAACACCCCTTTTAGTCAATAACTATATTGACAATCCGCCCTGGTATGTACACCCACTTTCTAACAATCTTGCCTTTTAAATATCTCTGTATTTTCGGCAAAGTTAAGATATTTTTTCTGACCGCTTCCTCGTTCGCGTCCGGCGGCAAATTGACGGATTCTCTTCTCTTTCCGTTGACCTGTACCACAATAACAACTTCGTCCATTTTCAAAAATTCTTCTCGAGGAATGGGCCAACGCTCGTAAAAAATACTTCTTAGATTCCCAAGAGAATTCCAAATTTCTTCCGCTAAATGGGGAGCAAAGGGAGCCAAAATTTTCAAAAACAAAACAAAGTCTTCTTTCTCGAAACAAGCAGTATTTCTAAATTCGTTAGCCAAAATCATCATCTGGCTGACTGCCGTATTGAAAGAAAGGGATTCGATGTCGTCGGTAACTTTTTTTATCGTTCTATGAAGCAGTTTTTTTAATTTTAAATTATGTTCCTTTTTGGCATCGGAAGTTATCTTTTCTTGCATTCCCCATATTTTCTCCAAAAATCTCCGCACTCCCAAAATTCCTTTTGTGTCCCAAGGCTTTGTTTCAGAAAGCGGCCCCATGAACATCTCATACAATCTCAAGCTGTCAGCCCCCAAATCAGCCACAATATCGTCAGGATTAACAATATTCCCTTTGCTTTTGGACATTTTGTTATGGTCCGGACCTAAAATCATCCCCTGGTTACGCAGTTTTAGAAACGGCTCGGAAAAATCAATATAACCAGCATCCTGCAGAACTTTGGTCAAGAAGCGCGAGTAAAGTAGATGTAAAACGGCATGTTCCGCGCCTCCGACATAAAGATCTACTGGCAAAAAACGGCGGATGCTTTCTTGAGAGGCAAACTCCTTATTACTATTCGGATCACAGTAACGATAGTAATACCAGCTAGAGCAAACAAAAGTGTCCATCGTGTCCACCTCGCGTTTCGCCGGCGCTCCACACTTGGGACATTTAGTTTCATAAAAAGACTTTAATTTTTTTAGCGGAGATTCTCCGGTAGGCACAAAATCAACATTATGGGGGAGTTTAACGGGGAGGTCTTTTTCGGGAACCGGGACAACTCCGCAATTCTCACAATATGTTATTGGAATGGGAGCACCCCAGTAGCGCTGACGGGAAACCAACCAATCGCGCAACCGAAAATTGGTAGACTTTTTTCCTATTCCTTTTTCCGTAAGCCACTGCAAAACTTTTTCAAACCCTCTTTCAACACTCATTCCGCTTAAATTGGCCGAATTATAAATATAGCCTTCCTTAGCGGAATAACAAACCAACTCACGGTAAATTCCTGCCGGGATCGACCACGGGATAAAATCAGGAACAAATTTCTTTAAAGCAAAAACGTTTTTAAGAAGCAAGGTGCGCGGATCAAATTTTTTGCGTTTCTTTAGTACTTTGTAACCTTCCGCTAATAATCTCTTTATCTCGGCGATGTTCTCTGGACTGTCGTCTTTGATTACTTTTTCCGGAAAAATAAAAGAGATGAATTTGCCTCCTACGACCTCGCTCCAAAAATTTTGCTTAAGCTCGGGCTGAATCAGCTTTGCATATTTTTTCATAGCTTTCTCGCTTTCAAGCTGAACTATGACTCCGTAAGGCTTCTTGGTTTTGCCAGGAGAAGAAGAGACAGAAAATCCGTTATTTTCAAGGGTCAAAAAATTGATTTTAAACCTTTGCCGGATATCGAAAAGTAATTTTTCAACGTTTTTAATAAAAGATAGATCCAAAAAAGCCAAGTGATTTTTTTCTTGATATACAACTCTCTCCACTGACAGTCCATGTCGAAAAGCAAATTCAAAATCTCTCTCATCGTGAGCCGGCACAGCCATAATCGCGCCCGACCCGTAATTTCCCATCACATAGTCAGCCACCCAAACCGGTATTGGATGGTTGTTTGCCGGATTAACAGCAAAAAGACCTTCCAGACAAATGCCGGACTTTTGTTTATTAAGTTCCGTTCTCTGCAATTCGTTTTTTCTGGCAGCAGTCAGCTGGTAAGCTTTTAGTTTGACCTTGTTTCTGACATATTTCTCTACCTTTTTTACGACTTCTCCGTCCGGTGCCAAAGCAATATAAGTGGTACCAAAGATAGTATCCGGCCGAGTGGTAAACACTTTAATTCGGGCAATCGTAGGATACTTTTTTAACTCGGCGGCAATTTCCATATTGCTATGACAAGCCACGTTTAATTGATTTTCTTTTCCTTTACTGATTTTTTTTAGTTCGAATTCAATTTCGGCTCCTTCGCTTCTTCCGATCCAATTATGTTGAATTTCCTTAATACTCGCCGGCCAGTCTAATTTCTCTAAACCTTCAAGCAACCGATCCGCGTAATCGGTAATCCGAAAAAACCACTGCTCTAAATATTTCTGAGTAACTTCGGTTTCGCACCTTTCGCAACGACCGGCAACCACCTGTTCATTAGCCAAGCTTGTCTGACAGTTGGGGCACCAATTAACCTTAGCTTTAGCTTTATAAGCTAATCCTCGCTTATACAAAAACAAAAAAAACCACTGGGTCCAGCGGTAATAATCCGGAGAAGAACTGTCAATTTCACGCGTCCAGTCATAACTCAACCCTAAACTTTTCATTTGTCTTTTGAAATTAGCTATTCTTTCCGTAGTAGTTTTTCGGGGATGTACTCCGGTTTTTATGGCATAGTTTTCCGCCGGCAATCCGAAAGCGTCCCAGCCTATCGGATAAAGCACGTTAAACCCCTGCATCCTTTTGTAACGGCTGTAAATGTCAGTAGCCGTGTAGGATTCAACGTGACCAACGTGCAAGCCGTCTCCCGAAGGGTAGGGAAACATGGAAAGACAATAGAATTTGCGTCTTCGTCCTGAACCGTACAGTTTAGGGATTTTCCCGTTTACAACGTCGTAACTAGCCTGCGGCGAGCGAAGATCGGCTTGACCGTCGGCGGCGCGCCAAATTGTTTCATCTTTTCCCCAACGTTTTTGCCACTTGGGTTCAATTTTTCGCGGATCGTATTTTTTCATCGACAAAAAACAGCTTTAGCAAGCAGATTTTAACTAGAAGCTACCACCATTATTACGTTTTGTAAAATAAGCTGATTGTGCTTAAACGAGTAGAGAGTCCTGATTGGTTGACCGTGGAACACTATTTTGTTCTGTCTGTAGCAGAGCGCCACGCTTGAGATAGCCGCAATCATCGCAGTAGATAAATTCAGGAGAGAAAGCAACTTGGGAATTCTCCGTTAAGCGAAAACTTTTTTCTACCAGATTGGCAATGCCTTTAGCCGGCGGCCTCGATTCGCCTAGCCAAATATGAGTTAGTGCTCCAGCCTCAATCAGTGGATGAAAAAGACCTTCAAGACGAATTCTTTCCAACGGATCGAATTCCGAGCCAATATTGATTTGCGTTGAATTAGTGTAGTAGACTTCACCCAGAGCGGGACTTCCTTTGATAATACTCTTGGCTGCCCGATCATACCAGCGCAAGTCCAGTTTGGCAAAACGATAAGAGGTTGTTTCCGCCGGTGTCTGTTCCAAGACCAAGCGGATGCCGTAGCGTTCGGAAAGCTTTTCACAAATCAGTTTCATTGAGGCAATTACTTTTAGACCAAATTTCATGGCTCTTCTCGATTCATGCAACTCTTCTCCCAGATGATACTGGACCATCTCGTTTAAACCTACAATTCCCACCAGATGAGTGACTCGATGCAGGCGAAGATAAGGATGTTCATCGTCTGGCTTTTTTATCGCCAAGAGCCCTAGAGGTCCATCATGCCCTTTAGCCAGTAATTTTTCCAAAAATATTCTTTTTTGTCGATGGCCTTTGACCACCAACTCCATTGTATTTTTAAGGTAACTGAAAAGAACTTCATCGTTGCCGCCGGCTCGATAGGCAATTCTCGGCAAGTTGACGGAAATATTCTGTAAAGCTGAATAGCGCATTCTCCATGGCTTCTTGGCATCATCAATGTCGCTCTTTTCTAGTTTGAAAGAAAGCCGACAGCATTCGGAAATTTTGGCCTCATTACGACGATCGAACACAAAATAAGTGTTTCCCTTTTCCGCTGCTACCCGAGAAAGAAATTCCAAACATTCTTCATGCCCGTCAGTTTTGAAAAAATCCTCGGTAATATGAACTAACGGTTTAGGAAAGAAAAATGGCCGACCGGACCCGTCTCCTTCCAGATAGACGTCAAAGAGACCTTTGAAGAACGCTTGTGATTCTTTGATATAATCTTTATAGGTCTTACCGGTATATTCTCCACCCGGACCAACTGCCGGTACATCTTGAAAATGACGGGGAACTTCCCAATAAAGGTTGATGTCGGAAAAAATTGCTTGTCCACCCCGAGCCACCGCTTGCTGTGAAAACTCATAAATTAAGACTTGAGCCAATTGTCTGATTTCTTTTTCGTTTCTTCCGACAAGATAGGGAGCCAAAAAAATGTTTACCGCATCCCAACCGATAGCGCCAGAAAAATGGCACTGCAATGCGGCAGATAATTTTATCAAGTGGGCGATAAGCACTTCAGCATGTTTGGCAGGCTTGGCTTGCGACAGGGAAGAAGTAAGATCCAAACCGTACTTTTTGACATACTCCAGCGACTGACCGGAACAATAAGGTCGATCGATCATTCCTAAATCATGAAGATGGATGTCTCCTCGGGCGTGAGCGTCACTCACATCTGGAGAAAAAACCCGAAGCAGCGCGTATTCTTTTTTGATACCTTCCGCCAAGGTCAAGTTGGTGGCCTCCGGCCCGTGAGGAACATTGGCGTTATCTTTGTTAGTTTCATTTTCAATGATTTGTTGAACGTCATGGATCGGAAATCCCAGACGGCTGTACCTCTTGTGGGCTTCTTCCAACCCTCTTTCGGTAAGTTTCCCTAATACCAATTCACGGATAAGCCGTGCGGTAATAAATTTAATTCTTCCTTCAAAAATTTGATCTTCCACTTCTTGAGCGATCTCTCCCGCAATTCGTGTGCTTATGCCAGTCTCTTTCACGATACTGTCAGTAATTCTGGTGGCATCCCAACGTTCAATTTCGTCCTCACTGGTACGAACGAACAAAGCCTTATCGGTTACGTCCGCTCCAAGATCTAGTTTGAAAGAAGACTGCCCTTTCCTGTTTTTCCTACTAGAAGTGCTTGACCGCCCTGTACCACCAGCCTGCCGGACAGGCAAAGAACGGTGCAGAGCCCGCCGGCTAGGCAGGGGGCCGCCTGTGGAAGATTTTATTTCGGTATCTGGCATGAACTAGTTAAAAAGAAAAAATTTAAGTAGAAAATAACAATAAAAAGTCAAGAGATTTTTAATTTTTGTTTATATTCAAATAATTTTTTAGCTAAAACAATACTACTCTGTCTTACCTCCACAGAGTTAGAAAGTATTTAATTTATTATTTCTAAAAAATTTTTCTAATGTCCTAAGAAAAAAATAACACGATTTTTAAAAACGCAAAATTTGCACCGCCGGCAAAATCTGTTATAATAATTATAGGATGTCATACTTTCTTGCTTCTTTTCTATCTATAAATCCTTGCAGAATAATCCTGGCTGCCTCAGCATCGTCCTCTTTTTTACGGGGGATGTTTTTGCGAGCTTCGCGAGAAGTTAATCTCTCGTCGTATTCATAGATTTTTCGAGAAGGAAATTTGGCTTTCATTCTTGAAATAAAATCAAAAACACTTCTCGTTGCAATGGAAGCAGTGCCGTCCATATTAAGAGGCAAGCCCACCACAACAGCTCCGATGTCGTGCTCGTGAATTATTTTTTCTATCTCGTAAAATGTTTTCCGATTATTGGGAATTATCAAAAAACCTACGGCCAGAATGCCTTCCGGAGCAATAGCGATTCCTATCTTTTTTTTTCCGTAATCAATCCCGAGATAATTTGTTTTTAGAGCTTCAACTTTTCGCGTTCCATGTTTCATATTTCAGTTTTCAATTTACGGAGAGGCTCTTGACAAAATTTAAAGTAATGATTTAATGCTTGGTTCGACAAATTCGATCCAAAATTTAAAATTTAATTCAGTTAAGAAAGCCCGACGCTTGAGAGGGACAAGAATCTGTAGACAATGGGGCGGCGCCAACCAGTTTTACGTTGCCTCGGGAGAATTCCTAGAACAAGGATTTCTTGGTGCAGCTGAGATCTTCCTCGGGAATTCTTCCCTCCCATCCACAGAGGTGAGAAGTTTGTCTACAGTTTCTTATTCCCTTCGCGCCCGCCGTGACAATACAACAATTTCTATAGCGAGAGCGGGGCACCGCCGGGCTTGCCCCGAACCTTACTTTGTTCGCGGGCTTTTTTTGTGTTTTTCGAATTCGAAGTTAATTAACTGTGTTTTCAAGCTATCTTATTTTTATAATTTCGGCAAAAACCTCATAACTCAAAATTTTTAGCTTACAATGGATCCGCTTTCAGGAAATAATTTTTCTTACCACCTTAGACAATCCAGAAAAAAATGTCATTACCAATGCTTTGAAATAAGCAGCCCAATAATTGCTCCCATTTTTATACCAAAATCTGCCAAGACCTCTCCACCAAAAAATAAGTCTTTTCAGCTCTTTAAGTAAATGGGCGCTTCGACCGTGAAGATGAACCGCGTAGGCGGAAGCAAGAAAATATGTTTTTCCGCCAGATTTATTCAATCTATAGGAGATATCCACATCGTTGAAATACAAAAAAAAGTGAGGATGCGTATCGAATCCTTTCAATCCTCTCAGCGCGTCTCCGCGCCACAAAAGACAGCTCGCCATAGGCTGATCGACTTCCTGGCTTTTTTCCGGAGAGTAAAAAAACCGGTAATTTTTTCCGCCGTTTAAAAAGTCCTTCACTAAGAACCAAAAACTCTTCGGAAAAGTCCGACAAGAATATTGCGGAGTTTCGTTTTCGAAACGCAGTTGGGGAGACACGCAAGAATATTCAGAGTTATCTTCTAGAAAATTTACCATGGTTTCAATGACTTTCGGCTTAATAAAAACATCTTGATTAAGCATAAGGACATATTTCCCTGTAGCTTTTTCCAATAAAAAATTGTTGCCGCGCGCGAAACCAATATTCTCACTGCCGTCACTATAAAACTTTACCTTAGGGTAAATTTCCGTAAGTTCCTTCCAACGTTCCGGCCGAAATCCATTATTCAGCGCTAAAATTTCCCATTCTTTACCGAGTCTAAATTCGGAACCCGGATAAAGCGTTTCGAGACACTTCTCAAAAATCTCTTCACCGTAAAAGACGGGAATAATAATTGAAATTTTAATATTACTTATACTCAATTTGAATATTTAACCAATTAAACAACATTTAGCTATGAGGTTGGCTCGTTATAAAATTCTTTCCAAAAGTTTTTTCTTGCGGCGCTAGTCGCACCACAGGCAGAAAAAACTTTTGGAAAGAATTTTATAACCGTCCCAGTATAAGTTGTATGTAAAAAACATTGAATCGATGAGTGCTCGTCCTCGCCTGCATCTTACAGCTTACAACCGGAAAGGATCCTTCTCTTCGTTTCCAAATTCAGGATAAATACTGGCCTCTTGTCTCTTCTTCGTTCTTTCTTTCAGAAAATCACTCATTTCCTGATTGCGTTCTTTCATAGATTCGGAAGACGCGACATCTGTCGAGGGGGAAACGGCAAAATAAGAATTGATGTCCAAAAAGCGAAAAAAAATATTGATCACGCCCCAAAAAATGACCAAGGACATTAGCGCTAAAAATGCTAATGCCATTCGAGGAGACCACTTCTTGACATTTTCAATCGAGCAAAAAGAGGGCACTAAATGAAATTAAGAATTAAGAAAGAAGAATTAAGAAAAACAATAAAGAATTTTGAATTTTAATTTTTGGTTTTGAATTGTTTTTCTTAATTCTTAATTATTTAAAATACATTTGTAACTAAAATAACCGCCTTGAGTTTCCCCAATGATTCATCGCCAGCGGTCGGAAACTTACCGGCTTCGATATTCTCCAACTGGCCTACGGAAATACTGGCGACCGAAACCAATTTCCTAGCGTTTTCGACATATCGGACAAACTGTAAAATATTGGTAAAATTACCGTCCGCTTCCAACTGAAGCCAAACTTCTTGGTTGGAATTACTATCGGTGCCGGTTGTTTTTGATCGTGCCGTTTTGGGAAAGCTGCTGGTATTCGGTCTTTGCCCCACACTAGTTTTTAGAATCACTCCGGAGGACTGAGCGGCCTTTTCCAACTCCTCGATAAGGCCAAGAACATTATCCGTTTGCACCGTCATATTTTCCATCTCGCTTTTGAGACTCTTCGACTTTTCAAAATCGCTTTTGACAACTTCAAAAGACTTGAGCTGCTCCAAAGTGGTATTGTAATTGTCTTTCGCTATTTTCAGTTTGGCTTCCTCCACCGCTATTTTTTGAAACAAAAACCAACTTCCCAACACTCCGGCAACTCCGATGACCAGCACCCATGCAAGCGGACCTCCCAAAGTTGATATTATTTTTTTGTTTTGCACGTTTTAATCAATGAAACGTAAAACTTAAAACTTGAAACATAGAATTCTTTTTCCCCTTTTTCAGAAGGGGCGGAGAAGTATGTTTCATGTTTCATGTTTCGAGAGGATGAGCCATTGGCCGGACTTGAACCGGCGACCTACTCCTTACCATGGAGTTGCTCTACCATCTGAGCTACAATGGCATTATACTATAATTATATTCTATATTTAACTTAATAACTTCGAGACTGCCGCTCAACTAATATAAATCCCGATCGTTATCTTTATAGGAGTTTTTTAAGGTCTAGTCCAGAACTTAAATCTTGTTTATCGGGGTTTTGGGCTTGCCCCGCATCCTTTGTAGCGCGGGGACGAAGTGATGTTTGTTAATTAGAGGAGAAAATCCCTTTTCTCCTTACCGGAAATAATAGCTCAAAACTATTTTAGAATAAAAAAAGACCGAGCCTTGGTATTGGCTCGGTTTGCGGAACTCTGGCTTTGCAGTTAATCTACGAACTTTACTTCTGGGCAGACTTTTCTTTTCTTTGCCTTGATGTATTCCTTGGCTAGCTTGTAGGATTCGCTCTCAAAAGATACCACGAAAGCCACAGCGAGAAGAAATACTACAACTACTCCGTTGGAATGTTCTATAAATACGGTAAAAAACCGTTTTATTCCAGAATGGGTTATTCTAGGAAACATTTACGTTTTGTCAAGCAAAATTTTGACTTCTACCCTTAAATATGCGCGTATTTTAGCAAGTAACACTTTGCTACGTCTTACGATATTGGAAATTTGAGTCTTCCGGCTTTGAGGAAAATATTTTCCGTTCTTGAAGACATAAAAATCGGTTCTGAAATACGAAACCGGAGGCATTTTTTATTCCTAAAATTTGACAAATAGGTTATCTGTTGTAATCTATTATTAGAAAGTCTCCTGCGCCTGCTTCGGCAGTGTGCAGGATTTTTTTTGGCCCGATTTGCTTGCAAATTTTAAGAAAAATTTTGACCAAAATTTTCTGCTGCTCTAGCATGAGCTAAATATGAAAATCAAGAAAGAAATCGTACAAATATTCATTGACGGAGGAAATTTTTACCATCTGGCTCTCAAAAAAATAGGAGCGAAGGACATTGATTTTTCTTTCGATGAATTCGCCAGATTCCTAGCTAATGGAAGAAATATATCCCAACGTGGCAAAAGATACTATACTGGAACAGTAAGGGAAGAGATCGGGAATTCAAGAAGCAAAAAAGCAATGTCGAGGCAAACAAAGTTTCTGACTGTTCTCAAAAAAGGAGGCTGGGAGATAAAGACCAGTAAATTAAGAAATCGTTTAGAAAGAATAATTATTGATGACAGGGTTACCGGTTATAAAAATCTGCACAAAAAAGGAATAAAATTCATAGAATACAAAACGACAAGGGAAAAAGGCATAGACGTAAAATTAGCAACTGATTTAATCGCCGGTGCAGTTGATAAAAAATACGACACTGCTATCGTGGTAAGTTCCGATAGTGATTTAATTCCCGCGATAGACTGGGTGAGAAAAAGAACCGCCAAGAAAATTGAATATGTAGGGTTTTCACTAATTGATAAGGAAGATAGAAAGTCCAGCACCAAGCCGCTTCAAACAATGATAACATATACTGATATTCAAAGAATACTGGTTGAATTCGATCTGAAAAAGTTTGTTAAATAAACTTTGAAAATATCTTAAAACCTGATTAGTCGGAGTTGTGGGACGAAGTGCGAACTTATTTAATTGAGAATTCGCTTGTTAATTGAGGTGGAAGATATTGCCACAGCTAGAGAACTTTTAATTCAACCAGCTTCTCGTGTAAATCATCAAAGTTCCGAAATAGTATAGCTTCATTGCCAATATCACCAGCATTTTTAACGTTTTTTGTGGAATCGTCAACATATATAAGCTCGTTTGTCTTCACACCAAGCATATTGCAAAACTTTACGAAAGCCTCCGGTTTAGGTTTCATCACTCCCATTTCAGAGGAAATACCGATAACATCAAAATATTCAGCAATTCCTTGGGATTTTAATTGTTCTCGTAACTCCACGCCGTAATTGCTAAATAATCCTATTTTATAACCGGCAGAACGTAGCTCTTTAATTAAATCAATAATTTTTTGATTTATCTTTTTATTCTTCTCGTAGTCAACAATAATATCTCTAATCTGCTTATGCTTTTCTGGATGACCCAGTTCCGTTGCGATGCGTTCCCATAATTCAATCCAGTCTAAAGATTTTTCAATGTTCACTAAGTGCTGATTTTCAAAAAACTTTCTTTTCAAATCGTCTAGGGAAACATTTAATAATTTGGCAATAGAACTCATAAATGCAGAACCGGGGAGTCCAAAAACGACTCCTGAATAATCAAAACCTACAGCCTTATAAATCATTTTATTCCCAAAATTTGACTTTTCTATTATTCTTGGCATAATATAAGTACTAAACGTGAGTCGGATATTTCGTATGTCCGGCTCATTTATTTTTTGGCATAAATTCTATTTCCTTTTTTAATCTTACAAAATCCCTGAAATTTCCTCCGGCGAATTGGCGGATTTCTCTGGCGGTTCTTGGTCCTCTAGCTAAAATAAAAACTTCTTTTCCTGATTTTTTTAAATATTTCAAAACTGGCAGGAAATCTCCATCACCCGAGAGAATCACAGCCCGATTAAATTTGTCTTTCTCTTTCATCATCCAAAAAGTCATATCCACGTCACAGTTAGCCTTTTTCTTGGCAGAACCATTTTCTGAAAAATACAGCTTCACCGGTTTCAGGTGAAGTTCGTAACTAAACTGATCAAGCTTCCGGTAGAATTTTACTCTCTGCAGTTGGCCGTTTAATTGTAGCAATTCTGCTTTTTTGATATGTTTAGCTTTTGATTTTAATATTTTCTGAAAGTAATTATAAAGTTTTTCAGTTGGAACACTTTCGTATTTTAAACAATCGTAATCGAAGTTATATATTTCCACTCCTCCAAAATACAAAAACCGTTTAGCTTGGTATTTTTTCTCCAAATACTGCTTTAATTTCCGGTAGTCAATCTTGAACCCCAGCGATTTTTCACCGCCGTAAAACAAGTTTGAAGCGTCAATAAAAGCGTAAGTTTTCATAACTCCTTATTACGCTGTTTTATATTTCTCGCAAACAAATTTGACGTGTCGGGGTACTGGGACTCGAACCCAGAATCTCGTGCTCCCAAAGCACGCGCCTTAGCCAATTAGGCCATACCCCGGAGGTCAATTCTTAATTTTCAATTACCGTTTTTCAATTTTCATTTTTGGTGCCGCCTCCGGCGATTTATTTTAATATGTGAGCTCTTCGCCAAATGTAACCTATAACAAAATAAAGTTATTGTGAAGGAAATATTTCTTATATTATAAAAATATGGTTATTCGCAAAAAAATTTGGACAGAATATTTTGAAAAAATTTTATCCGGCGAAAAGAAATTTGAGCTAAGACTCGCAGATTTTGAAGTAGAGAAGGGGGATACTCTAATCTTGGAGGAATATAATCCGGATAAACAAGAATATACTGGTAGGAAAATTGAGAAGAAAGTCGGCTGCGTTATGAAAACTAAAAACTTGAAATTTTGGCCCGAAGAAGAGATTAAAAAATACGGGTACCAAATAATTCAGTTCGGAAAAAGATTTTTACTCGACCGACAGGGAAGTACTGGGCAAAATTTCTAAACATACCAGCAGAGATAAGGGTCTTAAAATTTTGTCTGATAGAATGAACAATAAAGAAGTCCCATCTATGGAAAGTTATATGCTATAATTTTAATAATAAATAACCAAAAACCATGGAACTCAAAGATTCCCAAACTGAAAAAAATCTCCTCACTGCTTTCGCTGGCGAATCGCAGGCGCGAAATCGTTACACCTATTTTGCCTCGGTTGCCAAGAAGGAAGGCTATGAACAAATTTCTGCGATTTTTACTGAAACGGCTGACAATGAAAAAGAACATGCCAAAAGACTATTCAAGTTTCTAGAGGGCGGGGAAGTGGAAGTTGCCGCGGTTTTTCCGGCCGGCACGATCGGCACCACCGCGGAAAACCTTAAGGCTTCCGCCGGTGGAGAAAATCACGAATATGTGAGCATGTATCCCGGATTTGCCCAGAAAGCTGAAGAAGAAGGATTCGCAGAAATCGCGGGGGTTTTCAAAAGTATTGCGATAGCGGAAAAACAACATGAGAGAAGATATCTCGGGTTGCTAAAAAATTTGGAAGAGGAAAAGGCGTTCAAGAAGGACACAGCGATTAAGTGGCACTGCCGCAATTGCGGATACGTCCATGAAGGAAATATGGCTCCGGAAAAATGTCCGGCTTGCGCCCATTCGCAGGCATACTTTGAAAGACTCAGTGAAAACTGGTAATTCCGAGTTATGAGATCCATATAACATAAGACTACAGGATAAGAAAATAATATAAACAATACTGAATAATTATGCTATTCTTTTTATAAAGAGCTGAATTTATAAATATAAATATTTATTTTTATAGCTTATAGAGCTGTAAAGGAAAGGGGGTGACAACATGGAAACCTCCGCGGAAAAAAACAAAAAGGATACGATAGGCTGGGTCGCGCTGATCCTTTTGATAATAGGCGGCCTTAACTGGGGTCTGGTCGGACTCATAAAACTTGATCTTGTTAAAGCAATATTCGGTGATATGACGGTCCTGTCGCGTATTATTTACCTATTGGTGGGAGTATCGGCAATTTATCTTTTACTTACCCCTCCCAAGATGGAGAAAAAATAGTACTATCCGACAACCGACGACTAATTACTAACGAGGATAGTAAGTTGAATATTAAGAATAAATATATTCTGAGGTTTTTTGTTTTCTCGTTTTTGTCGCAAATCGTCACAAGTATGTGACAATAAGGTCACGCAATAGAACTACCCAAGCTATCAAGTGCTTTCTTATCGCGGGCTTTCGAATCCGCTTTTTGCTTTTTTGCGAGATTGATTGTATCATATTGTCAGCTTTGCTCCGCAACATTCACAAAAAAAATGAAGATTATTAACGAAATCATCGAGCTTAAAACTACCGCCACCTTAGACTTTATTGATATTACCGACAAAATTCAAAAAACGCTTAAGAAAATTAAAATCGAAAAAGGCATAGTTAACGTCCAGAGTCTGCATACCACAATGGCCATTATCGTAAACGAGGCCGAGCCACTGCTTATCGGCGACATAAAAAAAATGCTGGAAAAGATCGCTCCCCATAAAGCCGAATATCAACATGATGATTTTTCCATTAGAACGGTAAATATGTGTGACGGAGAATGCCGAAACGGTCATTCCCACTGCAAAGCGATTTGCCTAGCCACTTCTCAGATGCTCAATATTCTGGATGGGCAGTTGCAGCTGGGCCAGTGGCAAAGAATCTTTGCTATTGAACTGGATCGTTCCCGACCACGAAAAATAGCGCTACAAGCGATAGGAGAATAAATGGAATTTTAGCATTCTTGATTCCTGTTGTAAATTGTAAGCCATATTTTATGAATACGCCGCTCGCTGACCGCATGCGGCCTGACAACCTGAAGGATTTCTTCGGTCAGAAAGAATTGGTCGGAGAAAAATCTTTTTTACGCCAAGCGATCAAAAACGACCGTGTGCCATCTTTAATTTTCTGGGGACCGCCAGGCAGCGGCAAGACCACCTTGGCCCACATCATCGCCAAAAAGACGAAATCGGAATTCGTGCAGCTAAGCGCGGTAGTGAGTGGGAAAAAAGACCTTAAAACGATCATCGAAAAAGCTCGGATCAACAAAAATCTCGGCCAGAAAACGATTTTGTTTATCGACGAAATTCATCGTTGGAACAAAACCCAACAGGACGCGCTGCTACCCTATGTGGAAAAAGGAATTGTGACTTTGATTGGTGCCACTACAGAAAATCCCAGCTTTGAAATTATTTCGGCTTTGCTTTCCCGTTCGCGAGTTTTTGTTCTCAAGAGACTCGGTAAAAAAAGTATTGAAAAAATAATTCGCCGCGCCTTAACAGACAAAGACAAGGGATTGGAAAAGGAAAAGGTTAAAATTGACGAAGACACAATAGAGCTTATTTCGAGGATGGCTAACGGCGATGCGCGAATGGCGCTAAACACTCTTGAAGCAGCTAGCAGCCACATCGCTCGCGAAGCGACTGCGAAAGCCAATCGAAGCGGTAAAATAACTCCGGATCTTGTCAAACAAGTTTTGCAAAAATCTCATCTAAGTTATATAAAGGCGGGGGAGAACCATACCATAATTTTTCAACCTTTCCATAATTCATTGGGGGGTGGGATTC
>Ga0172371_10005262_pt1 | contig 19248 bp, 16 predicted proteins | sample Lak12m_FD_114543 | JGI IMG/M metagenome (GOLD analysis project Ga0172371, IMG submission 114543) | Freshwater microbial communities from Kabuno Bay, South-Kivu, Congo - kab_022012_12m | ecosystem: Environmental > Aquatic > Freshwater > Lake | place: Democratic Republic of the Congo: South-Kivu...
CGGCCAGTGATGCTCAGCCATCACCCGTAAGGCCGCCGGCGAGAATCGCCTGCCAATCAAGCCCTTGGCCGCATACTCGGCGCAGAAGACCGCCACAAATTGTGGGAGATCCGTCAATCTGTCCCGCAGTGGCGGCATGACCAGCGGCACCACATTCAGACGCCAATAGAGATCCTCACGGAAACGGCCTGCGGCAATCTCAACAAGCAAGTCCTTATTCGTCGCCGCCAAGACCCGGACATTGACCGAAATCGTCTTGCCTCCACCAACACGTTCAAATTTCTGTTCTTGGAGGATACGGAGAATCTTGGCCTGGGTCTTCAGGCTCATGTCGGCAATCTCATCGAGGAACAGGGTGCTACCGTCAGCCTGATCAAACTTGCCCCGTTTGCTGACGGTGGCGCCGGTGAAGGCCCCCTTCTCATGGCCAAACAACTCAGACTCGATCAACTCTTCCGGGATGGCGGCGCAATTGACCTCAATCATGGGCCGCTCACCACGAAGCGAATGGCGGTGGATTGTCTGCGCCACCAACTCCTTGCCCGTGCCATGTTCCCCTAAGATCAAGACCCACGCCTCCGTGGGAGCCACCTTGGCAATCAACTCCTTGACCGCCATAATCTTGGATGATGAACCGGTTAACTCCGGCTTGCCATCGACCTTCTGACGGAGGATGCTGTTTTCACGCTCCACTTGGGCCAGATGGAGGGCATTCTTGATCGACAAAACAATCTTGTCGTAACCGGGGGGCTTTTCGATAAAATCGTAGGCCCCCATCTTGGTGGCCTGCACCGCCGTATCGATGTTACCATGCCCCGAAATCATGATCACCGGCAACTGCGGGTTGATCTCTTTGAGACGTTGCAAGGTCTCAAGGCCATCGAGGCCGGGCATCCACACATCCATCAGCACCAGATCGACGGGCTCCTGCTCGACCACCTGCAAGGCCCTCTCGCCAGAACTGGCGCAGAGGGCCACATAGCCCTCGTCGAGAATGATGCCTCGCAGAGACTCAACAATACTCGCCTCGTCATCGACAATAAGGATGTTCATGCGATCAGGGGGGGGGGCAGAAATGAGGAAGGAGGGAGGCATAGGGGCACCATGAGACGCGAGGCGTTAACCTTCCCCCGGCTAAACCACAGTCAACAGCGGCAATTCAATGATAAAGCGGGCGCCCCTCGGCAGATTATCCTTCACCCTGATATAGCCCCCATGGTCTGCAACAACGGTGCTGGCGATGGCCAGGCCCAAGCCGCTCCCGGTCTTCTTGGTCGAGAAATAGGGTTCAAAGAGCTTCAGCTTATCAGCGTCACTGACGCCAGGGCCATTATCCCTTACCTCCATCAGTACCAAACCTTCTTCGCTTTGCCCACTAATTTCTACCTCAACCCGTCCATGGGCATCCAAAACCGCCACGGCATTATCAAGCAGATTGACCAACACGCGCTTCATCTGCTCAACGTCAAAATAAAAGGCCGGCAGGCCATGATCAACCACAACAAAGGTGATATCCTTATGCCCCTCTTGATAGAGGATCAACACCTCGGAAACCATCACGCCCAAATGGTTGAGCGTCTTTTTTACCATAGGCATCCGGGCAAAGGTCGAGAACTCATCGACCAGGTGTTTGAGTTCATCGACCTGCTTGATAATCGTGGTCGTGCATTGATCAAAGACCTCGCCCTCGTCCGCTAACTTTTCCAGATAGCGTTTACGCAGTCGCTGCGCCGAGAGCTGGATGGGGGTCAGAGGGTTCTTGACCTCGTGGGCAATCCTCCGGGCCACCTCCCGCCAAGCGGCCATCCGTTGCACCTTCTCAAGCTCAGTCAGATTATCAAAGACGATGACGATCCCCAGCGGCTGCCCCTCTTCATCCTCCAACCGGGTAAAATTGACCCGCAGGGACAAGGTTTCGTCGTTTACCGTCACCTTAATTGACCGTTGAATCGAATTACGACCCGACTCCTTCAACTCGACAAAAAAACTCTCCAGCATGGAGAGATGGTTCAAACGGAGGATAGAGCGGTAATTTTTGTGTTCAAGATCCTCAATGCGGATCTTAAGCAGCTCCTCCGCAAACTTATTGATGGTCAACACCCGCCCCTGGGCATCGAGCGAGATCACCCCAGCGGTAACATTCTGGAGGATGATCTCCATGTAGCGCCGCCGCTTGTCTGTCTCCAGATTGACCCTCCGCAGGGCAAGACTGCCCTCTTCCACCTGAACCTGGCTCGACAACAGGTCATGGGTCATGCTGTTGAAAGAATCCACTAGCATCCCCATTTCATCATCGGAATCCTTGTCGAGGACAAAATCCAACTCCCCATCGGCGACCCGTTTAATTCCCTGGGCCAGCTTGGCCATCGGCCGAGTCAACCCCCCAGCCACATAAAAACCAAACCAGATGGCGCAGAAGATAATCAAGAGCGTGACGATGAGCAACATGAGCAGCAGACTGCTCTTGACCGGGGTCTTGAGCAGCAACAGTTGGCGGTAACCCAGCACCCCATTGGAGATCAACCTCAGTCGCGCCAATCGCTCTTGGGGAATCAAGGCAGTGACGACGACCACATAGGTCTCCCCCCCTCGAACAAAGGAGGCCAACCCAGAGAGCAACTCGCCAGCCTCGCCCGACTGATTCAGCGTCAAGCCCCTTGCCCCTTGCAAGGCCCTTTGCAGCAGGTCATCGGGTAAGCGATCACAGGGCACACCATCTGCTTCGCAGTCTTCGCTTAGCTGTCCAGCGGCCTGCTCACATACAGATGTATAGTTCGCAGACCGCTTTCGCGCAGGTAAGCGAGCTGGCGAGACTCCGGCTGGGGCGCCCTGCAATCGCTTACCATTGAGCTTATCCCTGTGACCGCTTAGGTCATCGCTAATCGCCACACCTCCACCCTCGTTATCTCCCTGGAGATCGACAACGGTCTGCCGATTTTCATCAATCACCATCAGGGAAACGAGCCGCAGGGCCTTGATCTGCGCCCGGAGGGTAGGCAGATCGCGCAAAAATCGCCCCCTTTCGCCAACCTCCAAGGCCTCGGCAATCATAAGCCCATCCTGCACCACCTTTTCCGAGACTTCCTGGTAGACCTCCTGGGCCAGGGCCAATGAGGCCTCAAGCGAACGATCCACCGTGCTGTTAAACCAATAGTCCATCGAACTGGAAACAAATTGCAGGGCGATAAAGAAGAGCAAGGTCGTTGGGATCAGCGATAATGAGACAAAAGAAATGACTAACTTGGTGCGTAGCGTGGCCCCTATCTGTCGCTGTCGTCGTTCAAAGACCAGTTCCACCAAGTTGCGCAAGGCCAAAAACACCATGAGCAGGAGGAGAATGACGTTGATGTTGATCAGGGCAAAGACCAAGACGTTGCCACTAACAGGAAACGGCACCACCCCCCACTGAAAGACCCGATTTTCGAGAACAGTCAAGGCGGCAAACAGACAGAGACAGACCACAATAACCACCCGGATCCGCCTCTGCCGGTACTTACGATGCAAGGCTAATTCGTTATCAAGGTCAGAGGGCATGGGGGATCTCGTAGAGGTGGGCTGTCTGATCTAAAAGCGGAAGGACACCGTGTACCAATTGGTGTTGACATGCCAGAAGTCGCTGAAAGGGATGAGGAAATGCCCGCCAAACGGCAAGGTCTTGCGGGCCAGCACGGCCCGAACCTTGAGGAGATACTGCCGATCGGGTTGCAAGGTGCCTAAGGGAACCAGTCGAGCCCCCTGGACTTCTGACATCATCGCCTGTGCCTTAGCTAAGGTGGGGAGGGCAATCTCCTCCGCGCCGTTCTCAGTCAAGAGCAGACGATACCCCTTTTTGATGGGGTCGTAGGTCATCGTATGATCCAGTTGCCCTTGATAAATCAGCTTATCTGGCCAGCCCGTCCGCACCAGGCGTAACTGAATTTCGTAGTTGAAGGTCGCGGCCAGCCCATTTTGCACCCCCTCAATGATCTCCGGGGAAAAGGCATCTTCCATCTTGAGAAAAAGGAGGAGATCGGTACTGGAGTTGGTCACCACGATATCGCGTATCGTGGCCTCGCGGGCATCGACTGGCCGGGCAACGATAAGACTAAGCAACAGCAAAAGGCCCCACGCCTTGTATCGAATCAAACTCACGACGGCCTTGCCTCCCGACGGCGCGTGCCCTGCCCCTCTCTCGCCAATCGGAGATCACACATCGCCTTGCCCTTCTTCCTCGGGGTCAGTGGTCATCTCTCCTGCAGGAGCAAGCGGCCATTGCGCGGATGCAGGCTCAAGCGATGGCCCCCCGTTGCCAATCACCAAGTCCCGGGCCCTCAGCAAAAAGTCGTGCAAGGTCTCCTGACGGAGTGCGCAGATCGGCACCGCCTGTGGATAATCAGCGGCAAGACGAGCCACCACTTCCGGTTCGGCAAGATCCACCTTGTTGAGCAGCAATAGGGTGGGCAGGTGCAAGTTGAGATCGTCAAGCAGGTCATTGACCACCCCCATCTGCTCCTCACAACGAGGATTGCTAACATCCACCACATGCACCAAGACATCGGCCTCATGCAACTCTTCCAAGGTAGATTGGAAGGCCTTGAGCAACTCCGCAGGCAGATCACGGATAAACCCAACGGTGTCGGTAATGATGACCTCTACATCTTCCGGGAAACGCAAACGACGGCTGGTGGGGTCTAAGGTGGCAAAGAGTTTGTCCTCCGCCAAGATGCGGCTCTTGGTCAGGGTGTTGAGCAAGGTCGATTTGCCGGCGTTGGTATAGCCCACCAACGAGATGACCGGCACCTCTTTTTTGCGTCGCCGCTCCCGACGATGATGGCGCTCGCGGCTAATCGATTTCAATTTGGCCTCGAGTTTGGCCAAGCGATCTTTGATGCGACGACGATCAACCTCAAGTTTGGTCTCCCCCGGCCCACGGGTACCGATCCCTCCGGAGAGGCGGGAAAGGGCATCGTCTCGACTCTCCAGACGCGGCAGCATATACTTGAGCTGGGCCATCTCGATCTGCACCTGCCCCTCACGCGACAAGGCACGACGGGCAAAGATATCCAAGATGAGTTGCGTACGGTCGATGACCCGCAGTTCCGTGTGTTGGATGATGGAGTGGGTCTGACTGGCGTTCAACTCTTGATCAAAAACTAAGAGGTTGGCGTTTAAGAGAAGGGCCTTGAGCATGACTTCGGCGAGCTTGCCACGGCCAATGATGAAGTGCGGACTTGCCTTATGACGCCGTTGGATGACGGTATCAAGGACGATAACACCATCGGATTTGGCCAACTCAACCAGTTCATCCATGGCCCCCGCCGCTAGATGCTTAGGCTGATCGCTGACACTGATCAGAATCGCCCGATCGCGCCCCGCCTCAATCGAAGACGACGGCTGATACCTCGAAAACTGCCCTTCAACAGAAGAAATGAGCTCAAGGCAATCGGCCTCCTGCTGCGAGGGTACCACCGGGGGCAAAATCAACCAATTCTTGCCGTCCTCTGCTTGCGGGACAAGATGCACGGGATAGAGACGTTCGACAAGGCCATCGTTCAACACCTTAACCACCACCATCAGGTCAAGGCGCAAGAAGAGCAGGTCCATCAAGTCATCCTCACTGATCCCCTCTCCTGCCAAATGCGTATGCAGACAACGCAAGCCCTTCAAACGCCCACCCGCCAAACGCACCTGCGGCAGCACCGGAATCATGATCTGCTTTTTATCGCCCACGATCACCATCTCGATCCGGCCAGTTCGATCGATGAGCACCCCTAATTGGCGTCCCAACTCCCAAGATAAGTGCGCCACATCCCGAGCCAGTTCGGGACTGATCATGAGCTCCGGAGGCACCCGTCGTCGTGAGATCCGCTCCAAGGCCTGAACTTGGGCGGTCTTCAGGCCGCCCGTATTACCAACTATCGTATCGATACCATCCACCTATTATGACATAAATCCGTTGTGATTTGTTCCATACCGCCCCCTTGTTTTGTGGGACAGGCGGCATTGTAATCTATTTTCCCATGAAGGGCTTGTCTCAATTTTGTTTTTTGGCAACACGGGAGGCCTAACGTGACTTCCCTAAAGGCGAAGTTGCGCATCCCAAGCGATCTTGTTAATGTCAAAAGGCAACTCTTGCTGCTTGCTCAGGAGAAGTCGCTGTGAGACGAGGTCAAGGGAGAAGGTAGGCCTTCCTCTCTTTTTTCGATGCATGATGAAATAAACCTATGATGACGATATGTTCGCACGCATAGTCGACAGGCTTTTGCCCCTGGTGCTGCTTTTTGGGCTCTTGCTCGGCCAGGTGTGTGCCGCCCGGCCTGACAACCCGCCAGGGCTTGACCTCGCCGGTTGGCGGCTTGAGCTCTCGGGCAACCAGGGGTTAGCGGAGGGACAGCTCTGGGCGGCCGCTCAGGCCGAGCTTGAGGTCTTTCGTAGTCAGGGACAGACCGCCAGTGCCATCGATGACGCCGCCTTCCAGATGGAACTTTTGTACCGTCACGCCGGTTACCCGGCCGCCTTGGTCGACTATGAGTTACGCCCCGAGTCGCAGCAGGTGATCTTCACCGTCCAGGAGGGGGAACGACTCATGCTCCGCGACCTTGTCCTGCAGGGGAATGAGGGAATTGGACGCGATCGGCTCCTGGCCTTGGAGCCCAGCTTCCAGCAGGCGATTGACCAGCATCGGCACTTCCCCTACGTGGCCGAGACCGTTGACAGCCTGCTTGCCAGCATCCAGGCCCTCTACCTGGCGGAGGGCTACCTGCGGATCAAGGCCCAGGCTGAGCTGCCTGATCCGACAGGGAATGCTGATGGTGGCAACCTGCGGATCATCCTGCAAGAGGGGCCGCGCTTCACAATCAGCGAGGTGAGGCTGGACGGGGATCGTCCCCCCGAGTTGCAGGCGAAACTCGACGAGATCACGACGGCCCTGCCTGGCACCGTCTACCAACGCCGACAAAAGTTGGTCGTGCGAACGGCCCTGCGCGACTGTTACGAAAATGCCGGCTATGCCAATGCCCGTATCGTTGTCTCGGAGGAGGTCGATGAGGCCAAGGGCCTTGTCCACCTGGTGGCCACGGTCGACAGCGGCCAAGTCGTACGATTGCAGGGGATCGAGGTCAGTGGCAATGAGCGGACGGCGACTGATTTCATCCTCAATCGCTTGCCTCTCGAACCCGGTGGCCTCTACTCCCTTGACGATAAGCGGGAGAGCTTCAGCCAGCTCTACAAGACGGGCCTGTTTTCCTCTGTCGATTTGCGTCTGATCGGAGTCGATGGTCAAAATTCCGGTCGCCAGACTATGCAGATTGAGGTGGAGGAGCGCAAGGCTCGGGAGATCTACCTGGAACCGGGTTGGGGCTCCTACGAGCTCCTGCGGCTCAAGTCAGGCTACAAGGACAGCAACCTCTTCGGCAGCGGTCGCATCCTGCGCTTTGACTCGGCCCTCTCCACCATGGGCCGGAGTCTGGAGGTGGGGGTGAGTGACCCCTGGTTTCTGGGCAGCGATATCACCGTCGGCCTGCCCTTTCACTATCGCTACCGCACCGAACCGGCCTTCACCATGGAGACCAGCGGCGCCGATCTCTATCTCCTGAAGACCATTCACAAGAAGGTGACGATCAACGCCGGCTACCAGTACAGCAAGAATGCGGTCTCAGACAGCAAGGCGGATGCCGACCTCCTGGGCCTGGCCACCAACTACAACACCGCCTCGCTCTCGGGCCAACTGACCCGAGATACCCGCGACGATATGTTCTTCCCCACCACCGGCTACCGGGGCAACGTTGCCCTGGCCATTGCCCGGCCGGAGTTGGGCGGCACCATCTCCTATAACCGGCTATTGACCGGGGTGCGCTATTTCACCCCGCTGCCGGGTGGGGCAATTGTCGGGCTGCGTTTTAACACCGGGGTGATCTTGCCGACGGGGGGGGAGCAATCCATCCCAGTGGCCGAGCGCTTCTTTAACGGCGGCGAGAGTTCGGTGCGCAGCTTCCAGGCCTCGCAACTGGGGCCGCGAGACGCGAGCGGCGATCCGTTGGGCGGCACCGCCTTTTCAACCTACAGCGTCGAATGGCGGAAAAAATTTACCGAAGAGCTGGCCTGGTCGCTCTTCTGCGATCTCGGTAACGTCGCCCCCAACCGCACGCTGATCGATGGCCAATCGCCACTCGCCCTCGATGCCGACACCCTCATTCAGGCCACCTGGCGAGATTATCTGAGTGATTTCCGCAGTGGGCTGGGGGCGGGGCTCCAGTACATGTTGCCGGTTGGCCCCGCCCGCCTCGATCTGGCCGTCAATCCCGACCGGGATGCCGCCCGCCATGAATCCGACTATGTGCTGCATTTCAGTATCGGCATGGCCTTTTGAGAGGGCGGGCGGAGCGGATGTCTTGATCTGTGCCCACCATCGACAATTTCCTCTCTTGTCACCCTTCCCTCCCTTGTGGTACATCGCTCAGGGGGAGCGATATGTTCGCCAACGTCCAGCGATCAGAGACGGTGACTGCCGCTTGGCTATAGGAAAGTGTAGACCACAGCTCTAGGTACCGGTTATGTGCTGACTTCTACACCGCAACTCGACCACTCAGGCCATGCCCAACTTTTAGGCAAAAAAAGAATGTATTCAGCAAGCGATTTTGAAATTATTAAAGATATCATTATTTCATCGGTGCCGATGACAGACAGTGTCTATCTCTTTGGCAGTTATGCCAAAGGGACGGCGCAGGAGGGGAGCGATATTGATATTGCGATTCTGCTTAAGCGAGGCCTGCAGTGGCGGGAAAGAAACGCCCTCTTAAACCACCTTTATTCAGGCATGGCTCAAAAAGGATATAACGTTGATTTTGTTATTAAAGAAGCGGACAGATTTTGTGCCGAGAGTGAATTGCCGACCCTCTCACGGGTAATTTTACGGGAGGGAAAAGTGCTATGGAAGAACCACTGAACAAGATTGTTCAGCAGTGGCTCCTGAAAGCGGATAATGACTTGCGTACGGCGGAGTACGGCTTGACAGCAAAGGAGCCCATTACCGACACCATCTGTTTCCATTGTCAGCAATGTGTTGAGAAATATCTAAAAATGTATCTTGTCAGTCAAGGAAATGAACCGTCCAAAACCCATAATATCTCAATGTTAGTGGAGCAATGTGCTCAATATGATCCTGCCTTCAGAAAGCTAGAGCGCCTTGTTTTTTTGACTTCATATGCGGTGACCTTACGTTATCCGGATGATTTCTACATACCTGAGCTTCAAGAGGCAGAGGAGGCCTTGGCCGCTGCCAAGGAAGCCCGTCAATTCGTAGTGGCCATGATTGAACAGTAAGGTCATGTTCCAAGGGGACGTGGGAACTGGTGGCCAGTTCATTGTGGCCGCAGGTGTGGCCCTCCCCCTACCTTAACAACAAGGAGCTTCTTCTCATGATTGCAACCAACGCAGAAAAACTTGTCTGCCAATCGGTGATTGGCGAAATCACCTCGCCACTTGGCGGGATCAATCCCTATCGGGTGTCGCCCGATGGGGTGCCAGAGATCTACCCTGGGGTAGGCGGCATCACCTATAACCTACGGATTGGCGATCTGGCGGGTGGGCTCTTTGCCGATCACGTCGAGCCGGGGGTCAGCATCAGCAACTTCAAGGACGTTGGTGGCCAACCGGGGCCAAATCGGGCCTTGAACCAGTTCTCCTGCGTCGGCAATTTGGCCACCGTCGTCTCTGGCGATGCCAAGGGCCGGACGGGCCGGGTGACCGGCAAGCACGGGGGGATTGAGCATGTGTTGATCGACTTTGAGCCCGAAGTCCTTGATCTCCTGGTGATTGGCGACAAGATTCAGATCAAGTCGCATGGCTGTGGCCTACAGGCCCTTGACTTCCCTGAAATTCGGATCATGAACCTCGACCCGGGCCTCTTTCTGCGGCTGGGGCTGGGACAAACGGCGGATGGCCGTCTGGAGGTGCCGGTCACCCACATCGTGCCGGCCCGGATCATGGGCTCCGGCATCGGCTCAAGCCACAGTCACAGTGGCGATTACGACATCCAGCTCTTCGATGAACCGACTGTCCGCGAGTACGGACTAAACGACCTGCGCCTGGGCGACTTTGTCGCCATCACCGACGCCGATGCCTCCTACGGCCGTATCTACAAGACCGGTGGGGTGGTGATTGCCATCGTTGTCCACTCCGATTGTGTGCTGGCCGGCCATGGCCCAGGGGCGATGGTGGCGATGAGTTCACGAGATGGCCGCATCGTGCCCAAGATCGATCCCCAGGCCAACCTCCGCCACTATTTTTAAACCGGCCCTCTTTTCTTCCCCTCAACCCTTTTTTGGTATCTTCACTATGCAAGCAGACAAACAGCGACTCAAAGAAATTTTATTGCAGAAATCCTATCGCCACGGCACCTTCAAGCTGACCTCTGGCCGCGAGTCGGATTTCTATATCGATGGCAAGCAGACGACCCTCGACGCTGAAGGGGCCTACCTCTGCGGCCGCTTGATCCTGTCGATCATCTGCACCTCCACCAACCGCATTGGGGCGGTGGGGGGCATGACCTTGGGGGCCGATCCCCTGGTCACCGCTACCTCCCTGGTCAGCTTCCTGGAAAAGGAGCCCATCCCGGCCTTCATCGTCCGTAAGGAGTCGAAGAAACATGGCACTGAGGCCTTTATCGAGGGGCAGAGTAATATCCCGGCCGGGGCCTGGGTGGCCCTGGTCGAGGATGTGGTCACCACCGGCGGCACCCTGCTCAAGGTCATCGAGCGGGTCGAACGTCAGGGCTATCGGGTGGGGCAGGTGATCACCGTCGTCGATCGTCAGGAGGGTGGGGCCGAGACCCTAGCCGCCGCCGGTCATGAGCTCAAGGCGGTCTTCACCAAGGCCGAGTTGTTGGCCTAAGCCCATGGCCATGGCTTGCAAGAAGTGCCAGGGGCCGCTTGAGGTCAACCGCTCGTGCCGACGGGTGCGGATGCGTTGCCGGCGCTGTGGTCATGAGTTCCAGATCCACGAGGTGGCCGATATCTTAGACGAGGAGACGGAAGAGATCCTCTCGCGCTACACCGCCCTGATCTACGATTGATGGGGGGCAGGGATTTGACCCTCGTGTCTTCGCGGGATCGTCATACGGTTATCGTCGAGAAGATCGTCACCGGCGGCCAGGGTCTCGCTCGTCTGGCCGATGGCCTGGTGGTGCTGGTGCCCTTGGTGCTGCCGGGGGAAACCGTTGTTGTTGCTGTCAGCAAGCGGCATAAGGGCTTTGCCGAGGGGAGGCTGCTTGAGGTCGTGCGGCCTTCGCCCCAGCGGGTTGCCCCCCCCTGCCCGGTCTTTGGCCGCTGCGGCGGTTGCCAACTCCAGCATGCTGATTACCCGGCCCAGCTTGCCAGCAAGGAGGGTATCCTCCGTGACCTGTTGGTCCGTGATGGCCACTGGCCGGAGGCCGAGATCGCCGCCTTGTCTCAACCGATGCTGGCTAGCCCTTCTCCTTGGGCGTATCGACAGCGGGTGCGCTTGCAGGTTGATGATCACGGCCGCATTGGTTTCTTCGCCTGCCACTCCCACGAGGTGGTGGCTATCGATGCCTGTCCGCTGGCGGCGACGGAACTGAATCAGGTGCTAGCCGACTTGCGGGGGCTTACCGTCTTTGGCCAGATCGTCCCTCAGCTCGAGGCACTGGAGTTGCTCCTCAGCCCCGTGGGGGGGCGGGTCGAGGTGCGGCTGCACCTACGCCGCAAGGCGCGGCCCGCCGATCAGCAGGCGGCCAGGGAGGTTGCCTGCCGGGTCAAGCTGGTGCAGGCCGTGTGGTTGGTGGCCGAACAACAGGCGATCATCGGCCCCTTGCCGAGTGACCGGCCAGAGGCCAATGACGGGCTGGCCCTGACCGTCTCAGACACCCCCGGTGGTCGCCCCCTGACCCTCCGCTTTGAGGCGGGCGGCTTCTGCCAGGTCAACCAAAAGCAGAATGAGCGGCTGATTCACCAGCTGGTGGCCTGGGCCGATCTTGGCCACCAAGAGCGGGTACTCGACCTCTTTTGCGGGATGGGCAATTTTTCCCTGCCCCTGGCCCTGACCGCCCGCGAGGTAGTTGGCACCGACCTGCAACGCTCGTCTATCCGTGGAGCCCAGGCCAACGCCACGGCCAACCAGCTAACCAATTGCCGCTTTTTGCGGGCCGAGGCCAGGGAGGCGGTTCTTGACTTACGGGCGGCCCAGGAGCGCTTCGACTGCGTCCTGCTCGATCCGCCCCGCCAAGGCTGCCGCGCCATTATCCCAGAGCTCGCCGGCCTTGCGGCCAAGAAGCTGATCTACGTCTCTTGTGATCCAGCGACCCTGACCCGCGATCTCGGGGCCCTGCACGAGCAGGGCTTCCGTCTTCGCCACCTGCGTGGGGTTGATATGTTCCCGCAAACGGCCCACCTGGAGACCATCACCCTGTTGGTTCGGGACTGAGCAGGCGGGGGGCGTGTCCAATCATCGTCCTCAGTCGGCAACGCCGCTTACGGTTTTGCATTCGCGTTGATCTGTGGTAGAAGGTGGCCGGGGCGTGTCCTGGCCGCCCAACAAGATTGGCAACGGTTAGCCCGCTGGTGCTGACCACCCTTAACCGCTTCATGTCTTCTGGAGACCACCCCCCATGCCTCAAGATCTCATGCTTTACCTCGGCGCTATCGCCCTTGGCGCCCTGCACGCCTTTGAACCTGGCCACGGCAAGACACTGATCGCGGCCTACATGATCGGCACCCGTGGCCGGGCGACGGATGGGGTCTTGCTGGGCCTGATCGTGACCTTTACCCACACCTTCAGCGTCATCTTGCTGGGCATTATCGCCAAGCTCCTCGAACATACCTATTCCGAGACCCAACTCCATGCCTGGCTGGGGTTGGGCTCGTCGGCCCTGATCTTGGCGGTGGGGATCTGGATGTTGCGACAACGCTTGGGTGCCCATGGCGGACAACACGTCCACCTCTTCGGCGGCGCTCATGACCATGGGTTGGGCGCGGGACATAGTCACGGGGGGGGCGATGCTCATGACCACGGCGAAGGCGGGACGGCGGGGCACCACCACGATCATGACCATGACCATCACCACGATCACGATCACGACCATCACCATGACCACGGGCACGACCATCACCATGATGACCACGGACATCAGCACCCCCACGACCACGGTGGCCACTCCCATCGTGTTGTGCAACCGCGTTACAACAAGTGGAACCTGTTGCTCTTGGGCATCTCGGGGGGGCTGGTGCCCTGCCCGGCGGCGATTGCCACCCTGTTGGCGGCGATTGCCGCTGGCCGCATTGCCCAGGGGCTGACCATGGCCCTCTTCTTCTCCCTGGGGCTTGGCCTGGTGATGATGACCCTCGGGGTTGTCCTCTCCCACGCCGGACGCCTGACTGAGCAGGTGGCTGCCAATCAAGAGTTCAGCCGACGGATGGGCCTGCTCAGTGCCTGTCTCATCACTTTGATCGGGGCCTACACCTTCTACCACTCCCTGCGGGGGGTGCTGGGCATGGGATGACCATGAGACGATGGCTGGCAACACCACTCTTGGCCTTGATGCTCATCGGCCCTGGAGCCCCGGCTTGGGGGCATGTCACCGATGTCATGCCGGACGCGGTGGCGGAGATGGAGTATCAGATCCTCTTGGACTTTCAGCCGGATAAGGTCGAGGTGCGCAACAAGCTGGCCATGGTCTTGTTCCGTAAAAAGAAGTTTAAGGAGGCCGAGGCCGAGTTTCGTACCGTGTTGGCCACCGCCCCCGCCAACTTCGATGCCTTGGATGGCCTGGGCCTGGTCATGAGTAGCACCGCGCGGCCCAAGGAGGCGATTGAGCAATTCCAAGCGGCGATTGGGGTGAAGGCGCAGGATGTCATGGTGCATTATCACCTTGGTCAAGTCTTGGCCGAGGAGGGCGATCTCCCCGCCGCTGCCAAGGCCTTGGCGCGGGCCTCCGAGTTGGCGGGGCAGCCAAAGGCGGTGGTCAGTGACTCCGATCGACAGGCCATTCAACGGGCAGTGACCGAGATCGAGCATAAAAAGTGACAAGCGAGCCGTGGGAGCGGCTTCCACGCCACCAGCGACTCCTCCCCCATTCTCCAAATCCCACCAAAAAATCAAGTATGCCACAGGGCCTTTTCAACCAATACTTCCACCTTTGGGCCAATCAACTTCATCGAGAGTTCGAAGACATTTGTTGGAGCCATCAGGTTAAGCTGCCGACGCCGATCATCGACATCGTGTCCTCCATCGGGCATCTTGGCGAGTGGTTGCCCGCAGAGCAGACCATCCGCATCAGCAGCGATCTCATCATGAAACACCCCTGGCCGGTGACCATCAACGTCCTTAAGCACGAGATGGCCCACCAACTGTGTAGCACCCGGGGGTTGGATGCCGGTCATGGCCCTCACTTTCAGGCCGCCTGCGTCATGCTGGGCGTGCCAGCGGTCTACCGTAGCGCCCGAGGCGACAGCCCGGAGGTCTTCACCGACTTGGAAACCGCCAGCGAGATGGTGCAGGAGGGGCGGCGCTTCTTCGCCAAGGTGGAAAAGCTCTTGGCCCTGGGGCGTTCCTCCAACGAGCATGAGGCGGCGCTGGCCATGCAAAAGGCCAATGAGCTGATCGAGAAGTACAACCTCCAGCAGACCACCACCGAGCAGGAGCGGCGCTACGCGCACACCATCATCAATCGTCACAAGAAACGGATTGAGGTCTGGCAGAAATCGATCTGCGCCATCCTGACCAACTTCTTCTACACCAAGATCATCTACGCCTCCATCTACGACCCCCTCTCCGACGAAAAGTACAAGACTATCGAGATCTTTGGCCGGGCGGAAAACGTGGCGGTGGCCGAATACTGCTACCATTTCCTGGAGCGAGAGCTGGAGTCTTTGTGGCAGATGAACCGAGGCCGCTTTCAGGGTCGGACGATCACCGAAAAGAGGAGTTATTGGCTCGGCGTGTTGCATGGCTTCCGCAAAAAGTTGCAGTCCCAAGCCGCCGCCAAGCCTGGATCTGGGCCAAGGCCTGCCGCCAACACCACCAGCGCCTTAGTCGTGGCTGCTGACCTTGGGCTTGAGGCCTTCGTCAGCCAACAATTTCCCCGTCTGCGCTCTATCAGACAAACCGGTCCCTCCATCAACCGCACTACCTACGACCATGGGGCCACCGACGGCCACAACATCGTCCTCCACAAGGGCGTCGACGGCCAGGACGGCAATCGAGGGCGTTTATTGCCAAGTGCCAAAGCATAGAGATTGACACGGGGTGACTGATCGTGTATCAGTACGCCCTTTTTTTATGCTCGGGGAAAGGCTCGAAGGTCGACCGTTTTTTTTGTGCCCCCCTGTCCCCTAACCAAACAACCCTCCATCGTGAAAACCCGTTGAGAATCACCTAACAAGGAAGCAGAAATGAAAAAAGATTTAGAAAAGGTTCGTAATATCGGCATCAGCGCCCACATCGACTCAGGCAAGACGACCCTGACCGAGCGGGTCTTGTTTTATACCCAGAAGATCCACGCCATCCACGAGGTGCGGGGCAAGGACGGGGTTGGTGCGGTGATGGACTCCATGGAGTTGGAGCGGGAGCGGGGGATCACCATCCAATCCGCGGCCACCTACTGCACTTGGAAGGACTACGATATCAACATCATCGATACCCCCGGCCACGTTGACTTCACCATTGAGGTCGAGCGTGCCTTGCGCGTCCTTGACGGCGCGGTCTTGATCCTCTGCTCGGTCGGTGGGGTGCAGTCGCAGAGCATCACCGTCAATCGGCAGATGACCCGCTATAAGGTACCTCGGGTGGTGTTCATCAACAAGTGCGACCGCACTGGCGCCAATCCCAAGCGGGTCACTGCCCAGATCCGGGAGAAGCTGGGCTTGAATGCAGTGCCGATTCAGTTGGCCATTGGTCTCGAAAATGATTTGAAGGGTGTGGTCGATTTGGTCACCATGAAGGCCGTCTACTTTGACGGCGATAACGGCGAAAATATCCGCGAAGAGGCGATCCCAGCCGAGATGCAGGCCGAGGCCGACGCCGCTCGCGAGACCTTGCTGGATACGGTCTCCATGTTCTCCGATGAGCTGATGGAGGCGGTGCTGGAAGGCAACCCGACGGAGGAGATGATCCGGGCGGCGATCCGTAAGGGCACACTGGCCTTGGAGTTTGTGCCGGTGATGATCGGGTCTGCCTACAAGAACAAGGGGGTTCAGTGCCTGCTTGACGGGGTGCGTGACTACCTCCCCGCCCCCCGTGAGATTGAAAATACCGCCTTTGACCTCGACAAGAATGAGGAAGAGGTGATACTGGAGAGTGATCCGGACAAGCCCCTGGTCTGCTTGGCCTTCAAGCTTGAGGATGGCCGCTACGGGCAGTTGACCTATGTCCGCACCTACCAGGGTACCATGCGTAAGGGCGACACCATCGTCAACAGCCGCAACGGCAAGAAGGCCAAGGTCGGTCGGCTGGTACGTATGCACTCCAACGAGATGGAGGAGATTGACTCCGCCGGGCCGGGCGACATCGTTGCCCTCTTCGGCATCGACTGTGCCTCGGGCGATACCTTCACCACCCCGGACATCAGCCTGTCGATGAGCTCCATGCACGTCCCGGCCCCGGTGATCTCCCTGTCCATCACCCCGGTGGACAACAAGGCCCAGGGCAATATGTCCAAGGCCTTGAACCGCTTTACCAAGGAAGACCCGACCTTCCGCACCTTTGTCGATCACGAGACCAGCGAGACGATCATCTCCGGCATGGGCGAGCTCCATCTGGAGGTCTACATCGAGCGTATGAAGCGCGAGTACAACGCCGAGGTCAATGTCGGCGCCCCCCAGGTAGCCTACCGGGAGACCATCACCCAGCGGGCGGACTTCAACTACACCCACAAGAAGCAGACCGGTGGCTCCGGGCAGTTCGCCCGGGTGGCGGGATATCTTGAGCCCCTGGAAGAGGGTGACTACGAGTTTCTTGATCAGATCGTCGGCGGGGTCATCCCCCGTGAGTTTATCTCCTCCTGCGACAAGGGCTTTGTCGGCAGTCTGGCCAAGGGCGCCTTGGCGGGCTTCCCGGTCAACGGCGTTCGTTGCGCCATCAACGACGGTGCCGCCCACTCCGTCGACTCCTCCGATGTCGCCTTCCAGTTGGCGGCACGCGGTGGTTTTAAGGAAGGGTACATGAAGGCCAATCCGGTGCTTCTGGAGCCGATCATGAAGGTGGCGGTGGAAGGGCCAACAGAGTTTCAAGGCGCGATCATGGGCAGCATCAACCAGCGTCGGGGCATGATCATTGGCACTTTTGAGGAGGGTGATTACACCGTGGTTGAGGCCGAGGTACCTCTGGCCGAGATGTTTGGCTATTCGACGGTCTTACGCTCCCTGACCCAAGGCAAGGCCGAGTTCACCATGGAGTTTGCCGTCTATCGTCAGGTCCCTCGCAACGTGGCGGAGGTGGTTATTGCCGCAGCGAAGAAGGCCCAAGAGAAGAAATCTTGATAAGGAGGAAGGGACTATGTTGAAGACAGATCTGATCGCCAAAAACCCAATGGGGGCATTCAGTCGCGATGCCGCTGGCCATGATGTGGAACGTATGGGCTTGGTCATGGCCCGGCCAGGGTTGGGCAAGACGGCCATCCTGGTACAAATTGCCTTAGACAGCAACCTGCGTGGCAAGCAGGTGTTGCATGTCAGCGTCGGCCAGACAATCGAAAAGGCCAAGGTTTGGTATGATGACATCCTGGCTGATATCAGCACCAACGCTAAGCATGAGGAGCTAGCGGCCTTACAGCTTGAGGTCAGCCGCAACCGGATGATCATGACCTTCAACGCCTCGACCTTCAGTCGGCCGAAGCTCGAAGAGCGGCTCAATGATTTGATCTATCAGGACATCTTTCGTCCGTCGTGCATGATCATCGATGGCCTTGATTTCAGCACTGTCGACCGTAAGACCTTGGCCGATATGCGCGAATTGCAGAAAGAGGCCAACCTGAGCCTCTGGTTCTCGGCGGTAACCTTGCGCGAGGCCCAATCTGAGACGGTGGTTAAGCACGATATGCCCGCCCCCTGTGACATGGTGGATGACCTCTTTGACACCGCCATCATGGTGCAACCCGAGGCTGGCGATAACAGCAAGATCTTCTTGAATGTCTTAAAGGACAGCACGGGTTGCGTGCCGCCAGGGAAGTCCCTGCGCTTAGACCCGACAACGCTGGTCGTCTGGGGCACCTATTTTTAATCTCCCCCTCGCCGCCGGCCACCCTTCGTATTGAGGTGGTTCGTTGGCCAAAGCCCCACCCGCCATTGACTGGTTGGTGGGGCTTTTTTTATGGCCTGAGGGCTGGCGTGGCGCCTGCCCTCAGGGAATTTGATTGAGGTCTTGACATGAAATTTCGCCCCTGTATTGATCTGCACGACGGTCAAGTCAAACAGATTGTTGGCTCCACCCTCACCGATAGCTCTCTTGGCCTAACGACTAATTTCGCCTCCGATAAGGGGGCTGCCTACTACGCCGAGCTCTACCGAGGGGATGGCTTGAGCGGTGGGCATGTCATCAAGCTCGGTCCCGGTTGCGACCAAGAGGCGCTGGCGGCCCTACAGGCCTACCCCGGCGGTCTGCAGATTGGCGGCGGGATTAGCGACGAGAACGCCGAGTTCTGGCTGGGGCAGGGGGCTAGCCAGGTCATCGTCACCTCCTACGTCTTTCAGGGGGGACGGCTGCTGGCCGATCGGCTTCAGGCCTTGGCCAGCCAAGTGGGGCGGCAGCGGCTGGTGCTTGATCTCAGTTGTCGTCAGCGGGGAGGGGACTACGTCATTGTTACGGATCGTTGGCAGAAGTTTACCGAGTTGGTGATTTCGCCACAGACTTTGGCCTATTTCGCCAAGTTTTGTGCTGAATTTTTGATCCATGCCGTCGACGTTGAGGGCAAATGCGCGGGCATTGCCGCCGACCTGGTGCGTGATTTGGGGGAGTGGAGCCCGATTCCAACCACTTACGCCGGGGGTGTGCAAAACCGGCAAGACCTGGAGAAGGTACGCGATCTCGGGCAGGGGCGGTTGGATGTCACCATCGGTAGCGCCCTCGACATCTTCGGCGGTCAGGGGATCAGCTACCGCGAGGCGGTACGCTTTTGCCAAGGAGAGTTGAGCTGACGTAAGGCGCTCGGCAAGAAATAAGCGTACCAAGATTGCGCCGGATTCCGGTTCGATTTCAAGGCGTCACGAGGGGAGCTGAGCTGGGCTATGTGACCCTCGTGACAACGCGGAAAGCGGGCCGGAA
>Ga0172371_10005263_pt1 | contig 19248 bp, 19 predicted proteins | sample Lak12m_FD_114543 | JGI IMG/M metagenome (GOLD analysis project Ga0172371, IMG submission 114543) | Freshwater microbial communities from Kabuno Bay, South-Kivu, Congo - kab_022012_12m | ecosystem: Environmental > Aquatic > Freshwater > Lake | place: Democratic Republic of the Congo: South-Kivu...
AAGACCTATAACTACATCCGTCCCCATCAATCCCTCGGATATCAGACGCCCCATGAGTTTTATCAAAACTGGCTAAAGGAGCAGAGACAATCCAAGTATCACTAATCCTCTGGACTTCTTCAGAATCTTGACATCAATTTTGCAAAGTGATAAATCGAATTACCGATAGGCATTCTAGACTATTTGGGGGCGAATCTTGCGACTTTCGACAAAAGTCGAATACGCGAGCCGGACCGTTTTGGAGATGGCCCGGCACGACTCCAAACCCCCTGAAATATCTCCGTTACGGAAATCATCCGGGTCATGGACGGCCCGCTGGCTCCGATCGACTGCTGATATTTAAAGGAGGTAAGGCCATGTTATCAAATGTGGAGAGGGAAAACGGCAGGAAAATGAAAAGAACTTCGTTGGTCTTTTCACATGTCACGGTTCTTGTGCTCTTGCTCATTGTTCTGTTCGTCACGATGGGTTTTACGGAAGTCAAACCCGTTAGTCCGGCGGTGAGGGCGGATAAGCCGGTTACTCTCTCGGGGTATACTCAAATTTTAGGTGCCGTGCAAAAAGCCGATGTGGATTCCCTGACCATTCGTCGCTCGCGTTTCAGCTTGTCCGCCAATCTCCTGAAAAACGTCAAAGCCAAGTTCTCAATCGACGCCGTCCGGACTCCGATTCTCGTTGACGCCATGGTCGATTTTACTTTTTCGAACGCCGTGAATTTGCGGTTCGGGCAATTCTATGTTCCTTTTGGAATTGAAAGCACCACTTCTACGGCCGATTTGGATACGATCAATCGGGCCCAGCCGATCGACAAGCTGGCGCCCGGTCGCGATATCGGCACCCTGGGACGGGATGTCGGCTTGACGGTTTTCGGAACGATTTCCATCTTCGATTATAACGTCGGGGTTTTTAACGGAAGCGGGGCGAACAAAAACGATACGAATGACGAGAAGGATTATGCCGGGCGCCTTGGCCTTAAGCCGTTCAACTTCTTATCGGTCGGATTTTCCCTCTATAAAGGGAAATATAGCCCGACGGTTGGAGATCTCCCCAACCGTCGCGATCGGACGGGAGTTGACGGGAAACTCGTCCTGGGCGAGATAACCGTGAAAAGCGAGTACGTTTGGGCTTACGACCGCGAAACGAATCGCCGCGGCTGGTATGTTCAAGCGGGCTGGTTCCTCCTTCCAAAAAAACTGCAGCTTGTCGCCAAATTCGATTCTTATGACAAAGACGTTGCTTTAGCTAGCAATCGAACGAATCTTTATACCGCCGGTTTGAATTATATTTTGTCCGGCAAGACGAAAATCCAGGTCAATTACGAATCCTTGAGAAATGAATTGTCCGAGACCGTCAACCAGGCTCTGTTGGTCCAATTCCAAACGGGATTTTAACGCGGAGAAATAGTCGTTAGAAGGTTTCTGAGCGCCGCCGAAAGTAGCGTGTAATAAAATTATTTAAAAATAGCTTGACATCGATTTTGGAAAGTGGTAAATCAGATGACCGATTGACATACTAAACTATTAGGACGCGGATTTTGAGACTTTCGACGAAAGGCGAATACGCGAGCCGGGCCATATTGGAAATGGCTCTGCATTACGGCGAAGAGAAAGCTCTTCATATCCGCGATATCTCCAAAGCCCAGGACATCCCGGAGCGTTTCCTTGAGCAGATCCTTCTCCAGATCAAGCGGGCGGGATTTTTGAGGAGCCGGAAGGGTCCTAATGGGGGATATACTCTGTCCAAACCCCCTGAAAAAATCTCCGTCGCGGAAATCATCCGGATTATGGACGGCCCTCTGGCTCCCATCGACTGCGTCAGCGTCACCGCCCATGAAGTCTGCCCCCGGGAAAATTCATGCGGGCTTCGCTGGTTGTGGAAGAAGAACCGGGATGCCATTGCCGAAATCCTTGAAGGGACATCGTTTGCGGATGTCGCCGAAATGACCAGGAAAGCAAAAAAAGAATTTGAGGAGAATGGAAAAAATTTCCTGACAGATAAAGGAAAATAATTTTTTTCCATAAATAGTCGACTATGACAATAGATAATATAAACCATATAATCAATCGAAAAGGAGGATTTATGAAATTGATGGAGAAAAAATCCAAAATGAGTGGATGGGGTGCGGTTTTCGCTCTTCTTGCCTTTGCCTTGACCCTCGTTTCGGCGGGATTCGCCGAGGAGAAGAAGCCCGAGGCGCCGGCGGTGACGTCGAGCACGGCCTTCAAGCTTTCCGGGTATGCCCATATTCTCGGAACGGTTCAGAAGACCGGATTGGATTCCGTGTCGGTCCGCCGGGTCCGCTTCACCATGTCCGCCGAGATTTTGAAGAACCTCAAAGCGAAGGTTCAGGTGGATGTCGGCCGCGCCCCGAGCCTGATCGATGCCGAGTTCAACTATACGTTCTCGGATTTCCTCGGCCTGCGGTTCGGCCAATTTTACGTGCCGTTCGGAGTGGAAAGCACCACCTCCACCGCGGCCCTGGATTTCATCAACCAGTCCATCGCCGTCGAAAAGCTGGCCCCCGGCCGGGATGTCGGCACGCAGGGCCGCGACGTGGGCGCGATTTTGACCGGCAAATATTCGATCTTCGATTACAACTTCGGCTTGTTCAACGGCCCGGGAGCCAACAAGACGGAAACGAACGACGAGAAGGACTTCGCCAGCCGTTTCGGGATCAAGCCGTTTGATTTTCTCAGCCTCGGCGCATCCTTCTACCGGGGCAAAAACACCGTCACGGCCGGGACGCCCGCCGTCGCCCGGAATAAAACCGGCTTCGACGCCGCTCTTTCCTTCGGCGACGTGTCGTTGAAAGGCGAGTATCTCCGCGCGACGGACGACAAAATCGACAAGGACGGATGGTTCGTCCAGGCGGGGTGGTTCGTCCTGCCCAAAAAGATCCAGGTCCTGGCCAAATACGACCAGCTTGATACCAACCTGGACTTGACCAAAGACGGGCTGCGGCTGTTCACCGCCGGGGTGAACTGGTTCTTCAGCGACAAGTCGAAGATCCAATTCAATTATGAATATTTGAGAAACGAAAAATCTGAAACCGTCAACCAGGCATTCCTGGTCCAGCTGCAGACGGGGTTCTGATCCAAGGAGAAAAAGATGAAAAAGCTCTTGAGCGCGTTTGTTCTCGCGGCATTCGTCCTTTCCGGGGCCGTGGCGGGCACGGCTCAGACCAAGGTCCCCGAGGGCCGGGTCTCGATTTCGGGAGCCTGGGCCCTTTATCCGATGGTCGTCAAATGGGCCGAAGAGTTCCAGAAAGCTTATCCCCAGGTGAAAATCGACGTCCAGGCCGGCGGGGCCGGCAAGGGGATCGCCGACGCGATCGCCGGGATGGTCGATTTCGGCATGGTCTCGCGCGACGTGAATCCCGCGGAAATCGAAAAAGGCGCCTTCCCCATTCCCGTGACGAAGGACGCCGTCGTGCCGATGATCAATGTCAAGAATCCCTGCCTTTCGGATATTCTGTCCAAGGGCCTGACCCAGAAGGCTTTCACGGACATCTGGATCAACGAAACGGTTGAGACATGGCAAGCCGTCGTCGGCGGCAAGATCCCCGCCCCGCTCCATGTTTACACCCGGTCGGACGCCTGCGGCGCGGCTGAAACATGGGCCGCTTTTCTCGGCAAAAAGCGCCAGGAAGATCTCAACGGGACCGCCGTTTACGGCGATCCGGGCTTAGCCGAAGCCGTTCAGCGCGATCCGCTCGGTATCGGTTTTAACAATGTCAATTTCGCCTATGATCCCAAATCGCTGGTTCCCGTGGCCGGCCTGACGGTTGCGCCGATCGACCTGGACGGGAACGGTAAGATCGATCCGTCCGAGCAGTTCTACAAAACCCGGGACGAGCTGACCAAGGCGATCGCCGAGGGCCGGTACCCTTCGCCCCCCGCCCGCGACCTGTACATGGTTTCCAAGGGCGTCCCGTCCAATCCCGCCGCCGCCGCTTTTCTCCGCTGGATTCTCACGGACGGACAAAAATTCGTTCCGGAGACGGGGTATATTCAGCTCAGCCCGGAGAAAATCAAAGCCGGGCTTGAAAAACTGAAATAAAGGGTTAATAAAAGGCCTGTTTTCTGGTAGAATGCGTCCTCATTAAAGGCGCAGGTCGAAATGTCTAAGCGACTTCTCAAGGACCTCCTGGCCCGCCGGGCGATGTTTTTTCTTACCGCCGTGCCGGGGGTCCTTGTGCTTTTAATGCTTCTGGGCCTCCTGGGGCGTTCCCAAAGCATCCTCGCCCTCCATTCCTTCGGCGACTTGCTCTTCGGCTCGTCCTGGCATCCCTTGAAGGGCGAGTTCGGCCTGTTTCCTTTCCTGATCGGAACGTTCTGGGTGACGATTGCGGCCATGATTCTGGCCGTGCCGATTTCCCTTCTGAGCGCCATCTACCTGTCCGAGTACGCCCCGAAGAAAATCCGGGAAACCATCAAGCCCATGGTCGATCTGCTGGCCGGCATTCCCTCGGTCGTGTTCGGCGTCTGGGGCATGCTCATGATCGTCCCCCTGGTGGCGAAAATCGCTCCCTGGTTCAATTCCTACTCCTCCGGATATTCCGTCCTGGCCGGGGCGATCGTCCTGGCGATCATGGTTTTTCCGACGATCATCCACGTTTCGCTCGAAGTGTTCGCCTCGGTGCCTCAAACGCTCCGGGACGCGTCGCTGTCTCTGGGCGCGACGAAATGGGAAACGGTCAAGCACGTGGTCCTGCGCAAGGGCCTGGCCGGGATCCTCGCTTCCGTGGCCCTCGGATTTTCCCGGGCCTTCGGCGAGACGATGGCCGTGCTCATGGTCGTCGGGAACATCCCCAAGATCCCCAAATCCCTTTTCGACGGCGCTTACCCGCTGCCGGCCCTTCTGGCCAACAACTACGGGGAAATGATGTCCATCCCTTTGTATGACGCGGCCTTGATGCTGGCCGCCCTTCTCCTCCTCCTGATCGTCCTCATCTTCAACATCGGCGCCCGGATCATCCTGATCAAAGCCGAACGAAAGGCGGAATGATGGGTTTCCGGCGCCGGAAAGCGGAAGAGACGATTTTCAAGGTTTTGATGATCGGCTCGACCGTCCTGGTCACCGTCAGTCTCCTGCTGATCCTCGGCACGATCGTCGTCAAGGGATTTCCGGCCTTGAATCTGGCGATGATCACCCAGGCGCCCAAGGGAGGGTATTACCTGGGCAAGGAAGGCGGCGTCCTCAACGCCATCGTCGGATCGCTCGAGCTGGCCGGCGGGGCGACGCTCCTGGCCCTCGTCTTCAGCCTGCCGATCGTCCTGTACATCAACCTCTACAAGCGGAAGAAATCCCGCCTGGCCGTGTTCACCCGGTTTTCCCTCGACGTGCTCTGGGGGATCCCGTCCATCGTTTACGGAGCCTTCGGGTTCATTCTGATGATCATGATCGGGCTGCGGACGTCGCTCCTGGCCGGGATCATCGCCGTGGCCCTCCTCGAGCTGCCGATCATGGCCCGGGCCATGGACGAAGTCATGCGGCTCGTGCCTCAGGCGCTGATGGATGCTTCCTCTTCGCTCGGGGCGACGAAACTCGAGACCGCCTTCCGCGTGGTCACCCGTCAGTGCCTCCCCGGCATCATTACCGCGATCTTGATCGCTTTCGGCCGGGGCATCGGCGATGCGGCTTCCGTTCTCTTCACCGCCGGATTTTCCGACCGAATCCCCGGAGCCCTGCTCCAGCCGGCGGCGACCCTGCCCCTTGCGATTTTTTTCCAGCTCGGCACGCCTTACCCGGAAGTCCAGGAGCGGGCTTATGCCTCGGCCGCGATCCTGACGATCGTCATCCTCGTCATCAGTCTTCTTTCGCGCTGGATCGGTCGTAAATTCCGCAAGCATTCCGTCATCTAGGAAATCCCATGGACACCCAAACACATATTTCCATCCGGAACCTGACCGTCTCCTATGACGGCCGGCAGAACGTCCTCAAAAACGTCTCCGTCGACCTGCCGGACCACAAGGTCACGGCCATCATCGGCCCATCGGGTTGCGGCAAGACGACCCTGCTCAAGACCCTGAACCGGCTGCTGGACGGCCTGGACAACGTCAAGGTCGACGGCCAAGTGCTCGTGGACGGCGAGAACATCTACGATCCGAAAATCGAGGTGACGCGGATCCGAAAGAAGATGGGCCTGCTCTCCCAGAAGCCGCAGGTCCTGCCGATGTCGATTTTCGACAATATCGCCTACGGGCCGCGCATCCACGGCGTGCGGGACAAGGCCCGGCTGCGCCAGATCGTCGAACGCCAGCTGGCGGCGGCGGGCCTCTGGGAGGAAGTCAAAGACCGCCTCCATGAGCCGGCCTCGCGGCTGTCCGTCGGCCAGCAGCAGCGCCTCTGCCTGGCCCGCGGGCTGGCGGTCGAGCCGGAAATCATTCTGGGGGATGAGCCGACCTCCGCCCTTGATCCCCAATCCAGCCGGATCGTCGAGCAGCGTCTGATCAACCTGAAAACCGATTATACGGTCATCGTCGTGACCCACATCCTCCGCCAGGCCCGCCGGATCGCCGACTATATCGTTTTCCTGTACCTGGGCGAGCTCGTCGAGCACGGCCCGGCGTCCGAGGTCCTGAACAATCCCAAGGACCCCCGGATGCGGGCTTATCTGACGGGGGAAATCTCGTAATTTCTCGTTTCCTTCCCTCTTGGTCCCTCCCTGACGGCCGCCAAAAAACCGTTTTACGGTATGATAGGGTTGACCGATGAAAAAAAAGACCCGTTTTGCCGCGGCCGCCGTCCTCGCGCTTTTCGCCGGAGGGATCGTTCATCAGCTCTTCTGGGGAAAATTATTCGCTTATGCTCCATTTTTTCCCGGATTTTCGAAACGGGACACGGCGGGGGCGACGATTTATGTCCAGCGGAAGGCCCGCTTTGCGGAGGCAAAGGCCGTCGACGCATGGCTGTCCGCGGTCGAGGAGACACACGGTCTGGCCTTTGTGCGGAAACCGAAAATATTCATCTTTCGCGATGATGGCGACTATTACCGTCGCTCCTTGTCTCGAACCAGGTTTTTCACCTACCCCAACGGGAGCATTCTCCTCCGGCCGGGGGCGCTGCAAGAAGCCACGGAAGGCCGCATTTCCCTGGAGATCTATCTGAAGCATGAGTTGTCGCACGCGCTTCTTTTTCAGCACATGACGACTGCGACCGCCTACGGCTCCTTTCCCCGGTGGCTTCTTGAGGGGATCGCCGTCTTCCGTTCCGGTCAGAGGGGAACCTCCTGGTATCCAGGCAAAGCCGAAACCCTCGACCTCATCCGGCGGGGGAACTTTTTCCCGCCGGATGATTTCGGGAAAAAGCGCGGCGACTTCGCCGCTCTCGGTGTCCCGAACCGGAGCGCTTTCCTTTACGCGGAGTTCGCCTGTCTTGTTGAGGCGCTGATCGAATCCTACGGTGAAGATCGATTCGCCGCATACCTGAAACGGCTCATGAACGGCGGTCGTCATGTGATGGTGTTCAGGGAGGTCTTCGGGACGGATTTCGTTGACTTTTTGCGGAACTTCCGATCGGGCGGCGCGGGGAAAGCGGCGGCGGCGAAGAACGAAAGCCGAGCGGGCCTTACGACGGGGGAGGGGCGTCGTCCGTTTCCATCTCGATTTTTTCGAGGATGAGCTCCATCCCGTGGATGATTTCCAAATCGACAGAGGCGCAATTCGTGCAGGCCATGACGAAATCCGTCCGGACGGTTTCATGCCCGCAGGCCCGGCAGCGGATCGTGAACGGCGGCTTGACCATCGTCAGAACGGCGTCTTCGGCGATCGTTCCCTTTTTATAGGCGTCGAAAGCGGATTCCAGAAGATCCGGAACGACTCCGGCCAAGGCCCCGATCTGGATCTTCACACCGGTGATGCGTCGGGCGTTGTGGACCCGGGCCTGTTCGAGAAGCGTCTCGAACATCGAGGCGACCAGGGAAAGCTCATGCACGGGAGGCGATCTCCTCCCGGGCGCGGAAGAGGTACGCGGCCAGGTCGTCCAACCCCTCGCCGGTGACCGCCGAAATGATAAAGACGGCAAGCCTCGGATTGAGGGCCAACGCCTCGGCCCGCGCTTTTTCGACGTCGAAGCGAAGATGCGGCCGGAGATCCGCTTTGGACAGGATCAAGACATGGGCCGTCACGAACGCCTGGGGATATTTTTTCGGCTTGTCGTCGCCCTCCGGGGTCGAAAGAAGGACGACCCGGAGCCGCTCTCCGAGGTCGTAGCCGGCCGGGCAGACGAGGTTGCCGACGTTTTCGATGAACAGGAACTCGATATCCGTGGGGACGCCGGGCAGGACCTTGCCGATCATCTTGGCTTCGAGGTGGCAGGCGCCGCCGGTCGTGATCTGCCAGGCCGGCACGCCCTTGGCTCTGACCCGCTCGGCGTCCCGCTCCGTTTCGATGTCTCCCTCGATCACGGCCATCCGGGCCCGGCCTTTGAACCGGTCGGCCAGCGCTTCCAGGAGCGTGGTTTTCCCCGCGCCCGGCGAGCTGAGGAGATTGACGGCCAGGATGCCGCGGGACTCGAGCTCGAGGCGGATGGCCGCGGCGGCCTGGGCGTTGGACAGGAGGATGTCCTGGAGGACGAAGACGTCTTTCTTGGTCATGAGTTCGCTGTCCCGAGCCCTATTATACAGGGTCGCGAACGATTTTTTGAAAAAGGATTGAAATCCCGGGAGCCATCCCCTATCATTCCAGAGACGGGGTTCTTATTCTCCCGCCCGGAGGACGGGCGATCAGGAGAGACAACATGTTCGGAAATTTGCTGCGGCGCCTCGGCTTTCTTCCCCGGCGGAGGATCAGCGTCGTCATCCCCGTCCTGAACGAGGAAAAAACCGTCGGCCGGGTCGTCCGGCTGGCGAAAAAGAACAAGAACGTCGGGGAAGTGATCGTCGTCGACGACAACTCGGCCGATGCCACGTTTGCCGAAGCGGAAAAAAGCGGGGCGCGCGTCTTTAAAAGCTCGGTCCTGGGCAAGGGTTTCTCGATGGGGGAGGGATTGGCCGCGGCGAAAAACGAGGTCGTCGTCTTTCTCGACGGCGATATCGGCAATTATGAAAACGATATCGTCGGCAAGCTGGCCGAACCGATCCTCCGCGGCCGGTGCGATTTCGTCAAGGGAACCTTCAGCCGGGACGCGGGGCGGGTGACGGAGCTCGTGGCCAAGCCGCTTCTCAGCATCCTGTTCTCCGATCTGGCCGGCTTTTCCCAGCCCCTCAGCGGGATGATCGCCGCCCGGAAAGACTTTCTCAAGGATCTGAAATTCGAGAACGATTACGGGGTGGACATCGGCCTCCTGATCGACGCCCACAACCGGGGCGCGCGGATCCTGGAAGTCGACATCGGCCGGATCGACAACAAGTCGAAGCCCTGGCAGGCCCTGGGTAAGATGTCCCGGGAAGTTTCGAAAGCGATCCTTAAAAGGGCTGAAATCAAGAAGATCCTGAGCTTGGACGAGTTGGAGACCATCAACGTCATCCAGGACGAGATGGAGGATTCGATCGCCGATTCCATCAAACAGCTGCACAAGATGGCCGTTTTCGACATGGACGACACGCTCCTTCTGGAGCGGTTCATCAACACCGCCGCGGACAGGCTCGGATTCCGGGCCCGGCTCGAGGAGATCCGGGCCGGCGACAGCGAGCCGTACGTCACGGCCAAGCAGATCGCCGCTCTTCTCAAGGGCGTGAAGCTGGACGAGATTTACGACATCGCCGGCGGCCTTAAAATCATCCCCGACGCCGTCGAAGTGATCAAGATCCTGAAATCCCGGGGATATGTGGTCGGCATCGTCAGCGACAGCTACGACCTCGTCGTCGAATTCATCCGGAGCAAAGTCGGGGCCGATTTCGCCCTGGCCAATTCCCTCGAGGTTCGGAACCGGATCGTCACCGGCGAAGTCACGATCCCGTCCATTTTCGTCCGGGGGGAACAAAGCCCCTGTCTCCATCCCGTATGCAAGGTCAACGCCCTGCTGCATCTTTCGGAAAAGTACGGGATCAAGCTTTCCGACATGGTCGCCGTCGGCGACAGCGTTTATGACGTCTGCATGGTCCGGGCGGCCGGGATCGGGGTCGCTTTTTGCTCCAATAACGGCCTGCTGAACGCCGTGGCCGACAAAGTCGTCAAAACCCGGTCGTTCAAGGAATTGCTGGAGTTCGCCGACTGAAAACGAGGCTCAGACGGGCGGGACGGATTGAGCCAGGAAATCGCGTAAAATCCGCTCCGCTTCCTCGAGGTTCCGCCGGGCTTCGGCCGAAAGGCCCTCGGCGAGATCCCACTCCGCGCCGCGGATCGCCAGAACAAAACCTTCAGCCGTCCGGCCGTAAAGCTCCTCACCCAGGGCCAGGACCGAGGCCGGGGATAATTCGTGGGTCGTGAAGGCGATGGAGGCGGCCGGGGAGAGGCGTTTGATCTCCGTCGGAGCCGCTAAGGCGTCGGATTCCGCGTCGATAAAAACAAGGCGATCGCAATCCCGGACCCAGGCCGCGTCTTCGATGTTGAGCTGATACGTCCAGAACGCCTCGGCCGATCCGCCGGGGATTGCGACGACGGCCCGTTCGGGCGGCCGGGAGCCGGACAGGAGCTCGACGAGCGCCGGGCCCAAGCCGTCGTCCCGACGGCCCGGATTGCCGATGCCGATGACGAGCGTTTTCACCGCGTCTTGCGGTCGAGAAGCGCTCCGGCCGCGTCGTAGAGCTCGACCGACAAGGGCATTCGTCCGAGGGCATGCGTCGCGCAAGACAGGCAGGGATCGTACGCCCGGATGGCGATTTCCACCCGGTTGAGCATCCCCTCGGTGATTTCCGGCTTTCCGCTGATGACGTTGCGGGCGACCCAGTCGACCGCCCGGTTCATGGGCTCGTTGTTGTTCGTCGTCGAGACGATGAGGTTGGCCATGGAAATCCGGTCGTTTTCATCCACCCGGTAATGGTGAAAAAGCGTCCCGCGGGGGGCTTCCACCAGGCCGACGCCTTCGGGCCGCTTTTTGCCCTTGCGGACCAGCTCCGTTTTCTGCAGGTCGGGATCCCGGAGGAGGTCCCGAATGACCTCGCCGGCGTGGAGAAGCTCGATCAACCGGGCCCAGTGCATATGAAGGGACATGTTGTTGGGCTTGCCGCCGGTATAAGCCCGGAAAACCTCGAATTGCTTCTGGGCGCGCGGCGTGGGGATGAAATCGCAGACGTTGAGCCGGGCCAGCGGTCCGACCCGGTACCAGCCCGCGGCCTTGCCCAGGAACTTGAGGTAGGGGAACTTCATGTAGGACCAGGTCCGGACTTCCTCGCCGATGATGTTCAAGTACTCCCGGTAATCGACGTCGTCGAGGATCCGCTTCCCCTCCGCGTCCACGGCCCGCAGCGCCCCGTGGTAGAAATCGAGGGCGCCGTCCTTGCGGACGAGACTGAGGTGGTTGGACGGGAAGGCGGCGAAGCCGTCCATGAGATCCTTGTTTTTGGCGTGGTAATCCTTCAGGAACTCGACCGCATCCTCGGCCCATTGGATCATCGTCTCGATGTCGAGAGGGGCGGGACCTTTTAGGAAGGGGTCCCGTTCCTCGATCGTCAGATTTTTATTGATGCCGCCGGGAATGGCTCCCGTCCCGTGGATTTTCTTGCCCGCGGTGGCCAGGATGAGCTCCTGGCCGAATTTCCGCAGAAGCACGGCCCTCGTGGCCAGCTCTTTGTTCGTCAGGGCGATGCCGATGACGTTGCGGATCGCCGGGTCGGCGTCGGCGCCGAAGAGCAGGTCGGGGGCGGCCAGGTGGAAGAAATGCAGGGCATGGGACTGGAACATCTGGCCGTAATGCATGAGTCGGCGCATTTTTTCGGCCGTGGGGGAGAGGCCGTCGGCTTCGACCCCGACGATCTGGTCCATGGCCTTGGCCGCGGCCAGGTGATGGCTGACCGGGCAGATGCCGCACAGCCGCTGGACCAGGACCGGGGCTTCCCAGTACGGACGGCCCTGGACGAAGCGCTCGAAGCCGCGGAACTCGACGATGTGCAGGCGGCTTTCGGCGACGTTGTTTTGATCGTCGAGGCGGATCGTGACCTTGCCGTGGCCTTCGACGCGGGTGACGGGTTCGATGACGATTTTCTTGGCCATGGTGTCTCTCTCTTGCGTTCTTTCTTAGTCGAATTTGAGAAGGTTATAGGTCAGCTCGAGCGGCTTGCCCTCGAGCAGCGAGGTCAGGGCTTTCCAGATCAGGTCGGCCGAGGGCGGGCAGCCCGGCAGATATGCGTCGATCTTGACGACTTCGTGCAAGGGATAGACCTTGTCGAGGATGATCGGCAGGTCTTCGTCTCCCGGCATGACTTTCGGCCCGGCCGGGTCGATCGTCGGGCCGTTGAAGTAGGCTTCTTCCAAGCATTCCCGGACGGGGATGCCGTTGCGCATCGCCGGCAGGCCGCCCATGATGGCGCACTCGCCGAGCGAGATTAGGACCTTGCAATGCTTGCGGAATTCGCGGAGGACTTCGACGTTCTCGGAGTTGCAGCAGCCGCCCTCGATGATTCCGACGTCCACCGGCTTGGTGAACTTCTTGATGTCGTCGATGGGCGACTTGTTGAACTCGACCAGGTCGATCAGGGGCAGGATCCGCTCGTCGATGTCCAGAAACGACATGTGGCAGCCGAAACAGCCGGCCAGCGAAGCCGTGGCGATGACGGGTTTGCTCATGGGATCCTCCTCAGCCCTTCGCCTTCTCGACGTCGGAACCGATCGGCTGCTTGTCGAATTTCCTCTTGCCGATGGGCACGACGAATCCGACTTCCTTTCTCAGGATCGAGCCGACCGGGCAGCGGTCCATGGCCTGGCGGGCCTGTTTGTCCGACAGGGCCGCGGCTAGGGCCTGGTCAACCGTGATTTCCTTGTCCTTGGAGCGGCGGATGGCCCCGAAGACGGCTTTGTCGTCGCGGGTCCGCACTCCTCGGACGCACCGCAGGCATTTGATGCAACGGTTGTGTTCGAGAAGGATTTTCTTCCCCGCCGGCTCGACCGTCCGGGTCGGGAACTGGTAGGGGAAACGGGGGGCGAGCATCTGGAACCGGTAGGCCAGGGCCTGGAGCTCGCAGTTGCCGCTCTTTTCGCAGGTCGGGCACATGTGGTTGCCTTCGACGAAAAGCATTTCGATCAGGGCCTTGCGCATGTCCTGCAGGTCGGGGACGTCGTTTTCCACGGCCATGCCTTCGGCCACGGGCTGGGTGCAGGCGGCCATGTACCGGCCGCCGACGCGGACGGTGCAAACCCGGCAGGCCCCGGCCGGCCGGAAGGCCTCCCAGCGGCAGAGGGCGGGGATGTAAATGCCGTTGTCCTTGGCCGCCTGGAGAATGGTCTGGCCGGAGACGGCTTCGCATTTTTTGCCGTCGATCGTGAAATGAATCGGGGCTTTGGGCTTATTCATGGGTGTTCTCCGGGCCGTGGGCGAACGTTTGTCCGGTGACGGCGGCGGCCGCCTTGACGGACTCGGCCAGGTCGAATTCGGGGACGAAGGCCCGCCCCCGGTCGACCTTGGCCTCGTACATCTCCCGGAAGTTCTGGATCGTGGTCAAGATCGGATTGGGCGACGTCTGGCCGAGCCCGCAGCGGCTGCAGGCCTTGATCGTCCGGCCCCAGGCCTCGATCTCGGCGATGTCGGCCGGGGCGGCCTTGCCGGCCATGATCTTCTCCAGCTTGCGGAGAAGGAGGGGGTTACCGGCCCGGCAGGGGACGCACCATCCGCAGGATTCCTCCACGAAAAATTCCATGAAATTATGGACGACTTCGAACAGGTCGCGGCCGGGCCCGACGATGATGATCGAGCCGCCCGTGGCCAGATCCTCGAAGGCGATGGCCCGGTCGAACTGGCCGCGGGAGATGCAATTGCCGGACGGACCGCCGACCTGGACGGCCTGGGCGTCGAGGCCCCCGGCCATCGCCAGAAGCTTGCGGACGGTCAGGCCGAACTCGACTTCGTAGAGGCCCGGTTTCTTGCAATCGCCCGAGACGCTCAGGACTTTGGTCCCTGCCGAGCGGGGCGTGCCCATGGATTTGAACCATTCGGCGCCTTTTTCCATCACCCGGGCGGCCGCGCACAGCGTCTCGACGTTGTTGACCGTCGTCGGCCGGAACAGGTAGCCGGACTGGACGGGGAACGGCGGCCGGTCGCGGGGCTCTCCCCGTTCTCCCTGGGCGGACTGGAGCAGGGCCGATTCTTCGCCGCAGACGTAAGCGCCGGCGCCGAGCTTGATCGTGATGTCGAAGGAGAATCCGGCTTTTCCGGCGATCTTTTTTCCCAGAACGCTCTTTTTACGAAGATCGGCCAGGATTTTTTCTAGGTAAGGCTTGAGGTAGGCGTATTCGGCGCGCAGATACAAAACGCCTTCCTTCGCTCCGACGGCATAGCCGGCCAGGGCCATGCCTTCGAACAGGAGATGAGGCCGTTCGGTCAGGATGACCCGGTCCTTGAAGGTCCCCGGCTCGCCCTCGTCGGCGTTGCAGACGACATAATGCGCCTCGCCTTGCTCCTTGCGGCAGAATTCCCATTTGAGCCCGGTCGGGAAGCCGGCCCCGCCGCGTCCCAGGAGGTTACTCTTCTTGATTTCGGCGATGACTTCCTCGGGCGTCATCCGGACGGCTTTTTTGATCGCTGCTCCGGTCCGGAAGGGAGCGAGAACGACCGGACCGTCCTTCCGGATGTTGTTTTTCACCATGGCCCGGACCAGGGGCGAGGCGTTGGCCCCGTCGCCGGCGACCGCAACCATCTTGCCCGCGTCCATGCCGGCCTTCATTCCTTCGACGATGGCCCGGACTTTGGCCGGGGTCAGGTTCGTGAAGATCACGCCGTTGATGATGGCCGCGGGCTCCTGGTCGTTCATCCCGATGCAGGATGTGTCATGAAGCCCGATTTTCCCGTCCGGCGTCGTTTCCCCGAACGCGCATCCGACGGCTTTCTCGAAGGCCGCGGCCACGGCCGCCCGGCCTTTCATGACCGAGACGATGTTGTTGTTCAGATAAACGGCGTAGGCCCCTGCGAGGCGGGAGGAAAAGAAGTGATAGAACGTGGCCACCCCCTCGACGTCCACCGTGGACAAGCCGAGCGCGGCAGCGACTTCGGCGGCGGCTTCAGGGGAGACGCGGCCGGCTGAGGCCTGGACGTCTCTCAGGATGTCGATGAGGCGGGTCCGGTCCCGGCGGTGGCGGTTAAGGATGGAGGCGAGGGAACCTTTTGGCGGCATTTGAGCCTCTCTTAATATGGATCGAAAATGTTCAAACGGACCTCATTTTATAGCACATCGGGAAGCCGGACTCAATTGAAAATCTCTCTCTTTTCCGGGGGGCTTGCCTTTTTATGATCCAATGGGCTAAAATCCGGGATAATGAGAGCCAATATTACGCCGGGAGGAGGAATCATGAACAAGAAGACTCTGGCGATTCTGGGAATCTGCCTTGCGATCCTCGCCTTTCAAAGCTGCAAATCGAAGCCCGAAGAAGCCCTGCTGAAAAGCTATTTCAGCGCCAGCGGCATGAACGATGTCGCGACGATGTCCTCGATCGCCGTGGATCCGTTGAAGCTCGACGCGGTCAGCTGGAAAGTCGTCCAGGCCGGCGAAGAGAAGGTCGTGCCGGCCACGCTCGGCGAGCTGAGTCAGAAGGAAATCGATCTCAAGAAGCAGTTCGAAGCGAGCTCCGGCCCGGCCCTTGACGCCCAGGACGTGCTGAACGCGGCCAAAGACGATCTGACGGCTGCCAGGACCGGCGGCGCCCGGGCCGCGGCCAAGGCCAAAGTGGATGCCGCCCAAGCCAAATATGACGAGGCTTATAACGCCAACCGGGCCCTGGTGAAGAGCTACAACGACGCCAAGGAAGCGGCGGCCAAGGAAGAGGAAAAAATCGCCTTTTCCCTGGGAGTCAAGGACCTGGCCAACATCCGGCAATTGACCGGAGAAGTCGCCACCAAGGACATCCAGGTCGAGGTCAAGACCAAGGCCGGTGAAACCAAGAATATCAAGATCCTTATGGAAAAATACACCATGAAGGACGAAGCGGCCGGTCTCGTCCACCGCGGCCGCTGGGTCATCACCAAGTTCGAAACCCTCTGATTCAGGGCAGTTAACGTCGACACCGCTTTCCCCCTATCCCTTCGGGGATAGGGGGAATTCTATTTTACGGGCGCCGTTTTTCCTTGACTCATAAGGCGTCTTCGGCTATAAATAGGGCTCGTTTTTTTACGGGCCGATAGCTCAGCTGGTAGAGCACCGCCCTTTTAAGGCGGGTGTCGCGGGTTCGAATCCCGCTCGGCTCAAATCGTTTGCGCCCCTGTCGTCTAGAGGCCCAGGACACCGCCCTTTCACGGCAGCAACACGGGTTCGAATCCCGTCGGGGGCGCTTCTAAGATTTCGAGGGAACCCGTTTAATTGGTTCCCCTCTAGCCTTGCCAGCCTTTGGCAGTCCTAGGCGAGGTTTACCGAGCCAGGAAGAATCAAGGCGTATCCTACGCGACCCTTGGGAGCTAGGGCAACGGACTGCGGCCCGATTGCGGGCGTTCCGCCTGACGGCGGCGCCCGGGATCAGGCCAGTCCTGCTCCCCCCGATGCTTGGCATCGCCCTACACAGCCCTTGGCTGTCAGGGTCCAAGGTGAGCATAGATCCGGGCTGCGCCGCCGAGCCTCGCGGCGCGGCGGCTTGCCCTGTTCATTTGTCCATTGTGAATTCCTTAAAGGTTCCCTCTTGCTTCGCTATCCGTCGGCAGTCCGAGGCCAGGCTTCTCGGATTTTTATCCGTCCAGCACGATCCTTGGAAATCAGGAGAGCCGAGGCGATGGGCTTCCGCGCCGCGCGTTCAGATTCGGGGATCGCTCGGGTTCTCTCCGTCGTTTCCTTCCTGAGCGTCATCTTTTGAAGGCGTTTTCTTCCCGTGCTTTCTTTTCCAAAGGGCGTAAACGACGGCCGCGGGGATCTGATATACGGCGAAGATCACGGGGGCGAGGACGAGCCAAAAAACGTTCATCTCGCGGGCGAGAAGAATGATGAAGCCGCCGAGGCCGGCCAGCGAGAGCAAGACGGCGAATCCCACTCCGAGATAGGAAGAGACCCGGCTCATTTAACCCATACCCTGGATTATGCACGAAGGGTAAATACTCTTTGTTATCATCTTGCTTAAAACAAAATAAATATAAAAATCTTGAAATATTTATGAATAATCCAGGTTATTCGAATTTGAAATTTTTTTCCTGGAAGAGGCGGATGCAGGCATCGACGACGTTCGCGTCGTACTGAGTTCCCCGGCCGCGACGGATTTCATTGAGGGCCTTTTCCGTGCCCGGGGCGGGCCGGTAGGGCCGGTGCGAAGACATGGCTTCGACGACGTCGGCGACGCTGATGATCCGCGCTTCAAAGAGGATGTCCTCGCCCTTGAGGGCGTTGGGGTAACCCGTCCCGTCTTCGCGTTCGTGGTGCTGGTAGACGATCTGGGCGATCGGCCAGGGGAACTCGATGTTTTTAAGGATGTCGTAGCCGACCTGGGAATGGGTCCGGATGATCGACATCTCGATGTCGCTCAACCGTCCGGGCTTGCTCAGGATTTCGGCCGGCACGTAGATTTTTCCGATATCGTGGATGTCGGCGGCCATCCGGATGCCTTCGATCCGGGTCGTCTCGACGCCCATCTCCTCGGCGATGGCGCAGGACAGCTTGCTGACCCGGTGCTGGTGGCCGGCCGTATAGGGATCCCGCATTTCGATGGTCAGACCGATCGCCTGGATGGTCCCGTTCAAGGCCTTCTGATGGCGGGCGTAGCTTTGCCGGATTTCTTCCTCGGTTTTCTTCCGGGCCCGGATGTCGCGGATGATGTGGACCGAACCGAAGTTTTCCTTTTTTTCGTCGTAGATCGGCGAAACCGACTGTTCGATCGTAATCGGCGTGCCGTCGCGCATCGTCAGGACGCTTTCGCTGACCGCGGCGTCCGCGCCCTCTCCGGCCTCCGGAATCTGGATGAAGCCGGACAGCGGTTTCATGAGGATCTCATCCTGGCTCCAGCCGGTCAGCTTCTCGGCGACGCCGTTCATGAACGTGACCCGGCCGTTGCGGTCGACCGCGATCACCCCGTCCCCGATGGACCGGAGGACCGTGGACAGCCAACGCTCCCGTTCGCGAAGCTTTTTTTCCATCTGGGCCTTGAAGAAGGCCATTTCGATGGTCGTCTGCAGCTCCCGTTCGTCGAACGGCTTGAGAATATAGCCGAAGGGCTCGGTGACCTTGGCCCGCTGCAGGGTCGCTTCGTCGGCATAGGCCGTGAGATAAACGACCGGGATGGAGAAATTCTCCCAGATATGCTGGGCCGCTTCGATCCCGTCGATGCGCCCTTTGAGGACGATATCCATGAGAATGATGTCGGGCTGGGATTTCCCGGCGATCGCGATCGCCTCTTCGCCCGTCGAAACGACGGCGCTGACGTTGTAGCCGAGGCCGCGGACCATGTTGGCGATGTCCTTGGCCACGAGGCTTTCGTCTTCGACGACCAGGATCTGGAGGTTTTTCATGGCTTTACGCCTGCGCTTTCTTGAGCGTCTCGGCCAGGTTCTCCATGGCTCTGTGGAGGAGGGTCTCAGGGTCCTGGCCCGCCTCGTCCGTCATTGCCAGCCCGTAGAAGACGATGGCGTCGACGGCATGCCCTTCGTAATTGAGCGGTTCGTCGAAAATGCCCAGGATCCGCCGGGCGGCGATCCGGGACTGCTCCTCGGTTTCGAGATCGGGAAGGAGGATGATGAATTCCCCGCTCTCCAGACGGGCGAGCGTATCGCTCTTGCGGAGGATCCGCATGAGCCGTTCGGTCACCGCCGGAACGATTTCGCTCGATCCGACGGGAACGCCGTCGATGGAGGTCAGGGCCGGCAGGACGACGAAAGCCAGAATGCCGACCCGTTTATGATGGCGGTCGCCGAGGAAGATGGATTTGCTCAGGTGATCGAGAAACAGGAACTTGTTGGGCAATCCGGAAAGCCGGTCGTGAATGGCCCAGAACGCGGCCTGGCGCTCCTTTTCATGCTTGTAAAAGGCCAGCTCGATGACGGTCTTCAGCTCGCGGAATTCGAACGGCTTGAGAAGGTAGCCGAGGGGGTCCGAGGTCTTGGCCCGGGACAGGGTCAGGTCGTCGGCGTGGGCGGTCAGATATATGAACGGAATCGACCATTCTTCCTTGATGATGTTGGCCGCCTGGATTCCGTCGATCGGCCCCTTGAGGCGGATGTCCAAAAGGACGAGATCCGGAGGACGGTTGCGAATGG
>Ga0172371_10005264_pt1 | contig 19243 bp, 16 predicted proteins | sample Lak12m_FD_114543 | JGI IMG/M metagenome (GOLD analysis project Ga0172371, IMG submission 114543) | Freshwater microbial communities from Kabuno Bay, South-Kivu, Congo - kab_022012_12m | ecosystem: Environmental > Aquatic > Freshwater > Lake | place: Democratic Republic of the Congo: South-Kivu...
CCAATAACTTTCTCACCAAAGCTTTTCTTTTAAAAATTCGTCTCATTCCCACCACCAAAATCAACACCAAGCTAATCGCTAAAGCTTCTGGAATCGTCGATACTGCTAATGCTACAGCAACCGGTATTACTTCACCCCAACTTCTTCCAGAAATCCACCCTTCGGTTAACACAACTAAGACCACCACTAAAACTAACAAACCCAGCTGATAACTCAACCTTCTGACTTTCTTCTGCAGCAGTGTTTCTTTTTTTACGGTTTCTCCTGCTTCTTTAGCCAGCTGGCCCATTTTTGTTTTTTTACCAATCGCTACCACCTCCATTTCTCCTATCCCTCTCTCTACCACCATTCCCATTAAACAAGTATCACCTATCTTTTTTTCTATTGGCATACCCTCTCCTGTAATCACCGCCTCATTAAAAAATATTCCTTCTGATACCAATAATTTTCCATCGGCAGGAACCGTTCGACCAATTTCCAGTCTAACAATATCCCCTGGCACCAATTCCCTAGCTGGAATTTCTAACCATTCGCCCGTTCTTTTAACCTTCGCCTGAACCATCACTAATTCTGCCAATGATTCCATCGTTTTTTCCGCTTTATATTCTTGAATAAATCCCAACAGCGTATTTATCAACACCATAAATCCAATCACTCCACCATCGACTAATTCTCCTGTTAAAAACGATACTATTCCGGCAAACAAAAGAATTATTATTAATGGTGATTTAAACTGGATCAAAAATACTCGCCACCAAACTACTCCAGATCTATTTTCAATTTGGTTCCACCCATAAAGCAACCTCCTCTGTATAACTTCTTGATTATCTAGGCCCAAATCTCTCATTACTCCATCTTAACAAGAATCTATCCCTTTCTTACTTTCACTCTCTCCAATATTATCGGCACTACACTAATAAGGACTATCACTACCATCACGTAATGAAAGTTATTCTTAACCAATGGTAAATTACCAAAAAAATATCCACTAAAAATAAACAATGTCACCCACAAAACTCCACCAATAATATTGTAAGTAATAAAATGTCCATAAGACATTTTGGCAATTCCCGCCACAAACGGCGCAAACGTTCTCACAATCGGCACAAATCTAGCTAAAATTATCGCCTTTCCCCCATGTTTTTCATAAAAAGCATGCGCCTTATCCAAATATTCTTTTTTTAACAATCGACTATTCAGCGAAAATGCTTTCGGGCCCATAAAATGACCAATCCAATAATTAACCGTATCCCCAGTAAAAGCCGCTAAAACAAGTAGTAGCCACAACCAAATTATCTGAAACGAACCCGTTGCCGCAAATACTCCGGCAGCGAAAATAAGTGAATCTCCGGGTAAAAACGGTACTACCACCAAACCCGTCTCCATAAATATTACTCCAAAAAGAATCGCGTAAGTTAATGTTCCATATTCGGCAATTACAAAAGCTAAATTCTTGTCAATATGGAGAAAAAAATCAACCAAAACCTTAACCAAATCTAAAACCATAAACGCTATTTTAACAGATAAACTTTACTGCCCTGCTATCTCTTTTAACTCATCTGTTGTTGTTGATTCCTCTACTCCCTTGTCGTCTCTAAATCTCACCAGTCGGGGAAATCTAAGTGCCACCCCAGCAGTATGCACGGAACTTTTAGTTATTTCGTCAGCTGCCAACTCAACCACTAAACTCGGTTTTACCCACACTTCAGGCATCAATGTTTTCCCAACAACATACTCTTTCGGCTGCTCATTAATTGTTAATTTATCCAATCGCCTTTTCAACTCTCTAAATTGTTCGTCGGTTAGACCTGTTCCCACCTTCGTTACTGTCTTAATCTTATCTCCATCTCTTATTCCTACTAAAAATCTTCCCACCCCAAATTCAGCTCGTTTCCCTTTGCCTGTTGAATAACCCATCACTATCCCATCAACCGTATCCGACAATTTAGCGACTGATTTTTCCTCTTCCTTCATCTTTACCCATCGCCAACCCGTCCTTCCTGGTACATATTTACTTGAATACTGTTTTACAACTATTCCCTCCAGTCCCTCCAGTAACATTTCTTTGTGGAATTTAGCAATCATTTCAACCTCCTCTGTTACTTCATATTCGTCTACCTGAAATAGTTCGTTGCTAATAACCGTCTCTTCTAAAATTTTCCGTCTCTGATAGTAAGGCAAATCCATCAAACTCTCACCGTCTTTATAAATCACATCAAAAACACAAAACCTAATCGGCACCTTATTAGAAAAATTCTCAATATTATGTTTTCGTCTTCGTTGCATCGTTGTCTGAAAATTAACTACTGCCTTCCGCTCTTCATCCAAACCTACCGCCTCACTATCCAAAATCACCTCATCGGCTTTAAACCACTTTCCTGCTTGTTTAAGTTCGGGAAACATCCAGCTAGTTTCTTTCAAATTTCTAGTAAATGTTTTAACCATTGATTTTTCTCCTCGCTTAAAATGAATTTGCACTCTCGTTCCGTCAAATTTGGGCTCAATCGCCACTTTCCCCATTTTTTCCACCATTTCCTTTGGACTTTTAATTCGCTGACATAACATCGGGTTAACCGGAATTCCTATTATTGGAACCACTTTTTTTATCATTTCCGATAAACCCAAACTCTTTATCTGTCTCACTAATCGACCTGCATCCGGCAGAACCTGATAAACTCTTTCTATGTCTTTTCTGGCACTTTTATTTCCAACCGACATCACCGACAAAGCATCGATTATTGTTTTCGCCGAAAATCCCAATCTTAATTTCGACAACACAATCCTAACAATAAACTTCGCTGATAATCCATCTACTTCCGAAAGCAAATTAGACAAAGCGTCAATTTTTCTTTCCTGACTTGCCTCACCTTCATCCTCGGCAATCTCTTTTAATCTTCTCCCCACTGCTTCAATTGTTAAATTATTCTTTTTGTTTTCTCCGTCTCTCTTAATCACCTCTCCTAAATCACCCAATTTCCGATATTTTTTCGCCACTACCTCTATCTCTTGATTAAGTACTCGAGCAATACTTCTTATAACCATCTTTTCTGCCATATTAAACTCAACACTTTCAAATTCCGCTGCCAATCCTCCCAACATCAGATAAACACCGATTTCACTTTCTTCAATCGATAATTTTGATAACAAATCAGCCAAAATATCCGTCATTACTAATCGAGATGGCGTTCCTTCAAGTTTTTCTAAATATAAGGCAAAGTCCTTAAATAACATATATATATTTTGTTCCTTTAGTTTTACCTTTTTTCTTAACTAGTTTCTTTACCACCAATTCCCTCAACTCTCTTAATATCGTATCATCACTAACTGTTGGGAAAAGCTTTCTTACTTGGCCAATCACAACTTCACCCTTTTTTTGCAATTCTTCCATTAAAATTACCTGTCTCGCCGACAACGGTAACTGTCTCCCGCTTTTATCTACCAGGCGTCTCTCCCGATCAAAACTCTTAAACTTTTCCTTTATTTTTTCCGCCTCCAAGGCTAAAACCTCTGCAAAATTCTCAAGTGCTGCTCCCAATTCATCATTAAATCTACTTATCAAACCCTCAAAACTTAACAAACCTTCAAAGCCATAGCCGTCACTACTAAGCAGCATCAAAATCCACAAACGCACCACCACTTCACTTCCGTCACCAAACGGGTAAATTCTCTGCATTTCCCAAAAACACACCCCCGCCCTAATCACACTATGAATTCCATCTACTTTAGATCTAGATAACCAAACCAATAAATCTTCCATCTGGTACGGTATTTCTATCGCCATTACTTTCCCCTCAAAATTGATTCGACGATAAACTCCAACTTCATTCATTCCCAATAATTTTTCCACCACTAAAGTTTGTAGCTCCAAAAGCTCTTTCTTCCCTGGATATCCATCTTTCCAGCTAGATAACTCTTTCACATACGCCAACCCACGAATCACGTTTCCCACTTCAATCATTCGCCTGTCTTGATACTCACCATCACGTTCAAACTTTTGGCATAAAAGCTTCTTAATTTCAGATCCTTTTAGTTGACCTCCGTAAAATCCAATTAATCGTTCAATCAATTTTATCCGAGCTTCTTCTTCTAGCTTCTCTTTTACTGTCTGAGGTAAATTCACCACCGACAACACTTCCTTGGCTGCTTCAATTCTCCCAATCGAATTTAACATACGATTGCTAATCAAATACTTCGGTTCCAACATTCAATGATCATCGCATAATCTGCGCTAATTCTCAAACGAGCAGCTCCCCAAAAACCAGTGCTATCTCAAGTGTCAGATCATCAGCATTAAACATCGTTCCCCTCTCCTTTTCCAATCTTTCCGCTGCCAAATTTACCAAAAAACACGTCACTGCTGCTGCTAGAACCGGCTCATTCTTCGCCAATAAACCTACTAATAAACCCGCCATTGTGTCCCCCACTCCTCCTTTTGCCAAACCCCAACTTCCCCCTTCAACCAGAATCGTTTTTGTACCATCACTTACTACCGATACCCTTCCTTTGTGTAAAATCACCATCCCGTAAGCTCTGGCTTTTCTACTTACTTGATCAACTATCTCATCTGTGTCATCACTTACCTTTTCTCGAAAAAGCATCTCGTATTCTTTCCGGTTTGGGGTAATTACCGCCCCACGAGGAATCTCTCCAATGTCTACTACTTGTAAACTGCCTCCGTCAACTACCAATTTTTTATTCCCAACGTTCTTAAAAACTGACAAACTCAATTCTCTCGTTTCTCGCCCTGATTGATCACAAACCACACCATCGAGTTCCTTGTGATTACGCATCAAACCAGGACCAATTAAAACCGCATCAGATTTTTTTATATAATCTGCCAAATCCTGTCTTGGCACCCAAATGAAACTCGACAAACCAGCTTTAATTTTTTCTGCCACACCCTGATCCGCCTCTGGCGTTGCCAAATACACCATCCCCACACAACGCGATGCCGTTTTTAAAGCCAAAAGCGGTGCTCCATGAAACAGACTGCTTCCTCCAATTATCACTACCTGGCCACTATCAAATTTACTCACCCCTTCCCTGGGCCGCCAAAGATCTTTTAAATATCTTTCTTCTAACTTCTCCGCTTGCATTATTTATTCAATTTACACTAAAAATTAGATATTAAACACTCTAGTCTTGTCTCACTATTTAGTTAATTTTATTAACTTCACTTTTCCAAATTTTTCTTTCTCGCTTTCTTCTGTCGTTGTTACAATTACCTGCCTGTCTTTAGTTACTCGCAATACCTCTTCACGATGGTTTTCGTCAAGTTCTGAAAAAATATCGTCCAAAAGTAAAATTGGCTTGACTTTCTTCATCAACTCCAAAAAGTATATTTCCCCCATCTTTAAAGCTAGAACCGCCATTCTCTGTTCTCCTCTAGATCCATAAACTGCTACCTCCTTATCTTCACCCGTTATTATCACAAAATCATCTTTGTGTGGCCCTACCAAAGTATACCCTACCAATACTTCTTCATCTTTGTATTGTTTTAGCCTTGCTTCGCTTATTACACTCTTATCATAAATTACCTTCAAATTATTAAACAAATCACTTTTTTCCCATAAACGGTTAATATAATCAACGTACTCCTGACGTTTCCTTTCCAATTCCTGACCGTGTTTAATTAATAGACCATCCCAAAATGTCAAAGCATATCGGTTTGCTACTCCTTCTCTGATTGCATCCAATAATTTATTTCGCCGTCTAAGCGCTTGTTCATATGTACTAAGACTTCGTTCGTAACTAGGATCCGTTCTCAAAAGAGAAACATCCAAAAATTTCCGCCTCACCGCAGGGCTTCCATCCATTAATTCCAAGTCTTCCGGTCGAAACAATACGGCCAAAAATAAACCTGCAAAATCTCTCCTTCTCTTTGCTACCTCTTCAACCAAAAACTTTCGTTTTGGTGTTTTTTTACCCCCCACCTCACCTTTTGTAAGTATCATCTCTAAATCTGTTTTTCCATCGATCAAACTCACCCTTCCTTTTATTCTGGCTATCGACCCCTCAAAATTAATCATTTCTTCTATTTTTCTCGCCCTAAAACTTTCTCCTACTGATAACAAATACACTGCCTCTAACAAATTACTCTTTCCCGAACCATTATCTCCAAGCACTAAATTCACTCTACTTCCAAATCGATATTTTTCTACCCGATAATTCCGAAAATCAAAAAGCTCTAAACTGTTTATTTCCACAAATCAAATTATAATCCACCCTCATCAATTCTGGCATTTAGGGCAATAATACGTCCCTCTCCCTCCTAATTTTATCTTAACAATTTTCGTTCCACAATTCCGACAATTTTCACCTTTCCTTCCGTAAACCAAGAAATGTTCCTGATACTTACCTCCAAATCCAGAAACATTCACAAACTGATCGTCCGTCGCCGTTGCCCCTCCTAAACTTACTCCTTTTGCTATCACTTCTTTAAGCCCCTTATATAATCTCTGTATTTCATTCACACCCAAGGATTCTGCTCGTCTTCTAGGATCTATCTTCGCCCAAAATAAAGCATCATTGGCATAAATATTTCCCACTCCACCCAAATTAGATTGGTCCATTAATACCAACTTGATCACCCTCTTCGAATTCTCAACTAATTTCTTCAAATACTTTAAATTAAAACTAGCATCAATTACATCCGGCGGCAGCTGATTAGTATAAATTTTAAAATCACTAATCCTTGTTACCTTCATCCAACCAAACACTCGCAAGTCATTAAAAAACAATTTACTCCCATCCTTAAACACTATTATCACTCTCGTATGTTTTCCTGGTAAATCCCTTACCCAATCTGCTGTAGGATGCCCCCCAACACATCGCTGTTCTTTCCCTTTTGGTCCGTCCTGCCAGACTAATTGACCCGTCATTTTTAGATGAATCATCAATAATTTATTCCACCTTTCAAATTTAAACACCAACACTTTTGCCTTCCTTTCAACTGCTAAAATTTTCTTTTTCAATAATTCTCTTTCGTCACCCAAAAAAGATTTGTCTCTTAGTACCGAAACACTCGTGATTTCTTTTCCCGATAAAATCTCTTCCAGTTGCCTCCTCAATGTTTCTACTTCCGGTAATTCAGGCATAATTCTTCATCACTTGACTAATTAATTTCCCAAATTTTATCTCAAAATTTTCTCTCGAAAATCTATTTGCATTTTCATATATTTTATTTTTGTCCCACTTCAATTTATTAAATTTTACTATCCCTTCTTTAATTGCCCCCACAGTCATGTCTTCAATTAAAATCCCCGTCACTCCATCTACCACTGTTTCTCGAAAACCACCACCATTAAAAGCTAATACAGGAGTTCCTGCCATCTGAGCTTCAACCACAGTCATCCCAAAATCCTCGTCTCGCGCCAAAGCAATAAACCCCTTAGCCTCAGCGTATAACCGATAAATCTCTTCATCACTAACTCGTCCTAAAAGTTCAACTCGTTTACCTCCTATTTGTTTTACCCTCTCTTCAATTTGACTAAATCCAACCGCTTCACCGGCAATTTTGAGGTCAAATCCTAGTTCTGTCGCCGCTTTTGCTGCTGCCTCTAAACCCTTTCCTCCCACCAATCGCGATACAATCAAAAAATAATTCCTTTTTTCTGTCCTCAAAATATCATCTGTTAACCCAGATAGTTCTACCGGCGGATAGATTACTTCCGCCTCTCTTCTGTAAAATTTTTTTACTCTTTGTCTCACATTTTCAGAATTAACTACCCAATAATCGACTTCCTGAGCACTCTTGTAATCAAAAAGTCTTAAAAAATGATTTACCACCACCGAATAAACTTTCACCAAAAAATATTTCTGCCAGTCAATACTTGTTTCGTAACCATAAAGATATCGCGGCGGGGTGTGACAATAAGCTACCACTTTTGTTTTTGAACCAACTTTAAATCCTCTAGCAATATAACTGGAACAAGAAGTAATTATTAAATCATAGTCAGATAAGTCAAAACTTCGCCACAGCCAGGGGATTAAAAACCTCAACGGGCTATATAAATTCCATTTTTTTAAAATCGGCGCCAAAAAACTCTCTCTTATATCTTTCTTCTCAAAAACCTTTTTACAACTACCATTATTACAAAAAAAAGCTGTATATATAGGGGCTTCTGGGTACATTTCTGTCAATACATTAAGCACTCTTTCCGCTCCCCCAAATTCCCGCAAATAATCATGGACCAAAGCAACTTTCATCTAATCTATTCTATCTCAAAACCAAAATTCTAGCCAAAAACTTTTTCAACATCTTCTTCCCAACTGTCTTTAGGTAATCGGTTAATTAAACTTTTAAACTCTAATTCGTTAAATAAGTTCACTACCTCATCACGATTGTAATCGGCTAATCGACACTTGTCCCAGGAAAAGGTCAACGGCGCATACCGATCAATTGTTACCAAGTCACGACTCAAACGCGCTTCTTTTTCCCCATTCTTAACCATCATTCTCATCCTATCGCTCATTTCAATTTCGTCAATTAAAGTGTAAAGTTTTTCTATCGAACCCGCTATCTTTATCAATTTGGCCGCTGTCACTTGACCTACTCCCCGTACTCCTTTAATATTATCAGAAGGATCACCCATTAATGCTTTTAAATCTATCAATTGCTTGGGTTTCAATCCATATTTAGCTTCAACCGCTCTCTCGTCAAAAAGCATTGTCCCTCTGTCTTTTCCACTTCTGACTCCCCGATAACCACCAGAGGAGGGCATAAAAACCACTACTTTTTCATCTTCAACTAATTGAAGTGCGTCTCTATCTCCTGTTAGTATTACTACATGACTCTCTTTATCCTCTTTTGCCAATCTCGAAACAGTTCCGATAATATCGTCCCCCTCATATCCATCAATTCCCAGCTGTGGCATATTTAATTTCTCTACTACTTGTTTTGTCCTATCAATTTGATCAAATAATTCTACATCCATTTCCTTTCTTCCTGCCTTATACTCTTTGTATATCTCATGACGAAATGTCTTTTTTCCCGTATCCCAGGCTACTGATACATGTGTTGGTTTAATTTTCTCAATCGTCGTCAGTAACATTATTGTAAAACCATAAATTGCTCCAACCAATTCTCCTGTTGACGTCGTCAAACTCGGGTAAGCATGATATGCGCGATGCAATAAAGAATTACCATCAATTAATAGAATTTTCTTCATACGCCGCCTTCTTAATTCCAACTATTTTTTCAAACTCTTCTTGTTCTATTGTTTCCACCTTAAGTAATCTTTCAACCAACTTATCCATTTTTTTTCGATTAACCTTGATTATTTTTTCTGCCAAAGCGTATCCTTCATCGATTATTTTTTTTACTTCTGTATCTACTCTGGCTTGAGTTGCATCAGAAATTTTTGCTGGCTCCATATACACCTTACCCCAATCTATCATTTCCCGAACTGGCCCAAAGGCAATTGGTCCCAGCGGGCTCATCCCCAAATCAATCACCATTGCTCGAGCAATTCTTGTTCCTCTCTCAATATCCGAAGCCGCTCCCGCTGTCATTTCTCCAAAAACCAATCTCTCAGCTGCTCTACCTCCCATAATCGCCGCTATTTGATCCTTAAGCTCAGACATGGTTTGTTGGTATTTATCTGCCACTGGTTGACTCATCGTATACCCCAAAGCCATACCCCTAGAAACAATACTCACCCGATGAATTGGGTCATTTCCAGGCAATAAATGTCCTACTAAGGCGTGACCAATCTCGTGATATGCAGTCATCTTTCTCTCTCTTGGGCTTTGCAAACGTCTTTTCTCTGGACCCAATTTAACTCTCAATGCCGCTTCCTCTAGATCTTCCATCTCAATTTCTTTCCGGTTAAATCTTGCCGCTCGAATCGCTGCCTCGTTAAGCATATTTTCCAAATCCGCTCCAGAAAAACCCACCGTCCTCTTGGCTACCTTATCCCAATCAACTTTTTTGTCGAAAGGTTTACCCTGAGCGTGTATTTTAACAATATCCTTTCTCCCTGAAATATCCGGTAAATCCAAAGTTACTCTCCGATCAAACCGACCTGGCCTAACCAGTGCTGGATCTAAAACATCTGGTCGATTTGTCGCCGCCATTACAATCACATTATCATTCGCAGTAAATCCATCCATTTCTACCAATATCTGGTTTAGAGTTTGCTCTCTCTCGTCATGTCCACCTACCGCCCCTCCCATACCTCTAGTTCGTCCAATTGCATCTATCTCGTCCACAAAAATAATCGACGGAGAAGTTTTTTTTGCTGTTTCAAACAAATCTCTTACCCGACTCGCTCCTACACCCACCAACATTTCCATAAATTCTGATCCTGCCATTGAAAAAAATGGTACATTCGCTTCTCCAGCCACCGCTCGCGCTAACAACGTCTTCCCCACACCAGAAGGACCAGTCAAAAGAACTCCTTTCGGCGTTCTCGCCCCCACTAATCTATATTTTTTGGGATTTTTCAAAAAATCGACTACTTCTTCCAATTCTTTCTTAGCCTCATCTACTCCCGCCACACTTGTAAATTTTATCGACTGCTTTCCTTTGGCAAATAACTTTGCTTTACTTTTACCAATCCCAAAAATCGTATCTGCCGCCCCACCTCTCTGCCTCATCAGAATAAACATTAACAATCCAAAACCCAATATTGGCGCCACTAAAGAAACAAAACCTATCACTAGTTTTGACAATGTTTGAGAAGAAACATCTATATTAACTGCCTCCGGATTAACTCCTCCCTTCTGCATAATATCCACAAAACTAGTTCCCGGCTCCAACCGAGATAATTTAATTTTTATCTGTTCATCAACTTTCGGGTAATAAAGCACCAACTCCTCTCCTTTTATTTCTACTTTCTCCACCTTGCCTTCCTTAACTTCACCGATTGCTTTTGATATTGGTATCGTTTCTACTGTTCCCCCCCCTTCAACAAAAAAACTCAACAATCCAGGCACAAACAACATTAGTATCAAAAACCAAATAAGCATCCTTCGCAAGTTGAAATTAAACTTTAATTCCAACTTTTTCATCGATACTCCCCGTTTAATTATCTGTTTATTCTTCTTATCTGCCATATTTTCATTCATATCTTACCACGCTGACTACCTAACTACCGCCCCTGAATAAACTTTCTCTACTAAACCCAAAAGCACCGGCTGTTCTTCTCCGTCCGCCAAAAGCATCATCCCCTGACTTTCTTCTGTCCCCATTTTTTTGGGTGTCATATTTATTAAAAAGATAAATTGTTTTCCTAAAAAATCTTCGTTTTTATACCACTTTTTTATCCCCGAAAAGATAATCCTTTCTCCAACTTCTTCTCCAAAATCTACTTCAAACCGCAATAGCTTTTCGCTCCATTCTGGAGCCTCAACCTTAACCACCCTTCCCACTCTTATATCTAACTTTTCAAAATCACTATAGTTTATTAAATCTTTCATTATCTTCAAAATAAAATATAAATATTTAAAGTAGCAGGGGCGGGAATCGAACCCGCGACCTGCGGTTTATGAATCCGCCGCTCTAACCAACTGAGCTACCCTGCCGCACTATCAGCCCCCTTATTTTACCAGCTTAACCAACCATGGTAAAATAAACTCCTACTTGCGGGTGGAAGGTAAGTATCTTGCGAGGCTCATAATCTCGCTTAATCGGGGGGCGGAACCCCGGACCCGCAACCAAATTACTTGACTAAATCCCACCATTTTTGCCAATTTTCCCTATCTTTTTCCTTCGTTTTTTCCTGTAAATCACCCTGAATACTATTATCAGGAAACTCCAAATTTCTGTCATTGGGCAATATAACTAAGGTCTCCCCCAACCTTTGCATTCCTAATTCCTCACGGGCTACCTTCTCAATATAAGCTGGACTTGTAGCTTCAACAATCTCGTAAGTCAGATTTGTCTGCTTCACTTCTTCTGCCTTCAAAACCATCTCCGCCTCATCCAACCTTTTGTAAGCCTGTTTTATCTCCCACAACCCCTTACTCAAAACTATTACTAAATATCCTCCAAATAACAAAATAAACCACCCTAGCAACTGATCACTTTTTCTTTTCTTGACACTCGTCCTCACTGGTTGTATCATATAACCTGTAATATTAAAATAAATGATATAAACCCATTAATCACTTTGCCTAATGAATCAATCATTATCGCCCCTCCGCCAAAACATCAAAGATTTTAAAAATCAACTTGAAAGTTTAGGTCGGGCATCCGCTACCATTTTAGCTTATACCAAAGACGTCGACCAATTGGTCGATTTTGTTTCTTCTCTTGGTAAAACCACTCCTCAAACCATAACCGAAGAAGACATCGAAAATTTCAAACAGGATCTCAATCAAAAAAACTTCACTGCCAAGTCAATTTCTCGCAAAATTAATTCTATTAAAGCTTTTTTTCGCTTTCTCAAAGACCAAACTATTATTAGTCAAAACCCCACCACTCAAATCAGTCACCCTAAATACGACATCAAACCACCAAGGATTCTCTCAAAAATGGAGTATAGAGCTCTTCGTGATACCTGTAAAAACGATCTTCGTATTGCTGCTGTCGTTGAACTCCTTCTTCAAACTGGAGTTCGTATTTCCGAAGCTGCCAACTTAAAATTAACTGATGTCGACCTTAACAATAATAAAATTAAAATTAGTGCTTACGAATCTCACGAACCTCGAACCATCCCCATTAACGAACCAACCAAAGCCGCCTTACAAAGATATCTTAAAGAACGGCCAAAAACTTCAACTCTCAATTTGTTTATTACAAAAACCGGTAACCCCTTTCTAGTCAGAAACATCCGCTCCAGTATTGATCGATATTTCCGTCTTTCTGGTATAGAAAATGCTCGTGTCAACGATCTTCGCCATACTTTTATTGCCCATCAGCTTATGTCCGGTGCACCTCTTACTTATATCAGTCGGCTTGCTGGCCACAAACGCCTCTCTACTACCGAAAAATATCTTGAATTTGTGGACGGAAAAACCAATCATGAACGCCCCAAACTCGAGGAATTGTAAAACAAAAAATTTTTATCGTTTCGCTATTTTCTTCAGACCAGAGAGTGTTGTCTTTGATAAAAACCCTAATACTTCAGCTAATTTATCCAGTTCGCCTAAAGCTAAACTTAACCAACCACTACTCGATTGACGTGTATCTTCAATCATTAAAAAGGCTCTATTAACATTATTAATTTCTAATGTTTCACCAGTTTCCTCGTCTATAATTACTATTGTTACCGGATTACCTTCGCTACCAACACTCAATTTACCTGAAACAACAATTTCACCAAACTCTTCCGGCATTGCCGCCACTCCCACCATCCGATCTTCTTGATTTTTTATTTTTTTCATTGTAGGCCGGGCAGGATTCGAACCTGCGACATCGAAGGTATAAGCTTCGCGCTCTAACCAACTGAGCTACCGGCCTAAAACAAACAAAGTTATTATATAACTTAAACCAACCAATTTCCCCAAAAAAGACTAAATATCCTAAAGTTTTGCTCTTCGTTCAATTTCCACTCCCACTTCAACCGCATCCCGCCCGTATTTTAATCGTGATAATTCCTTCACCATTCTCGCCACTTCTTTGCTCCCCTGACTTTTCTCTATCTTCAGGTCCCGCCAAGTATTCATTGAAAACGGTGGTACTGGTATTTCATCAACGATCGTTTTGACATAAACAGTTCTCGCTGGAATATTGGTTAAATCGGTTTCGTTAAATGTTGGCGCATACTCTTTTTGTAAGATACTTGCATCTTCCATCCCCACCCGATAAGTCATTAGTGTTCCTACATTACCTAAAATTGCCGCTTTTACCTGATCGTCTAATTGGCTAATGAACTGATTTGCCATTATCATACCCAAACCATACTTCCTTGCCTCCGATAAAATCTGGGCAAAATCTGGTGTCGCAAAATTCTGACACTCATCCACATAAAAATAAAACGGCCGCCGTTCCGATCTGGGAATATCTTGACGCGATAATGCCGCCTGAAGCACTTTGGGCACCAATAATAAGCCTAAGAAATTAGCATCCTCTTCACCCAATAACCCCTTAGATAGTTTCAAAAACACAATCTTCCCCTCATCCATTGCTTTACGAAAATTTAAGGTACTTTTTGACTGCCCAATAATATTTCTAATCAATTTATTAGTTACAAATCGACCAAATTTTGAACTAATATAGTCAAGCGTTTCTGATTTATGAAAATCATTCGTCTGTGCAATTTGATCGGTCCAATAACGTCTAACTATTGGGTCTTTAACTTTTGGTAATAATTCTTGAACGTATTTTGAATCCGTTAAAACCCGATTAACCTCAACAAATGTTGCTCCGGGTTCTACTGCTACTGTAAGCATTGCATTTCTCACCGCATGCTCAAAACGTGGCCCTACCATACCAGTTTTATGCGGATCATAAAGTTTATACATTAAATTTATAATTGCACTAGCCACAAAATACATCTCCTCAATATTCCCCACCTCCAACAAGTTAAAAGCTACGGGCATCTCTCTATCGCTAGGGTCAAACAAGATCACATCTTCAGCTCTTTCTGGTGGCACCAATTCTAAAAGTTCCTCAATCCCATCGCCATGCGGTTCAAGAAAACATAGACCCCTTCCCGCTCTCATATCCTGAATGATCATCGACTTTAAGAGTTCCGTTTTCCCCGTTCCTGTTCTCCCAATGATATATGTGTGGCGCATCCGATCTTCTTCAGACACATAAATATTTCTCTGCTGATTCCGATAAATCGATCTGCCCAACCACAAACCAGTAGAGGGAAAAGCTCCCGTCGCCGGTGCTGACTTAGCGTTGAGCCAAAACACATGTGGTGTTTCAATCGTTTTGTTCGGCATATGCCAAAGTGTCGCCAACTCTTCACTTGTTAAAACACTGTTATTCCCCAAAAGAGACTGATAACGGTAGATAAAATCAATCATAAAACCACCCTTAAACCTAATCTTCTTACTACTAAAACCATTTTGATTTCCTTTAAATTGAGTAAATCCACCCTTTAAATTACTAAGTATCATCTTTGCCTGACCATCGCTTTGTGCTGTTGCCACCAGTCTCACCACTGTTAAAAACCCAGGTTTATTAGTCTTATTGTCAATCGCTTCCATATCAGCTGGTCCCATTTTAAACTTGGCTTTTTCTGGATCAGCCTCAGATTTCTTGGTTTTCGCCAAAAAATCTTCACCACTTTTTGCCCAAACCGATTCCGCTGGCGTTACAATTATCTGAATCACCGCCGCTTCACCTTGACCAAATTTTGCCAAAGACGCTGTTATTGCTGACAACGGATCGGTCGATAACTCCTTATAAACTTTTATCGGCTTGTAACTCTCCGACTTTAATACCAATTCCGTAAATGCTACTTTTCCTTCCTTCTCAAAAATATTATATTCATCTACTTCTATAACTTGTATGCCTGGATATGCTCCTGCTAATTGCTTCTCCACAAATTCAACATTATCTTTATGGCAACTAATATAAAAACGAATGTCTTCTTTTTTCCCCACAATCTCAAAAGACAAATGTTGTTGCGCTTTAAATCTCTGCCAAAAACCACTTTTTTTAATTGCTGACAATGAAGCAAATACCTGCTCCATTGCATCTATTTTTATCTCATTATCTCTCGGCACGGCAATTTCTAATAAAACAAAATTAAGCGCCACTTCCTCTCTGCTCTTAAACTTTAGCCATTGTAACCACAAACTTACTCCCCCTAAAACCACTAACACCGATAGTCCTAAAAACAATACTGTTTCAAAAATAAATATCGTTAAATTTCCAAGGTCCATAGGTCTTAAACTCTCACCGGATAAAACACTCTCCCGGGATATTTTTTAATTACCAATTGACACCATTCAGCCATCCAGCGAAACCCATCGATTATTTTTCGATGCAAACCTAATTTTAATTCTTCTTCAGTTAAGGGTAAAATCACCTTCGGTTTCTGCTGCCCCCCCAAAGATTGAACCACCGTTTGTCCCATATCAGTATATGTTTGTTTTGGAATTGTTTGTGAATTGTTCGTTCCTGCTACTCCTGATCCTTGATCCGTTACCACTTCCGCTCTTTTTTCAACCTTTTCCATATATCCATCAACCTCCAAACGAACACGTTCGTCCCGTCCCCCCCTATCAATTTCTTGCCTTACTCCTGCCATACTTTAAATATACCAAGAATAAAACTTGGGCACCATTAAATTGCCATCCTCAATCTCCAAACCCTCATCATACCCCTGGCAGTATAAGTCAATTGTTCTCATACCCCAAAGAGGTATTCACCGATTAACCCCCGATTCTACTCTAAAAAATTTTACAAATTTAGAAACAAAAAATTAAAATAAAATTGACAAATCAAGCAAAATAATCATACAACCTTAACTTAGCAACAGCAAGTTGAGATTGACAAAATGTCATCAAAAATATAAATAATATATCCATAAATCAATCAAAATCCTATATCAAATCAGCACTTGCTTGCTCCACAAGAATAACATTTTGCACACCCTTCTTCTAAAACTAAAGTTGGCTGACCGCAATCGGGGCACAAATCTCGGCGCTTTGTCAAAAACGGCAATGCTTCTTGTTGAACAATTTGTTCTTCATTCTTTTTCAGTAGAGGCGAGTCTTTCGCTTGTCCGTTAGTTAGAAGATTATTTAAATGTTCCTTAAAAACTTTAGCTGTTCCATCCGCTAAACTCCTTACTTTTCCATTTCCAAATCCCACACTTTCCGAACCTCCAATCCCCGTTAACTGATCAATTACTGCTTCAGCCACTGTTCTTGCCGGTAACATCGAGGGTACTCGCAAAGACAAAGAGATTAATCTTCCCATCGCCTCAGCATCAGCCAAAACATGTGAACCAGCCCTACCAATATTAATAAACACTTCAAACGGGTTTCCTAATTCGTCTGAATTAATCGTTACAAAAGCTGTTCCTACCGGCGTTTTAACCTCATAAGTACTTCCTGCCAATCTTTTCGGTCTTGTCCTCATATCCGCCACCATCTCTACCACTGCTTCCGCCTCTTTATCTTTCTTTATTTCTTTAGAATCAACACTTTGTAACACCCCCTGTCTTGATCCATCTCTAAAAAATGTCACGCCCTTACAACCTAAATCATAAGCCATATTATAAAGTTTTTTAACCTCTTCCACTGTAAACTGTTCTGGCGCATTTACAGTTTTAGATATCGACGAATCAGTCATTTCCTGGATCTTCGCCTGAACTAAGATATGGTCTTCAGGAGTCAAATCCTTCGCTCCTACAAAATAATTTGGCACCTCTTCATCTCCGTGTATCTCTTTCCACTTTTTATACAAAGGGTGATAAATAATATGTTCTCCTGTTCTATCTTTTCGTTTCATCTCAAAATCATAAACCGGTTCAATCCCACCGCTCGCCTCCGCCAAAAGTGACGTCGTTCCTGTTGGAGCTTGAGTCAAAATTACCGCGTTCCTAATTCCTTTATCGTAAATATCTTTCCTCAAATCTTCTGGTAATCTCTGAATAAATTTCCCCTGTAAATATTTATCCCTATCAAACATTGGAAACGGTCCCTTTTCAACTGCTAATTCTACCGACGCTCTATAGGCACTATCTCTAATTATCCTATATATTTCTTCGATAACCGTTAGTGATTCTGGACTACCATAACGAACTTTCATTTTAATCAAAGCATCCCCTAACCCCATCGTCCCCAAACCTATTCGCCTGATGTTTTTTTGCACCTCCTCATTCTCCTTATAAAAATAAAAATTCGCCTCAACTACATTATCCATAAACCTCATTGCCACCGCTACATCTTTTTTCAGACTTTCATAATCAAACTCTCCAGAATCATCAACATAAGCTACCAAATTCAACGCTCCCAAATTACAAACAGCCCAAGCTCCTAAACCCTGCTCACCGCATGGGTTTACACAAATAATTTTTTCAAAATAAGCCGTGTTCGATTCTTTGTTATACCTTTCTAAAAAAACCACCCCGGGTTCCGCACTTTTCCATGCTACCTCGGCAACCATATCCCAAATTTCCTTTGCCTTTACTGTTTCATAAACCTTAACTTTCTTTCCCAAAGATCTCCATTTATCTAAATCACCATCCCACACTTTATCATATTCAGGATCGTCCAAATCCGGAAAAACTAGCTCCCATTCTTCATCGTTTTTAACCGCATCCATAAATTTATCCGACACACAAATTGATAAATTTGCTCCAGGAATTTTTGTTAAATCCTCCTTCACTTTAATAAATTGCACCAAATCAGGATGCCAATCTGCCAACATCAACATCAACGCCCCCCTGCGGGACCCTCCTTGCTGAATCACATCGTGATTAGCTGCCGAATATAAGGATGCCCAATTTACTGGACCAGAAGACGTCCCGTTGACCTTCTTTACTCTCGCTCCGCTCGGCCTTAAAGTACTCAAATTTATCCCCACCCCACCTGCCCTAGCCTGTATCTCTACCGTATGAGTAATATTTTCCATTATCCCCCCTCGACTATCTTGGGGTGATGGAATCACATAACAATTAAAATATGTTACCTCATATCCGGTCCCTGCTCCGGATAATATCCGACCCCCGGGAACAAATTTAAAATTGTCCATTGTTTCAAAAAATTTATTCGCCCATTTTTCTCGTAATTTTTTAGTTCTCTCAAATTGTGCTATCGCCCTTGAAACTCGATACCACATTTGTTCCGGATAATCCTCAGTCGGAACCCCTTGTTCGTTTTTTAAAGAATATCTATCACGAAAAACTGTCGCTCTCATCCCCTCCAATACAGTTCTTTTTTTCAGCTGACTAGCTGGCAAAAAAAACTTTCTTGCTTTTTTTTTATCTTTAATCACTCCATTTCGTTTTTTATCAACCGCCTTAGGCTCCAATCCCTTTCTTTTGTTCCTCTTGTTTTTTTGGTACAAAGTTACACCATCGTTTAGCATTTAATCTTTAAGTTAATTAATAATTAGCCAAAAATCTCTTAAAATCAACTGCTGTTTCAAACTCTAGATAAACACTAGCGAACCTCAAGTAGGCCACATCATCCAATTTTCTTAGCCTAGTCATCACCATTCGACCAATGTCTCCGCTGGGAACTTTAGTTGTTCTTCGATTTAATAGTTTCGTTTCAATATTATCAATCAAATCTTCAACCTGGTCGTCTCCAACCGCTCTTTTCCAACATGCTTTTTTTACTCCTTTTCTTATCTTTTCTCGATCAAACAGTTCCACTCGACCATCTC
>Ga0172371_10005265_pt1 | contig 19243 bp, 19 predicted proteins | sample Lak12m_FD_114543 | JGI IMG/M metagenome (GOLD analysis project Ga0172371, IMG submission 114543) | Freshwater microbial communities from Kabuno Bay, South-Kivu, Congo - kab_022012_12m | ecosystem: Environmental > Aquatic > Freshwater > Lake | place: Democratic Republic of the Congo: South-Kivu...
TCAGTTTCACGTTCGCCAGACCGAGCGGCTTCGCTTGAAGGATGATGTCGCAGAACAGGTCGAAGTCCAGCGACGGATACACTTTGCCGCCGGCTTGAAACTTCGGCGCGATCCAGCAATGCCGGCACGCGAGGTTGCAGCCTTCGGTCAGGTAAAAATAAAGCGTCGTCAGATTCACGATTCCACCGGCAATCGCCCGCCCTGTTCGAGAAACCGTTTCAGGCAAGCGTCGGGACTCGGATGATTGTCGGCGCCGGTCAACGTGTACGCCAGCGCGGGACAATTGCCGGTGCAGTAGGCGACGTACTCGCAGCCCCGGCAGAACTCAAACTCGGTCAGTGGAATCGCCTGCCGCTCCCGCATCCGCTGCAACTCCGGATGGTCCTGCCAAACATCGCGAAGTGAATCATGGTTGATCCGTCCCAGTTCGATGTGCGGCAATTGACTGCACGGCGTCATGATGCCGTCGGCGCGGACCGCCATTTTGTTGAAGACGCCCCCGCAAGCCGCAAGGCAACCTTGACGCGTTCCGCTTGGCCGCCCCGTCCGCCGCGCCTCTTCCATCTCCTTCCACATCCGCGCCTCCGCCAGCGGCCCGGCGGCGGCTTGAATCCGTCCCGGATATTTTCGATCTAAACGCATCAGCGTTTCCATCGCCAGCGATCGTTCTTCCACGTTCAACTGGATGTCTCCCGCGTTTTGCCGGCAAAGGCCAAAATAACCCGCGGCATTGGTGCCGAACGATGGCAGGCCGTATTCCTCCAACAGCAGCCGCGCGATTTCTTCGAGATGATGGACGTTGTGCTTGTGAATGGTCACCCGCACATTGGCCGGGATGTTGTGGCGCTGAAGCGTCTTCAATCCCGCCACGGCCCGGTGAAAGCTTCCCTTGCCGCGCGCGGCGTCGTGCGCCTCGGGCGCCTCGCCGTCAATCGAGACTTGGACGGAGTCGCAGCGCCGTGTGGATTTCAGAAACGCGGCAATGTCGTCGGTAATCAGAGTGCCGTTGCTCAGCACATCGAACCGCAACCGGTTCCGCACGATCCCTTCCACCAACTCCTTCAGGTCCTCGCGAATGAATGGCTCGCCTCCGCACAGCGTGACTGTCAGGACCGCGCACTCCCGCAGTTCCTCGAAGAACCGCAGCCACTCCGCCGTCGGAAGATCCCGGCCCACATCGTCCGCGCCGCCGAAATGGTAACAGTACAGGCAGCGAAGATTGCAGCGGTTGGTGATCGCCAGGTCCAGCGACCGCGGCGTGTTCATCAGCTTCATGACAACTCGAATCCGACCAACCCCTTCGCGGCAAGTCCGTCACAAAACTCCCGGACATTCTGCTCCGCTTCCGGAGGCGCGTCGGCGCACGCCGCGCGCAACTCTGTCACGATCTCCGCGACGGTGTGCCGCCCATCGAGGCGTTGCCAACAGAAGACTCCGATTGGATTCATGGCATAACCTTCGCCGGTGTCGGGGTCGAACAGCACGGCGCAGTCGTCGAACTCCTCGCGGAGAACGACATTGGGATTGGCGATCGGTCTTGCGTTGGTATCCATAAATTGCGGCAGCTACTCCAAACTGACACGGAATTGCTGCAATTCAACACCGGCCTGCCGGCATTGGGCGCGGACGGCGTCGCGTTGTTCCGCCGGCAGGTTCGGATCGGCGATCAGAAGCGTGGCGACACTGTGTTCCCGGGCCGCGGTGGGCAACACCGACAGCGAACCGAGAATCGGGATGCCGTGGATGGTCTTGCCGCGTTGCTCGGAGCCGTCGTGAATGAACCCGACCGGCGCCATCTTGCCTTCGCTCATCAGATGACGCACCAGCATGTCCGCAAAACCGCCGGTGCCGTAAATGAACACTCGCTCCTTGTCGGTAGCGTCGGTCTGGGCATAGTGTTCCAGCAACCGCAGCGACATGCGCACGCCGAGTAACAACGTGGCCGTCAGATAAAAATCCAGCGCCACCACCGAGGCCGTGAAACCGGGCCTGTTCACCAGCCACAACACCAGCGTTGTTACTATCGAGCCGACCACGACTGCCCGCAGGCCACGCAACAAGTCCGCCAGCCCTGCGTATTGCCAGCGGATCTGGTAGAGGCCGTTCAGTTGCAGCACGAAGAACTTGACCATGACAATCAGTGCCACCGACGCGCGCAGGCTGTCCTTGACCTCCGGCGACAGCACCCATCCGTGGCTGAACACGTTGGCAAGATACAACGACAGTGCGGTCAGCAACAGGTCAATCGGTTTCTGAAAGAACTCGTACCCAAGCAGCGGAGAGAGAGAGACCGCGAGAAACGAGCCGTTGCGCAGGAACTCCAGCTCCCGATGCCGCAGCCGGCGCACCGCCAGCATTGTCGTGACGCCGACCGCCACGAAAATCAGGCCGAGATGCAGGTTGCGTTGCGCCACCAGCCAGAGCGTCAACGCCGCCAGCGCCAGACTCACCGCGTACAGGACCAGCACTGCGCGCGGATGACTGAAGCCGAGGTCCAAGAGCCGATGATGAATCTGGCGACGGTCGGCCTCAAACGCCCCGCGGTCGCGCAACGAACGACGTAACACGGACAGCACTGTGTCCAGCAGCGGCACCCCAAATGCCAGCACCGGCACCAAGACCGAGAGCGACGCCGTGGTCTTGTGCGACGCTGTCACGCTGAGCAGCGCCAGCGTAAAGCCAAGAAACAGGCTGCCAGTGTCGCCCATGAAAATTCGGGCCGGATGAAAATTGTGGCGCAGAAATCCCGCCAACCCGCCAGCCAATAGCGTGCAGACCAGCACCAGCGCGCTGTCCTGCCGCAACAGCGCCGCCGCGCCGAGCGTCAGCGTCGATATCAACCCGATACCGCATGACAACCCGTCGAGGCGATCAATCAGGTTGAAAGCGTTGGTCAATGCTAGGATCCAGAATATCGTCACCGGCGCTGCCCACATACCGAGCTGCACCTTCCCGATCCACGGCAGGTCCAGCAAGTTGATGACACAACCGGCCTGCACCGCGACCAATGCCGCCAGAACTTGGCCAAGCAACCTGATCACGGGACGCAACGGGCGGATGTCGTCCGCGATGCCGACGATCACAATCACTGCCACCGCCGGCAACAAGTGCACGAGCCACTGGTGCGCAAAATCCCGCAAATAAAATGCCAGGTCCGGCAACGGTCCAAAACCGAGCAACAATCCGACGTGGAATGCAACAAACACCCCCAACCCGCCCAGCCGCGGCACCGGCTTGGTGTGGACCTTGCGTTCGCCGGGCATGTCCAGCGCCTTCACACGGAATGCGAGCCACCGCACCGCCGGCGTCAGCGCCAGCGAGAGAAGGAACCCAACCAGAAACAGCAGAAGGTAATTAATCATGTCGTTGTTGCTCGCACCACGCGATTGTCCGCCGCAGACCTCTCTCGAATGGCGTCACCGCGTGGAAGTCAAACTCGTTCATCGCCCGCGCCACGTCAAGACACCGGCGTGGCTGACCGTCGGGCTTGGTCGCATCCCAGACAATCTCGCCGGTGAAACCGGTCAGTCCGGCAATCAGCGCCACCAGACCGTGGATCGAAATCTCCATACCGCTGCCGAGATTGACGGGCAGGGGCTTATCATAGCGTTCCGCCGCCAGCAGGATGCCCTCGGCGGTGTCCTCGACGTAGAGGAATTCGCGCGTCGCCGCACCGGTCCCCCAGCAGACGATACGCTTGTCGGCGCGCTGGCGCGCATCATGCGCGACGTATTGTTTCCGGTCCAGTTCGGCACAGGCAAACGCGTCCTCACAGCGCTCGCACGGCGAATGATGCCGGTGATCAACACCCGTTTCATCTGTACACCTCTTTCAACAAGTGCACGGCGACGATGCTAACACAACGCACGTTCCGTTGAAACGTCTCTCTGCCGCCCGTGAAGGTGCGGAATACCCATTCCATCCCGATCCGACGCACCCACGACGGCGCCCAGCGACGCACTCCAGTATGAAAATCAAACGCCGCGCCAACTGGCAACAACACTGGCACGTCGAGCTTGCCAAGATGCTGTGCTGCCCAAAGCTCCTGACGCGGACTGCCGAGCGCGATCCACATCAAGTCAGCATCGCGCACTCGTCGCGCCACGTCGGCTTCCTCCTCCGTCGTCAATTCGCGGAACGGCGGGCAAAATGTTCCCGCCACCCGCAAGCCGGGATAACGCCGCGTCAATTCCGCCGCGAGACGATCCGCCACGCCCGGCGCACCGCCGTAAAAAAAATGCCGCCAACCCCGGCTGACGCCGTGCTCGCACGCCCACAGCAGGAAACTTGGCCCCTGCACTCGCTCCGGCAATCGGTGCCCACGCAACCGAGCCAGTATCATCACCGAAATCCCATCCGGAAAAGTCGCCGTCGCACTATTCACCGCACTGGCCACGGCGGCTCGGTTCAGAGCGTTCGACAACAGGTTTGCCTCGCAAAAACAAAAATAATGGCGGCCGCCGTCGCGTAGCGCGGACTCCAACGCCGCGAGCGCCTCCGCTCGTGTCGCCACAGCGACGCGAACAACGCCAAGATCAACGGTGTTCATATAATTTTTTCAGCTTAGCACACACAATGTCGGGATGATAGTTGCGCAACGATTTTGCCCGGCCCGGCGTGTCATTTGTCCACGACATTTTGATCTGTGTCGCAAGGTCACCGGCGTTTTCCGGTTCGTAGAACAGTCCAGCGACGACCTCCGTCGCGCACCGCCGACTCCAGCCGCGCAAGCGCCTCCTCGCGCGTCGCGCCCGCGATGCGCAGGACAACGCCCGGCTTACGCCCGGCCCACGCCACGATGGCGTGTGCGGCAAACAGCATCAACACCGGCATCACGATCAGCGTGAACCGGCTCGTTCCGTAAAAGATGAGCACCATCAACACGTAACTCGCCACGGCAAGGTACAGCAGCAGATGCTCGCGCCAGCGTCGGCGCGCCACGACCATCCCGGCAACGGCCAGCGCGGCGATCCAGCCATACGTCAGCACGTGCGCCAGCCGGGCCGCCACGGGATGACGCGTGAACACCGTCGAGCGCATCGGCATTCCGAACGCGTTGTTGAGTTTCTTCAGGCAGAGCACGATGAAATCGCCCGGATGCTCGCGGATCCAGAGCAGCCCCAGCGTCCGGTAAATGCGGCTTTGCTCGAACACGTCGGCTTTCTCCAGCCGTTCCTTGAACCCGTGCTGCTCGATGAACGCCTGCCCCGGCGGAAAGAACTCGGCGTGAATAAAGTAACCGTCGGCCATCGGATTGTTGGCCGTCCAGAACGTGTTGCCGGCATTGGCGGGCATCGCGTCGGCGTGGCGCGACGGCGAGAGCGAGTTGGCCAGCGGCGTCACGCTCGCCAGCAATGCAAATCCGGCCACGAGCGCAACAAACGTACCGACGCGGCGCGTGGTGAACAGCAACCACGCCATCAACAGCACCGGAAACGGATACAGGTTCGACTTCATGATGTGGAAACACCCCAGCGTCACGCCCACCAACAGCCCGCCGCGAATCGTCGGACTTTCCGCGACCTTCAACGCCAGCATCACCGCCACCAACAACAGCAGCGTGTAGATCGTTTCCGGCATCACGTGCCAGACCATGTACGCGTGGCCGGGATAAATCGCCAGCAACGACGCCGCGAGCCAGCCTTCCCGCCGCGAGAAAACCCTCGCGCCGAGCCGGAACAACAGGACACACGTCAGCGCGCTGAGCAGCGCATTCACCACGCGGGCCGCCAGCGGAGACGGTCCCGCGACCTTGTAAATGGCCGCCAAGAATATCGCGTAGCCCGGCGGATACCACGGGTTCTCGTATTTGTGCTCCGCCACCAGCGTCTTCGCGATGGCGTGGTACATGTGGTCGTCCGCCCAGTCCACCGGCGCCGTGTTCGGACCGCGCACGACGATGAACGCCAGACGGACCGCCAGCGCCACCAAGAACAAAACCAGCAGCTTTCGGTTATCTGACATCGTCATACACCGTCATGAGCTTTCGCATCACCACGTCGGGATGATAGTCCCGCAACGCCTTGGCCCGGCCCGACACGCCGCGGTTCCAGCTTTCACGAATCTGCGCCGCCAGATCGTCCGCGTTGCCCGGCTCGTAGAACGCGCCCTCGACAATCTCCGGCAGGCCGCCGATGCGGGCGCAAACCACGGGGATGCCTTGTGCCATCGCCTCCAGCAAGGTGACCGGGAAGTTCTCGTAACAGCGCGTGGCAAACACCAGCACGCGCATTCGCCGGTAGAAATCGCGCAACGCGTCTTGTTCGAGGTGTCCGACGAACTCGACGTTGGGCGTCGTGTTCCGGATTTGTTCCGGCATCCGCCAGTATGAGCCGGCGATCTTGAACGGGACGTCCGGCAACCGTCGCGCCGCTTCGAGCAGCGTTGGCACATCTTTTTCCGGGCTGACGCGCCCGACGTAGCCGACGAACTGGTCTGAGCTTGGGGTCGTAGGGGCGAGGCATGCCTCGCCCCTACTTGCTTCGAGCCACGCCTGCGGAATCGCGTTTGGAACCACCGCCATTTTCTCCGCGGGGAAACCTTCGCGGACAAACAGGTCGCGCTGGAACGCGGTGAGGCAGATGAATCGCCGAATGTTGCCGAGCAGGCTGCGGCGGCGGACGAACGCGGTGCGCAAGGCGTAGCCGAGGCTCTTTGGGAAACTGCGTTCGCAGTTGTGGAGGACACAACGATACTCGTGTCCGCCGAGGCAATCGTGGCAGATGCGTCCGTCGCGCAACAGGAGCGCATTCGGACAGATGAGCCGGAAGTTGTGCAGCGTCATTACCGTCGGCACGCGACGGCATTCGGCGAGGATCGAAGGCGAGATCAACGGGAAGAGGTTGTGGACGTGAACGAGGTCGGGTTGTTCGCGGTCGAGGAACCGGGCGAACGCGCGGCGCGCGGCGGGGTTGTAGATTCCGGTGAAGAAGGCGCGGGCGTTGCCGAGCGTCATCGTTTCCAGTTCGGCGCTGCTGCGCTGGAAACGGACGACCTCGTGGCCGCGCGCTTGCAGGAGCGCGATGTGCGTCTCGACGGCGACTTCTTCGCCGCTGGGTTTGCCGTAGGCGTTATGAACTATCGCGATCCGCATCAGTTTGTCGTTCGAGTCCGACGGCCAGACTGCCGTAGGCGAGGCCGAGCAGGAGAAAGTGAAGATTGCCGTAGAACTGGGCGTAAATGAGGATGTTGTCGGTAAGCATCACCGTGACGTACGGCACGAACCCCGATAATCCGGCGTAAAGCAGGACCCGCGTGTGCGGCGGCGCCAACCCGGCCCAGCGCCAGCCGTGGTAGATTTGAAACAGGACCGCGCCAAGGTAGAGCGCGCAGCCGACGATGCCGTAGTTGAACAGGATCCGGACCCAGTCGTTGTGCGGCAGGAATCCTTGGAAGCCTGCCGCCAACAAGTCGGCGGCATCGGCGTTGCCGCCATGACCAAGCCAGGGTTGCTCCTCAATGCCGCTCCAGAGCCGTTTCCACATCAGGTCGCGGCTGTGCTTCCTCAGGTCCGGATTCTCCCACGCGACATCCGAGAGCGTGCCGTGTCCGGACCAGAACATTTTTCGCTGCATCAATGGCATATTGAAAATCACCAAACCGATGACCGACGCCGCCACTGCAATGATCACACGGCGTCCCAAGCCCAGTGGCGCCAGCGTCAACAACACCAGCGCCAGACTGCCGAGGATCGGGCCACGGGTCAGCGCGATCACCGGCAACGCGGCGCACGCCAGATACAGGGCGAGATCAATCTTCTTGCGTTGCAGCAGGTATGAACACAAAAACACACTCTGAAACAGCATCGTACCCATCGCCTCCGGCGCCAGCCCCGTCGTCTCCGGCAACTGGCCCAACAACAACATCGGCAGGCGGAGGAACAAAATGAACCCAAGAAACACCAATACTCCCTGGCGAAACAGCTTGATCAACCCTTCCACCTGCTCGAGCGTCGGGCGCAGCGTGGATGCCGCCACGCCGACCAACAGCGGGCACAGGATTTGCGCCGCCGATTGGATGGCGTTGTCGAACCACCAGCCGACGTAGAGCAGCACCATCAACGCCCACGGTATCCAATACTGAAACGGCACCGACACGCTGCCCGTCTCCGCATTGATGAACACCGCCGCCGCCACAATCAACCCTGCCACCCACGCCCAGCCGGTCACCATGAAACCGAAGAACTGAAGCTTGAAAACACACGCAAATAGAAACAGACAAAAAATTACTACGGGAAACCATTGCCCCCTCCAATGGTTCTCCACCCGAGTTCCGCCTGCCACCGTGTCCGCGCTATTCATAGATCATTCAGCATCGCCACGTAATCCTCACAGATCCGTTCCCACCGGAAACACGATGCCGACGCGCGCGCCCGTTCGGCCACCGCGCGGCATTTCGCCGGGTCGGACAATATCCGAACCAGCAGCTTCACCAAATCCTCCTGCGACTCGAACAGAAACCCGTTCTCGCCGTCCACGATGCAATCCTCCGCGCAACCAACCCGCCGCGACAACACCACCCGTCCCAGCACCAGCGGCTCCTCGATGCAGTGGCCGAACGTCTCGTAATTGCTGGGAACAACGGTTACCTGCGCACGAAGGTACGCCCCCAGAATTTCCTCGCGGTTCAACAAACCGGGGAACACCACCTTGTCAGCGATCCCCAGCCGTTCCGACAATTGCCGGCAAGCACCGAGAAGTGGCCCGTCGCCGGGCAGGAGCAGTTCCACATTGCGGTCGTTTGTCCGCCGGCAGTATTCCGCCACGGCCTCGATGAGCTTGTCTTGGTTCTTCCCCTCACGAAACTGGCCGGCGAAAATCAGCCGCTTGGTTTTGCCGTCAAACTCAATCGGACGATAGCCGTCGTAGAACGGAGGATCGGCTCCGAGAAACAACAGGTGAAGTTTCTTTCCGAGAAAACGGAACCGCCGTTTCACGCACGACGACGACACCACCACCTTGTCGGCCACCAGCGCCAGCGTCGCACCGATCAGCGCCGTGGCGATCAGTGATTTCATCGGATGATTGTGCCGGTACCCGTGCACCCAATACACAATCCGACAATCATGCCGCGCCTTTCGCCGGGCCATCGCGGCAATCGCCAGTTGCCAGTTCGTCATCACCTGCACCACATCGGGCCGGAACTCCGCCATGATCGCCGCCACCCCGGCGACGAGAGCGTTGAAGTGCGCATGCGTGTCGAGCCCGTGAATCACGCGGACCGGCACCGCACTCGACTGTAATCGGGTAAACGATCCGGGAAACTGTTCCCGGTGATCGGTCACGCACAAGAGATTTTCCCCTAGCGTCTCGCGAAGCACGCAGGCTTGATCCGTGAAAAGTGTCGCCAGCCCTGACCCGTAACAACTGGCGAAATATAACAACCGCTTTCCTTTCGGTTTCATCCTCCTCCACCGGCGAACAACCGCCGCACCCACCGAACCGGCAACAACGCGAGGACCAGAAACGGATAAAGCCGCGGCTGCCACGGTTTGCACGCCAGCGACCGCCACACCTCGCCCAACGCCGGCCCGCGTTCGCCCCAGACCAGAAACACCCGCGCCCGCATCTTGTGCCACAACGCCCGATAGTCCCGCACCGACTTTCGCTGCGGCAACTCCCGCAACCCCCGCCCCACCGGATCTCCTGCATCCGGGAACCGCGTCGGTATTCCCGTCACTGCTTCGTCGCCGTCACGATAAAACACGGACAACGATTCCGCATGATACGCCACCGGCGCGCGCGCCGCCAGACGCGCCCACGTCAGCAGATCCTCGCCCGACTTGATGCCGACGGGAAATCCGCCGACCTCCTCCAGCGCGCGTTTCCGGATCGCCACGCACGACGCGTTGATCGGCGGCTCCGACGACGCTGCCACGCGGAAATAATCCGTCAGGTCCGTGCTCGACACCGCCGCCGGCCGACGCTGCCCGTCGGGGCCGACCTTGAAATATAATGTCGCAAACATCTCGCTCTGTGGATGCGCCGCGACCATTTCGTGCACTGCCTCCAAAAAACCCGGTAGCCATTCGTCGTCGGCGTCGAGAAACGCGACGACTTCGCCGCGCGCTTCTGCGACGCCGCGGTTGCGCGCCGCCGCCACGCCTGCGTTCGCCTGATTCACCAGCCGCACCCGCGCATCGCCGACGCCGGCAACAACCTGCGGCCCGTTGTCGGTCGAACCGTCGTTGACCACTACGACCTCGAACTCCTGAAACGTCTGCGCCAGCACTGAGCGCAACGCCCGCGCGACCGTCGCCTCCTTGTTGTAGAGCGGAATGACGACGCTGATCACCGGTAACACTCCAGAATTTTCTGACGGAACATTTCCGGAGCAAAGAGCTTCTCCGCCCGTTCCCGCGCTTTTCGTCCCAGCGCCGCCCGCTCGTTCGCGTCAGCCAGCAACCGCTTCAACGCCACGGTGAGCGCAGCAGGATTTTCCGCCGGCACCAACACGCCGGCGTCGCCGACCACCTCACGCAAGCCGTCCACGTCCGACGCCACAACCGCCTTGCCTGCCGCCATCGCTTCCGCCGCCGTCAACCCGAACCCTTCGAACCGCGACGGCACCACGACGATTTCCATCCCCTTCATCAACGCGATGGCGCGCTCCCACGGTTGTTGTCCGGCCCACACCACATTCGCCCCACCGCGTTTTTCCAGTGCCGCCCGATCCGGCCCGTCGCCGACAATGAGCAAGCGCTCGCCCGGCATCGCATCGAGCAACACGTCAATCCCCTTCTCGCTCCGCAGCCGCGCCACCGCGCCGATCAATGTGGGAGCGACCTTCTGGTCGCGACCGGGTTCCGGAGCAATTCCGTCAATCCGCGCAATGTCCACCGGGTTGTGAATCGTCACGGCCTCAACGCCCCACGATTTCGCCACTGCATCCGACACGCAGATGAACCGGTCGCACATTCGCGCCGCCAGCCGCAACAACAGTCGCGCCTTCCAGCCGTACGGCGTCCCCGGTTGATGAACTGTCGCGAACACGCGGCGCGCGCCGGAGAGTTTCGCTGCGAGCACCGCGAGGAAACCGGGCGCCATGTATTGCACGTGGACGACATCGGCCCCGGCAAACTTGCGTCGCAACACGCCCACCAGCCGCACCGGTGAAATAGAACGCTCCAAACCCAACAGTTCCACCCGCTCAAACGCCGTCACCATCGCCGGGTCGTGTTCGAAGTAGCAGCAGACCGAGACCTCGTGCCCAGCGTCGCGCAGTGCTCGCGCCAATTCGAGCGTCTGCCGCTCCGTCCCGCCTTGCAACAAACAGGGAATCGCAATGATCACCCGCACGGGTCAGTCTCCACAAATCAAATGGCGACACACGGCGCACTCCCACCGGGCCTGCCGGAACAATTTCCCCACAACTGAAGGCCGCACCACGAGCGCCACCAAGCCTTTCAAGAGATTTCCCGCCAGCATGATCCACGAAATCATCAGCGCCCGCGCCAGCCCGACTGTCCGCAGTTGCACACAACGAAAATTCCGTAGTTGAACAGCCGGCCGCATCACGTCCTCCCGTACGGTTGCGGTCGTGGAACCGCCGCCCACATGCACGACGCTGGACGCCGGCTCATACCACACTTCCCATCCGCCTTTGTTCACACGCCAGCACCATTCGACCTCTTCGCCGTAGAAACTCAGTTCCTCGCACAACCCGCCGACCTGCTCGATCACGCCGCGCCGCGTCAGAATGCAACATCCACTGACCCAACCCACCCGCCGCCGTTCGTCCTCCGGCCAACCACACCACCGCCGCAACCCGAACGACGTCACCAGCGTTGTCCTGATGGACGGCAATGGGTAGCCTTTGCTTTGCATGCTCCCGTCCAAATTCAGAACCTTCGGTCCCACAGCGCCTGCGCGCGGATGTTCCTCCAGAAACTTCACCAGTCCCTCAATGCAGTCTTTCGGCGCCACCGTGTCGCTGTTCAACATCAACAGATACTCGCCGCGCGCCTCGCGCAATCCTTGGTTGTTCGCCTTCGCGAACATCAGATTCTCCGCGTTCCGAATCAGCTTCACGCGCGGATGCTCGCGCGCCACCATCTCCGCGCTGCCGTCGGTCGAGGCGTTGTCCACAACGATCACCTCGCACTCCGACGGCGCCAATGATTCCAAGCAGCGCCGCAACAACTCGCGCGTGTTGAATGATACGATGATCACCGAGACCTGCTCAGTCATTCAGCACCTGCTCGTACACCGCCAGCGTTTCGCGAGCGCATTTCTCCCACGTGAACCGCGCGGCTTGCGTCAAACCTTTCGCCCGCATCGCCGCAACATCCACCGCGCCATCATCGAACGCCTTCAACGCCGCGACGAGGTTGCCGACATCGCGCGGATCAACGTACCTCGCCGCGTCGCCGCCAGCCTCCGGCAGCGACGTCGTGTTTGACGTGATGACCGGCGCGCCACAGGCCATCGCCTCCAGCACCGGCAAACCGAAGCCCTCCTGCAACGACGGAAACACCAGCGCCGTCGCGCCGCTGTAGAGTTTCGGCAATGTGTCGTCACCCTGTCGTCCGATGAACCGAATGCGTGGATGGCTGCCGAACTCGGCCCTGATTTCCGGCGGCGGATCCCACGCGAGCACGAGATCGTTGCGCGGATTCCGTTTCGCCAGTTCCGCATACGCGCGCAACAGCAACGGCGTGTTCTTCCGGCCCGTCGAGCACGACACCGCGAAGAAATACGGACGTTCCGGCGTTCCCGGAACCGGCCGGAACACTTCGTGATCCACGGCAAAATAGACGACGTGAACGCGCTCCGCCGGCAGACCGAGCACGGAGACGATCTCACGTTTGGTGTGCTCCGAGATTGCGATCACCGCCCGGCATCGTCGGATGAAATCCGGCGCCCAGCGCTGCAGACGCACATGGTCGGCCATCTTTTCCGGGTGCGTCAGGAAAATCAGGTCGCACACGGTGGCCACGGCGCGCAATGGATCGGCGAGCGGCAGATAAAAATCCGTGGCGTGATACAAATCCGCCGGGCAGAACCGCTCGACCAGCCGCAGCCCGAGCATCAGCGGTTCGGCGCTGCGCGGCAAACGCAACCGAACGCTCCGCACCGGCAGTTCCACCGCCGGGCCGAGCAGACGGCGACCGATCCCGACCAGTTCGTGTTCGCACGGCAGTTTCACCAACTCCGTCAACATCGCGCGCGTTGCCCGCGCGATGCCGGTGCCGGCGCTGAGCAGCGGCGTGACGTCTATCGCGATGCGTTTGTGCATTGATCGTGCGCGAAGTGTGCAGTCAGAGATTTTTCCTCACAAAATATGTGGCGCTGATCCACACCGATCCGGCAGGCGCTTCGTCTTGTATCTCCAACATCTCGCAACCGTGTCCTCGACAGAGATTCACTACCTCGTCCTTGCTGACATAGTACATTTCCATCACCGGTTTGTTGCGCAACCATGACTGGAATCTGATTCGCATGTGAAACAACCAGTCAATGAACGATTCCGAAGCCATGGTTCTCAGCAGACTGCTCAAAGCACCACTCCCTCTCTTTCTGGCACTGGGCAGTTGGAAGACGAGCAACCCGCCTGTTCTCAGTATTCTGATGAACTCAACGATGTAGTTCTTCGAATACGCAGGCTTCATGTGCTGCAGGACAAGGCGCGTATAGATAAAATCAAACTCACCATCGCTAAACATCCTGAGATCAGAGGCTGTATTACAATGGTACTTGCAGTTGGTCCGGCGATTATACTGGTTTGCCTGGTGTATCATGGACGGCGCGATGTCCACGCCCACCGCCTCGTCGTAGTGCCTTGCGAGCGCCTGTGTCAGCCTGCCGACTCCACACCCGAAATCCAGCGCCCTGTGATGAGAACCGGTGTTGTTGACGGCCCTGACACGCGTCATGACATTCTCAATTTCCTCATCGCCGGTCCTGAAAAAGTCCTCGGCATTCCATGCGCCCCCGCTTCTCTCAGTGACAGTGAGCGCTGCCCAGAGAGGATCCTTCTCACCAAAAGCATCCCAATTCTTCTGTAGCTTTTTGATGTTCATCTATACTGATGCTTGCCGGCCAGCTCTGGAATAGACGCGGGTTTCCAACTCCTGAACATGCTCCGCCATCGTTCGCGGCTTCGGAACGCTCAATCGCGCGCCGTCGGCAAATCGTTGCATCGCCGCCGCCAGCGCGTCGGGATTGTTTGGCGGCACGACGAAACCGTCCACACCATCGCGCGCCAACTCAGCCGGGCCACCGCAATCAGTCACGATCACCGGCCGTCCCAATGAAAATGATTCAGGAATCACCAAGCCGAACACTTCCATGCAAATGCTCGGCAACACTGTCACGGAATACTGTGCCCACGCCGACGCCAGCGCGTCGCCGGTGAGGTGTCCGTGAAACACCACGCGGCGCGGCGTGCCGAGACTGCGAAGATAGCGTTGCTCCCATTTGTTGCGCGCCGCGCCGATCACGTGCAGTTCGCAGTCGCCGCGCAATTGTTGGAACGCCGCGATGAGCACGTGCAGTCCCTTCTCGCGGCAGATCCGCCCGACGTAGGCGAACCGAAGCTGCGGCGGAACTGGACGCGCGGGGAGCGGTTTGATGCCGTGCGGAACGACGGCGGTGCGCTCGCACGCGATACCGTTGCGGACAAGCGCTTCTTGCGCCGCGACCGACGGCGCGACGAACATCGTCACGTCGCGTGCGAGGTTGGCAATCTCCTCCTGTTTGCGGATGACCATCAACGACGTTGTCATCGCCGGAGTGACGAATGGAATGGGGGGCAACCTCAAGACCAGTCGTCCCACGCTGGGCGGCACGTTGCCCCAACTTCGTCCGCGCAGACAGCACCGGGTGCAGACTTGTTCCTCGACGGGACGATGGCAGATGCGGTCCCCCCAGTCCAGCAACGCGCCTTGCGGACAAACAAGTCCGCCGTGGTGCATGGTGACGACGCACGGCACCCCAGCGGCATGGGCGGCACGGGCCGCGGCCTCTTTCAAGCCGTGCGTATGAACAATGTCCGGCTTCTCGCGCCCAACGTCGTCTAGGTTGCTTGTCACTTTCACATCGTGACCGGCCTCAGCCAGCGCCGCAGCGAGGTTGCGAACATAAACTTGTCCGCCGCCGTACTCACGGTCCAACGGAGTCGCGCTGACAAGAAGGATTTTCATGGCGCGAGTTCGGCAGTGTCAACCGCCAGCGGCTCACCGCCGCGAGCGAGCGCGCGGTCCACCGCGGCGACGACTTGGTCAGACGTGATCTGTTTCATGCACTCACGGTCGCGGTCGCAATCATGCCAGAGCCAGCACGGCGCGCACGGCAAGCGACTCTCCAAGTTTTCATTGCAGGTATAGCCGGATTGCCATGCATGCTCGCGTCCGCCGTAAATGACAACGCTCCGGCACTCGACAGCCCGCGCAAGATGAACGAGCAACCCTGATGTGCCGATAAAACATAGCGACCGGTTCAAAATCGCCGCCGTCTCGCGCAACGTCGTGTTGCCGCGCAAATCGCGCGCGCCGGCCAACGGCGGATCGCCGGCGACACCGAGTTGGACGACGAGCGTGTCGGGCCAGCGTTGGCGGATGGCGTCCACGACGGCTTGAAACCGGTCGTGATACCAGCTTTTGTTTGCCATCCATGTCTCGTGCGTCTCTTCGCCGACACTCTGGATGGCGATTTGCCGCGGCGCCAGTCGTCCATCACCGGTAGGCCGGTGCCACGGGCGCAACTCGATGGTGCCGGTGATGCCGGCTTTGCGGCAGAGAACGGCGAGGATGTGTTCGCGCGGCGGCGTTTCGGCGCGGCCTTCGATGGGCATCTCGGTGTAACGCAACGGCAGCCGCCAACGCTTCAAAAGATTCGAGTGCCGCAGCGACCAGTGTGATTGATCGAGCACAAGCGTGTAGTTGGGATTACCTTCGAGCAGTTCGGCGGCGTGGCTGATCTGCCAGATGCGCAACGACGGCGTCCGCTTGCGAAGCTCGTGCGCCACGCAGGTCAGCAGCAACTCATCGCCGAGGCCACCGAGGAAATGCAGGATGACGTCGGGCTTGCCGCGCCGGAGAATCCAGCGCGCGGCCCCGGTCTCGATCTGCCACGCCATCCGCACCGCAGCGGGGTCGGCAAGTTTGCGCCAGTTCAGGCTCACAATCGTCCGCAGACGTAGAAACTGTAGAAGTAGTCAGGGCCGTCGTCGCAGCCCACGACGTTGACGCCGAGGTCGGCGAACGCCTGCTTGATGATCTCCGGCGTGGGAGACCATTTGTGGTGCGCGGTCATCGCGGGGTTGCTCGGCAGCCAGAGTTTGCAAGTCGGGTGCGGCAAATACAGAAACATGATGCCGCCTTTGCGGAGCTTGCCGGTCCACGCCCGCAACGCGGGCCGCCAGTCGGTGATGTGTTCGAGACAGTGCGAGCTGAACACGAAATCCAAGCTGCCGCCGGCGACGCTGGTCAGCGAGTTCGCCACACCGGGACCAGCTTCGATGTCAATCGGCGTCGCACCGGGTAACGGCCAGAGGCCAGCGCCGATGTCCACGCCGTTGCCTTTGCACCATTTCAACGCCGTCCGCCGAATCGCGAACGACGCGCCGCCGACGGTGAGATAGTCCGGATAAAACTCCCCGTCGCAGAGCCAGCCGCCGGGGACGCGTTTGTGGCCGGTGTCGAGCAGGCCGCGGTATTGCCGGAACAAACCCGGAGCATCGGGCATTTCCTCCAGCGTCAACTCCGGAATGCCGAGCAAACGCCGACCGAGATGGCGGAGCCATTGAGCTTTCATACAACTGACCGAATATAGTGCTTCGGGACCCGGCCGAGCGCGCGCAGGATGTGCCACGCAAGCGGTCCGGGAAGGACCTTCAGCAGCAGGCGCACGCGTCGGGCGGACCAGCGGCTTGTTCGGAGGAGACGGAAAAGATGTTTGCGGGCAGTGGCATAGTTTCGCGAGTAGAATGCGCCGTTGATACACGAGATGATGACAACATCAAGTGTTGATTCCGAACTATCTTCCGGCTTGAGCAGTGGCGGCAAGGCGCGCCGTTGGCGGGCTTCGTGAAGAGCGTCCCATGCGATCTTTCCCAGCCTGGCGAGTTGACGCTTGGAGGCACTTTCCAAATGAAACCGGTATTTCAACAGCGGTTCCGGCAGATTGTTCAACTCCCCGATTTCCCCCAGCCGCAGCCACAGGTCGTAGTCTTCCGCCGTTTCAAACTGGCGTCGGTAGCCGCCGACCCGACGGATCGCATCCGCTCGAATCAGCACTCCCGGATGGGGAAGCCCGACACCGAGGGCGTTGAGATGCATTGCGTCAATTTCCGCGTGCAAGAGCGGGCAACTGCATTGCTCGATGATCGCGTCATCCTCATCCATCTGGATGAACGCACTGCCGACGGCCACGCAGTCGGGATGCGAGCGCATGTGAGCCACCTGTTGGCGAAGTCGGTCGGGGAGGGAAACATCGTCGGCGTCCATTCGCGCGATGTACTCCCCGGTGGCCCAGTCCAACGCCTCGTTGAGAGTCGCGACGACACCGTTGTTACCACGGTAGCGCGTCTTGATGCGCGGGTCGAGCACCGCGTGTTCGCGGATGATGTCCGCAGAGCGGTCGGTTGAGCCGTCGTCAATAATCAGAAACTCGAAATCCGTGAACGTCTGTTGCCGGATGCTCTCGATGGCATCGGAGACGTATCGCTCCGCGTTGAACACCGGCATGATTACTGAAACGGCAGGCGGATTCATTCGCTTGTGAGCCGTCGAATCCACAACAGCGTGTGAACGTGCCCGCCGATTTCCCATTGCCCGGAAGCCAGCGCCTCGCCGATCACCCGCCCTACGCCGGGGAAATACGGACTGACCGCGTCGTGAAACACAACAAGTCCGCCGGGCGGAACCAACGAAGCAACCCGTTGAAAATCGTTGCGGACAACTTCGAAGGAATGGTCGCCGTCAATGAAGGCGAGATGAACGGGAGCGGGAATGTCGCCGGGCGCGAGTTGGTCGCTGCGTTTGCGGATGGGGACGATGAGCGCGGCAAGCCCGGCGGTGTTGCGGCGGAATTCCTCAAACGTGTCGCGGGACCCTTCCGCCATCGTCTCGTTCTGCCAGGTGTCCACGCAGTACAGACGGCCCCGTTTTGGTTGCAGGGCGGCGCCGAGGAAACACGCTGACTTGCCAAGATGGGAACCGATTTCAAGAACGGCGGCCTCGTCAGCCAAACCATCTGCCAACTTGAAAAGCGCGACCAACTCACCCGGCAGGGTGTTGCTTGAAATGTTTGAAACGTCGCAGCCGATGGCGCGGCTCACGCGACCTGAGATCACGCGGATTGCAGCCCGCTCCAGAACGTACCGTAGCCATTCGTTATGCCGGTTCAACGGCCAACAGGCCCAATACTTGAGGCGGTCAATCATGCGCAGGATACTCGATGGTCGCATCAGGCACGATGTAACCGTGGTCGGACGTGTGCGGCACCGTGCGTCCCTTGGTGGGACTCTCAGTGATCTCAAACGAGACGCAATTCTTGATCTCGTCGTAGGTAATGGTGTTGTGCGGCCCCACCCAGACGGTGAGAGAGTAAAGTCCCGGCACCAACCTTGGCAGGCTGACGGACACACGAAGTTTGTGGGGATCGGGTTTCGATCCGATGAATCCTTGGATCGTCGGCAATGCCTGCATAATCCCCACACCGGCGGCGTCGAGGATGTCAATTGCCACGAACGCCGGCTCGTGTTTCTCCGTGGAACGCAGCGCAACATCCACGGCCAGCGTGTGAACCGGCTGATGCCCAAGCAACCGGCAGGAAATCGTTTCCATCTGCAACGGCCTCTGTGGATACCGGTCATCCCGCTCCCACAATGAACCGCTCCTCCCCGCGGTGGACTCCAAGTAGTGCTGCACACAACTGTCCACGTCCCCGACGTGCAGCGTCCGTCCATTGCCCAACACAACTCCCCGTGTGCATAGGGTGCGGACCGCCTGCATGTTGTGGCTGACGAACAACACCGTCCGTCCGCCGCTGGCAACGGTCGCCATCTTCCCCAGACATTTCTTCTGAAACGCCGCGTCACCAACCGCCAACACTTCGTCCACGAGAAGCAACTCCGGCTCAAGGTGCGCCGCCACGGCAAACGCCAGCCGCACGTGCATCCCGGTCGAGTATCGTTTCACCGGCGTGTCGAGAAACTTCTCGACCTCGGCGAACGCGACGATCTCGTCGAACTTGCGCTGAATCTCCGCGCGCGTCATGCCGAGAATGGCGCCGTTGAGGAA
>Ga0172371_10005266_pt1 | contig 19243 bp, 15 predicted proteins | sample Lak12m_FD_114543 | JGI IMG/M metagenome (GOLD analysis project Ga0172371, IMG submission 114543) | Freshwater microbial communities from Kabuno Bay, South-Kivu, Congo - kab_022012_12m | ecosystem: Environmental > Aquatic > Freshwater > Lake | place: Democratic Republic of the Congo: South-Kivu...
AAATTGATGGCGCCGTTCACGCCGTTTGTGAGCGAGGAGATTTATAAAAATTTGACTGGTGAAGAATCTGTCCATCTTGTTGATTTTCCCGCGGCGGATGAAAAAAAAGTTGATGATGAGCTCAACAAGCAAATGCAAACAGTGAGGCGGTTCGTCAAAATGGGCCTGGCCGCGCGCGCGAAAGCCGGCATCAAAGTCCGCCAGCCTCTTTCGGAACTCATGGTCAATGAAATGATCGATGATAAGCTGGCCGATCTCGTGAAAGACGAGGTGAACGTGAAAAAAGTCGGTTTTTACGGCTCGATTGAAAAAGATCCGGGCATATACACCGAAGGGGAGGGAAACTCGATGGCCGGGCTGAATATCGTCATATCCGACGAGTTGCGGCTCGAAGGCGAAGCCCGCGAGCTCGTCCGGAGAATCCAAGAGCTTCGCAAAAAAGCGGGTTATGAAGTTGACAACCGGATCACCATTTTTTATCAGGGAGGGGCGAAAATATTTGAAAAATTCGGCGATATGATTGCTCGAGAGACGCTGGCTACTGGAGCCATCGAAAGCGAGGGAACGAATGCTGACATCGAGGATTTTTTCGAACTTGAGACAGCGCCGGTGAAAGTTTGGCTGAAAAGGATATAAGAACAATTAAAATATTAGAAATAAAGTAGAAGTAACTTGGAAGTATTTTTTTTGATAAAATCTCCGCAACGCGGAACAAATCTTTGACAAAAAGGGAGGCGGGCATACGATGTCCTCAAAAAAATGGTTCCTGTGGCGCTTGCCGTTCGGGGACAAGTGCAGTTCCCGATGCGAGATTGATCTGCACAACGCCTACTGCATGTTTTTCCCCGCGTTGGCAGTGATATTAATTCTGTCCCTGATCGGCATTTTGCGCCGGTTCTTCACCTATGAATTTTTGAAGAGCTTTGCGCTTAGTTTTCAGGAGGCTATGGGGATTGGAATAGCCGTGTTTCTGATTTTTTTTACGGCGACATGGAGATACCAGAAAAAAATAACCATCTGGTTCTTTTGCCGCCGCTGTGGAGGCCGGAAAGAAAAAAACTGAAAGACTCGTGCGGATGGGAGTTTATTGTCTAGCTGCCGGCATCGCCGGTGAAAAACGGGAGGGAAAGTGTGAATCCAAGCAAAAAGGAAATCGTTATTTCCTGCTTGTGCGCGGCTTTACCTGCGGCAGGATATGGATGGGCTTGTTTCTTTTGCAAATTTGACTTTCGTGGGAAAATTCTGCTGGCATTGGCTGGCTTGTTGCTGGCTATTGCCGTAATGGTATTCATAATTTGGAAAGGCGAAAGAGAAAAAAATCCGCCTTGATTCGGGCCGCATTCGCGGCCTTTTATTTATGTTATAATCAAGACATGCAAAAATACACCGCCATAATTTTGGCATCATGTGACGTAAATGAAGTCAATCGCCTCTATTTGATGTATACGCTGGAGCAAGGCCTTGTGAAAGCAGTGGCCAAAGGCGCGCGAAAGCCAACCGCGAAGCTCGCCGGGCATCTGGAACCGGGGACGCTTTCCGAAGTCTATATTGCACGCTCGCGCGGGATGGGGCAAATCGCGGGTGCCATCACGCTTGAAAGTTTTGATAAGATCAAAAAAGATTTTGAAAAGCTGGCTGAAGTTCTGAAAATCTTCCGGTTTTTTTTGAAAAATTTTTCTGAAGAGGAAAAGGATGAGCGGATTTTCAATTTGGTAAGGGACTTTTTGAGCTTGATTAATCAAGCGGAAATAGCCCGGAGCATGCCGCTTGCCACCGAAGCTTTTTGGTGGAAACTTTTTGATTTGACGGGATACCGGCCGGAAGTGATGAAATGTGTCAGTTGCGGCGAAAAGCTGCGCGCCAATTCAGAAAAATATTTCCATGTGGAAAAGGGGGGCGCAATTTGCTCAAAATGCTGCTCAAATTTTCCGGTGCTGATGCCAATCAGTGACAATCAGATCAAGCTTTTGCGAATTTTTTGGGGAAATGAGCTTGAAAAAACAGCCAGAGTGAAAGTAAGCGTCATCGAACTGAAAAAGCTTGGAAAAATCAGGGAAACTTATTCCATCTGCCATTTCGCGTAAGATATTTTTTTGCGCCTTTGTCATTTTTGTTGTAGAATTAGGCCAACCCCCAGCACCACAATTGTGTGGCGCAGGGTTGGTTAAATTTCAATAATTTATCGCATACGTTCGTGAACTTAATCGGACAGAACGTCTTGTGGTACGGGGCAAGTGTCTCTCAAGGAAATTGAAGGGAAAATTTACAATAAGGCCGAGGAAAAGCCGGAAGGAAAATCGGGGTCTTTTGGGAGTTCCAGCCAGACTGAAAAAACGGAAATTCCTTTTGCGCCAACTTTTTTCAAGGCTGATGAAGGAGGAAAAGAAGCTATTTGGATTAGGGAAGACGAAGAAAAAAAAGCCAAAAAAAATAGGATCATGCGGATTGCCGCCGTCTCTGTTTTGGCTCTGATTTTACTATCCGGTTTGGTCTGGGGAGCCCTTTATATCAGAAAAAGCTCTTTTTCAGAGGAGAGGGTTTCTGTCTCTATTACCGGACCGGAGCAGGTTCAGAGCGGGGACTTGGCAATTCTCGAGATCAATTATCAGAATGAAAATCGGGCTAGTTTGAAGGACGCGGTGATCCGAGTCAATTATTCTGAAAATTTCAAACCGCTGGACAATCTCAACTTGGAATCGGAAGGGCAGAATTCAATCCGCTACAATATCGGAACAATAGAAGGAAAGTCAGAAGGGAAAATCGAACTGCGGGGAAAGTTCTTCGGGACGAAAGGGATTTTGGTTTATGTCAACGCCAAGCTTGAATACAGCTCGTCAAATTTCAGCTCCCAATTTGCGGCCGAGGGAAAACACGGCGTTTCAATTTCCTCGAGCCCGCTTGAGATTGAAGCCAGCGGGCCTCTGAACGTTTCTTCCGGGGGAGCAGTTTCCTTCACTGTGAAATATCGAAATTCCGGCCAGCAGTCTTTCCGCAATCTCAAGCTGAAAGCGGAGTTGCCGCCTGATTTCACCGTGACCATTTCGGAGCCTTTGCCGGCTTCGGGCGGAAATATTTGGTACGTCGGAGACCTGGAGGGAGGAAAAAGCGGAGAGGTGAAAATTTCAGGCGTGCTCTCCGGCCAGCCGCAGGAGACAAAGCAATTCAAATTTTATTTGGGGGAGATTGGCGCTAGTGATACTTTTATCGCCTATAACGAAACCGCAAAAAGCGTGAAAGTCATAGGCGCGGCCATCGTGCTTTCCCAGGCTATAAACGAAAAAAAGGAAGCTCTTTTTGTCAATGCCGGTGAAATTCTTTCTTTTAATATAAAATTCAAGAATGTGAGCGACACGGCGCTCAAAGACCTTGTCCTCACGGAAGAAATAGCCAGTCCGATGATCGATTATTCATCCTATCGCGATTCTTCGGGATCCCAAGGATCGCTCGATTCAGCCAAGGGGATTATTTCCTGGAAAGCGCCGGGTCTCGAAAAATTGAGGGTCTTGAACCCGGGAGAAGAGGGGGAACTCAATTTTTCCGTCAAAGTCCTGAACAAAATCCCTGTTTCGGAAGCTAAAGATAAAAACTTCGCCTTCACTGCGATTCCAAGGATTGAAAGTCCGGATATACCGACCCCCGAAGGTGAAAACAAAACTATTTCCGGGAACGGAATTCCGGTTAAGCTAAATTCAAAGATAATCGTCCGGACAGAGGGTTATTATAACGACTCGGAAATTTCCAATTCCGGTCCGCTTCCTCTCAAGGTGGGGGAAGAGACGACTTTTTCCATCCACCTCAAGGCCGAAAATATTTCCAACGACATAACGGACGGGAAAATCGTCGTAACATTGGGTCCCAATGTTTCCTGGAAGAACAATTTTTTGCCCAAAGACGCGAATGTCGAATTCAACGACCGGACGGATGAAATTGTCTGGAACATCGGTTCTCTTCCGGCCGGCGTGGGAACGATCACCGACCCCAAGGAAATTATTTTCCAAATCGGAGTGAATCCGTCGGAAAATTTGGTCGGCCAGTTCCCGAAACTCCTCAAAAGCACCGTTTTTTCGGCAAAAGACAGCTTTACTGGGCAGAAACTGGAAGCCAAGCTGGGAGAAAAGGATTCTAACCTTATGGAAGATTTGGGTGTGGGAAGCGCGGGGATAGTGGAACAATAAAATTTGAAATTCTAAATCCTAGACAAATCCAAATTATCAAAATCAAAAAAAGTTTTGGATTTTGGTTATTTGAATCTCAGATTTGTTTAGAGTTTAGTGCTTAGGATTTAGTTCTTTACGATTATGTTTAAACTTGGCAAGATTCAAAATAAACAAAGAATAGGTAAATTGCAAACAAAGAATGGTGTAGTCAATACCCCGTTTTTTTTGCCGATTGCCACGAAAGGGGCCGTGAAAAATCTCTCTCCCGAGGAACTGCGGGAACTGGGAGCGGAAATTATATTGGGCAACACCTATCATCTTTGGCTCCGTCCGGGGCACGAGCTCGTCAAAAAATCCGGCGGTTTGCACAATTTCATGAATTGGGGCGGGCCGATACTGACGGACTCGGGGGGATACCAGGTTTTTTCTCTGGCAGGAAGAAGGGGAAAAAAGAGCAGTGTTAAATTATCCGAAAAGGGTGTCGAGTTTCGGGATCCTGTAGACGGGAAAAAACATTTCATGACGCCGGAAAAATCAATCGAAATCCAGCTCTCTCTCGGAAGCGACATTATTATGGCTTTGGACGAATGTCCGCCATATCCGTGCTCAAGGGAGTATGCTCTTCGGTCGCTTGAGCGTACGACCAGATGGGCGGAGCGTTGTTTTTCATTTTTCCACAGGCAAATAAAAAAAAGCAAAAAGAAATACAAAAACGGAAGACCTCTTTTGTTTTGTATAGTTCAGGGTTCAATTTATAAAGACCTCAGACTTGAATCGGCGGGACAATTGACGGGAATGGATTTCTCCGCCCAAGGCGGACCAGCCTCGGGCTGGGACGGATTTGCTATCGGCGGGGTAGCGGTTGGTGAGCCGCGCGAAAAAATGAAAAATATTCTGGAGTGGGTTTTGCCCGTACTGCCGGAAGAAAAGCCGCGCTATCTTATGGGACTTGGAAAGCCGGAAGAAATTGTTTTTGCTGTGCGCTCGGGAATAGACATGTTTGACTGCGTCATTCCCACCCGCAACGCGCGTCACGGGTCGCTTTTTGTGCGGAAAAATAAAAAGAAAAATCTGAAAACCAGGAATTTTTATAAAACCATCAATATCACGAACAAAAAATTCAAAAAAGATTTTTCACCGGTGGACAAGGATTGCGGCTGCTATACTTGCCGAAATTTCAGCCGGGCCTATCTGCGGCATCTGTTTTCCGTCGGAGAACCGTTGGCCGGACGGCTCGCGACGGTCCATAACCTCAAATTTTATCTGGATATGATGGAAATATTGCAAAATAGGGACTGAACTGGTAGCATTGTAAAAGAAAAATATTTTACTATCTAAGAATATTATTATGAAAGAGGCAAAGAAAAAAAGAGTGGCTGTGGTCGGTTACGGCTATGTTGGAAAAGGAGTGCATACTTTTTTCAAAGATAATTTCGAAACGATATTTTTTGATCCTAATGCTGACGGTTCAGCGGGAAAAGAAGAGATAAACTCCTGTGATTTGGCGGTGATCTGCGTGCCGACTCCGATGGGAGAAGACGGCGCCTGTGATTTGAGTATCGTCGAGGAAACGCTGGGATGGCTCAAAACGCCGCTCATTCTCATCAAAAGCACCATTCCTCCGGGAACGGTCGAAGAGCTCGTCAAAAAAACCGGAAAGAATATCTGTTTTTCCCCGGAATATATGGGCGAGGGCGGCGGAACACCTTATTTCATCCCGTTTTGGAAGTACCCTCATCCAACGGACATGAAGTTTCATAACTTCCAGATTATTGGGGGAGAGAAAAAAACCGCTTCAGCTATTTTAGATTTCTTTGTCGCAGTCATGGGGCCGGACGCGAAATTTTTCATGACTGATTCGAAGACGGCGGAACTGGTGAAATATATGGAAAATGCTTTTATCGCGACCAAAGTAATTTTTTGCAACGAATTTTTTAGCATCGCCGAAAAAATGGGCATTGAATATAAAGAGCTTCGTGAGCTTTGGCTTCTCGACAAACGGGTCGGAAGGATGTACTCGGCGGTTTATCCTGATCGGCGCGGTTTTGGCGGAAAATGTCTTCCGAAAGATGTAAAAGCCATAGTGCGTGCGAGCGAAAAGGCCGGCTATGATCCGCGTTTCATCAAAGCGGTGCTGGAAAATAACGAAAGAATAAGAAAGGAGATTTAGGGAGAATTCATTTCAATGAATTCGAAAAATATTTTTTGGGCGACAATTTTTGTAATATTCTGAAATATTGCAAAAAAAGCATATTGGGGGAAGCAGGAGAAATGAAAAGAAACAAAATAATTTTGACGGTTTTTGCGGCAATTTTTGTTGCCTTATGCTTGGTATTTTTTTATCAGATTTTTTTTGCGCCGAGAGGGGAAGTGGCCGGGGATAAGACGAAAAATTTGAGCGCAGATATCGAGGAGCTCAAAAACAGGCTCGGTTCGGGAGCTACTTGTTCAGTGAGCAAAAATACCGGCGCACTCTCGTTCCTCTCGGGGGGAGAAGAAAATATACCTCTGCCGCTCGAAAAACTTGTTTCAGTTGAGCCGGCGATGGCAGCCAAATATTTTATGCAGGAATACGGAAGATATTTTGGCCTCTCAAAGCCGGCCAATGAGCTTCTTTTTTCCGGATCCAGAAGTGATGGAAAGAAAATGAACCATGTGGCTTATGTCCAAAAATACAAAGGGATTCCGGTTTTCGGGACTTATGGACTGGTGCATCTTCGAGGAGATAATTCCGTAAGCTCCGCCAGCGCGAAATTTTTGCCGAATATAGTTTCTGAAACGCACCCGAAAATTTCCCGCAGCCGGGCCAGGAAAGAAGCTGAAAAATACTGGGATGATTGGGACAATCAAGGACGGCCGGAGGCGGGAAAACCGAAACTGCTTGTTTTCAACAAAGGTCTTATTGAAAACAAAAAAAGCGACTTATTCAACCTGGTCTGGATGGTTGAACTTTGGAACAAGGAAAAAGGCGGTCACGAGTATTTTTTCATTGATGCCCGGGACGGCGGACTTGCCTATCATTTGTCCGGAACACGCAGCTTCACCAGAAATATATATGACGGAAATTCAGGGGCAAATGTCCTTTGGCGGACTGAAGGCCAAGGGGCAACGGGAACGGCTGACGTCGACAACGCCTATGATTTTTTTCTCGGGGCGCATAATTATTTCCAAAACAGCTTCGGGCGAAACGGCGCCAACGGCCAGGGCGGTCTGGGTGACGGATACACAAATCTCTATACCGACACGGACGCCTATGTCCGGATGGACAACGTGGCCAGCAAATCCTTTTCCTGTCCCAATGCCTGGTATGATTTTTATTCCATAAAATTTTGTTCAGGCGAAATGGCAGCGGATATTCTGGGCCATGAATACGGCCACGGTGTGGCATATCACTCGGTACTTTACAATAATTGGCCGTGGGGTTTTGATTATACGGGCGAGTCGGGGGCGATAGAAGAGGGCTATGCTGACATCTTCGGAGAACTCATTGAAAATTCCATCAAAGGGAGCAACGACTGGATAATCGGGGCGGAGTCGGCTTCGGGAACGTCGCGCAATCTCATTGATCCCGGGAGTCTGAACATTGGCCTTGGTCCCTCCCCCGGCAAAATGAGCGATTCGGGATTTTATTGCGGGAGCGAAGACTATGGGGGAGTTCACCAGAACAGCACCGTCCTGGGTCATGGGGCATATCTGGCTTCCGCCGGAGGCGAATATAACGGCCGCTCTATTTCGGGAGTGGGGTCGGGCGCAACAGGCCAGATATTTTATCGGGCGCTGGCTTTCTATCTTGGGATAAGCTCCGCTTTCGAAGATGCCTATAACGCGCTGAATACTTCCTGCGCGGACCTTTATGGGATGGGGAGTGCTACGTGCGCGGAATTTCAGAAAGCGCTTCAGGCAGTTGAACTTGATCGGGCCAGTCCCTGTGAAGAAACTGTGGCCGTTGTTCCGCTGATCGTTTCGGATGTTTCGGCTTTGACTTATAGCACGGGTAAAAAGGCGAAGGCCAGAATAAATTTGACCATTAGCGGGATAAACGTAAAAAAGAAAAAAAATCTGAAAGTATATCTCAATGGAAGGAAGACAAAAGTAATGAGAGCCAGAATAGCCGGAAATTCAACCATCGCCAATGTCAGAATCAAATTCAGAAAGTGGCCGAGGGGAGAATACAGCGCTACGGCCACTTATCGGCAAAAAATCGGCAAAACCTGGCAAAGGGGGAGTGTTTCCGAAGACAGTGTCTTGTCGATAATTTGATATGGATATATAATAAGATTGATCTAAAAAATAAAAATTAACCCTATGAAATAATCAGCCTTGGGCTGATTACCGCAAGGCGGGATTTCACGGGATAAACAAAAATATGCCCAGGAGGACAAAAACAAAAAAAAGAGCAGTGAACACAAAGTCTGCTCCCGATAAAAAGCCTTTAGTGAAAGGAATATATAAAAAACCGGACCTTCGCTTCAATATTTCTCTGGTTTTTCTCATTGCCATGCTTTCCATTTCGGCCTATCTCCTTCTTTTTTCCCTGACCGAAAACGGAAAAGCCTTTCGGGACAAGGTTGACCAAACCTCCAAAATTGCATCGGCCAACCCCGTTGCAGAAAATGTCCCTTTTGAAAAAAATACGGCGCTCGATGATCCTGCTCTTGATTTCAAATTGGCCATTCCTTTTCAAACCGGACAATGGATGTACCGAATTGGATTTGTCAAAGGATTGACGGATGATTCGCTTACCAACCAATTTGTGAAAATATACGCCCCTGCTAAGGCTACCGCGGATAAATCGGCCAGTTTCGATGAGAATTTCAAAGAGTTGCTGGCTATAAGAAAATTTTCAACAGAGGAGTGGGAAGATCTGGAAAAAGGATGCGGCAAGGGGAATATCCTTTATTGTGAAGGAGCCGGGACAAAAATTGATGAAAAAGACGGGTCGGTCTGGGCGTATACAAAACAAGAAAACTGTCCCGGGGAAATAAAGACAAGTTGCGCAAATGTCGAAAAAATAATCGGAAGTTTTCATTTGAAATAATTTTCCGGAAAGAATTTCCCTGGGGGCGGTTTCGGGCGCTGGAATTGGTTAGAATTTTTGGAATAAGAAATATTTTCGGCTTATGGTTCTCATCCGCCGTCCCCGCATAGAACAATTCAGAAATATTTTTCTTTTGGTTTTTTTAGTGCTGGTTGTCACTATCATATCCACTCCGCTATTTATAAAAGCAGGTTTTTCTTTGTTTAAGGAAGAAGCCTGGGAAGCTGTTTTGCTCTTAGCCCAGGTGTCCTTGGCCTGGAATATCTTCCGGCTTTATGAAAGGGCGGTTGCAAAAAGAGAAGAAGAAATAAAAAAGCTGGAAGGCGAATACCAGAAAAGGGAAAAAGAACTGCTGGAAACTTTTGCCTATTTAGGCAAGCTAAACGTGCAAGTTTCTCTCATTAGGGATTTCATGCAAAAGATCAAGACCCCCGCGAACAAAAAAGAAGTGAAAGAGTATCTGGATGATATTTTGCACATGGCCCTTTCCATCAGCCGCAAAAATTGGATGACGGTGCGGATAATCGACACTGAAAACATGCAAACTGTCGCCGAGCATCAGGCGAAGTCTCCTGTAAAAAAGGATCTCCGGGATTTACGAATCGGGAACAAGGAAATGATTGAAATGGCCCGGGATGAAAATATGTGCAATGAAAAGAAAATTTGCGTTTTGCCTTCGGCCGGTTCCAAGCCCTATGAAGAAAAGGCTTTCCTGGTCTTCCAAAAGGAAGGCGAAATTGATCGTGAGATCCTTGATTTTTTGAAAGCGGCTGTCAACCAGTGTGAAATCATCCACACTTTGTTTGTTTTGGGGCATGGGAAAAAATAATCCTGCTGTTGACTAATATTTATATTTGTATTATATTTCCCCAGAGGATTAGGCAACCTCTTTTAGGATAAAATTGCAATAATCAAAGCGCTTTTTGGCCAGACTTTGGTATCCAGATGGAGGAAGGCCGAAAAGAATTCGGGTGGAACCGCGGATTTCAATATATAGTATTTGGTATTTAGTATTTGGTATTAAATATCGAAATATTTGAGAAAAATCCGTCCCGAGTATTCAAGGATAACCTTTGGATATTTGGGACGGATTTTTTTTAACTTTTATTCAAAATAATATGGCCGCAAAAAATGAACAGCTTATGGAAAAAATTGTGTCTCTTTGCAAAAGGCGCGGATTTATTTTTCCGTCTTGCGAAATATACGGCGGATTTGCCAACGCCTATTCTTTCGGGCCCTATGGCGCGGAACTGAAAAACAACATTAAAAGGCTTTGGTGGAAAAAATTCGTTCACGCCCGCGAAGATATCGTCGGCATAGACGGGCCGATACTCCTCCATCCGAAACTTTGGGAAGCTTCGGGGCACGTAGCCGGATTCAATGATGCCATGGTGGACTGTAAAAAGTGCAAAAAAAGATTCCGGGCCGACCATCTGGTTGAAGAGCTGACTGGGGAAGATATGGAAGGGCGGCTGGAGGACATGTCGAAGACCTTGCGAGACCTCAAAGCCAAATGCCCCGCTTGCGGCGAGTCAGAATGGACCGATGCCAGAAATTTCAATATGATGTTCGAAACCGAGATGAACAGTTTCGAAGGAAAAGTATATTTGCGTCCGGAAACGGCCGGCGCCATTTTCGTCGATTTCAAAAACGTCCTTGATTCGATGCGCGTCAAAGTCCCTTTTGGGATCGCGCAAATCGGAAAAGCTTTCCGGAACGAGATTGTGGCCGGAAACTTCATTTTCCGGATCCGCGAATTTGAGCAGATGGAAATAGAATATTTCATCGAGCCGGACGCGGACTGGCAAAAGCTCTTCGACAAATGGCTGGATCTTCAGGAAGAGTTTGCGCTCGAAATCGGCTGCAAAAAAGAGGACATTTCAAGATACGAACACCCAAAAGACAAGCTCTCGCACTATTCCAAAAAAACCATCGACACGATGTATAATTTTCCCTTCGGCGTGAAGGAGCTTTATGGCATTGCGCACCGGGGGGATTTTGACCTGACCCAGCATAGCCAGATGTCCGGGGAAAAATTGGAATATTTCGACGCGGAGCGTAACTTGCGCTATGTTCCGCATGTTCTTGAGCCGACTTTCGGGGTGGAGAGAAGCGTGCTGGCGGCTCTTCTCGCGGCCTATCACGAAGAAGAAGTGAAAGGGGAAACAAGAGTAGTAATGAAATTCCCCCAAAAAATCGCGCCGATACACGTGGCCATCCTGCCGCTTTCGAAAAAAGAAGAACTGGTCGTTCCTGCGAAAAAAATATTTGGCGATCTCAAGACCAAATTCGTCTCAGAATACGACGAAACGCAGTCCATCGGAAAAAGATACCGCCGGCAGGACGAAATTGGCACGCCCTTTTGCGTGACGGTGGATTTCGAGACCTTGAACGACAACGCCGTCACCGTCCGCGACCGCGACACGATGGAACAGGAAAGGGTGAAAATTGATGAATTAGAAGAATATTTGAAAAACAAGTTTGATTAAAAAAAGAAGGAGGTGCTTGGCAGTGAAAGTGACAAATATTGATTGGGAGCCGGGCGGATGCCAGGCAAAAGTTTCTCTTGAAAATGAAAGATCCTTTCACTTATCAAGAGAGGGTGTGGATCAATGCAGATTAACCAAGGGGGCAGAAGTCGTGTTAGAGTATGACGATTTTCCAGACATTTATGTCATATATAAGGGCATGGGGATAGCTGTCTTGGATCCCGCCTGAATTATCGGGCCAGTCCCCTGGCCCCCATTTCAAAAAAAATTCGCTGCAATTAATTGTAGTGAAAAAATATATTTAAAAATAATACTGATAAAACAATACTTCAATACTACGTAGTATTGAAGTATTGTCGCAAGTGTATAAATTACTATTCGCTATGAAAATAGAAGTCAGCGGGAAAAAAGGGTTGGCAAAAGATTTTGTGAAAATAGCTTTCGATTCGAAAGTTCCCGAGAGCCGTTTTATGGTCGGAAAAGACGGCGATGAAAAACTAGCCATAAAATCTCCGGAAAAAAAGGATATCAACCGCCGAAAATTCATTCTGCTTTGTCGTCAAATTATCCAAGAAGCAAAAAAGCACCGGGTGAAAAAAATCGCGGTTGATTTTTCGGATCTCGATTTCAAATCAATCAGCCAAAAAGCCGAGGATATTGCCAAAATAACAGCCGAAAATTTTGAAATGGCGAATTATGAATTCGTGAAATACAAAGCCTTGCCGAAAGAAGGCTGGAATTTTGTCGAAGAGGTGAAAATTATCGCCGGGAAAGAGAGCGTGAAAAATATCGAAAAAGGAATCAGCCAAGGAAAAATTATCGGGGAAGAAACAAACGCCTGTCGGGAAATTGCCAATATGCCGGGCGGGGACATGACGCCGCAGGTTTTGGTGAATGAAATAAAAAAAGCCATTGGAAATCTGCCGATTAAGATGAAAGTTCTCGATGAGGCAGAAATGAAAAAATTGGGAATGGGAGGTATTCTGGGAGTGTCGCGAGGTTCGGTAGAAAAACCGAAGTTTATCATTCTTGAATATATGATGTCGCAGAAAGAAAAGCCGGTGGTTTTGATCGGCAAGGGAATCACTTTTGACACGGGCGGCCTCAACGTAAAACCGGAGAATTATATGAGTGATATGCATCTGGATATGACAGGCGGAGCGGCGGTTGCGCATGCCATGATTGCGGCGGCAAAGCTTGGGGTTAAGAAAAAAATAATTGGCCTCATTCCGGCGGTGGAAAATATGCCATCAGGCCAAAGTTATCGTCCCGGAGATATTTTGAAAACAATTTCCGGAAAAACCATTGAAATCGCCAACACGGACGCGGAAGGACGGGTGATTTTGGCCGACGCCCACGGATACGCCGAAAGATATAACCCGCGATTGGTGGTGAATATAGCGACTCTCACCGGCGCGGCAGGGGTGGCGCTCGGGGAGAGAGCTTCGGCTTTGTTTTCGAGGGATAAAAAACTGGCTGACAGAATTTTTGAACTGGCGGAAGTTGCGGGTGATCCTGTCTGGCCGATGCCGCTTTGGGAGGAATACAAAAATGACATCAAAGGGAATTTTGGAGATGTTGCCAATTTGCGCTCAAACGGAGAGTTGAGATACGGCGGCGCGATTCATGCGGCGATGTTCCTTCTCGAATTCGCGGAAAAATTTCCCCAGTGGGCGCATCTGGATATCGGTCCCCGCGATACGGTGAACCCAGACGAACTTCTTGCGAAAGGCGCATCGGGTGTGGGAGTGAGGCTTTTGGTGAAGATTTTGGAGCGGTTATAGGCTGCTTAAGTTATTTAGGTTTCTTAGAAGAAAATAGTATGCATTTCAAAAAAACAATCTTGAAAAACGGCCTACGGGTGGTGACAGCGCCGATGAAAGACACAAGCACTGTGACGGTCATCGTGACGGCGGGCGTGGGCTCAAAATATGAAAGCAAAAAGACGAATGGAATTTCGCACTTTCTTGAGCATATGTTTTTCAAAGGGACGAAAAAGCGGCCGAAAACAAAAGACATCTCGGGAGACCTCGACGCGGTCGGGGGAGAATTTAACGCCTTCACCGGAAAAGAGCAGACAGCCTATTTCGCGAAAGTTGATGCCCGGCATTTTGATTTGGCGCTCGACGTGATTTCCGATATTTATCTTAATTCAAAAATTGAAGAGAAAGAGATCGAGAAGGAGAGAGGAGTTATTTTGCAGGAGATCAACATGTATGAGGACACGCCGATGATCCAGGCGGGAGATGTTTTTGAAGAGCTTCTTTACGGTGACCAGCCGGCCGGATGGGAGATAATCGGCACAAAGGAAAACATCAAAAACTTGAAACGCGCCGATTTTTGGCAGCATCTCCAAAAATATTATACCGCGCCCAACACGGTGGTGTGCGTGTCGGGAAATATCGAAGAAAAAAAGGCAGTTGAAAAAATCAGGAATATTTTTTCAAAAATGTCCCCAAAACCAAACGGCAAAAAACCCAAAACAATTGAGTGGCAATCAAATCCGGGAATAAGCATAAAGCAGAAAAAAACAGACCAAGTCCATCTGGTACTGGGCGCGCGGGCATGTGGCATGTTCCATCCGGACCGGTTTGCACTTTCCATTTTGGCGAATATTCTTGGGGGAACAATGAGCAGCCGGCTGTTTCTTTCAGTCCGGGAGCGTCTGGGCCTCGCCTATTATATCAGCGCCGGATATGAAAGCTACTCCGACAGCGGATACCTGGCTATCCGGGCCGGAGTCGACACGGACCGCAAAAAAATCGAAAAGACGGTGAGGACAATCGTTGGCGAAATCAAAAAAATTCGCGATAAAAAAGTGAGTTCGAAAGAGCTCCAGAAAGCCAAAGATAATTTCCGGGGAAAAATGGCGCTGTCGCTGGAATCTTCGGATGACATCGCCGGATTTTTAGCCGGTCAGGAGCTGATGAAGCGGAAAATTGAGAGACCCGAAGAAATACTGGCCGGGGTTGATAAAGTTTCACGAGATGATATCATGAGGGTGGCTGGGGAGATATTTGTGGATGAGAAGCTGAATCTGGCGATGATAGGGCCGGTGGAAAATAAGGGATTTTTAGAAAAAATTTTGATTCTCTAGATGTTAAATGTTAAAGCTCAAATGTCATAAGTTTGGTATCCCGCTTTGCGTGATAGGTAATTAATACTTTTGACATTTGACATTTGACATAAAATTTATGAACCGCACCATCGAAATATCATCCGGAACAATTTTGCGAACAGTCTTCATTTTGCTCCTTTTGTGGTTCCTTTTTCTTGTCCGGGATATTGTCTTTTTGGTTTTCATCGCGGTTATAATCGTCTCGGCCATTGATCCGATTGTCGACTGGTTCCAAAAAAGAAAAGTTCCGCGCGCGCTCACTGTTCTGGTCGTATATATCATTTTTTTGGCTGTTTTGGGAACGGCAGTCGGGCTCCTTGTCCCGCCTCTTTCGAATGAAATCCGGGGACTGGGGGAAAATTTTCCGGCCCTGGTTGAAAAATTATCCGGCTATTTCCGTTCCATCCGGGATTATGCCATAGCCCACAATCTCCAGCAGCAAATTTCAAATTTTGCCGGCAGCGCCGCCGAAAAACTGTCCCAAACCGGATCGAGCGTGCTGGGCGGGACGATTTCCTTCATTGGCGGAATTTTTTCGTTCGTCGTGGTTCTTTCGGTCGCTTTCTATATGTCCGTCCAGGAAAAAGGGATCAAACAGTTTTTTCAGTCTTTGATGCCGGACGAGCACCGTGAATATGTATCGGGCCTTGTGGACCGGATCCAGTTCAAAATGGGCCGCTGGCTGCAAGGCCAGGTATTCATTATGTTCATCATCTTTGTCCTCGATTATGCCGGTTTGCTGCTTATCGGCGCGCCCTATGCTTTGGTGCTGGCGATCGTGGCGGGAATCCTGGAAATTGTGCCCTATATCGGTCCGGTCATTTCAGCCATCATCGCCGTATCCATCAGCTTTTTGCACAGTCCGCTCACCGGATTTTTGGTGCTGGGACTTTTTGTCCTGGTCCAGCAACTCGAAGGATATGTTTTCACGCCGCTCGTCATGAAAAAGGCGGTGGGGCTCAATCCGGTGGTCGTGATTTTGGCTCTCATGATCGGGGCGAAGCTGGGGGGAGTGATGGGAATCATCGTGGCCGTTCCGCTTGCGGCGGTGGCCGGAGAAGTGATAAACGACCTAACCCGCGCGCCAGAAAAGCAAAAGCAGGAGGGAAGCTAGGCTGAAAAAAATATCGAAAAGGTTGTTTTTGATTCGGAACAGGCGTCCCGGGTCGCCGTTTTCAAAACAATGCAGTTTTTCGTGAAAATCTTTCACCGGTTTCAAAAATTTCATTTTCATCCAGATATAGAGGAATGTAGTTCCGTCCGGAAGCAGGGAAAAGAATATTCCAATGGCGATATTTCGCATATTCAAGCCGCTATTCGAGGTGAGACCTTGAATGAAAATTATGGCGGTGATAAGGGAAAAGCCGATGGCAAGATCAACGGCCACTTTCCAGAATTCCCGGAGGCGGGATTTTTTGTTCAAATAGTCGCCATGAGGAAGGGTATCGAGAAAAAAGTGGAGAACAATTGAGAGTCCCGCAATGGCCCAGGGATTTTGAACATTGGCCCCAATTGCGGCACCGGATAGAATATGAGTTGTTAGAATCATGAATTTCTTTACGAATTACGAATCTATACGAATATACGAATAAATTTATGAACAATTTAGGCAAACTTTTTATAATCGCAACGCCGATTGGGAATCTCGAAGACATCACTCTTCGTGCTTTGCGAATTCTGCGCGAGGCGGATTTGATCTTGTGCGAAGACACGCGGGTGACAAAAAAACTTTTGGACAGATACGAAATTCAAAAACCTCTCTTATCATACCATCATCATTCGAAGCTCTCAAGGGTGGAAAAAATTGTCGAGCATCTAGAAAACGGAAAGAATTTGGTGTTGGTCTCGGATGCGGGAACTCCAGGAATCAGCGACCCGGGAAATGAATTGATCGCGGAACTTTTAGGTCTCAAGAAAAAGCTTCCGGAGAGTTTTCCAAGACTTAGTCTTGGAAATGATATTGAAATTGTTCCGATTCCGGGAGCGTCGGCATTGACGGCGGTTGCAAGCGTGGCGGGGATAAACATGAGCCGATTTTGCTTCATGGGTTTTCCTCCTCACAAGAAAGGGCGGGAAACTTTTTTTCGGGGAGTGGCGGAATCGAAATGTCCAGTCATCTATTTTGAATCTCCGCACCGTTTCTTGAAAAATCTGGAGCTGCTGGAAAAATTCAAGCCAGATGCTAAAATGGTTGTAGGGCGGGAGCTCACGAAAATGTTTGAGGAGGTTGTGAGGGGGGAGAGCGGGGAAATAAGAAAATATTTTGAGGGGGAAGACGGGAAAATTAAAGGGGAATTTGTGGTAATCACATACTAAATTTATGAAAAAGAAATTTTATATAACTACTCCCATCTATTATGTCAACGCGAAGCCTCACATCGGGCACGCGTATACGACCATCGCGGCGGATGTTTTGGCGCGGTTCCATAAGTCGCAAGGCGAGGATGTGTTTTTTTTGACCGGAACTGACGAGCACGGGCTGAACATCCAAAAGAAAGCGGAGGACGTAAAAAAGGATCCGCGGGCCTTTGTCGGCGAAGTTTCGCAGGAATTCAAAAATTATTGGGAAAAACTGGACATAGAATATGACAATTTCATCCGGACGACAGAAGAGAAGCATAAAACCGCTGTCCAGAAAGCTTTGCAAACTCTTTTTGACAAAGGCGCTATACATAAAGGGGAATATGAGGGATATTATTGCGTGGCTTGCGAGCAGTTCAAAAACGAAAAGGATCTGGTTGACGGACGCTGCCCCGACCACGATATTGTAGTTGAAAAAGTGAAGGAAGAATGTTATTTACTCAAGATGTCAGGAGATGTGCAGAAGCAGCTTGTCGAGAAAATAAAAAGCGACGAATTCCGGATCGCGCCGGAAAGATATAAAAAAGAAATTTTGTCTTTTCTCGAAAGCCAGGAGCTTCGCGACGTTTCCATTTCGCGAAAAAATGTTTCCTGGGGAGTCGAATTGCCTTTTGACAGAGATCACACCACCTATGTTTGGGCAGACGCGTTTCTCAACTATCTCACTGGCCTGGGATGGAACGGCGATGTAAGAAACATTCCTGACAATTGGCCGGCAAATTTGCATCTCATTGGAAAAGATATTCTGCGTGTTCACGCGACCATTTGGCCGATGATGCTCATGCATCTCGGAATTCCGCTTCCCAAAATGATATATGTACACGGGCATATTTTGTCTCATGGCAGAAAAATGAGCAAAACTCTGGGGAATGCGATTTCCATTGACGAGATGCTGGAAAAATTTGGTGCGGACGGAACGCGCTACCTTTTGATGTCGGCGGGAACGTTCGGAGAAGATGTGGATATGACGATGGAACGGATGGTCGAAAAATACAATGCAGATCTTGCAAATGGATTGGGAAACCTCCTTTCGCGAGTTTTAAAGCTTGCTCAAGTAGGTAATTTTCAATTTTCTCCGCCGGTTGGCGGATTCAAATCAATTTCCAATGATCAATTTCCAAAAAATATTGAAAAATTGGAATTTGAAAAAATACTGGATAATATCTGGAAAATTGTGCGGGATGATGATAAATTTGTCGAAGAGAATAAGCCGTGGGAATTAGCGAAAACGAACGAAACTAAATTTAAAGAAGTAATGGTAAAATTATTTTCGGATTTGCACTTGATTTCGGAATTGCTGGTTCCTTTTATGCCGGAGACTTCGGAGAAAATAAAAAAAGCGCTTGAGGCGAAAGAAGCGGGAGTTTTGTTTCCGCGGATAAGATAAAGGGTGTCAATTTTATCCATATGGATAAAATTGACATCTCTTGGGATTTTGTTTGCCTAGTTATTTTTATGATCGACACCCACGCCCATCTTGATTTTCCAGAATTTGGCAAAGACCGCGAGGAAGTGATTTCGCGGTTTTTTTCGCAGGGAGGAAAAGCGATCATCAATGTCGGAGTGGATTTGGAGCGGAGCCGGAGGTCGGTTGAGATCGCGGAGAAATACGAAGGGGTTTTTGCGAGTGTTGGGTTGCACCCGGAGTATTTCGCAAAACTGTCGGATTTTTTTCAAGATTCGGCTTTCCCCTTTCCCGACTCGCCGCCGGGAAATTCCTCAAGGCTGAACCTTTTTGAAGAATTAAAAAAAATAACTAAGAACAAAAAAGTCGTGGCTATAGGAGAAACTGGCTTAGATTATTTCAGCCATACCGGAGAGGCCTTAACCGATACGCAAAAAGAAAATCAGGAAGAGGGATTTATTGCGCAGATCAAATTAGCGCAAGAACTAAACTTGCCGGTGATTGTGCACTGCCGCGATGCCTGGGAAGATCTCTATGAGATATTAAGTCAAAAGTCGAAAGTCGAAAGTCGAAAACACAACAAAAAATTCAAAAGTGAAAATATTAAATTTGTATTACACTGTTATAGTGGCGGGAAAAAAGACACGGAGAAATTTCTAAATTTGCCGAATGTCT
>Ga0172371_10005267_pt1 | contig 19243 bp, 18 predicted proteins | sample Lak12m_FD_114543 | JGI IMG/M metagenome (GOLD analysis project Ga0172371, IMG submission 114543) | Freshwater microbial communities from Kabuno Bay, South-Kivu, Congo - kab_022012_12m | ecosystem: Environmental > Aquatic > Freshwater > Lake | place: Democratic Republic of the Congo: South-Kivu...
AAATTGAAGATTCAAAAGATATTATAGTTAACCCGGTTAATGAAAAAGGAATTGAAGATAAGAAAATAAATATTTCAAGAATTTCTTTCCCAAACTCAATAAATAATAGTAAAAAATACGAAGGTGAGCTTGAAATTATCAATACGAGCAATGTCTATGTTTATAACACTTTATTTAAAATTAGTTCAGAGAACATTATCTTTAATAATAGTGAAGAAAAAATATTAAGTTTAGCTCCTTATGAAAAGAAGTTAATTAAATTTTCATATAAAGTTAAGGATAACTCAGTTAAAACAAAAGACGAAATAAAGATTTATATTAATAAAAAAGAAGTTTATAAAGCAAACATTAAAATTATTCCTAAGATAATTGAAACATTAATATTAGTTTTATTGATTATATTAATCGTAATTACTGTTTTTTTTATTTCTAAAAAAATAAAAAAATAAACATTATGATTGATAAAGATACTATTGATAAACTTCCTTCAACCTATGGCGTATATTTGTTTAAAGAAAAAAACCTACCTATTTATATTGGGAAATCTATAAATATTAAAGCAAGAGTTAAATCACATTTTGAAAATTCGAAGCTTGATAGAAAAGAATATCTAATAACAAGTAAGGCTGATAGTCTTTCTTATATTACTGCTGATTGTGAATTTAACGCTTTATTACTTGAAGCAAAACTTATAAAACAATATCAGCCAAAATATAATCTGATTACAAAAGACGGTAAAAGCAATTTATATATTAAAATTACTGTAAAACAAAAATATCCCAAAATATTTATTATCCGTAAAGAAGACGATAAGGAATCATTATACTTTGGACCTTTTTCATCGGTAAAAGTTGTTACTGATTTATTAGACGATATAAGGCATATTATTCCTTTTTGTACACAAAAAAACATCGGTAAAAGAGGTTGTTTTTATTCTCATATCGGTCAATGCAAACCTTGTCCTTCGATTATAGAAAATACCAATAATATACTAGAAAAAACACTACTCAAAAAAAATTACAAAAAAAATATTTTTCAGATAATAAAAATTTTAAAAGGCGGAGTAGACCTGATAACTAAAAATTTATATAGACAAATTAATAACGCTGTAAAGGTAAGAAATTATGAACAAGCCCTAATAGATCGCAATAAAATTTATCGACTCGAAAGACTTAAGCATTTTTCTTTAACAAACAGTCAATATTTAGAATCAAAAATATCCTCGAATTTAGGCGAGTTAATAAAAATATTAAATCCTTATTACCCAAATTTAAAATCTATTAAAAGGATTGAAGGATTTGATATAAGCAACTTAAATAATAATCAAGCTGTTGGGTCGATGGTTGTTGTCACAGGCGGAATAATTGATAAGAGCCAGTATCGAAAATTTAAGGTCTCAATAAAAAATAACCAATCAGACTTAGAGAGAATGAAAGAGGTAATAGTTAGAAGATTTAATAATAGTTGGTTAAGACCTGACTTGATAATCATCGATGGTGGTCGACCTCAGGTTGATATTATAAGTAAATCATTAAAATTATTAAATATTAATATTCCCATAATTGGAATAGCAAAGAATCCTGATAGATTGATTATCGGAAAAGAAGAATACAAAACTATTAAACCTGAAAAAAACAATCAAGGTTTTAATCTAGTAAGACTAATCCGAGATGAGTCGCACCGCTTCGCTCGTAAATACCACCTAACATTAAGAGATAAGGATTTTTTGGTATAATTCTCTTATGAAAAAAGCATTTAGAATGGTCTTTTTTTCTCTTTGTGCCATTCTAATAACGAGCTTATGGAATAAAGGCTTTGTTATTGATTATGATTGGTTTGTCGTCGTTAAAAGCGCAATTTTAATTGCAGCAATATTTTATTTAATTATTCCCTTAAGTAAGGTCATTTTATTACCTTTGAATATATTATCACTAGGCTTGGTCTCAACAATTGTCTATTGTTTTATCTTTTATTTTTTATCGAGATATTTTTCATTAATTGAGATCAAATCTTGGATTTTTGATGGTGGAAGTTTACTAGGTATTACAATTGGAAAGATAAATATAAGCCAGATATCTAATGTTTTTATTTCAGCCTTGTCAATCTCAACCATTATTAATTTATTAGAAAAAATTTTATGAAAAATTTTCTACTTATTGTCAATATTATATTGGCAGTTTTAATTGTTTTTTTTATTTTAATTCAAGGAAAAGGCGCAGGGCTTGGAAGTGCATGGGGTGGTGGAGGAGAAACCTTTCAGACTCGCCGTGGTGTTGAAAAAATAATTCTTTGGCTTACGGTTGTCTGTATTGTTGCTTTTTTTATTGTTTCTATAATTAATCTTTTTGTAGGTTAATATTAGATTTTCTTTATGACTTTAAATAAAAAAACATTTCGCTATTACTATTGGGTGCTTATAGAGTTTTTTAAAAAAAATGCAAAATTAATAATTATTTCATTTTTTGCTAGTTTTATTGGTATTATTGGTTTTCTTTCTGTCTCTCCTTTTTTAAGGATAGCCTTAACCCGAGATCAGGTAATTGGAATGGTAGGAAGCTATGATTTTAATAATATACCTGAAGAGATATTGACAAAAATATCAAATGGTTTAGTCATCGTAACAGATAAGGGAAAGATAATTCCTGTTATTGCTAATTCATGGGAGGTAAGAAATAATGGCCAAGAATATCGATTTCATATTAAAGATAACCTTTTATGGAGTGACGGAAAGAAATTTACAGCAAAAGATATTAATTATCAGTTTAAAGACGTTAAAACTAAGGCTGTCGACGATAATACCATTGATTTTTATTTGAATAAACCCTTAGCTATATTTCCGACATATCTTACAAAACCACTGATTAAATATCCTGTAATAGGGGTAGCAGGGTATTATAAAACCGGAAAGATCAAAATAAATCATGGTTATATTCAAGAGATATCATTACTTCCAAATACAAAGAATTTAACAACAATAGTTTATAGATTTTACAATAATGAGTCTCAAATGGTTAATGCTTACAAAAAAGGAGAGATTACCAAAATGACCTTAAATAAAAAATCCATTGTTGACACTTTTTCTAATTGGAAAAATACAAAAATTACAAAAAGCGTCGACTACACAAAGCTTTTAACAATATTTATTAATAGTAAAAACGAAAAACTAAATAATAAGGATGTCAAAGACGCGCTTGCAATGGCAGTTGATTATACGAAATTAAGTGAAAATGGTGAGATTGCTCTTGGATCGATACCACCTCAATCATGGGCATATAATAAAGACTTAAAAATTATCAGCTATAATCAGGAAACGGCTAAGCAGATTATTGGAAAAGAATATGAAGCAACAACGTCTCCAAAATTAAACTTTGTTACCTATTATGATTATTATGATATTGCCGACACAATTATTAATCAATTTGAAAGTATTGGTTTAAAGACCGATTTGAATATAGCATCATATGCGCAGCCGAGTAGTTTTGATTTATTTTTAACCTATTTAAAAGTTCCGACAGATCCAGATCAATATTATTTCTGGCATTCAACTCAAGAACAAAGTAATATCGCTAACTATAATAATGTCAAGATAGACAAACTTCTTGAAGACGGGCGAGCAACTATTAATCTAGAAGAACGCGAAAAGATTTATTTTGATTTTCAGAAGGTGATGCAAGATGATCCGCCAGGAATATTTCTTTATTTTCCATATGTTTACACGATTGAAAGAAAATAACATGTTATAATTTCTTTTGTAAAACTCAATTAAGTCGGGGTGGCGGAATTGGCAGACGCGCTAGCTTGAGGGGCTAGTTCCCCTTAAAGGAGTGGAGGTTCAAGTCCTCTCCCCGACACATAAAAATATATGAAGACACTAATATCTACTAATCCTGCAAAAAACTATATAAAACTTGGAGCAGTAAGTATTTCTACAATTATTGAGATTAAGAATAAAGTGTTGCGGGCGAATAGAATTAAAAATCTATGGAAAGATCTTGGAGTCGGAGAACGAATAAAAATATTAAAACCTTTTTATAAAATTGTTGAAAAAAATAAAGATCAATTAGCTTTATTAATAACTAAAGAAATTGGAAAACCAATAAGTGAAGCAATTGATGATATTAATTGGGATCTTTCTTATTTAAAATGGTTTTTGGATAATGGAGAAAAATATTTGAGTGAAGAAATTACTCTAAAAAAAGATAATACAATACATAAAATAATTTATGAACCTATCGGTGTAACTGCAGCTATTGCTCCTTGGAATTTTCCTTTTGGAAATTTCCTTTGGGCGGTTATTCCAAATCTAATTGCTGGAAATCCAGTTATTTTTAAACATTCAGAAGAGTGTCCATTAACTGGAAAATTACTAGAAAAATTAATGAATAATTTGGAATTGCCAATTGGTGTTTTTTCTGAGATATATGGAGATGGTGAAACAGGTGAACAGTTAGTAAATCAAGATATTGATTTAATTTGGTTTACTGGAAGTTCAAAAGTTGGAAAAAAATTATTTGATATAGCAGGAAAGAAATTTATCAAATCAATTTTAGAATTAGGGGGTTCAAATCCAGCAATAATTTTTGAAGATATCAACGTTGAAGAGATAATAGGTAAACTTTACTATAAAAGATTTCTAAATTGTGGTCAGGTGTGTGATGCCGTAAAAAGATTAATAGTTCACGAGTCATTGTTCAATAAAATAATTAAAAAGTTTAAAAATTTAGTAGAACAAAAAATAGTTGGCGATCCAGAAAGTAAAAATACTAATATTGGTAGTTTAGTTGCCAGAAGACAACTAGAACTTTTAGAATTACAAGTAAAAGATGCGGTAGATAAAGGAGCAAAGGTAATTACAGGTGGTAAAAGACCAGATTATTTAGAAGGAGCTTATTATTTACCAACAATACTTACAAATATAAAAAGTAATATGAAGGTTTGGAAAGAAGAGGTGTTTGGACCTGTGCTTTCTGTACAAACATTTAGAACTGAGAGAGAAGCAATTAAATTAGCTAATGATACAATTTATGGTTTAGGTGCAGAAGTGTACTCAAAAGATGAAAAAAGAGCGCTTCGTGTAGCTTCAAATATTGCTGCAGGTACAATCAATATAAATAAAGGTAATCATTGGTTACCTTGTAATCCATTTGGAGGTTATAAAGATTCGGGTATGGGTAGAGAGCATGGTGCTTATGGTTTGCGTGAACTTAGTCAAATAAAAGTGGTTTCTATTGGATAAAAATCATTTTTAATTATTTCTTCTTTTGTATAATATTATTTATGGGTATTTTTTCACCAGTTTATGCTCAGTGTCCTGTATGTGTGATTACTGTTGGTGGAGGTTTACTTATTGCTAAAAAACTAGGAATTGATGATTTATTAGTGTCTATTTGGTTATCTTCACTTAATACTGCTTTAGCTTTTTGGATTGCTTCAGGAATTAAGAAAAAAATAATAAATAATCCTATATTTTGGTCAATAGGTTTCTATGTGATGACAATTATATATTTATATTATTCTAAACAAATAAATTATCCAAACAATACTTTCTTAGGAATAGATAAGGTGATGTTTGGAATGACTGGTGGTTTAATACTAGCTTTTTTTGCAATTGGATTAGATAAATTATTACGAAGGTTTAATAAAGGCAAGGTATTTTTTCCCTATCAAAAAGTTGTTCTACCTCTGGTACTATTAATTATAGTGACAGTGTTTTTAAAAAATTTACTATAAGTTTCTTTAAAATAATAATGGAACAAACACAAAAAAATAAGAAAGATATTGATAATGAAAATGTTTTACAAGATGACGCTGTTAGAGAAGATAATAAAAACAACAACGATACACCTATTGAGTATTTAAAAAATGATTTTTTAGGAGCGCTTGGAAAGGCAATTAGTAAAATGTTTGATTGTTGTCGCGATTAATTTAAACAAATATATGAGTTTAACAGAAATATCATATTGGTTAAAAAAAGCATTACCATATATCGTTCTATTTTTTTTAGGTATATTGATTATTTTTTTGATATTTAAACTGGTTTTTATTTATATAGAATCTAATCAACCTACAGAAATTACCACAAGTCCAATATTTGGCAAAGTAGATCGCCCTAATATAAAGATTTCAACATCAAGTGCTGGACTTAATTTTATTCTTGATAATATCGAAGGTAAACCAGTGACAGCGACAGATACCGCTAAGGTTTTTTTTATACCAAAACCACCAACTCGTTTTGGTTATTTAGAAAAAATTTATTTAATTGCTAAAAACATTGGTTTTGATACCGAACGAATTAAGCATAAATTAATTGGAACAGAGGCTTCATTTTTATCTTCAGATAAAGATTTAAAAATCGAAATTAGTAACTTTAATTTTAGATATGAGGCATTTATTGATCCTCAACAAATTGCCTCAAGCTCGGTGACCTTATCAAATAAAGAGATCGAAAATAAAGCGGTTGATTTTTTGAAATCAGTTAACCGATATCCAGATGAATTAGCTCGTGGTACAACTAACATTATTTATTTAAAATACGACCCGATTTTAAAAGATTTTGTAAACGTAAAAACAAAGATAGAAGCACAAGCAGTTGAGGTAGATTTTTTTAGACCAAGTATTGATGGTACTCCTATAGCTACTCCAAGATTTTTTACAAGTCCAAATTACGTAATAATGATTTTTGAAAAAAATAACGAAGAAAAAATAATCCGTAGTCAAATAGCTTTTTTTGAAAAATCAGAAGAACAGTATGGGATTTATCCTATTATTACAGGAGATAAAGCATGGGAATATCTAACAAGCGGCCAAGGTATTGTCATAGCGGGTCAAGAAGGTATAAAAGATATTAGAGTTAAGAAGATGTTTTTGAGTTATTATGATTCTGATATTTATCAATCTTTTCTCCAACCAGTCTATGTATTTTTAGGAGATAATGATTTTGTAGGGTTTGTGCCAGCACTTCCTGTCGAGTATTTACAGTGAACTGTACCCAATATTATTATTTATCCAGGAAACAACATTCTTTGTATCTGTAAAACGATCCAAGCTTTTTAAGATAACTATTATAAATTGATGTCCATTAAACTTATAAAAAGAGATTAGATTTTCACCAGCTGCTTCTGTATATCCAGTTTTTAGCCCACCAATACCAGCGACCTCACCCAACAATCTATTTACATTTGTTAATTTATGAAAATATTTAAAATCAACATCAGAGATGGTAATTTCTTTTGTAGAAACAATTTTTGACAAGTATTGATTCTCAAGTAATGCCCGGGATGCAAGTGCGAGATCAAAAGGTGTTGTAAATTGATTATAATCATCAAGTCCGGCTGGGTTTTTAAAGAAGCTATTGGTCATATGTAACTCTTGTGCTTTTTTATTCATTAAGTTGATAAAATTTTCAAAACCATAATTATAAGCAAGCACATAGGCGGCATCATTACCTGAATGAACCAATATTCCATAGAGTAAATTTTCAACAGTAATTTTTTCTCCTTTTACAAGATTCATAACCTGTCCTTCATTTAATGTTTTTTTTACAAGTATAATATCTTCAGGTTTATATATATCATAAGCCACTAAAGCAGTAATTATTTTTTCAGTTGAAGCAGGAAAAAATCTTAGGTTTTTATTTTTTTCAAATACAGGAGTAAAAGATGGTAGATCAACCACATAGACTCCTTGGGCAGAAACTTCCGGTAAAATATTTTTATTTATTACATAAGGGACAGGCTTAATCTGTTTTTTTTGAATTGGTGGTTTATTTAAAAAAAGATTTCGGTTATAAGCAAAAATGTGAAAGTAATAGGAATCACCGGGATAAAATAAAAATAGCAAGGTAAAAAAAGTGAAAAGTAAGTAAAACCTGAAGCGCATAGTTTAAATAATAAATAATTAATAAGAAATATAAAATCAATATAAAATAAAAAATATTTGAATATTTATTATTGAATAAATATTTATTATTTCTTATTTGTTATTTGAACCTTAATACCGAGTTCATCTAATTTTTCCTCTCTTACCTTGGAAGGTGCCTTCATCACTGATGTTCGACCTCCTGAAGTCATTGGAAATGGTATTACTTCACGAAGTGAAGGTTCACCGGTTATACATGTTAAAAGCCTATCAATACCTGGCGCGATACCTCCATGAGGGGGAGCGCCTAGTCCTAAGGCTTCGATCATATGTCCAAATTTTAAGTTAATCTCTGTCTCAGGAAGGCCCATAATCTCAAAAACCGCTCTTAGACCTTCTGGGGTATGGTTTCTTATGCTTCCACCACCAACCTCATATCCATTACAAACTAAATCATATTGTGAAGTAAGTATATTGGGGACATTTTTTTTATTTAATAAATCTTTCATAAATTCAGGGAGGGGAGCAGAAAAAGGATTATGAGTAAAAGTCCAACCCCCTTCTTTTGTTTTTTCAAAAAAAGGAAAATCTATAACCCATGCAAAAGCCTGAATATTTTGTTTTTTTTCTTCATCTGTCCTTAAATCAAATTTATCTGCACCAAATTTTTTAATAACTTCATTATATGTAAAGATAGGAAATGGTTTTTGTTTAATAGGAATTTTAAGTTCTTCATAAACATTTATAAAAAGATTTTCAGTTAGATTCATAACGTCTTCGCGTTCAACAAAGCTCATCTCTAAATCAAGTTGTGTAAACTCACCGTAAGCACGATCAGCTCGTGGATCTTCATCACGAAAACATCTTGCAATCTGAAAGTATTTCTCAACGCCAGCGACCATTAATAATTGCTTATATTGTTGAGGGGATTGGGGAAGAGCGTAAAAATTTCCTGGTTGTAATCGAGATGGAATAACAAAATCTCGAGCACCTTCAGGAGTTGTTTCAGATAATATCGGGGTTTCGATCTCTAAAAATTTTTCTTTAAATAAATACTGTCTTATTAAATCTATAAACTTGGATCGTAATTCAAGGTTTTTATAAAGTCGAGGTCTTCTTAAATCAAGATATCGGTATTTTAAGCGTACTTCTTCATCAATATCTAAGCCATCTGTATTGACAGGAATAGGTAAGGGTTTAGTTTTATTTAATAAAATAAATTTTTTTGCCTCTATCTCAACTGAACCTGTAGCTATTTTAGAATTAATAAGCTTATCAGGTCTTTTCTTAACTATACCCTCAATTAAGACAACGTCTTCAGTTGCTAGTTGTTTAAATTCTTCGTTACCTATGACCTGGATTATTCCCGTACGATCTCGTAAATCAACAAAAACGATTTTTTTATGATCCCGTTTAGTATCTATCCACCCATATAACTTAACTTCTTCGCCAACCTTTTTTACACAATCTATTATTGATATAGTCTTCATAATTTTCTAATGATACATTCTTTTTTTTAGCTTGACAAGCTGAAAATTTTAAGTATACTTTATTTTTATTTATGAAAAATCAAAATTATCAACTAAAGATTTGCCTTATTACCGTCAATAATTGGCGGGGGTAAATCTTATTAAATATTTTTACCCCGCCTTAAATAGGCGGTTTTTTTTATGGAAAATACGTTTCAAATTATTTTTTTTCTTATACTAATATTACTTTTATATCTATGAGTGAGTTAGATATTGATCGACAACTAGTTGTTTTAAGAGTTTTAACAGAGTCTATTGGTTTATCATCAATAGGTTTTGCTAATCTAGATATAGGAAGAATAATGACTGATATTATAGAAAAACATGGTGAACCATATGCTCAAGGGCTGTTTTTTTTAGCACAAAAAATTCTAGATACAGAAACAATAAGAAAGCCCATTGTCGAATTTAATGCAGGACATAATCCTAAAATTCCCGTAAGAACAGTGATTGGTGAGACTAAGCCAATATTTGATTCAAGAGGCGCTTGGGCACGAAGAAATGATATTGCAAGTAAAAAAATGAATAAAGGTGGTTTTTCTAAGGCACATAGAAGAGAGCGTTATCGTGGCCCAGGTAGGCATTCAAGATAACTTATATATCCTTGAATTTTCTCCTTTTCTTTCCATTTGTTAATCCTTAAAGTGTAGATGATATTAGCTATTTGGCTGTTAACTATTTTTCTATTAAGATTGTCTGTTCGAAAAATAATAAATTCTATAGCATTATCTTTTGCATTTAGGTTTTTATTTGGTTCTTTAATAAGTAATTTGACGACCTGTGATTGTTTACCAATATAGCTTATATTTGTGATTTCTCCAACACTATAAAAAGTTGGTTCGTTATTATCTATTCCAAAAGGAGCCAATTTTTGTAAATTTTTTACTAATTCAATATTTATTTTCGAGATTGGAATCTTTAAATCGGTTGTTACGATTTTTTCCAGATCACTATCTTTTATTAATTTATTTTCTAACTTACCTACGATCGTAGGTAAGATAGAAACATTTTTTTTATTAATGGAGAATCCAGCAGCTTGAGGGTGGCCACCGACGTCAATCAAATATTTTTTTAAACTTTTTAAGAATTTGGTAATATCAAAACCAGGAATAGAACGGGCTGATCCTTTATATTTATTATTCTCTGCCCGCGTAATCACAAGAGTAGGTCGATAAAATTCATCAGCGATTTTTGAAGCAATTAATCCTATTATGCCTTCATGCCACTTTTCAGAAACTAATATGATTATTTTATTTTTATTTTTTGATTTTATTACAATTTCTTCGGCTTCTTTTAGCGATTTCATTACTAAATCTTGACGTTCTTTATTTTTATCGTTAATTTTTTTAGTTAGTTCTTCAGCTTTTTTCTCATTATTTGTACATAATAATCTTAAGGCGTCTATTCCATGGCTTAACCTACCGAGAGCATTTATACGAGGTGCAATAATAAAACCTATTTCATAAGTTGTAACTTCTTTGTTTGATATCCCTGATTGTTTAAGTATTTGTCTAATACCAAATCTTTTTATCTTTAAAAATTCTTTTAATCCAAATTTTACTATTGAGCGTGATGGGCCAATAAGAGGAACTAAATCAGCTACAGTTCCAATTGATGCAAGAGCGAGATAATCGGTTTTAAAATTTGAGTTAAGCTTTTCATCATTATACTTTAAATTCATTTTTTTAAATATTTCTTTTGCAAAATAATAAGCGACTCCCGATCCAGATAGTTTATCGATATGGAAAATAGCATAGGCTTTAGGAAGCTCATCATCTTTCAGATGATGGTCGGTGATTATGACATCGATACCTAGGGATTTTGCGTAAAGAACCTCTTTTTTTTTAGTAATACCATGATCAACGCTAATTATTAAACCAGGATTAAACTGTTTTTTAATATTATCAATTCCTTTTATAGAAAATCCATATCCTTCTTTTATCCGATGGGGGACATAAGGCATCACTTTAAAACCCATTAAATATAGAGTTTCCCATAAGATAGCTCCGCCTGTGATCCCATCAGCATCGTAGTCAGTGTATATCACAATCATCTGATCATTTTTTTTAATTTTTTTAAGAAGGTCGATTACTTTATTGAAAGAAGCTTGGTATTTTTTATCAAAATCTTTTAACGAAATATCAAGAGGTGATTTAGGATTCAAAAAATCATCAAGATTTTTTATCTTACGATTGTTAATAAGTAGTTTTATTATTTCTTCATTTATATAACTATTTGTAGTTTTAATTTCTTTATTAAATTTTATTTTCATCGAGTTATTCTATCATCTTTTTTTCATCGGTAGTAGATAATAAATTTGTTGAGGAGATTTTTTGTCCCAGGTTAGAAAAGTTTTTTGCAACAAGGGAACTTTGATTATAGGCATTAGTCAGATGCTTATTAAGAATCGAGAGGGTTTCGTCGGTTTTTTGATAATCCTTCTTGATTGCTTGTAAAATCTTTAAGATTTCTTTTGCTTTAGTTTCAATTTTTTCACCTTCAAAAGATATCAGAATTGCTTTGATATAAGCGTAAAAACTCATTGGAGACACAGGAAGAACGCGATTTTGACCAGCATAGTCAAATAATTCATCATTATTTATTAATTCGTAGTAAACGCTTTCTGAGGGAACATACATTAAGGCATAATCAACAGTTTTTTCTTCGGACAAAATATATTTTTTGGCAATATCATCTACATGTCTTTTTATCTCTCTTTCAAAATCCTTTTTAATTAAAATAATCTCTTCTTTAGTATTTGCTTTAGCTATTTTTTTAAACGAATCAACAGGAAATTTTGAATCAATAGGTATCAACCCTTGCGAAGTAATAAGAACAGCATCAACAATAGATCCTGTTTTAAAGCGATATTGAAGCTTATAAGAAGACTTTGGAAAATTTTGGGCTAAAAGCTCTTTTAATACATGTTCACCGATATTACCACGTAATTTTGGAGATGTTAAGTATTCTTGGAGTTCTTTCATTGAACGACCAATCTCTGAGAATTCTCCAACTGTTTTTTGAACAGAGGCAAATATTTCTAAATTTTTTGATAGTTTTTGGTCGACCGATGTTGTTGATGTTTTTAACCAGTCAACAAGATCAGAAGAGAGCGTGGTTTTCTTTTCTAGTTGATTAAGCCAGACTCTAATAATTATTAGTAATAAAATAAAGGCGCCTATTATAAAAAACATATTGAGGTTCATGAAGATAATTATACTATTTTAAAAGATACTACCGTCTTTGAATATTTTTGGCTTTAACCAATTTTCACCGGTTGCAGGTTTTTCTTTTAAATTTTCTTTTTCAACAGACTCAATAGGTTTTGCTTTTTGAACTTCGGGTGTAGTTGTTTGATTCACAACTGGAATTGGATTAAAGATAGATGTGTTGGTAGGTTTTTTAATAATTCTTTTAACAGCTCCTTGTCTCATTAGGGTAGCGATATTTTCAAATGTCTCAGCGTTAACTGAGTATGATGTAAAGTTATTAGTTGATGAGGCAATACCTGCATAGAGATTGGTTGCAATATCCTTGTCAATTTCAATTTTTGTACTTTGAATAACAGCTAGGATAAGCTCAGAGACAGAAGATGATGTCTTATTAACAAGATTAACGGTTCCAAAAAAAGCATTTGTAAGATGTCTATCAATATTAATAATTTCATGTCCTGTAAATTGAGTTTGATTATCAGTATATATCTGACCAAGACTATTTAAAGATGGGGCATCTATTGTAATAATAAAATCAACCACACCTCCTGTATAAGAATAGTTAACCATCTGTGGGTTAAGTTTTGGAAAACCAGGTCGTGGAGTGACAATTAAATTAAAATTTGATCCTTGAATATTATAGTCAACCTTATCAATCGAGCCATCGTTATAAGGAAAAGATATCATTAAACTATTACCTCCCGTTGCAATCGTAGATTGGACTTTGTCTGATGCTGTGAGATCAGATTGTATCTTTGTAGAACAAGAGATAGAGATATTTTTACCCATTTTTGATATTGCTAAATACAAAGCAGTAGCGCCTGCTATTGCATCGACTGTAGGATTGTTTGGAATAATAATCACTCCCGATGCACTTTTTCCTAGAATATCATTGATTCTTGTAAGAGAATTTTGGTGATTGTTCATATTCTATAGGATAGATTTTACCACATCACCTATGCGGATGTCAAGTGCAGGGTTAAAGATCATTCCTGCTTCATAACCTTTTTTTATTTCAGTGACTTCTTTTGCTCTTATTTTTAAAGAAATTAGCTTTGTTTTATTAATTAATTTATCGTTTCTATGTAGTTCTAGCTCGTCACCAAGGTTCAATTTACCCTTAATAACCTTGACACCATAGATAGTTTCTTTTTCAATAATAAAGGTTGCAATTATTTTGGCTTCACCTTTTAAGTTCTTTTCTTTTTCTTCTTTTTCTTTGAGTAAATCTGCTACTTCATTAAGTTCATCAAGTAGTTCATAGATTATATTATAGGTTTTAATTATTACTTTTTCTTGTTTAGCTAAATCTTTAGCTTCGAGGGTTGGATTAATTGAAAAACCAATTATAATTGATTTAGTTGTTTTTGCTAAAAAAACATCTGATTTATTAATCTCACCAATTGATTCTAAAACAATATCAACATTATTATTTTTAGATAATGATTGGTTTATAGCCTCAAGACTACCTTGGGAATCTGTCTTGATTATTAATGAGAGTTTTTTTTCGACATTGGGAATCGCAAGGAGCGTTTCCATATCGAGTTTTTTTAAAGAAGATGAAACAGCCTCTTTTATTATGGATTTTTCCTTATTTTCGATCATTGAACCTACTTCAGGCATTTCACTGAACCCTAAAATTTCAAAAGGTGTTGAAGGAAATACCTGTGATAATTGTTTTCCTTGATCATTAATTATTGATTTGACCTTAATTTTTTTATTTTGTGAATAAAGTGTATCTTTGACTTTTATTGTTCCCTCCTTGATAATAGAAGAAACTACAATGCCGCGACGGTCTTTTTTTGTCTCAATTATATATGCGAGGGGAGGGTTATCGGGATTATATTTGAGATCAAGATTTTCAGAAATTAATAAGATCATTTCCGTAAGTTCTTTAACACCTTTACCAGTTTTAGCAGATATGAGAGCGACAGGTATGTCACCGCCTTGACCTTCAACCAGTACTTCATGTTTAATCAAGTCTCGTTTAACTTTATCTACATTAACTTCTTCAAGATCAATTTTGTTAATTGCCACAATGTAAGGGATTTTAGCTGCCTTAATATGAGATATAGACTCGATTGTTTGGGGCATGATTGAGTCTTTTCCGTCAACTAATAGTATGGCTATATCAGCCACATTAGCCCCTCGAGATCGTAATTTTGTAAAGGCTTCATGTCCCGGAGTATCAATAAAAGTAATTTTATTAGTTTTGTAGTCTTTAAAATCAGTTGTGATCTCATAAGCTCCAATTTTTTGAGTTATTCCGCCATGTTCACCTTTTGCAACTGAACTTTTTCTAATATAGTCAAGTAGTGTAGTTTTTCCGTGGTCAACATGTCCAAGGATAGCAACAATTGGGGAACGATTTTTTGTCATATTCCTATTTTATATTAAAAAAAGGAAAATAGACACGTATTTATTTTAGGTAGTTTTTATCTCTTCTTTTTTTTCAACTGGAGTTTCTTGAGATTGGGGAGAAGTAGGTGATTTTATTTGAGTAATATCGATTTCATAGCCGCTTAATCGAGAAGCTAGATTAACATTAATTCCACCTTTACCAATTGCTAGAGGAGCTTCTTTTTCTTCAACAGTGACGACAGCTCTTTTAGTCTTTTCATCGATCTTGACTTCACTAATTTTTGCAGGTGATAATGAGGCGATTATAAATAATTTTTCGTCTTTATTCCATTGAATTATATCTATTTTTTCAGTTCCTCCAAGTTCGTCGGTGACAGTTTGTACTCTCACACCTTTTTGACCCACACAAGCACCTACTGGATCTACTCCGCCTTGAGAAGAAGTAACGGCTATTTTGGCTCTTTCTCCAGCTTCACGACTTACTTTCTTTATCTCAACCGTACCGTTACTAATCTCAGGAACCTCTCGTTTGAATAGCTCCTCAATTAGTTTTGAATCAGATCGAGAAACAATTATACGAGGATTACCAAATTTATCATCATTAATTTCTTTAAGTAGAACTAAGAGATTATCATTAACCTGGTAACGTTCAGTCCTAATTTGCTCTTCTTTTGGAAGTATTGCTTCAGTTTTACCAATATCTAAATAGGCATTATAACCATCATATCTTATTACACGACCTTTTATAAGCGATCCAACCTGAGATTGGTAATGAGCGGCAACCGTCTTTTTTTCAGCTTCTCTAATTTTTTGTAATATTACTTGTTTTGCGGTTTGAGCAGCGATACGTCCAAATCCCGGAGGAGTAATATCTTTTCCGTCTTCAAATATACGACTTTCTCCAGTATCAATACTAACAACTGAGGTGATATTCGCTTCTATTTTTTCTGGATATTCACGTTTATATGCAGCAATAATAGCAGCCTCAATTGAGGTGATGACATCTTTTGGCGAAATTCCGCGCTCTGTGGCCACTTGATTTAGGGCTAAAGAAAACTCTGTTTTAATAATAGTCATAATTATTATCTAATTTTAACACAAAATTATTTCTTTGGAGCTGGAGCTTCTTGTTTAGGAGAAGCAGGTTTTGCAGCTTTATTATCTTCTGTTTTTGAATCAGCGGTTGGTGTAGCTTCGCCTTCGCCTTCAACCGGTGCTTCAGTTAATACCTCAGGAGCAGCTGTCGCTGTATCTGGGGTAATACTTTCTTCTTTATGAGCAACAACTGAAACAATGACTTTTTCATTAGGTGTTTTAATCTCGTATTTATCTGATTTTTTAATTGTCTCAACTTTTATTTCTTGACCTACTTCTTTAATAGAAGATATGTCAACTTCAATTTCATGAGGTATATTCTGAGGAAGAGCCTCAACAAGCAATGTCTCTGATTGCAGTAATAAGACGCCACCTTTTTGTGCTACAGCTTCAGAAATACCGATTACTTTAACAGGTACTGTAGTTTCAATTTTCTTTGTAAGATCAATTTTTCTAAAATCTACATGAAGAATATTACTTGTTACTGGATGTTTTTGTAAATGTTTTATTAATACAGGGATTTCTTTATCATTTAGAGGCATGTATATAACTCCTGTTTCTCTGGCAATACGATATATTTTTTTAAAATCAACCTCTTTAACACTTATTGATGTTGATTTGAAATCAGTTCCAAATATATTTGCAGGAATAAGACCTTGACGTCTTAACTTATTTATCTTTTTACCTAATAAAGTACGAATTTCAACTTTTAAAACCAATTTTTCACCCTTCTCTGCTACTTTTTTCATAATTATTGTTTTATCAACTCAATTAAAAATATTTTATCAGTTGATAGACTGGTATTATAGATGATTTTTTGATCATTGACAATAGGAGAAAAATTTTGATTTAAAAAAGAAAAAGAGCTATCAGCCTCAAATTGTAAGATTAAGTCTGAATTATTTGCCCCTATCTGCTTTTGGAAAACTAGTTGATAGATATTACTGCCTTTTTTCAATAAATCATTTAAAGAATAGTTAATTTTAATATCGACTGTTTTTTTAGGAGCAATCTCTAAATAAAAACCAATCATTTTGTATTGACTATCTTTTTGATCAATTTCATTATTTTCTATAACTACTCCATCTTTTGTTATTGATTTGATTGTTGTTTTTACAGGAAGTAGGATTTGAAAATAATTTCGATAATATCCTGTATGAAAAAATTCATCAGGGGAAAGGTTTTTATATTGTATTGATAATATATGATCAATACGCCCGTCTTCACTTATTTTTGTTTTTAGATCTAAAAAACGATTAATATAATAATTGGCCTTATTGGCACCTAAATTTGCATCATAAGGAAAGATATAATCAAGTAAACAGTTCTTTCCAGCAACTGTGCAGATTGGTGAAATAACTCTTCCTGACCAATAGGAAGAATCAATAAAGGTTTGAATATCTTGGTCTTCAAAAAAAAGAACAATCTGTTTTTCGTCAAGTGATTTTTTTAAATTAAACACAAAATCTTTATATGAGACATTTTCTAAATTTAAAATAAGCTGATTGATTAAAGAGTTGAGAAAGGTTCTCTTTTGAGTTGAGCCGGGGAAAAAATTAGTTTCTACATTATCTTGTGTTTTCAAATAAAAATTTTTGCTATTAATAGCCTCTTTGTAATCAGGTAAATATATTGTTGGAAAAGCATTTAGGAGATTTTCTATAGCAGATGTAGTTAAGAGAGCTCCTCCTGAAAAACCTGTTTCATTAATTTCTTTTTCTAAAAACAACAAGGCTTTTTGATAATTTTCAATAAAATCTGGAGAAAAATTAGAGTCTCTTAAAAACCAATGAGGTAGATTCAAATATTTTTTTATAGGACTTGGTGGTTCAATATGACCGTTAAGCTGTCCATCAGCATCATAAACATCGTAAATTTTTAAGTCATTAACTGCCTGGTTTTTTATTTTAACAATAGCGAATGAACCTAAAAATCCACCTCCTGGCCGGAGCTCTCGGTTGTTGGCAAACTGTATTAAATATTTTTTTTCTTCAGGACTTTTCAATATTTTTTGAGTATAAACAATAAGTTTTTTAAATTTTGTTAGGTAATCAACAGCTTCAATAAAGTTGGTTTTAATTTTTTTTAAGGCAAAAAGGCTGCTTGGAATTTGTTGAGTAATTGTTGATATATTGTCTTTTATTAAATCAACATTTTCAGATAATTGAGTTAATCTTAAAGTTAAATCTGTTTTTTCTTGTTCAGTTTTATTTTTATTAAATAGAAGCTGCTGAATAATTTTTGCATCAGTAGAAATTGATAAAAGTGATCTAATAATATTATTTCCTCGCTGATTAATATCTAATAGACTATCAGAGGGAAGTGCAAGGTTAAATAATAAAAAAGTTGGTCGTGACAAAGAATAAAATTGTTTTGATAAATTTAAATTTTTACTTGCTTTATTTAATAAATTTTCAACATTCTCATTTTTATTATTCCCAAGCGTTTTGTATGATGTATAAATTAACCAGGTTGATCTTAAGAGGGGTGGAATATATAAAAGATGATAAACAAAAAATCCTAGAATAAATAAAATAATAATAAACTTTTTAGTTAAATATTTACTTAATATAAAAGTTTTATTTTTATAGTTAGTAGGTTGGGTGGAAAGCGGTTTATTTATTCTTATATTTAAATGAGACTCCTTTGAATTTGAAAAAGAAAACCATAAAATTTTATCAATCTCAACATCTTCAACAGGAGATCCATTAATCGTAATTATTTTTATGTGGCTTGCTTCTTTTTTTATTTTTAATTTGAGGCTTTTTTTGTAATCTAAAAATATATATATAATTTTTTTCTTTTTTAAATGAATGATATTTTGATAATCAAGCTTCTCATTTATAAAAAAAATATAATCAAATAATTCAATTTTATTAGGGAGAATTGGAGAACAAAAAAACTCAACAGCGTGATTAGTTAGCTTCTTTTTTAATATTTTAATAATGCTATGATTATCTTTTGAAACAACTAAAGCTTTTTGATGAGTCTTTAAGAAACTGAAGATGGCCGTAGTGAAACAAATCAAAACAACCACCAACTAAAACTACTTTTTTATTTTTAAATTTAAAAGAATTTTTAGCTAAATCACTAAAATTAATAATTTTCTTATCTGTTTCCACAGGAAAATTATACAATAAACATATGCAGATTAATACAGAAATCATTGATAATCATAAAAAATATTTA
>Ga0172371_10005269_pt1 | contig 19230 bp, 16 predicted proteins | sample Lak12m_FD_114543 | JGI IMG/M metagenome (GOLD analysis project Ga0172371, IMG submission 114543) | Freshwater microbial communities from Kabuno Bay, South-Kivu, Congo - kab_022012_12m | ecosystem: Environmental > Aquatic > Freshwater > Lake | place: Democratic Republic of the Congo: South-Kivu...
GAGCGGCGACGCTGACGGATTCGCAGTCGGAGAGACTGTTGGGCGAATTGCTGATCCCGCGCATGACGGTGAAGGGGATGACGATCGGGCAGGCGTTGCAGGACGCCAAGAGCGAGTTGGCGCGGACGCAGCCGGAGCTATTGGATGTGCTGCTGGGCTGGACATTACTGGGCGATCCGGCGCTGGTCGTAGAGCCTTAGTAGTAAAATAAGTAGGTTATGAGCGCCTTCGCGGTGATCTATGAGCGTTCCAATACGCCGGTGGAACCCGGCGTATTAGAACGCGTCATGAGCCGCTTGAGTCAGCGTGGACCGGATGGCAGCGATATGCGCCAGGCAGGATCGGTTGCTTTGGGGCATTGGCATTTCTGGACCACACCCGAAGAAGCAGGCGAGAGGCAACCTTTGCAACTGGCCGGGCAGCCATATATTATTGTGATGGATGGCCGGTTGGATAACCGTCCCGACCTGTTTGCCGAATTACGAATTCCGCTGGATGTCGGGCGCGGGCTTTCCGATACCGCGCTGGTTTTACACGCCTATGACCGCTGGGGCGAAAAATGCTTTGAACGATTTGTCGGCGAGTTCGCGCTGGCGATTTATGATCAACAAAAGCGTGAACTTGTCTGCGCCCGCGATCCCTTGGGCGATCGCACCCTGTTCTATTCGCAGCATGGGACGCGCTTGGTAATTGCCTCGGAACCCTGGGCGGTCGCCGGAGCGGAAACTTCACCCGTTGAGTTGGATGAAGTAGCTGTGGCGTACTATTTTGCGCTGCGCGCGCCGCAGGATGGCCGCTCGTTGTTCAAGGGGATAACCGAGTTGCTGCCAGCGCACGGGATGGTTGTCAACGACAATGGAGTGCGCCTGTGGCGATATTGGCAGCCCGATTTTTCCAAAAAACTGCGCGGGAAAACAGACGCGGAATACGCCGAACAATTCCTGGCTTTATTGGATGAAAGCGTGCGCTGCCGTATGCGCGCTACAACGCCGGTGGGTATTCTAATGAGCGGCGGTTTAGATTCTGGCTCGGTAGCCTGCCTGGCGGCGCGCCAGATTGCGCCTGAAAAACTGACCACGATTTCGTATGTGTTCGACGAACTGCCGGAATGTGATGAGCGCCAATATATCCAGACCATTGTTGACCGCTGGGGCGTTAACTCGATCCAGATCCCCTGCGACGACGCCTGGCCGCTCAAAGATTGGCAGAACTGGCCGCGCAACCCAAACCAACCGGAAGGCAGTCCTTATCGCCTATTAAAAGAGCGCGCCTACCACCGCGCGCATGAAGAAGGCTTGAGGGTGTTATTTACTGGCGTTTACGGCGACGAGCTATATAGTACCGGGGTAGATTGGTTGGCTGACTTACTCTTAGAAGGCCGGATTCGCGAAGCCATTCGAGAATTGATCCCATATCTCCGCTATGCCGGGTTACATTGGACACTTGAGGCGGGTTATTTGCAACGCGCTGGTAGGCGAATTCTGGATGTTATCCCGGGCGCGCATCGTTTACATCGCCAGCGCCAAGCGCCTGACTGGCTAGCGCCTTATTCGGTTGGTCTGTTATCCAATCATCACGCCAGACGAAATGCTGAACTGGAGCAATACGATCATTTGGTCGGATTGTGGGCCGCCCGGGATGTCTCAAGAGAAATGGTTAATGCTGACCGTCATGCGATTGAACTGCGCAATCCCTATCGCGACCGCCGCCTGGTCGAATATGTTCTCACGCTGCCAGCTTACCAACTCTATTATCGCGGCTATTATAAACATATCTTACGGAACGCTATGAAAGGCGCCTTACCGGAAATGGTGCGCACGCGCCGCGGGCCTACCTCGTTGTCGCCGCTTTATATTCGCGGCCTAAATCGGGAGGCAGCGCTTTTCAAACATAGTATTCAAGAAGGTCAGGCATGCTCATTTCGGTTTATAGATTTCGCCTGGCTTAAACGGAAATGGGACGCTTTGATACGCGTCGAAAAAGATGGGGCAGAATGCCTCATACCCTGGCTTTGTATTGCATATCATTCATGGATTCATTCAGTAATTCATTAAACACAGGAGATTTATCAGATGGAAATTATTGGTGAAAACCTTCCTTCGAACGGACCTGTTATAACGGGAGGCGCAGTTAGACCCCGAAAACCGTATTGTAAGCCAGTATTGACAGGGTTAGGAGATTTGCGTTCGTTGACTCTAGGAGGTTCTCCTGGATCTGGTGATTCAGGATCTGAAAAAACACAATATTCACCAAGTTTTAGGGGTCCTTCTGTCGATTATTATAATCATTATCTGGATCAGAATCTGCTTCCCCCTGGACAAACTGGCTCGGGCAGCGGATCTACATCATCTTATGGTCAGTGATTCTGTTATTAGATTGCCAAAACTGAAAAATTGCCGATGGTATGTTATTGCATAGCAGGGCAGCAAATATGGTTTGATAGCCATGTGCCAGGTATGCTGCCATTTGAAGTAGGTTATCAAGCAATAGCTAATAATTTCCGCCCGGTTGTTGTTTCGCGAAATGTGTTTTACAGCGCGATATGTTCGATGAGCGACGAAGTGCGACCTGTGGAATGTTGGCTGGCTGTGCCAGGTCTCTTGTTGAGGGCGGATGGCTGCAACGAGGTATATATCGCGGAAGATGGCCGCGCAATTCTGCGTGTAGTCAATGATTACGCGAGCGGAGAATATACTCCAGGCGCTTCAACCGCCCCTTTGCCGGACCTGGATCGAGCTTTTTTGTCTGGTCCCGCGCTGGTGTTGGCGCTGGCGCTGAGCGGCGTCTGGTGTCTGCACGCCAGCGCGGCTCTTTTCCAGGATCGGTTAACCGCCTTCGTGGGCGAATCGGGGCAGGGCAAGTCCACTCTGGCGGCTTACCTGGCTCAGGCTGGCGCGCCGGATTGGCGGCTGGCGGCGGACGATATCTTACCGGCGACGCTGACGCCGGTGGGCGTGCAGGCTTTACCGCATTTCCCTCAGCTCAAGCTGCCCGTAGAGGCGCAACCCGGAGTCACCTTGCCGGAGCGGCTGCGCCTGGATCGGATTTGTCTATTAGCGCAGGCTGACCCGGATAGCCAGCCCGAAATCGAGGCGCTGCCGCCCGCTCAGGCCGTCCAGGCGATCTTGGGTCATACCGCCGGCGCTCGTCTCTTCACCCCGCAATTATTGGATAACCATTTACATTTCAGCGCCCAGGCCGCAGCCCTGACGCCGGTATACCGGTTGACTTACCCGCATCGTCGCGAGATTCTGCCCTGGATCGTGCATGAGTTGGAAAGCCTATGCTGAACTTAACCGATACGGTGATGATTCCTGGTCATATCTCGTATGCCGCTTTGGAAGACGCGGCTGTTTTGCTCAATATCAAGACCAACCGCTATTTTGAGCTAAATGAAATTGGCAAGCGAATCTGGGAATTGCTCGGCGAGCAAAACAGCCTACTTGAAGTTTGTCGCACGCTGGAGAACGAGTATGAAGTAGAAGCGGCTCAACTCGAGCGGGATGCGCTTGAACTGTTGAATCAGCTCGTGGAGAACGGCCTTGTGGAAATCGTTCCAGGTTAGGGCGCGGTTGGCGAGGCGACTGACTGCACGGGATTGGTTAGCGCTGATAGAAGCCTGGTGGCGCCTGCTGATTTTCTATTTAGTTTCGAGGCGGGCGAGTTTTGAACGTCTGCAAACGCTTGCCAGCCCGGAGCTTGGAGGCATGCGGGACGCTGACGACGGCTTAGATTCTGCTCACCGGTTGGCCTGGCTGGTGGGTATTGCGGCTCGTTTGCATGGCGTAACAATGACCTGCCTGGCGCGTGCGTTGGCCTTGTGCTGGATGTTACGCAAGCGGGGTTTTCCGGCGCGAGTCTGCCTCGGCGCAGATAAATCCGCAGCCGGCTTTCAGGCGCATGCCTGGGTGGAAGTAGATGGACAGTTGATCGGGGAAGAGCGAGACTCTGTCCGCCGGTTTAAACCGCTTCAGCCGATCTAACTTCATCGAACCGATCAGTGAATTGGTCGTTTCAGCCTTTTAATCGGCGCTCATCCCCGGCGCGCACGGTGATCCCGATAGCGTCCAGGTATTCCAGAAAGGCCAACACATACCGGCGGCTGGTGTTGAAATGATCGCGTACCTCAGCCACAGTCAACGTACCGCGTTGGTGGATCATCCGCCGCACATCGCCTACCATGCGGTCATAATCCACCTGGCGGAAGACCACATCTGCCGCTACCGCGACCAACTGACCGGTCTCCACCAACGCGGTCAATGTCTCCTCGCCGACCTCAGCCTGGCAATCCTTGAAATTAGGCGGAGAAAACGGGGAAGCGGCGAAACGCGCCAGCAAACGATCAATCTTCGCCTGCTGCTGGGGGGTGAACCGGATAGTGTGTTCAGGCAGAAAGACCAGCGGTCCGGCTTCCTTTAGCTTCCCTTGCGTTTCGAGGCGACGCAAGGCTGCATTGAACAGGCGTGTCGAACCGCGGGTCAGCTCTTTGAGCCGGCTTTTCAATTCCTCGCGCGGCAGGCCGCGCCGCAAAGGGTAATTACGGTGATAGCTTTCAACGTCGCTCAAGATGCGCTGGTTTAGCTGCTCCCAATACCCCAGGCTCAGCGCCAGGTCCTCATTCGCCCAGGTTGGCGCGGCTGCCAGGTCCGCCTTCTCCTCCAGGTTGATGATCAGGCCTGAGGCGGCCAGGTCTTGCACCGCCTGGTTGGCAATCTGCGTCTCCAGGTTGGCGCGCGCCAGAATTTCCTTAAGCGGGGCGGCGCCTAAGGCTTGTAACGCCTGGAGTAAGATATCCGCCGGCGTTCCTTTGGCGAGGGCTTGCAAACCGTTCAGCGTTTCGGCTGCAAAACGTTTGTGTCGCCCTTTGGGGTGAGGGTCAACAACTACCCCGCCGCCCAGAGTTTCGCCCGGCGACGCGCGGCGCAAGATATAACGGTCGCCGCGGATCGTCGCTACCGGCTGGCGCAATTCAAGTTGCAACCAGCCTTCTTCGCCCGGCGCCAGTTCCTCAACGCCCAACAGGCGCAGCCGGGCGACTACTTCAGCCGCGCCGATGAAAAGCTTGGTTTCAGTGTTGTGTTTCAATGGCTGGCTGACATCGGGCAGCAGGCGGAAGCGCACGTCAATACGCTGGGTGGGGCGATAATCCCCCGGATGAGCCAGCACATTGCCGCGCTGGATTTGCTCCAGTGAAACGCCAGAGATATTGACCGCAGTACGGCTACCCGGGATGGCGGACTGTTCTTTTTGCTTGTGGGTTTGCAGCCCGCGCACCCGGCTGCGTAAACCTTGCGGTAGAATTTCGATTTCATCGCCCACGTGCAGGCTGCCATCTACCAGAGTGCCGGTGACCACGCTGCCAAAACCGGCTATGGTAAAGACCCGGTCAACCGGCAGGCGCGGCCGTTTCAGGTCTGGTCGCGGCGGGCGCTGGGCAAGCAGTTGGCCGAGCGCCTGCTTCAGTTCAGGGATGCCAGCGCCGTTGCGCGCGGAGACGCGCAGGACCGGCGCGCTGTCCAGCACAGTGTTGGTCAGCGCTTCGCGGACGTCTGCTTCAACCAGCTCCAGCCAATCCGGATCGCTGACCATATCAATTTTGGTAAGCGCCACTAATCCGCCCTGGATTTGGAGCAGATCCAGGATAGCGAGATGCTCGCGTGTCTGAGGCATAACGCCTTCGTCGGCGGCGACCACGAACAGCGCGGCGTCAATCCCGCCGATCCCCGCCAGCATATTTTCGATGAAATCCCGGTGGCCTGGCACATCAACAATGCCCACCTCTTCGACCTGGCCGCCAGGTACGGGCAGGTTCATCCAGGCAAAGCCGAGGTCAATGGTCATTTCGCGCTCGCGCTCTTCTTTGAGCCTGTCCGGATGAACGCCGGTGAGCGCTTCAATGAGGGTGGATTTACCGTGGTCAACGTGGCCGGCAGTACCGATAACGTGCATGAAACACCTTCTGCGGACTTCCTGTCCGCCAATGGCGGCGATCTATACCGACAAGCAGCTCGTCCGGCTTACCGGGTCCTGCCCAGTGTGCGCTCATAAGACGATACCCATTCATGCGCCACTGCTAATAGGGATTGCAGGCGTTTTTCAGTGTGCTGGTTGATCTGCTCAACGACATCTTGAATCTCTTGGAGTTGGTCTTCCAGTTGGATTACTTTTTCGGCCAGTTTCTCATGTTGTCGGGAGGCTTCGCTGCGTTGCTCTTCCATGGTCAGGGTATAGTTGGTCCAGCGTTTTTGGTCGTCCGACTTGAAAGTAACCCATTCCTGGCGGAAGCGTTCATCTGCCAGCCGCTGCATTTCGGTGATCTCGGTGATACGGCGTTCAACCTTTTGGGTTAGTTCGTCAATCGTTTGAGATGAGCGTTTGACCACCCGCTGGGTGGCATCTAAGGCTTGCAAGGATGATTCAATTTCACTGGCCTGCGCCTCGATCTGGGTAAAACGAGTCTGCCAGTCCTTCCAAACCCGCTCACGTTCAACCTCGCGCAAAGCCTGGCTATCCATGAAATTAGCCATTGCTTCTCGCCGCTCCGATTCGACGGAGGCTATCTCATTCAGGCGGGTTTCAACTTTCTTTATCGTTACAGTCGTCAAGTCTATCTTGCCGGAGTGATCATCGGAGCGCTTACGGATGGCCGCAACTTCGCCGCTCAAGTCAGTGAGCCGTTTAGAATCCTGGCGGCGACCATCATCAATTAACCGGATGGAGCGCGTGTACTCTTCCTCACTGCGACGCGCGGTCTCGATCCGGTTACGTACTTCTTCTAAAGTACGCGCCAGGCGGATTTCTTCATCCACGCGTAATTTGAGATTGCGCTTCATCTCTGGTAACTGCTCGGTTTCTTTGCGGAGTTCGCCGATCGCGATTTCGAGGCTACGTACATCGGTTCGTCGGATCTTTTCCTGTTCTTCTTCGCGCTTTTTAATGAGCTTCCCCAGCTCGTCAGCTTGTTGCTTGGCCTCAAGCCGAATTTGCAGCAAAGCCTCGTCAAACCCATCCATACGGGTGAGCAATGCGCCCAGACGTGTCAGTTCGCTGCTTAAATCATTGATATGGCGTTCCAAGGGGGGGATTTTACCGTCGAGCGCGGCAATTTCTTGCTCAAGCGATCCGATTTTGAGCTTGTCTTTCTGCCTCTCTTTATCCAGCCAATCTACCTGTTTATTTATCTGTTCCAATTCCATTGATGATCTCCTGGCAGCACATTGCTGCCGAAGTATGTGTATTATATAGAGTTATTGAGCATGATTATAGCATGGGGGATTATGGAAAGGGGTTGGATAATAAAACCGCCATATCGGCCAGGTAAGGTATCAGTATCTGCGGCGATAATCCGATTGCGAAAAATGCAGCTAATCCGATCCCGATCAACAAACCCTGTAAGCGATGTTCGGAAATATTCCAGGCGGTGTTAGGCGGACAGGAAGTCAACTTCGACGCGCGGGTTAATGCGGATAACACGCGTACACCGGCGATCAACAAGAACGTACTGCCCAACACTGCCAACAGTCCCAAAGACGGGTAGCTATGGGTAAGCGCGGACCAGAGGGCATAACAGGCAGGGAAACTGGCGAGTAAGGGCAGGCCGGCCAGTGAAAACAGGCTTACCACCAGACCGGCGGCGGCGATTGGGTGACTGCGCGCTCTACCGGCGATATCATCAAGGGTCAGTAGTGATTGGCGCTGCTGTAAGGTGCATAAGGATAAAGCATAAACTGCCATGCCCAAGCCGCTGGGCAATAGTTGGGCGAAGAATACGCCCATCAGCGGTAAGCTGGGGCTGGCGTTTTCATTCAAGCTGAGCGCCAATAGATTCGCGCCAATTTGCTGGATGGCGATAAAACCGAGCAACCTGCCAAGATGATTTTCAAAAATCGCCCATAGTCCGCCGCTCAACACCATCAAAGCGCCGATGGTGCGCAAGGCTGCAAATATCTCTGGAGCGATACCCGTGCCGGTGTAGCGGATCAAGAAACCAAAGAGAAGGAAAGCGACGGACGAAGGCAGCAGATAACAGATAAAGGCTGCTGAATAAGGATTGGTTTCCCCAGCCAACATCGGCATCCAGCTATGAAATGGAATAACTGGCAAGACTAAAGCAAAACCGAGACCGACAGCCACCATCGCGAGCCGCAGGTCAGACATCGGACGGTTTTGCAGAGAAACTGTTGCCAGAAAATAATCTGCAACTAAGATCACGGTCATGCCCAGAGTTTGGAAGGTCAGAAAGCGCTGGATACCACGCCTCACCGGTTGACCTGGAGGCGAAAAAAGGGGCGTGCATAATAAGACGATCAACTCAATCAACAAAGCTGCCAGGCTATTAGGCCGGATTGCCAGGCAAGCGGAGACCAGTGCGGCAATTGCCAGTCCGATAGGCGTAAAATATCGCCCGGCGCGAGCGGCATAAGCGCCTCCACACCAAAACCCAACCGTCAGGTAGACGATAGTCAATGCGGGGCGCAGTGAATTCTCTAGGGTAAATATCGCGCCGAGAAAAGGCAGCGAGGGCGAAATATTGATTGCAGGCATGGTAGTCCATAGATGCAGCGGCAACGGTTTACCGATCGGTAAACGCCAGGCCAGGGCAGCCAGAGCGAGAGCAATTGTCATACCTGTGAAATGAACCGCAATTTCCCGTCGCCGCAAGAGGTATATCAAGATGGAAGCCAACCCGGGAAAAATGACCCAGATCAGTATCGCGTTCAAGCGCTCTCCTCCATCTGCGGCGCAAGCAATAAATATGAGCCTGCCAGCGCGACACATAAAATGACCATCGCCAACGCGCCAGCCGCAAACTGGGTCGCGGTCAGGCTGGCAAAGATGACTGTGAAACCTGCCAGCAGCGCTAACAGTGCGGCGCTGGTTGTCAAAGGATGGGGATCCAATGCCAGGCGCAGCAAGCTTAATCCAATCAATGTTAACCCGGCCAGGCTCTGCTCGGGTGCGGTGAGCGCTAGCAGCTTCTGGAGTTGGGGCGCCAGGGAGAGAACAGTCAGGTAGATTAACAGGGCTGCCAGCAGGTTAAAGAATGGATTTAAGCGCCGGGTGGAAGCCGTCTGACGTGGTAAGCTGATTACCGACATCCCTAATATTACTCCGGCCAACCAACCAGCAATCAGGATTGTGATCGCCATCGCTAACGGCCAGACTGGCGCGATTAATAGAAAGACGCCGCTGAATTGGATTGCCAGAGACAGGATCGTCACTCGCCAGTCTTTCGTCAGCAATACCCCAAACGAAGCCAGAGCTACCAGGATCACCGCCAGGAGTTTTATTGATTCAAGCATCTTGAATTAGCGCCCCCAATTTGTTTGTGAAAACAAAGTTAGCAACAGCACAAGCGCCAGAAATGACCATAAAAGCCCTGCCTGGCTCTCTAGCAAGTCATTTGACCATTTCAAAATAACGCGAGCGCTGAGAAGCAGCCTCCCAAGCGCCCGAATCGGCCAAATGATCATGGATAGCCCCCGGGCAGCGTGCAGTAGCCAGTCTGGTAACAGGTTTTTGCGGCGCGCCAGCCAGAAAAAGCCGCAAGCCAGTAACAGGCTTGCCAACGACGGCCAACTCGCGGCCAATGTGGGATGCTCAGTTTGCGTACGCCACATGACGATTTCGGCTGCCAGCGCCAGCAGCGCTAATCCCCAGATATATAGCGCCCACCCCCAACGTTCCGAGCCGAGGGATATTTGGCCGCCCTGCAGCGTATGGCGGAGCGTTCCCGCTAATAAGCCTGCCTGCGCGATGAATAAGAAAATCAATGCCGGTTGAAATGGAGAAGCATAGAGCTGCACGGTTGGCCAGGTAGGCGTCCACGGGAGGGCGGATAGGCTCAACGCCCCGATCCAGAAAAATAGCCTCAGCCAATTCGGACGGATTTGGGCGAAACCAGTTTCGCCGAAGAATAATAGAAACCCACCGGTCAGTAACATGGCTAAGCCAAATGCCTGGCAGGCGTCTGGTTGCAGATGCAGTGCAGCCGCGATTGCCAGCGCACCAAAGCTGGTTGTCCAGTCCGCCAGCCCGGTTTGTGTATCGCGGCTGGTCAGCCAGCGGAGGCTGCCCCATATCGCCATAATCGCTGCCAGGTACGTGAAGAAATCACTCCAGGGAAGCTGAACGCCTGCCGCAGCAATCCGGCATAACAGTGCCAGGCTGGAAGCCAGCGGGATCAGGCTCAGCGCCGTTTTAACGGCGCTGGGGGCATGGATTTTCTGGTAAAGCGGCGGGCTAAGCGGCAGAACGCTTAAGCGAATCGCGCAGGCGATTATCAGGTAAGGAGTGATGGCCGGATCAGAGGCGGTAATTGTCGAAACTAGCGCCGACGCCCGAAGGATGTTGGTGTCGGCAGTTATCATTGCCCAAAGCAGAAAAATCAAACTGATGATCCGGCCAGCAAAGGCGAGCGTAAGCCGATGGCTGGCGTGACCGTCTTCGATTTTTACCAGCCAGGCGATAAACTCGATCAGGTCCACCAGCGTCCACACCAATAAAAGTGTGAGTAAATTACCCGCGCAAATTGCCAGCAGGCTGGCGGCGGTAATCAGGCATAAACCAGTCAGGTCTTGCCAGGATGGACGCGGGCTGGTAGGGTCGGTTGAGTGCGCGACGCTGATTAGAATAGCTGAAAGGAGCAAGGTAGCTATGCCTAGAGAAAATGCCCAGGCAATTCGATCCAGGAATAGCATAGGGGAAGCCGGGAAGATCGCTTGTGGTTTCCAGATCGCAAAAAGGATTGAAACAGGCTGAGCCGGGTTCGATAGGAGTAACAATAGCCAGGAAAATAAAGCTCCCGCAGAGGCGACCAACCAATAGTAAGAAAAACCTGGCCTGACCAGGCGCAGGCTTAAGCTGGCAAAGGCCGTCATCAGTAGGACAAGAAAGGTTAATGCAATGATCATCGAAGCTTGTTTCGCCGAAGTCGCAGGAACCTGCCTATTTTCGTAGAGAGGATGGAAGCCAGACAAAATTATGTGGATTTTGTCCAGCAGCCAGGGTGAGATCGAGGGTGTTTGTGCCGTCGGCTGGGACGAAAAGCAGTTTTCCATCCGCCGAATAGACGAGGGCGCCGCTTCCATCTGGCGCCCAGAGTAAGTTCACCACCTCCATGCTCATCTGAGACAGGTGAACAGGTATGCTGGTTAGTAGATTGAAAGTGTACAGGCTGGTTTGCGAACTAGCCTCTTGTAAGCGGGCGCTAAATAATAAATGTCCCGGATTGGATTGCTGTATCCCCCCCAGGTTTAGAGGGGCGATTAATATTTCAGCATTGGGAGTGATGTTCGGATTTGAAGGGATTATCCCTGCTGGGAATGGATAGTTTAGCGCCGATACCAATAACGCCGGATTGGTAGCCAGTACATCCCAGATTTGAAAGGCTGCTGGAGTCAGTCTCGTCAAATCGGCGCTGCGTGCAACGGCTAGTTGACCATTCGACAACCAATTAACGCTGACTTGTTCGGGTGAAAGCTTATAAGAATCCATCACCTGCCCGCTCCGTCCGGTCAGGCTATCTATCACCATGTGCCAACTGGCGTTTGATTGGAGGGGCGCTACTTCAGCCAGGATAAATCGTCCAGTCGGCGACCACTGCGGCGTTAAGAAGAGCGCTTCGATCTGGCTGGTTTTACCTTGTGGGTCTGCAATTTCAATCCTGGCGTCATGGAGAAGAGAGGGTGCGCCTTTTTGCGCCTGAGCAACCCATAGCCCGCGCGAGTCGCCCCACAGCAACTTCTGGCTGTCGGGCGACCAGGAGAGATTTGTGCATCCCGTTCCAGGCGTATTCTGACACTGGCCGAGTTTGATCGGCGAAACGAGCTTCGCCGGCGATGAAGCGGAGAGCGAAAGCAGAAAAATAGCCCGCCCGTAATCATTCATCTGGAGATATGCCAACCATTGCCCGTCTGGTGAGAGGGCTGGGTTGAGCAAGTGAGGCGCGCCTTCCAACAGGTGAGTGACCTGCTTGCTAGAAAAATCCAGAATATCCAGGTCGGACAATTCATTGCCGTTGGCTGAAACGCCGCGTGGTCGCAAGAGTGCGATTTTTGAGCCAGTGGAATTGGGAGAAAATGCGCTGACGTTCTCTGCCAGGCTATTGGAGAATTGGGTGATGGCATCCCAACGCAGCAACCGATTGCCTCCGATAAAGAGCAAGTCGCTGGCTGCCAATACGCCCGGTGTATTGGTGGCAGTAGGTAGACCGGTTTGCGTCGAGGGCGGAACTAGGTTTGCCAGCGATTGGGTGGGCGAAGCGGTAAAGGCCAGCCTGTTGGCTGGAACGAGGGTCGCGGCTGAATGAGAAGCGAACGTTCCAACAAGAGGCTCATTCGGAGACAAGGCCAGTGGAACAAGCTGACTAGCCTGGCGCAGGACTGTTTGGGTTGGCGGCGAGGGTTGTTGCAAAATGGGTAACGCCAGGGCGCGGTTCAAACTACAAGCAGCAGCCAGCAGGATGGTCATAAAGATGATCAAACCAGCCAGATAGCTTGATAATCGCCGGCGGCGTGCGCGATGTGAGAAGGGAAAGCTCATAGCATCACGAGTGCAAATATCAGAGAACCGGAGCTCCCGGTTGGCGATATAAATATTGCCCTGCGCCTGCCTGACCAAGCCATTTCTCGTCATCAACAATTAAACGCCCGCGTAAGAAGACTTTTTCTGGATAGCCGGTTAGTTGCCAACCTTCATAAAGGTTGTAGTCGGTGCAATGTTGAGCGTGCGCGATGCCATACTTCAGCCGCCGGTGTGGATCCCAGATAACGATATCCGCGTCGGCGCCAGGCAGCAAGCTTCCCTTGCGCGGGTAAAGCCCAAAGATCTTGGCCGGGTTAGTGCAGTTTAGAGCGACAAACTGGTTGGGGGTGAGGCGACCGGCGCGCACGCCAAATGTCCACATTACCGGTAAGCGGTCTCCAACCCCGGGCAAACCATTGGGTATCTTTGTGAAATCGTCTCGGCCTAACTCTTTGCCCGGAATGGCAACTGGCTGGCCTTCATATTGTATCGGTTGCGCGCCGTTATAAAAGAATGCACAATGATCGGTGGCAAGGGTTTGAATGACGCCATCCTCAAGCCCATGCCAAAGGCGCTCGTTATCCTCAGCCGTGCGCATGGGCGGCGAACAGATCCATTTTGCTCCGTCTGGGCGTTGCAGGTTTTTGACAGTGAAGAACAGGTACTGCGGGCAGGTTTCGCCCATGATCGGCAGGCCGCGCTGTCGGGCGTATTGTAGCTGATCCACTTCCCCGGCTGCGTTCATGTGAACAATGTAGAGCGGCGCACGCGCCTGGGCAGCCAGGGCTGCGCCGCGCAGCGTCGCTTCCACAGACCCCCAGGCCGGCCGGGTATAAGCGTGCCATTCGGGAGTGGTATGACCGGCTGCAACGGCTTCGGATGTCAAGATGTCAATCACGTCGCCGTTTTCGGCGTGCAAGAGAGTTAAGATACCATGTTCGCCGGCGATCCGTAAGACGCGGAATATTTCTCCATCCCACAAGCGTAAGCGATGGTTATATGCGGTGAATACTTTAATGCTGGTGACGCCCAGTTCGGGCAGGCGAGGAATTTCGGCTGCGATTCCATCGTCCAGATGAGTGATATTCATGTGGAAACTATAGTCTATGGCGGCTTTATGGTCGGCTTTTGTGTGCCAGCGAGCGATAGACTCTGCCAACGTGGGTGCATCCTGTGAGACAAAATCAATGGCGGTTGTGACGCCGCCGAAAGCCGCGGCTTTGTGACCGGTGTAATGGTTGTCGGATGAGACGGTGCCAAACATCGGAAGCTCGAAATGGGTATGAGCGTCTACCCCGCCTGGAAAGACCAATTTACCACCCGCGTCAATTACCTGTGCATCTGGCGCGTTCAGGCCTGCGCCGATTTGAACGATTTTTTCGCCTTCGACCAGGATATCGGCCTGGAAAGTTTCGCAAGCTGTAGTAAGTGTGCCAGATCTAATTAATATGGACATCGTTGACCTCTCTATTTGGTTTCTTGCAGCGGCATAAAGCCATAACCTAACACTTCCTGGGCGGGGATCACGATTACAAAAGCTTGCGGGTCTTGTTCGGCCACCAAGGCTTTGATGTGTGGAATCTCGGTCACGGTCAGGGCGCACAGCAGCAGCGAATGGGTTTTACCGGTGTACATACCCGTACCTGGCAAAGATGTGACGCCGCGCCCCATGTCCTGGATGATCTGTTGAGCAACGGCTTCTGGCTGATCCGTGATAACCAGGGTCAACAGTTGCGGGCGGCGGCGGCGGGCGCTAAACCAGCCGCGTGCTTGCTGCTGGCTGGCTTTGCCAAGAACCGGCGCTTCGCTGATCGTTCCAAAACGGGGCAATACCTCGCCAGCCGAATCTTGCAGAAAGATCGTGCCAATGCTGATTAATAAGATGATGATCAGGAAAATGAGCGTGACGAGCAAAACCGCCACGCCACTGATCGTCCCGATCGAGGCATGCTGGATAAATTCTTCCCAGGATTGGACCGGGTCAGGAATCAGGATCAATTTGACCAACCAGGCCATCCCGATGATCCAGTAGATATACAAATAATTGCGGCGGAGCCGTCTGCCAATCGCCTCGAGGATGGAAATCGGAAATTGTGGGTGAAGCAGGCTTTCCGACAAGGCCTCTGCCCAATCGTCAGAGGGATGAAATGGCGCCACCAGCATCGGGGCAAAAAAGTCGGTCTCCATCAATCGGACACGGTATGCCCACAGTTCATAATACCGATAACGGCGCGCCTCCATCAGCAAGAAAATCGTCACAAACAGGAAATTCAACAGGATGACTAGATGGTGGCTGGCCTGGGAAAAGGCAATTGAGATCGCCGCTCCAGTAGTCACGACCGACCAGTAGGTGGTGGTATCCAGGCGTTGCCGCCAGACATTGGCGCGTTGCACCTCAGCGCGGAAGAAATGTACCATCGCCGTGGTAAAATCGCCTGAGCGCAACTTGTAACCGCGGAAAGACCAGACAAAGTCGGCCGCTTCTTCCGCCGCACTTGCCGGAGATGGTTCCTCTGTGGGGGCTGACCAGCCAGAATCTTGAGAGGGGGGCAAATCGGAACTATTCATGCGAATTATTTCTGAGCCAGGTTGGGCGGCGCAGACGGATAATCTGTCATGGATTCTGATATTCCCAGGAAAGCCGCTATTACTGCCGGGTCGAGGTCAATTTCAGGTAGTTCATCGGTAAGATATTGCTGGGATTGCGATAACCGCTCCCGTAGAGCTTGCCAGAGCAGTTGGCGTTCATCCGATTGGACGATCAGGTCACGTAGAACTTGGGCAGTGAGTAAATGCTCGCCGATCGTATAAAAGAATGTGATGCGGCGCCATCCTTCAGCTAACACCGGCTGCGGCAGCAACTGCAAAGGCCCGAGTTGGATTTTGTAATATTCTTGCCGGGCATGAGGATGATCTGCTTCATCCTGGAGTAATTCGCTGCGCGTAGTCAATTCGTGGCCTTTCACTGGCGCGATATATTGGATGCGCCAGCGCTCCTCGCCAAAGGCGGCGGTCTGGTAAAAGGCCAGGAAATCCACAGCGACCACTTTAGGCGCAGAACGCAACGGGATGCGATACCAACCCAGCAGCCGGGCGATTTCCAGGTCGCGCGGGTCATTCATTACAGCAACCAGGACCAGTGAATCGGGTAATAATGTAGGGATTGACATCCTTGCCTCATGAATGAGTTTACCACATCCTGTTGAACTGCAAATGGGGATGTCAACCGGCGGCGCTGGCGACCAGCAGAGCTACCAGGTCAGGCCGCAGCCGGTCGCTCAGGAACAAGAGGGTGGCTATGATGAGAATGACAAAGGTAATCAACAATTGCTGGTTCATAGCCAAGAGTTTATCACCCAGCGGGGATTAACTGAACAGCGCCTGGATATCCTCCGTTGTCAAATCTTTGAAAAATACACTCTCAGTGGTGATGATCTGATCCACCAGTTCTTTCTTGCGTTCTTGCAACACCAATATCTTTTCTTCCACTGAATCGCGCGTGATTAACTTAAATACGAACACTGGCTTTTCCTGCCCGATGCGATGGGTGCGGTCGGAAGCCTGCATCTCTGCGGCCGGGTTCCACCAGGGATCAATATGAATCACGTAATCGGCAGCGGTCAGGTTTAAACCCAGCCCGCCGGCTTTCAAACTGATCAGGAAGAACGGGATATTTGGATCGTTTTGAAAAGTGTCTACCTGCTCCTGGCGCGCCTGGGTTTGGCCGTCCAGGTAAGTGTAAGGAATCTGTCGCCCGTCAATATCACGACGCAACAGACTAAGCATTTGCACAAACTGCGAGAAGATGAGCGCCTTATGGCCTTCAGCCTGGAGAGTGTCCATTGTGTCCAGAAGCAGCTCAAATTTACCGCTGGCGTTAGGCGCCTTTTCGTCCACCAACTGCGGATGATTGGCAATCTGGCGCAAGCGCAATAGCCCTTCCAGTATTTTCATCCGGCTTTCATTCAGTCCTTGTTCTTCGAGCATACCGAGTAAGACGCCCCGATAGAGGTCACGCGTGCGGTTGTATAGCTTTCGTTGGGCAGGCTCCATATCGCAATACAGGATGCGCTCGCTGCGCGGCGGCAGTTCGGGCGCTACCTGATCTTTGGTTCGGCGTAAAATAAATGGATAGACCAGCCTCCGTAAATTTTCGACGGCGCGTTCGTCGTGTTTCTTTTCAATGGGAACGCCGAATTCGGTCTTGAAATATTTTAAGCTGCCGAGCAGTCCCGGATTCAGAAAAGTGAACTGCGACCATAACTCAGAGGTCGAGTTCTCAATCGGCGTGCCGGTCAGAACCAACCTGTGACGAGCGCGCAGCAAATGCGCGGCGTGGGCGGTTTGTGAAAGGGGGTTTTTAATAGATTGGGATTCATCCAGAATGGCATAATGGAACTCGTAGCCATGTAAAAGCTGGATATCGCGCAGCAATACCCCATAGGTGGTAATAACCAGATCTACATCTTTGAAAGCGTCAGGGTCTTTAAGGCGGTCGGAATCGAAATATTCAAGCAGCCGCAGTGAAGGAGTGAAGCGCGCCGATTCGCGCTGCCAGTTAACCAACAGTGAACGCGGCACCACCAGCAGGCTGGCGGTAGCAGGCATGTCTTCCGCTTGAGAGTCGTGATAGAGCGATTGCAGAAAGACCAAAGCCTGTACCGTCTTGCCAAGGCCCATGTCGTCTGCCAGGCAACCACCGAACTGGTATTCGCGCAAGAAGTGCAGCCAATCGAAGCCAGCTTTTTGATATGGCCGTAATTCGCCAATGAAACCGGGCGGCAAAGCGCGCGCAGCCACGCCCTGGAAGTCGCGTTGCAATAAATCGCGCAGGCGGGCGCGCTGGTTGGCGAACTCTTGATCCAGGCTGACATGCTCGCTTGCCTCCAACGCCTGGTCAATCAAGCCCAACTGATGTTGGGAAAAACGCAAACCGTTCTCCTGTATCTCACCCATTGAGAACAGATTACGGTACCGCTCCAGCCAGGCCTCGGGAATCTCTCCGATCGAACCATCAGGCAGCTTGATGAAGCGCTCACGCTTACGCAGAATGCGGCGTAACTCAGCCAACGGCACTTGCAACTCGCCGAAGTTTGCCACAGCCTGCAAATCGAACCAATCCAGGCCTGAGGAAACCCTGAAGGAGATGGTAGGAGTATTCCGGTTGACGCGAGCGGTCTTGAGTTTTTCTTCGCCGAAAATTTCGTAACCGGCTTGCGCCAGACGGGGTAAGATATTCAATAGAAAGTCCACTGGATGGGTGCGGGCGCGTAAACGAAACAGGCCGGGTTTAGCGGGCATGGGGGCGCGCTTTAAACCAAAACTGGCGCTACCCAATTGCTCGAAACAGAATTGTTCTTGCTCTGGCTGGCGGGTCAGGCGGATCAGAGTGAGCGAACCGGGCTTGCGTTGCAGATTTTCCAGGTCTGGCGAAGACTCATAACTCAGTTCAACATCCTGGTAGGCAAATTTTAGCTGAACGATCAATTCACCGCTCGCTTCGCTCAGATATAGACGCGGGATTGGTTGAGGACGCAACTCCTCCCAAACAATGGCGTTGCCCCCTAGCTTGCTGTGTTGCGCCAGGTCAAGCAGGTATTGACCGGCGAAATCTTCAATCTCGCTGGCTGGAATGAATAATTCAGGCTTTGAAATGAAGTGCTTGCGCAGCTCAATGTCAGCGGGGTTTGATAACTCAAAAAGCAGGCGGTCTGACAAGATCCAGGTAGATGCGTTTGAGATGATTTGCAGGTCTGCTGGTGTGGAGGCGATAGACCGATCATCCACGCGTACCTCAGGTGTGATATGTAACCCATCTTCATCCTGCCGCAGGTTGAGCAGCGTTTGTGCTGGATGCGGGGCAATTTCGAGTAATTTTTGCAGTGGGCGGATAGGATCGCCTAAAAAAAGGTGGCCTCCGGTCTGGCGGATCAGATAAATGAAATCTTGGATCGGAAAAAGCAATGGGGAATAGGAGAATGGCTCTCGCCTATCCAGAATCAAATTAGCCAGGTTTATTCCCTCACGGCTGGCATTAATGCATCCATCAGGGTCTGATCCTGATGGAAGTTGGCGCACCTGAGACGCACTTTCGGGGTTGCTTTCGAGATATGCTTGCCAATCTAAATCGCTGGCATCTTTGTTGGCGACCTCGCGTGGTAACTTGTTTAAGTGTAAAACGCAAGGTACAATGCGCCAGGCATTTTCACTGGAATAGGTTACCTCCTGCAAGCTATAGAAAAGGAAATAGGATGATGGGCGGCTGCGCTGCGTCTGTTTGAGGCTAGATTCGACCAGCTTTTGGGTTTGCAAACGCCATTCTGGCGTTGATTGCTCGCTCAGCCTGGCCAGGACTGCCAACCAGGCGGCAACATCATGCTCGCAGATCAAGCCGCGCGCCGCGTGGCTACAACTGCAGCGCAAATAGATGTGCTGGTTGCCGATCTTGAACTGGACATGATAATTGCGTTTATCGCGCACGACGCAGCGGGCAGTCAATTCCAACAGATCAACTACCTGAACAGCGCCGTCTTGATAAAGCTGTTGACCTAAGTGCAGAGTATTGCGATCAACCGATTTTAACAGGCGATCTTCATTGAAGGTTTCCAAACTGATGGTATACATAAAAAGGGCAAATAGTCACAAAATCCGATAACCAGATAGTCTGGTAGTCGAATGGGCTACAAGATCGCCTCTCCGACTACC
>Ga0172371_10005270_pt1 | contig 19228 bp, 18 predicted proteins | sample Lak12m_FD_114543 | JGI IMG/M metagenome (GOLD analysis project Ga0172371, IMG submission 114543) | Freshwater microbial communities from Kabuno Bay, South-Kivu, Congo - kab_022012_12m | ecosystem: Environmental > Aquatic > Freshwater > Lake | place: Democratic Republic of the Congo: South-Kivu...
AAAAATTAATGCTTATCAATATCCAATGAAGAACGTTGCTTCATCTACTGCCCATTTATTCATAAGTAACCCTTTTAAAAAGTCTAAAAGATCTTTAAACTTTGCTAATCTTTTTTCTACTCATCCACCTATTGAAGAGCGAATTAAGTTACTTCGAAGCATGTAATATAGTAAAATTACCATTAATATGTGTGGAATAGCAGGTTTTGCTGGTTTTAAAAACGACGAATTAATAAAAAAAATTTCAAATGACTTAAAACACCGCGGTCCTGATGGAGAGGGGATATTTAGTAATGAAAAGGTGACGCTTCTTAATCGACGACTGGCAATAATAGATTTAAATACAGGAAATCAACCAATATTTAATGAAGATAAAAAACTTGTTATTGTTTATAACGGAGAGATTTATAACTACTTAGAATTAAGGCAAATACTTATTAAAAAAGGGCATAAATTTTCTACAAAATCTGATACTGAGATTATTATTCATGGTTACGAAGAATGGGGTAGTGATTGTTTTGATAAGCTAAATGGAATGTTTGCAATAGCTCTTTATGATATAAAAAAAGATAAGTTAACACTTGTAAGAGATCACTTTGGTATTAAACCACTATACTATTCAATAGTTAATTCGAAAATAATATTTTCTTCAGAAATAAAACCAATTATTTATAGTGGTTTAGTAAAAAAAATTCCTAATGACAAAATAATTTATAGATATTTAAAATATCGTATTCACGATGATCAAGAAGAGACATTTTTTAAGGGTGTAAAGCGATTAATGCCAGGACAACTATTGGAAATAACAAATAATAAGATATTAGTTAAAACTTATACTAATTTAAAAAACGATCTTCTAAAACTTTCTAATCACAAGAATACTCTATATCGTAGTGGAGATAAAAAATTTAAAAATGAATTAATTAAGGCAATTAAATATCGATTAATTTCTGATGTCCCTGTTGGCACATGTTTATCAGGCGGACTTGATTCATCGACTGTTGTCTCTGTCGTAAACAAGTTACTAAATGATCAAGTAAAAGAAGCAGAATCTATTGGAAAAATTCAAAATACTTTTTCAGCTGTTTTTCCAGGTGGAGCGAATGATGAAGAAAAATATATTGATGAAGTAGTAAAAAGTCTTAAATCAAATATTAAGTGTCACAAGATTAAGCCAACGACTAAGTCATTTCTAAAAGATTTAGATGATTTTGTAAGAACACAAGAAGAACCAACTATATCAACAGGCCCATACGCACAGTATAAAGTAATGGAAGAAGTATCAGGGAAAGTTAAAGTATTACTTGACGGACAAGGAGCAGATGAGATGATGGCAGGTTATTTACCTTATTATTTTGTTTATTTAAAACAATTACTCAATGAAAAAAAATATTTACTTTTTTTAAAAGAATCGTTTAATAGCCAAGATATTCTCAAAAGATATTTTTTTGAGAAATTATCAAAAGTTATTAACCCAAGCCAATTATTAAATCAAAACTTTGTTTCAAAATTTTATAACGAAAAATTTATTATTGAAAATAATAACTTAAAAAAAAGATTAATTGAAGATATTTTTTCAAATAGTTTGCAATCTTTACTTCGTTATGAAGATAAAAATGCGATGAGATATTCAATAGAAGGAAGAGTACCTTTTTTGGATTTTAATTTACTAAAATATATTTTTAGTTTACCAGATGAAACTATTATTAAAAATGGCTGGAATAAATTTATTTTAAGGCAGGCAACTAAAGATTTATTGCCGGAATTAATTAATAAAAGAAGAAATAAAATCGGTTTTACTACACCTGAAACACAATGGTTTAAAACTCTTCAAAGCGAAATATTTTCAATCTTTAGCTCTACTTCATTTGGTACTCGTAAATATTTTAATCAGAGTAAAGTTTTAGTTGCCTTTAAAAACTTTATAAAAGGAAAAACAAATGATTCAATGATTTTTTGGAGACTTTTAAATGTTGAATTATGGATGAGAGAGTTTATAGATGAACCTAGTGTTAAAGTTCGTCAAGTTCATCAAGTTATAAAGATAAATAAAGGAAAAAAAGTTGACATTAAAATTAATAGTAAAAAATATTTTAGATTTCCAATAAAAACTGATTTATTCAAAAAAAATGATGATTTCATAAATAAAATTTCAAATTATGTTTTAGAAAATGTAATAAATATAAAAGACATAAGTCATGGAAAATGGTTTGTAGTATCTTCTGAAAAAATAGTTGCTATATCCCAAGGCCGTAGTTATTTTATCTGGGATATAAATCCCACAATTAGTGCAAAAATTTTATCAAACTTTGTTACAAAGACTCCTTACGGGATAGGTTTAGGTAGTCCTTATACGATGCAACTGGCTATTAATGAATTAGGTTTATTTAAAATTACTTATAGCGCTATTTTAGCCTTATTAGGTAAATTAATTGGAATTAAAGGATTATTCTATAAACTTACAGGTCCTGTAATAAGATCAATCGATGGTCCTACAGAATATTCGTTATACCCTTCCAATGTTTCGGCGAAGTTAGGACCAAAAGACCCAAAGAAGGTTGCAGAGAATATTAAATCTCAAATAACTAATAATAAATCAATAATAAATAATAAATATTTAATAAAAAATTTTTTGGGAGCTGTTGTTATCGATGCGAATGATATAGGAGTAAATATTTTAGGAAATTCAACAGGTTTACAAGATAATTTAATTGAAAAGATATTTAAAGATAATCCAATGGGTCAAACCAATGAGCAAACACCCATTGTCATTGTAGTGATAAAATAGTATATATAAATTATTAATTTGAAATTTAAAATTTAAAATCAATTTTAAATACTTAAAAATTTGATATTGATTGAAAATTAAAAATTAAAAATTTCAAATTTTGTTATGTCATTTGTACATTTACACCTTCATACCGGTTATTCATTGCTTGATGGACTATGTCGTATTGATGATGTAATAGCAAAAGCAAAAAGTTTTGATATGCCAGCTGTTGCGATAACTGATCACGGATCATTATATGGTGCTTTTAAATTCTATACAAAAGCTGTTGAGGTAGGAATAAAACCTATTATTGGAGTTGAAGCTTATAAGGCAAAAAACTCTCGATTCGACAAACAAGCAAATACTGCTCGCGACCAAAATCATTTAGTCTTATTAGCAAAAAACTTAGCTGGCTACAAAAATCTTCTTAAAATTATTACTATTGCTCATCTTGAGGGATTTTATTATAAACCTCGTGTTGATTTTGAAGTTTTAGAAAAACATAGTGAAGGAATAATTGCTTTATCTGCTTGTCTTCAAGGAGAAATCGCTTCGCTTCTACTTGAAAACCAAGATAAACAAGCAGAATTAATTTTAGAAAAGTACTTAAAAATATTTAAAGAAAATTTTTATTTAGAACTTCAAAGACACCCAAAATCTGAGGAATTAGATCGTGTAAATAAACAAATTATTTCTTTATCTCGTAAATACGCCGTACCTCTTGTTGCAACCAATGATGTTCACTATATTGAAGAATCTGATGCTTACGCACAAGAAATCTTACTTTGTATCCAGACACAAAGAACAATAGTTGAAAAAAATCGTCCAATGTCAATGATTGATATTCCAGATTATTATTTTAAATCGCCCTCTGAGATGAAGGGACTTTTTATTGATTTACCTGAGGCAATTGAAAATACGGTAAAGATTGCTGATATGTGTAATTTAGAAATACCAATGGGTAAATGGATCTTGCCTAAGTTTGAAACTCCAAAAAAACAAACAGTTGAAGATTATTTAAAAGAGTTAGTGGAAACTCGCAAAAAAAGAGTTGCAAGTTATGACCAAAAGATTGTTAATGATAGATTACAATATGAACTTAAAATTATTATTTCTAAAGGTTATGCAACTTATTTTTTAATAGTTTCAGACTTTGTTATTTGGGCTAAGACTCATGGTATTGCAGTTGGCCCAGGAAGAGGATCGGTTGCTGGATCACTCGTTGCTTATGTTCTTGGGATAACTGATATTAATCCTATTGATTATAACTTACCTTTTGAACGTTTTTTAAATCCTGATCGACCTACTCCTCCTGATATTGATATTGATTTTGCAGATATTCGCCGCGATGAAGTACTAAAATATGTCACTAATAAGTATGGTGAAGATAAAGTAGCTCAGATAATTACTTTTGGGACAATGGAAGCGCGCTTGGCAGTTCGCGATGTATCACGAGCACTCGGCTTATCATATAGTCAAGGCGATCGTATAGCTAAAATGATCCCTTTTGGTAAACAAGGTTTTTCAATGAACATAGCAACAGCCCTTGAGGAATCAGCTCAACTAAAATTTGCCTACCAGACAGAGCCTGAAACAAAAAAAGTTCTTGATATTGGGACAAGACTCGAAGGTTTACCACGTCATTCTTCAGTTCATGCCGCGGGAGTCGTTATATCAGATCAGAGCATGACAGAGTATGTACCACTTCAACGAGATTCAAAAGAAGGAAAGATTATTACTCAATATGACATGTACTGCTTAGATTTAAATGCTGTTTCAAATCAAAAAGCAGTTGGTCTACTTAAAGTAGATTTCTTAGGTTTAAGAAATTTAACTATCATTGAGGAGGCATTAAAATATGTCTCTAAATTTTTAAATAAGAAAATTGATATTCATGAAGCACCTCTTGATGATAAAAAAGCTTATGAACTTATTGCAAGTGGTAATACTGTCGGTATTTTTCAGCTCGAATCAGGTGGGATGAAACATTTAGCAAAAGAGCTTGCGCCAAATAAAATCTCTGATATTTCCGCCATGGTTGCGCTTTATCGACCAGGCCCAATGGATCTTATTCCTTCATTTCTAGCTGGTAAAAAAAATCTAAAGAAAGTTAAATATCTTCACCCTGATTTAAAACCAATTCTTGAGGAGACCTACGGTGTTTTAGTTTACCAAGAACAGGTCATGGAAATCGCTAATAAGCTCGCTGGTTATACAATGAGTGAAGCTGATAATTTAAGGATGGCTATGGGTAAAAAGAAAAAGGAGCTGATGAAAAAAGAAAAAGAAAAGTTTTTAAAAGGATGTCTTAAAAACGGTTATAAAAAAACCATGATTGATGCTATTTGGAACTTTATGGAAAAATTTGCCGCCTATGGTTTTAATAAACCTCATTCTGCCTCATACGCGTTAATTGCATATTGGACAGCTTATATAAAAGCAAATTATCCTGTTGAGTTTATGACAGCGCTTCTTACTGCTGAACTTGCAGGTGTTGCTGGACCTATGCGTGAGATCAAAATGTCCCAGGCTATTGAGGAGTGTCGTCGAATGGATATTACAGTTCTTCCTCCTGATATTAATAAATCACTTTTAAGTTTTAGTATTGAAGGATCTGCTATCAGATTTGGTCTATCTGCAATCAAAAATGTTGGTACAGCAGCAATTGAGTCGATTATCGAAGCCCGCTCAAAATCTAACTTTATAAGTATGAGAGATTTCCTATCTAAAGTTGACACAAGAAAGGTAAATAAACGTACGGTTGAAAGCTTGATAAAAGCTGGCGCTTTTTCTGAATTTGGTAATAAAGCTGCTCTTATGGCTTATTATCCGATTGTACTAAACGAGGTAAGTCGTGAAAAAACAAAGATTGAAAAGGGTCAATTTGATTTATTTGACGACCCAAATAAAAAAAACGCCTTAAAAGATAACCTTCCAAATATTCCTGAATACCCTGAGGAGATTTTATTTTCTTTGGAAAGAGAGGTAATTGGCTTTTTAATTGGAAAAAATCCGATGTTAAAGTTTCAATCTCTAATAGATAAAAAAGTGACAAAAAAAATTGGTGATATTAGCTCTACAGACAAGGACAAGTCTATGATTCTTGCAGGTATCATTAGTGGTAAAAAAGCTTTGAAAACAAAAAAAGATAACAGTGAAATGGCTGTTATTACTATATTTGACGAAACTGGTACTATAGAGGTTGTTGTATTCCCAAAAACATTTGCAAAATTAAAGTCAATTTTAATGATAAATAGAATTATTATGTTAAAGGGTAAGATTAATGATAGAGATAATAGAATTGGAATTATCCTTGAAAACGCAGTTGATTTAGAAAGTATAAAAAACTAACATGAAATCTACTTCACATTTTAGTATTGATAAGAACTTTGATTTAAAAATAACTACTTTTAAAAATAATAAAAAAGAAATAATAGTAAAAAATAAGCTTGCAAAATATATGAATGTTGGTTATTATTTAGTAACGCCTTTACTATTAGGTGTGTTTTTTGGGTTATTATTTGATAATCTGTTGAAAACTCAAAAACTTTTTTTTATAATATTTTTTTCCTTTGGAATTATAGGCACTTTTTACAATTTATATAAATTCTATATAGATGAGCGAAAAAATAATTGAAGAAGGCGCTAGTGAAGTTTCAAAGCGCGGTTTTGAAGTATTAACCGGAATGCCTGAATTAAGTATTAAAGCCGAACCAATCTTTCATATCGGCAATTTTGCCGTCACTAACTCTCTTATATTAAGTACCGTAGTCATAATCTGTTTCGCAATTATTGCGATATTATATTCTAAATCTGCAAAATCTAAAAAAAAGTCAGGTCTTTACTATATAGTTAATTTTATTTTAAAAGCAATTTATAATCTTTTTGAGTCTATTTTAAAAGATAAAGTATTAATTTTCTTTCCTCTTTTGGGATCATTTTTCTTATTTATCTTATTAAATAACTGGTTTGGTTTATTACCACTTGTTGGTAGTTTACTTATCCGCGTTGAAGAACATGGAAAGGTATTTCATTTTCCTCTATTTAGAGGTAATAATGCAGACTTAAATGCAACCCTTTCTTTAGCCGTAATTTCTATGGTTTTGATTCAGATAAACGGTATTAAATATCTCGGTTTTAAAGGTTATATTAAGAAATTTATAAACTTTTCTAATCCAATTAATTTTTTTGTTGGTGTCCTTGAAACCATCTCAGAAATATCAAAAGTAATCTCTTTTTCTTTCCGACTTTTTGGAAACATATTTGCAGGAGAAGTATTACTGGCAATTATGGCTTTTTTAATTCCTGTACTTGTATCATTTCCATTTTTATTACTTGAAGTTTTTGTTGGATTTATACAAGCTTTAGTATTTTCAATGTTATCAGCTGTGTTTTTAAGTATCGCAATAAGCAGTCATCACTAATTTTATAAATTTAAGGAGGTGAAACATATTATGGAGGCAGAAGCAGCAAAGTTATTAGGAACAGCTCTTGCTATTGGACTTGGAGCTATTGGACCAGGAATTGGTATTGGTATTATTGGTGGAAAAGCCGCTGAGGCTATCGGTCGTAATCCTGAAGCTGGTGGTCAGATTCAAACAAATATGATTTTAGCTATCGCATTCGCAGAGGCAGTCGCTATTTACGCATTAGTCGTAGCTCTTATTATTAAGTTCGTTTAATTTATAAATTATGGACAGTTTAGGCGTTGATTTAAAACTATTTATTGCACAAATAGTCAATTTTGCTTTATTTTTCTTTATTTTTAAGAAATTTATTGCTAAACCATTTGCTAATTTTTTATCAGATGAGGCTAAAAAAGATAAAGACAAAGACAAAATGCTTAATGAACTAAAAACAAAAGAAGAGAATATGATTGCTTCCCAAAACAAAGCAAAAGCTCAGATGAAAAAAGAACTTGATATGGCAATAAAAAAATCTAAGGAAGAAGCCTTGACATTTAAAAAAACCTTAATTGCTGACGCAAAAATCGAAGCAGAAAAACTTGTGGAAAAAGCCAAGAAACAGATAGAGGTTGAAAAAAGTCAGGCTGATCGTGAGATAAAAAAGAAAATTATTGATTTATCTACTATGATTGTTGATCAAGGATTAGAAAAATATCTTGATAAAAACAGCATGAAAGAAATCAATAAAAATATTCTTAAAAATTTACCAAAAAATATTAATTGATTATATGAAAGCGGAAATTGTCAGCACATATCCATTGACTGATAGTGAGATTAAAGAGATATGTAGCCGATTCAAACAACTTAAAGGTTATAGTATTTCAAATACTGTAGATAAAAATATCAAAGCTGGTTTTATCATCAAATATGATGGTAAGATCATTGACCTTTCCTTATTGACCAGGTTAAATAATTTAAAAAACATGATGTATGAAACCGATTGATCAATTTATAAAAAATATTGAGTCAAAGATGAATGAGAAAATTGATTTTTCATCTTATGATTTTGGTGAAGTTGAAGAGGTAAAAGATGGTGTCTGTGTTATATCTGGATTAAATTCTGTGTCATTTGGAGAGATTGTACAATTTGAAACTGGAGTTAAAGGATATGTTGTTGACATGACCCAAGATCGTGTTGGTGTAATTGTTCTTGGCGACTATCTTGCAATAAAGGCAAAAACAAAGGTTATTCCTCTAAATTATACGCTTTCCATTCCTGTATCTGATAAATTATTAGGAAGAGTAATTGATCCAACAGGTGTAAGTCTTGATGGAGAAGCTAATATAAAAACAAGTAAATTTTATCCAGTTGAAAAAGTGGCTCCAGGTGTCGTAAGACGTCAACCAGTAAACCAACCAATTCAAACAGGTATTAAATCAGTTGATGCTTTAATTCCAGTTGGTCGTGGCCAACGCGAACTTATTATCGGTGATCGTGGTACTGGTAAAACTACGGTTGCGGTCGATGCCATCTTAAATCAAAAAAAAGAAAACGTTATCTGTATTTACTGTGGAATTGGACAAAAAAACTCGAAGATAGCTGCGGTTGTTGAACTATTTAAAAAACATGGTGCAATGGATTATACAGTTGTTGTCTCAGCCAGTGCTTCAGATCCTGCAGCTTTACAATATTTAGCTCCTTATTCAGCCTCGGCTGTTGCCGAATATTTTATGGATCAGGGGAAAGATGTCTTAGTAGTTTATGACGATCTTACAAAACACGCCTGGTCATATCGCCAAATTTCCCTTATTTTACGTCGTCCTGCAGGACGTGAGGCTTATCCTGGAGATATTTTTTATCTTCATTCAAGACTACTTGAGCGAGCTTGCCGAGTAGGTGCAAAATATGGTGGAGGATCAATAACAGCTTTACCTATTATTGAAACACTTGAAGGAGATTTATCTTCATATATTCCAACTAATGTAATCTCAATTACAGACGGACAAATTTATCTAGAAACAGATTTATTTAATGCAGGTATCAGACCAGCTATTAATATTGGTCTTTCAGTATCAAGAGTCGGTGGTACTGCCCAAACTAAAGCTATGAAAAAAGTAGCAGGAAAACTTAAACTTGATTTAGCTCAATATCGTGAAATGGCTGCTTTTTCGCAGTTTGAAGGTGAGCTTGATGAGGAGACTAAGAAGTTTTTAAATCGAGGTGCCCGATTAACACAGATTTTGATACAGAAAAAAAATAATCCTTATGAATTAGGTATGGAAGTAGCCCTTCTTTATGCTGCTAATTCAGGTTTACTAGATACTATACCTGTATCTGAAATTATGGATTTCGAGTCCAAAATTGTTAATCATTTGAATATAAAAGGCAAAGAATGGTTAAAGAAAATAAATAAAAATAAAGTCGTTGACGAAAAAGATGAAAAAGAGCTTGAAAATCTCATTAAAGAAATACTATGAACATCCGCACAGTTCGTAAAAAAATAAAGTCAGTAGGTAACGTCAAAAAGATAACAAAAGCAATGCAACTTGTATCAGCCATTAAAATGAAAAAATCTCAGCTTGCTTCAATTGAATCCGCTCCTTATAGAACTCATCTTGAAAAGATTATTTATAAGGCTATGTCTACGATGGATTCTGGCTATTCAACTTTAATTGAAAACAAAGGTGTCCAAACTAAGAATTTATATATAGTTATTTCTTCAAATAAAGGGCTTTGTGGTTCTTTTAATTTCACTCTTTTTAAATATTTAAATAAAAATATTGATTTTAAAAATAGTGATTTTATTACTTTGGGTAAAAAAGGTGCTTCATTTATCAGTAAAATGGGAGGAAAGATTATCGCTGATTATTCAAATCAACCTTTTGGTACTGCTGTATCGCCAATATTCACTGAGTCTCTTGAAAAATTTACTACTTCTCAATATGAAAAAATAATTCTTATTTATAATAAATTTTTAAGCACACTAAAGTTCGAGACCATTGAAACAGTCCTCTTGCCTGCCAAGATAGAAAAAACAGAAGAACAAAATACATTTATAAAAAACGAGTACTTGATCGAACCAACACCTGAAGAGATAGTCGATTCAGTCTTAAAAAGCTTAATTGAAGAAAAAATCCGCGGAGCAATAGTTGACTCTGAAGCAGCAGAGCATTCATCGCGTATGATGGCTATGAAAAATGCGACAGATAATGCAACCGATGTCATATATAATCTTACTTTACTTAGAAATCGTATAAGACAAGAAAAAATTACTTATGAATTACTCGATATGATTACAGCAAAAGAGTCAGTCGAGCAATAATAAAAGTAATAAACGTTATAAATTATTAATATTTTTATATGAACGAAGGAAAAATAGTTGCAATAAGAGGCGTAATTGTTGATATTGAATTTGAAGTCAAAGATACACCAAAAATTTATGATGCTTTGAAAATTGACGAAAAAGATTTTGGTAAATTAACTCTTGAAGTTGGAATTATCATAAAACCAGGTTTAGTAAGAGCTCTTGCCATGGGTAATACCTATGGACTTAAAAGAGGTACTAAAGTCACCAATACTAGTAGTCCTATTCAGGTACCAGTCGGCGATTCGACATTAGGTAGAATTTTTAATGTCTTAGGTGAACCAGTAGATGAAAAGCCAGCTCCAAAAAACGTGCCTATGATGCCTATTCATCGTGAAGCACCTAGTTTAGCATCGCAATCAGTTGAACAAAAGATTTTTGAAACAGGTATTAAAGTCATAGATTTAATTGCACCTTTTATAAAAGGTGGAAAAGTAGCTGTTTTTGGAGGTGCAGGTACAGGTAAAACTGTTTTAATTCAAGAAATGATTCACAATGTAGCTAAAGCACATGCTGGAGTATCTGTTTTTACAGGAGTAGGTGAGAGATCTCGTGAAGGAAATGATCTATGGCTTGAGATGATCTCAACTAAAGTAATTGATAAAACAGCCTTAGTCTTTGGACAGATGAACGAACCACCTGGTAATCGTCTTCGAGTAGCTTTAACAGGTGTGACTATGGCAGAATATTTTAGAGATAAAAAAAACATGGATGTTTTATTATTTATTGATAATATTTTCCGTTTTGCCCAGGCCGGAAGTGAAGTATCTGCTTTACTAGGAAGAATTCCTTCGGCTGTAGGTTATCAACCAACTCTTGCTTCTGAATTTGCAAGTCTTGAAGAGCGTATTACCTCGACAAATCAAGGATCTATTACATCTATCCAGGCTGTTTATGTACCTGCTGATGATTATACTGATCCTGCACCTGTTACGACATTTGCTCATCTTGATGCTTCTTTGTCACTTGAACGATCTTTGGCTGAGCAAGCTTTATACCCAGCCATTGATCCTTTAACCTCAACATCACGAGCGCTTGACCCTGAAATTGTAGGAGAAGAACATTATTTAGTGACAAGAAATGTTTTAAAAACATTACAAAGATATAAAGATCTTCAGGATATTATCGCTATTTTAGGCATGGAAGAATTATCCGACGAAGATAAGTTAACAGTCTCACGCGCTCGAAAAATTCAAAGATTTTTAACTCAACCAATGTCAGTTGCTGAACCTTTTACCGGTCGCCCTGGTAAATATGTGCCAATTGAAGAGACTGTGCGTGGATTTAAAGAAATATTAGAAGGAAAACACGACGATAAAAATGAAATGTCATTTTATATGGTCGGTACAATTGATGAAGTTAAGTAATATTTATTATGCTTCACTTAAAAATAATAACCCCAAAAAAAATTGTTCTTGATATGGAGGTGAATTCTGTTACTATTCCTACAGTCAGTGGAGAGGTAACAATATTACCACGTCATTCAAAACTTTTTTCAATTATTACCGAAGGTATAATTAAGTTTAAAACAAGTACTGAAGAAGACTATCTGGCAATTGGTGGAGGGTATTTAGAAACAGATGGAATTGATATTTCAATATTAGTATCAAAAGCCTATGGTCAAGATGAAATCGATGAAGAGATGATCAACAAAGCAAATAGTGAAGCCCAGAAAATTTTAAGTCAACCTGCATCTGAAAAAGATAGAGCTGAAGCAATAAGCATGATGCGTCGAGCAGTCATTGATTCAAAGCTTCTTAAAAAAAGAAAGAAATCATCCTTATGAGCTTTAAAAACATTATAAACTTGATAGACTTATTATTATGGCGTTAATTATCGTTGAGTCACCAACAAAAGCTCGTACTTTTAATAGAATATTAAAAGATAAAAAAGATTACTTTGTGTTTGCTACTTTGGGTCATATTAGAGATCTTCCTGCATCTTCAATATCTATTAATTACGATAAACAGTATAAACCAGATTATGTAATTATCAGTAATAAACAGAAGGTTGTAGACGAGCTAAAAAAATTAGCCTTAAGTAATCAGGAAATAATCTTTGCTACAGATCCTGATCGAGAAGGAGAGTCGATCTCTTATCATGCCGCTTATATACTCAATCTTATTAAAGAAGAATGGCCAAATATTGAGTTTATTAAACCATTAAAAAGAATAGTTTTTCATGAAATCACAACAAATGCTTTAAACGAAGCATTAGCAAACCCTTCAACGCTACGAATTGATCTTGTAAAAGCTCAGCAAGCAAGACGTATCCTCGATCGTATCGTTGGTTATGAGCTTTCACCCTTACTTTGGAAAAAAATGGGTAAAAATTGGTTATCTGCCGGTCGTGTTCAATCTGTCGCTTTAAGACTAATAGTTGAACGCGAAAAAGAAATCTCAAGTTTTGGACTTGAAGATTACTACCAAATTTATGGTTTATTTTCTGATCTTAAGGCTAAGCTTATATCAAAAGATGGACTTCCATACGAACAAAAAATTGAAAAACAATTGTTCACAGGAACATATACTTATACAAAAACCTTGATTAATGAGACAAATGTCGAAACAATAAAAACAGATTTAAACTCTGATTCTTATATAGTAAAAGATATAAAAGAAGAGGTTGTTGATCGTTTTCCACCCCCTCCTTTTACAACGTCACTTTTACAACAAGATGCTTTTTATAAATGTGGTTTTTCTTCAAAAATGACAATGAGGATTGCTCAAGACTTATATGAGCGCGGTTTAATCACTTATCATCGTACTGATTCTTTTAATTTATCAAGTTCATTTGTATTTAAAGCCAAGGACTATATAGCTACAACATACGGAGCAGAATATGCGTTAGATAAACCAAGGGGATTTAGAACAAAATCTAAAATGGCTCAAGAAGCTCATGAAGCTATAAGACCAACAAAACTTGATCCTTTAAAAAATAATGATAAATTAACAGTTAATCATAAAAAATTATATTCAATTATATTCAATCGAGCGGTTGCCTCACAGATGAAAGAAGCTAAAATAAATAAATATAAATTAACCATTGAAAGCAATAAAAAATATCTATTTGAGTCTGAAGTAGAACAGGTTATTTTTGATGGTTTTTTTAAACTTTTAAATCCAAAATTTAGTGATAGCCGCCTTAGTAAACCAAATTATAAAATTAATACTAATATTCTTCTAACATCTATCGAACCTGAAGCTTTAAAAACTAAACCACCAGCTCGTTTTAATGAAGCATCTTTAATTAGAATACTCGAGGAAAAAGGTATTGGTAGACCTTCTACATATGCGCCAATCATATCTTTAATTCAGGAAAAAAACTATGTTGAAAAAGAGAGTCGTTATTTTGTACCAACAGCACTTGGAACTGCAATTTCCGACTATCTTTCTACTAATTTTCCAGATCTTTTTAACCTTGATTTTACAGCCTCAATGGAAGACAGATTAGATAAAATTGCCCAAGGTGAAGATGATTTTATTAAGGTCCTTAATGATTTTTATAATCCTTTTAAAGTAGTTTTAGATAAAAGAAAAACTGACACAAGTGTTATAAATATTGAAGAAAAAAGTCAAGGTATCTGCCCACAATGTAATTCAAATTTGGTTAACCGTTATTCAAAGTTCGGAAAATTTATAGCTTGTTCTAATTATCCAAAATGTAAGTTTACAAAATCTTTTTTACACAAAGTTAAAAATAAAACCTGTCCAAAATGCAAAGGTGATATTGTGATAAAATATAGTAAGAATAAAAAAAGGTTTTATGGTTGTAGCAATTATCCAAAATGCACTTTTTCAGCCTGGAGGTTGGCTGACATAATATGAAATATATATTTATTTCAGGAGGGGTTATATCAGGTATTGGGAAGGGAATAACTGCTGCATCTATTGCTTTCTTATTAAAAAAATGTGGCTATAAAGTCGCTCCTATCAAATTTGAAAACTACTTAAACATAGACGCAGGTACTATTAATCCTATTGAACATGGCGATCCGTATTTATGCGAAGATGGAACTGAGGCAGATATGGATATAGGTACTTATGAAAAGTTTTTGGATGAAGAGTTGGGTAAAGATAATTTTGTTACCATGGGACAAATTTATAAAACTGTCATTGATAGGGAACGTAATTTTGGCTATAAAGGGGAAGATGTTGAGGCAATTCCTCATATAACCGACGAAATAATAGCAAGGATTAACAGTTTGGGTAAAAAAACTAAAGCTGATATAATCGTGATTGAACTTGGAGGTACAGCTGGTGAATATCAAAATGTATTTTATTATGAAGCTTCTCGTCAGCTTACACTTAAAAATCGAGATGATGTAATACATATGCACGTATCCTACGTACCTACGCCTAAACATTTAGGAGAGCCTAAGACTAAACCAACTCAACTATCTGTTAGAACCCTAAATTCAATGGGTATTCAACCAGATTTTATAATTGCGCGTAGCGAATCATATATAGATAAACGTAGACGTGATAGATTTGCACTTTTTTGTAATGTTCAGCCTGAAAACATAATCTCTAATCCTGACCTTGCAAATCCCTATGAAGTACCACTAGTTTTAGAAGAACAGAAAACCAGTGAAAAAATACTTCAAACCTTAAAACTTCCTGTCAAGAAACCAAACTTGGATTCATGGAGATTATTTATAAAAACAGTTTATGAGAAAAAAACTAAAAGTATAAGTATTGCGATTGTTGGAAAATACTTTGGAACTGGTGACTACCAATTAAGAGATTCTTATGCTGCTTTGCTTGACTCTCTTGATCATGCCTCCTGGGCCACAAAGGTAAATATAAATATCAAATGGATAAGCAGCGAAGAGGTCGAAAAAAAAGGCACTTCTCAATTAAAAAATTTAGATGGTATTATTGTCCCTATTGGTTGGGGAGCACGAGGCGTTGAAGGTAAGATCAAAGCAGCAGAATATGCTCGTATCAATAAGATTCCATATCTTGGGTTATGTTATGGTATGCAGCTTGCAGCGGTTGAATTTGCACGAAATGTCGCTTATTTAAAAGATGCAAATACAACTGAAGCTAACCCAAATACTAAATTTCCTATAATTCATAGCATACCTTTTGATCCTAAATACCAAAAAATAAAAGGAGATGGTACAAGCATGAGACTAGGTTCTTTTGACTGTATCTTAAAAAAAGATAGTCTTGTTTATAAAATATATTCAGATTCAAAAGCATTTAAAGATGAAAAAAGAAATTTAATATCAGAAAGACATCGACACAGATTTGAGTTTAATAATGATTATAGAAAAGTACTTGAAGAAAAAGGTCTAGTAATCTCAGGTACAAGTCCTGATAATTTTTTTGTTGAGATGATTGAACTACCAACTAGTGTGCATCCATTTTATATTGGCACACAAGGGCATCCTGAGTATAAAAGTCGACCACATAAGCCACACGCTTTGTTAGTTGCTTTTTTGAGGGCCTGTTTATTAAACTCAAAATCATAAATTACAAATTCCAAAATATTCTGTTATAATATTAAACTATGTCAAATTCAATTAAATTCAAAGATACACTTTATAAGGTTGGAGATACTATTTCAATCAATTATAAAATCAAAGAAGGAGATAAAGAGAGGCTTCAGCTTTTTAAAGGTATTCTTGTAAATATAAAAGGTAGTTCAGATGCAACCCGCATGATTACTGTAAGAAAAGTTACCCGATCAGGCATTGGAGTTGAAAGAATTATTCCTTTATCATCTCCTTTTATAAACTCTATATCAGTTGTTAAGAAATCTACCTATAACAAATCAAAGTTATACTTTATTCGTAATCTTACAGAACAAGAGGTCAAATCAAAGCTTTATCAGACAAAGAAAAAAACAGTCACAAAGAAAAAAACAACTGAAAAAAAATAATGGTTCAATATTCAAAAAATATTGGAAAATTAGGCGAAGATCTTGCCTCAAACTACTTAAAACAAAGTAAATTTACTATCATTGAAAGAAACTATAAAACAAATTTTGGTGAGATAGATATCATTGCTTTAAGAGATAACTCTATATATTTTATCGAGGTAAAAACGAGATCAAATATAAATAAAGGTAAGCCTTTTGAATCAATTAACTATTTTAAATTAAAGCATCTAAAAAAGACTATAAACTATTATTTATTGAAAAACCCTAAAAAAAACTATAAACTGAAATTGGCTGTAATTTCTTTAATAGTCACAAATAATAAAATTTTTAAAATAGATTTTTATGATGATCTATATTTTTGAAAGGGGTGATAAATAATAAATGATTGAACTTATAAACACAATTTTAGTAGATTTTTTCCAAGGGCTAGGTAGATCTTTACCAAGTTTCTTTGGAGGATTAATAATTTTAATTATCGGTCTTTTAATCGGAAGCATAGTCAAACATATAATATTGTCTTTATTAGCCTTTTTAAAGATTGATACTTTATTTGAAAAAGCTAGATTATTTAAAAAAGGTGAAGTGAAAATTTGGGAAGAAGTATTAACAGAGATATTAAAATGGACACTCATAGTCGTATTCTTAATCCCAACCTTAGAAATCTGGGGATTATCTCGTGCAACAGCTGTAATTAATCAACTTTTGTTCTATTTACCTAACGTAATCGTTGCAGTTGTTATAGCTTTTGTCGGACTTCTTGCTGCTAATTTAGCATCAGACTTAGTCCGTCATAGCGTAAAGACAATTGGTGCAGCCTCAGCTAATAGCTTAGCTGTTTTTGCAAAATCTGTCATTACTTTTTTTACTGTTTTAATTGTCTTAAATCAACTAGGCGTAGCTCAGGATTTAATAAGAATTCTTTTTACAGGTATTGTCGCTATGCTTGCACTAGCTGGAGGATTAGCCTTTGGTTTAGGTGGTAAAGATTTAGCTAAAGAAATATTAGAAATAATTAAAAAAAGATTGAGTTGAGATTGTTCTAATAATATTTAGATATAAGTTACTATTTTATGATAAAATAGTAGCTTATTTGGTCCCGTCGTCTAGCGGCCTAGGACATCTGGTTTTCAGCCAGAGAATCAGGGGTTCGAATCCCCTCGGGATCACCGAGTCTGACTCGGTTCTCAAAAGTATAAATAGTCAGACGAGGTAGTCGAGTTTAACTCGACACCTTAAAAGTTATATATTGTTCTTATGAACAAAACGTCAGACGTTTTGTTAAAAACTACTCCAAAAAGATTTTACGTTTATACGATTTTCAGTCTTAAAGATAAAAAATTTTATACTGGTTTTACTATCGATCTTAAAAAAAGATTGACCGAACATGCAAAAGGATTATCTAAGGCTACAAAGTTTAGACGCCCATTTCTTCTCATGCATTACGAATATTTTATTAACATTAGAGACGCTAAAGCAAGAGAAATATTCTTAAAAAGCGGTTTTGGAAGAAAACAATTAAAACAGTCTTTAAAGAGGACCCTTTTAGAAAATAATTCTTAACCTCAACCTTGATTCGGTTGCGGTTATGTGTGGGTCACTCTCAAAAAAATACTCGGTTTCGACCGAGTTTTTTTTGTGAAATAATTTTGGAGGGGATGAGAAGTTTATTCTTTAATTATTTCTATAATTAAATTATTATCGTAAAGATTTGAAGTTAATATTTTTTTACCAACTTCTTCTTGATTTCTAATTCTCTCTAAAGTATCTAATATAATGTCAACGTTTTTTTGAAATTTACTTTCAGCTCCTTCTCCTATTTGAATACTAATTATTCCACCATAATCAGTCACTCTCAACATTTCCATAAGAGACCAATATGTATCAAAGGCTATTTCTGGATAAAATCCTAAGGCTTGTTTTGATAATACTAATGAAAAAGAATTACTTAGAAACGGCAGATCTTCGGCTCTACCTGCTATTGCTTTTTCTAGCAGCTTATTATTTAAGTCAGTTAGAGCTGGATCAATACCATATGCATTAGATAAGGTTCCTACAGGAGTAGAATATTTACCTGATGGGTTTAATCCAAAAAATATATTACATCCTACATCAAGTATTTTTCCACCTTTAGCAGCTCTACTTAAAAAGTTTATAAAATCAATATCACTACCATGAAATGGGTCACCTCCACCGGCAATTTTTATTGATGCTTCAGTAAACCTTGTATATCTTTCTGGATGGGAAACCCATGTAGAATCTAACAACTTATCAACATTTGGATAGATTTCTGTTGTTTTTGGTAATCTTGACATATGTAAATATACTATAAGTTTATGTTAAAGACAAATATTTGTGGAGATTTATAATCTTTGGATTTGACAAATATTCTCTTCAAAAGTAAATTTATATTATGAAAGAGAGTAAAAAAGCTAGAATAATTGTTGTTTTATTTCTTTTAGCTATTGTAGTTATCTCAAGCATGATTCTTTTGAACTTATTTAATAGCGCTAGATAATAAAATAACTAACTTGCTTTCTTTATATTCACACGTTATTATTTTTGAATGAATAATAAAAATATCTATATACCTCAAGGAACAAAACTCATGTTGCCACACGGCGGGCTACCTGAAGTTATTTCACTTCATTTATTAAAACTTATTGAAAAAACAGGTGGAAAAGACGGACCAATAGGTAAACAGTTTATTTCTCAACCTAATTTAGAAAAAAAATATTACAAAGTTAAGTCAGAAGATCCGCTTATTGAAGATCATAATGAAGTTGCACCAGGAGTCGTCT
>Ga0172371_10005271_pt1 | contig 19220 bp, 26 predicted proteins | sample Lak12m_FD_114543 | JGI IMG/M metagenome (GOLD analysis project Ga0172371, IMG submission 114543) | Freshwater microbial communities from Kabuno Bay, South-Kivu, Congo - kab_022012_12m | ecosystem: Environmental > Aquatic > Freshwater > Lake | place: Democratic Republic of the Congo: South-Kivu...
AATTTGACCTCCGCCGTATTGCCGTTTTTGATAGTCACCCTGCATCCGGCGGATGGCGCCCCAAACCTGATTTTTACCTGACACCTTATCTTTTGTCCGACCTTACTGTCAAAATTCCAAACCGAATCCTTAACAGTCATCTTCCTTGCAAACAATAATCCTTTCGGACCGACAACAATCTCATTTTTTTTCGCATTAATTCTTATTACGTAGAAAGGTTCTTTCAGCCCGCCTATATCCAAACCTTTCCTTTGCCCAACAGTATAAAAAACTACGCCATTATGCTTGCCCAAAATCTTTCTTTCTACATCAAGTATATTCCCTTTTTTAAATTTGTTTTTAAATAAGGTCCCGTAATTATCACATTCTATGAAGTTCTGGCTTTCTTTTTTCTCGGCAATTTCTTTATATCCGCTTTTTTTTGCCATTTTTTTTATTTCCGATTTGCGATACTCTCCCAAAGGGAATATAATATTTTTTAACTGATTTTGAGTCAGACGATACAGAAAATAAGACTGGTCTTTGGTTTCGTCCTTCCCCTTTTTCAAGACATATCTATTCTTTTTTTTATCAAAACTAACTCTGGCATAATGGCCTGTTGCGAATTTATCAAAATTTATTCCGGACGCCTGCGCAAATTTAAGCAGATAACCGAATTTAATTCTGGAATTACAAACAACACAGGGATTGGGAGTTTTTCCCTCTAGATATTCTTTTTTAAAATAATCCAGAACCTCTTTTTTATATTCTTTTTTTAAATCAATTACATAGTGCGGGATACCGATTTTTTCTGCCATTTTTTTTGCGTCCAGAACAGCCTGTTTTTCTTTCGGCCCGTAACAACCATCTTTTGATGGCTTAAATTTAAAATAGTTATCCCCCCGATGAAACAAAGAGTCCTCGACGAAATCTGGAAAAATCTTCATAGTCGCGCCGAAAACATTAAATCCTTGTTTTTTCAGCAACAAGACTGCCATTGTTGAATCAATTCCTCCCGACATGCCGACAAGAATATTTTGTTTTTTTATGTCTTTTGTCATTAATCTAAATATGCGGGTGAATAAAAATGGCGAAACCCCGCGTCTCGCCGCAAACAAACACCTTATTAATTTATTGTTATCGCTTACCACCGAACAACAAATTCATGGAATTCATCTCCTTTATAAATGCATTTTGTTTCTTCACATATTCCGTTTACCGCTTTTACCATTTTAACAACCCCGAGAAAATATCCTGCAAGATAATAACAGTGAATCGGCGTAAGTTTAAAATTCTCCACCCTTAGAATAACAATCTTTTGAACTTCATTATATTCAACGACCTTAAGACTTCCTACTGTAAAATATTTTTTAAAAATAAGTGAAGCGGCTTTTAGGACGCCGGCAATAGAACCATAATACTTAATAAAAATTTTAAGCAACGGTGAGAATCTGACATCAGACTCGCCAATTTCCATAATCTCTTTTTTTCCATAATGAAATATTTTGCTTGTAAAAATTAAAACTATGGCTAAATATCCAATCGGATAAAAATTAAGGGGCTTTATTTCCTTTAATTTTATAGAGTATTCAAAATCCGCCATCGCTTTTTCCAACTTTTGAAAACCGTTTTCTCCCTCTTTTTTTAAAACAAAATCGGCGATTGTTTTTAGACCGTTTCCCCTAACCTGTCCTGGCGTCTCTAAAAACTCGCTAAATTCTTTTTTTGAAATAATTTCTTCCATAAAATTTACCACTTCAAAAGAAATTCATGATGATCATCTCCTCTGTATATACACTTTGTTTCTTCATAACTTACGCTTCCCTTTACAACCATTTTAACAATGCTGGAAATATATCCCCCCATCTGAACACAATGAATCGGATGAAGACCAAAATTTTCAATTGTTATTATCGCGTATTTTTCTTTTTCGCTCCACTCTTTAACCTTGAAGCTTCCGACGGTATAACTTTTTGTCCACATCTCCGGCGCCTGTTGAGCCAACAACTTAACCGAGACGAAATACTTGAAAAAAATTTTCATTACCAGGGAAAGCCTGGCCTCAAACGCTCCCATTTCCTCAATTTTTTTATCGTCAAAATCAAAAAGTTTTTTCATTACCAACAGCTCAACAGCCTCAAGCCCAATAGGATAAAAACTCATCTCTTGCAAATCTTTGTGTTTTAGTGGATATCCCACATCAACCATCGCCTCCTCAAAAATTTTCAATCCGTCTGGTCCCTTTTCTTTCAAAATAAATTCTCTGTGATTTTTTAAAGAGACCCCCCTTACCTTTCCTTCTGCTTCCATCAGCTTTTTAACTTCGTCTTTTGAAATAATCTCCTCCATACCTAATACTAAATAATGACTAATTTTCCGCTTCTTTGATAAAAAATTGAGTGGCGGCTATTGCCATTCCGAAAACTAAAGATAATTCCGAAACAACGGCAAAAAATATTCCCGGCAAAAATAGTCTTAACGGGGTTCCAAAGATAACTAATAGAAAAGCGGCTGTTAAAATCCTCGCTTTCTTTCTTGCAGAAACATCAACAAGTTTAAATGACTGTCGCCAAAAAACAAAGACAAGTCCCAGAATAGAAAGCACCACCGGAATAAACCAAAGAATTCCAGCTAATTTATTTGTATCAAAAAACAAATATCCGAAATCTTTTTGTATAATAATTGACGGAAAAATGATGTTTAAAATTATACTGGATAACCCGAGCATAACATATAGGGTCAAAAAAAGACTTTTTATTCCTTTTTTTATTCCGACTAAATGTAAAAAGACCAAAAAACCGTAAAACATTGAAACCAGTATAAAAAAGTGTCCAAAGGGAGCCCCAAATAAAAATAAATTGCCGCCTTTAGAAATCATAACCATTAAGCTTAAAATAGAAATATACAATCCGTATAAGAACATCCAGAAAAACATTCTGTTGAAATAAATTGCTGTTAGAGTTTTTCTGCCGTCGATTGACCGAACAAAGGCGATAAAACATACCACCGATATCAAAGCATATGAAAATGGAGTCGTAATAAAAATCATATTGGAGTATTACCCATCTTTATATAATATATCAAAAATAGCGGCTTAAAACAAACAAAAAAAGCCAGACTTTTCTCTGACTTTTTCCTATTTTTTTCACGTTTTAACTTGTAAAATTCTGTTTGACTGATAAAAGCTTTCAACGGTCTGTGGATACCACCAGCCTTTAATTTCCGGACCCACAATTAATTCCGGCCTATGAAAGGGAACTCTGCCGGGAGATAACGTTATGCTTAGCGGATGATCCCCTTTTTCCTGACGTATGCGAATCAATTTTTCGCCCCTGAACCACAAACACATTCTGACTAAACACCGCCTTATCGCAATGTCCTGAATATGGGTTCCTTTTGTTTGCTGTTTTTTGTAATCAAACCCCGAGGAAACATTTATCGGGTCATCATCGTAAACATTTGACGCTTCATTAATAAGCTGACTGACGATTTCCGGATTATTCTTCAAAAATTCAAAATATGCATCTTCATAAAGGGCGCAAACGCCCAAAAAACCGAACAACACATTATTTATTTTCCAAACCATTCTCCAGCTTCCCTTTCCGTACTTTTCGTCCCACTCTTTGATTCTTTCGTCTCTATGTTTTCCAAGATATCCCGGACGCTCAATCGTTTTCCAAAGAAAAAATGAATTTTCTTCCGACATTCAATCCTCCTATTTTTCAAAAAACTTTAACGACCAAACAATATCAATATAGCCCGTATTTGTCAACACAAATCCCTTGTTTGGAAAACAAGGGATTTATTTTTTTATCATCTCAACAATAATTTCTCTAACCCAAACCAGATAAACGCTGTGAGACCAAAAACAAATATTGGCATAAATATGGCCCAAACCCATCCGCCAAAAGAATAACCGGCGGCAATTGTAATTGCAAATATAGAAAATACATATGCCCATTCAAGTGTTTTGGTCCTGATTAAAAATTCTCTCATTTTTTCACCCCCTTGGAGGAAACGGGTGCTTTATTTTGCACTTCTCACAACAAAGTTCGCTTTCAGAAATTCTGTATGAATTTTTCCGAACGCGTTTAAAAATAATTTTCTCTGTTATATTTCCCCCGCAAACCCTGCACTCTCCAACATTCGCACCAATACGACAACGCTCATCCTTTTTAAAGTATGTCCATTTTTCAAAGATTTTTTTACCGCACTCAATACACTCAATCTTGGGCCCGCTGACTCTTTTTCTTTTCCCGCCACTCAAACCATCCCAAAACCCGATAAACTTCCAAAATTGGCACTTACATTTATTTTTGCCCTTCATTTGTCCTCCCGATACGATTTTTTAAAGACCTTATTTGATTATAAAATACTCGCACAATCGCATCAAAAAATCAAGTCAAAAAAATAACCGGCAATTATTGTTGCCGGTTATCAAAACAATTGAATTTTTCTATCTCACCAACTTTAAAGCCATATAATATCCCTGCGGCTTCTGGCAAAGCGGACACTTTTCAGGGGCGTTTGTTCCCTTATGAATATAGCCGCAATTTAAACATTTCCATTCAATTTCCGTATCGCTCTTGAATAATTTTCCTTTTTCCAAACGGTCAACCAAAATATCATATCTTTCGGCATGTTTTTCCTCAACCTCGCTGATTTCTTTAAATAAAATGGCGATTTCATCTTCGCCCTCCTCTCTGGCGGTTTTTTCAAAATCAGGATACATTACGCCAAACTCGTACTTTTCTCCGGCTGAAGCATTTTTCAAATTTTCTAAAGTCGTCCCTAATGGATGAATATCATAAGTATTTGTCATTTCAACTTTTTCTTTAAGTTTTTCCAACTCCTCCTGTGCGTGGGCCCTCTCATTATCGGCAGTTTCTTCAAAAACCCGAGCTATCCACACAAGGCCTTCCTTCATCGCAATTTCGGCATAATAAGTGTACTTGTTTCTTGCCATTGATTCTCCGGCAATAGCCTTTAATAAGTTTTGGTACGTCTTTTTTGTCATAGAAATTTTACAAACTTGTTTTTTTTGTCAACAAGAATGTTTTTTGATTCAATTTTTTTATTTGTTAATTCAAAGCCCATTATAATAATTTTTTCTCCCTTTTTAATTAAGCGGGCTGATGCTCCATTCATACACACTACTCCGGAATTATTCTTCCCAAAAGAAATATACGTTTCCAGCCTTTCCCCGGAATCAACGCTTGCAACAAGAACTTTCTCTCCCTGCCAAAAACCGGCTTTTCTTGCCAAGCTTCCATCAACAGTAATGCTTCCGATATAATTTATATTCGCTTCGGTAACCGTTGCCCTGTGAATTTTTGACCTTAGCACCAATCTCATTGTTTTATTATACCTGCCATTTTAAAACTCGGAAAGGCTAATCAACCGAGCAAAAGAAATCCCCGTCGCTTTATTGCAACGGGGATTAAAAAATTATTTTTTAGTAAGAATCCTTAAGGCTTCTATTTTGTCTTCTTTATGCATGGAGTTAAGAACAACATCTTTAAGGAATCCTTCGGCAGATTCATTTGGCAATAAACCCTCTACGGTCTTAAGCGATATTTTCGCGATTTTTCCATAAGACACATCTGGAACTTCCCTTGAAATAGCAATAATAATGTGGTCAAGTTTACTGGCCATTTTCCCTCCTTTTTTTACGACAATTGAGAATACCGGAAACTTTTTCTTTTATTATCGTTTTCTTTGTATATTCAAGCCTCCAACCATAAAGAGTATTTGAATGTTTTGCCCGAACATAATCCATCGCATCTTCTCTGCGCGTAAAATAAAGATAATGAGTAGTAAATTTAGGATTCAGTTCAATTAACGCATCCGAAAGTATCTTCCAATTTCCTTTCGGGTCCGGAGAAAGAATCCCAAAAGAAAGCAAAATATCGGCCAATCTATCGCTACGATTTTGCGACTCGGCTTCAACAAAAAATTTCCAATTTATTTTTAGCCTCCCGTATAATGAAAGGATTAATCCTTTCCCGCAATTTTCCAGGTTTTTAATCCAATTTTTTTTCAGGCACTCCGCGCATATCTTACCATTTTTAAAAACGGTAACCTTATGATTTCTATACAAAAAAGAAATGTCTCCCGGCTTTCCAGGCGGTTTTTTACTGCATTGATTACAAACTTCTGCCATATTTATTATCCCTCCGATTTTTTTGTTAAGGTTCTTGATTTTTTATATTACCAGCTAATTAATAAAAAGACAAGAAAAGAAAAAGCTGGGACGATTTTTTTCATAAAACCCCAGCTTTTATTTCATCAATTATTTAAAAATAAAGGAACTTTTTTCCACCTCGTCTCTGTTTTAACTTTTATGACGGACCTGGTTTTGTCAACTGTCCTGAATTTCGTAACCGGTCTTGTTTTTACGACGTCCCTGTATTTCGTAACTTCCCTGCTTTTCTGAATTGCCTGCGTCTCATTTTGATATCTCGTTATCGTACACATTTGGGGTCCGGGGTGAGGCGGAAGTGGCGGCCTGACTCCGCCAGGCGGAGGAGGGATTGGCCTTGGTAACGGACCTGGCATCGGCGGTCTTGGGCAAGGAACACTCACCTGATATGGCACCCTAATAGTAATATAATCCGTATAATATTCTGTATCCGTGTATGGCTCCGATACGGTGTATTGCTCCGTGTCCGTATACGGCTCCTGCACCTGATAGATTTCGGTGTCGTTGTACTGCACCTGCACATCATACGGCACATCTTTCATCGGTACCGTAAATCCGAAAACTAAAAAAAGTAAAAATAGGACAACAAGCACAATAAACACTGTTTTCAATGTATTGTTTTCCAATTTTGCACCTCCATTTTTTGTTTTTAAGGATAATTTATTTTAATAACAAAACTAGTCTTCTGTCAAGATTGAGCTTGTGCTCTTTCGGCCCTCTTCCTTTCAAGTTCTGTAAGAAATTGTTTTCTTAATCTGACGCTTTTTGGAGTCACTTCAAGATATTCGTCTTCGTTCATTATTTCCAATCCCCTTTCCAAATTAAGTTCTGTTGGCGGAGTCAACATTATTGCTTCGTCAGACCCCCTTGCACGCATATTTGTCAATTGTTTTCCTTTTGTAGGGTTTACATTCATATCGTTTCCCTTGGCAACATTTCCGATAACCATACCGTTATAAACTTCGGTTCCCGCTCCGATGTACAAAACTCCTCTTTCTTGCAAATTCCAAAGAGAAAAACCGAGAGCCTTTCCATCGGACATTGAGACCATAGAGCCAAGAACCCGGTGATCAATTTCTCCGACATATGGACGAAATCCGATGACCTGGCTGCAAATAATTCCCTCCCCCCTGGTATCAACCATAAATTCTCCTCTGTATCCCAAAAAACCTCTTGTCGGAATTTCAAAAATAAGTCTTGTATGACTTTGCTCTGGATGTATATCTTTTATGGCTCCCTTTCTTTTTGAAAGTTTTTCTATAATCACTCCCATCATTTCACTTGGCACATCTATCGTAATCTCCTCAAACGGTTCAAGTTTTATCCCATTCTCTTCTTTAAAAATTACTTGCGGTTTTGAAACCTGCAGCTCAAAACCTTCTCTTCTCATGTTTTCAAGCAAAATCGCGATATGAAGCTCGCCCCTTCCATAAACCTTAAAATAATCTCCGGGAGAAAAATCTATTTTCAAACCTACATTGACCTCCAATTCTCTTTCCAGTCTTTCCCGTATCTGTCTGCTTGTTACTTGCCTGCCTTCCCTTCCTGCAAACGGAGAATTGTTGACTAAAAAATTAAGCGAGATTGTCGGCTCATCTATATTTATCGCCGGCAACGCTTCTTGTAATGAATCAACACAAATTGTCTCCCCGATATAGATATCTGGAAGTCCGGCAATCATAATTATGTCTCCGGCAACGGCCTCCTCAACTTCTTCTTTCGCAAGTCCGCGAAAAGTAAATATCTTTGTTATTTTTCCTTGTCTTGTCTCGCCGGAAGATTTTTTTATAAAAACATTGCTGCCTGATTTTATCACCCCTTCATATATTCTTCCTATCGCCAATCTTCCCAAAAAATTATCATAGCCCAGATTAAACGGCTGGACTCTCAATTGCCTTTTATTCAATTCATCAGAAGAAGCCGGTAAAACTTTTTCAATAATAATATCCAAGAGAGGAGATAAATTTTCTGATTCGTCTTTCAGATTCTTTTTTGCTATTCCATTTTTTGCTATTGCATAAACGGTTGTAAAATCCAATTGTTCGTTATTTGCCCCAAGGTCCATAAAAAGAGCCAGAACCTCATTATGCACCCACTCCGGCCTTGCGGCAGGCTTGTCTATCTTGTTTATGACTACTATCGGTTTTAATCCAAGCTCCAAAGACTTTCTCAAAACGAATTTAGTTTGTGGCATCGGTCCCTCCTGCGCGTCAACAACCAAAAGAACGCTGTCAATTGAACGCAAAACTCTTTCAACCTCCGAACCGAAATCCGCATGTCCCGGAGTATCAACAATATTTATTTTAGTCCCCTTATAAAAAACCGACGTGTTTTTTGAATAAATGGTAATTCCACGCTCTCTTTCAAGGTCGTTTGAGTCCATGCTTACTCCCTCGCCGACCATTCCGGTCTGGCGCATCAAAGCATCTGTTAAGTTTGTTTTACCATGGTCAACGTGAGCAATAATGGCAATATTTCTGATTTCCATATTTAATTATTTAAAAAATGACTGGGTAATAAACGATAATAAAAACACCATTTGCCTGGTGTTTTTATTATACATCAAGTATAAATCAACTCCTTTTAACCAATTATAAAAACTGGCTTGGCTTCTGAAAAATTACTGCGTTTGATTATTCTGCTCTTTTTTATTGCCGAAAACGAAGATATAAAGAATCTCCAGAATGGCTAATGTGTTTAAAACGAGCAAAACGACAAACCAAATTTTGCTGCCGTTTTTTGCCGCTTTCCACAAAGCAACTCCTTTCCAGGGAAGAGTCTATAGAATAATCAAGGACAAAATCCACTGGTTTCCGACTAAAATTTGTTCTAAACTCATATGTTTATATTATACCCAAAAAAGTCTTTTTTACAATAACTTTTATTACTCTCCTATCTTTTTATCTCTTTTTTCTCTTGTGCTTTGAACGAACGGCCTTTTTCATCCCAACAGCCCTTGAGCCGGAACGATGTTTTAATTTAAATTTTCTACGGCCTTTTGCTCTTCTTGTATAATTTTTACTTTTCTTATTTTTCATAATGTTTTTCCTGATTTTCTCTTAACTCTAATCGTTGCTTTTTTCTTTATTTTTCTTCCATTTTTGAAGACGTAAGCCAGAAAATAAACGGCCTCCTAAGCTTGTCTATTGACCAATTATTGTCTTTAAAAATTGATTTCTTTTCTATCTTAAAACGAGACAACAACGCTAATGTAGCCTGCAAATTCAAAGGAGATAATTTATTATGTTCTGATAAAAATTGCTGTTTCTTGGTCATTTTAAAATTAAAACAACTCTAACACCAAATTAAATTGTAAACAGTATTGCTTTAAATCTGCCCCGATAGCGGGCTTAACTATTTATAGTTCCAAACTCTCAAGTCTCAATTTTATAATATACCTTTTTTCCTAAAAAGTCAAGTCATTAAACCGCGGATTAAATGGGCTCCCTACATTGATTTAGCCGCGCTTTCGCCGGCTAAATATCCGGTACTCCAACACAACTGAAGATTAAATCCCCCGGTCTGTCCGTCAACGTCTATAATCTCTCCGGCAAAAAAGAGATTGTCAATGATTTTTGACTTCATTGTTTTGTCGTCTATTTCACTTAAAGCCATCCCTCCGTTTGTTACCATTGCCATATCAAACCCAAGAGTTCCCTCAACGGTCATTTCCATATTTTTTAACAGCCTTACCAGATTACGTCTTTCGTCTTTCGTTATTATATTTATTTTCTTTTCCTGATATATCCCGGACATTCTCATAATCTCAAAAACCAATTTCTCAGGCAACAGTTCTGATAAAAAATTCCCCAGCGCTTTATTCTGGCGCTTTCTGAAGCATTCCTGAATTACTTTGTCCAATGCTTCAAAATCAAACTCCGGATTTAAATCAATGGAAATTTTAACTTCTCCATTTTTTAACAACCCACCTATTTTTTTGCTTATGTTTAAAATTACCGGACCGCTCAGTCCAAAATGCGTAAATAAACATTCGCCCGTCCTGTTAAATACTTTTTTATTGTTTTGAAAAACGTTAATTCCAATATTATCCAGGCTCACTCCCTGAAGCCTCTTGACCCACTTTTCCCTTATTTTTATCGGAACCAGTGCTGGAGATAATTTATTGACGCAATGTCCGAGTCCAGCAATTAATTCAAAGACTTTTCCCGTAGAGCCGGTTTGAGGATAAGACTTTCCGCCCGTACAAAAAATATAATTTTTTGCCTCAATTCCTTTTCCGTTCCCAAAAATCAATTCTTTAATTTTTCCGTCCAAAACCTTAATTTCCAGAACATCCGAATTATAAATTTTGTTGGCCTTATTTTTTATTAAATAATTTTCTAAGCATTTCAAGACGTCTCTGGATTTGTCGCTGACCGGAAAAACCTTTCTGTTATCTTCTGTTTTTGCTTTCAACCCAAGCTTTTCAAAAAAATTAATAGCTTCTTTTGGCCCGAAAACAGAAAACGCATGAAAAAGAAATTTTCCGTTTTTGTCATAGTTTTCAACCAGCTTTTTCAGATTGAATTCTGCGTTTGTTATGTTGCACCTGCCGTTTCCGGTCAAAAGCAATTTTTTCCCGGGCTTGTCATTTTTTTCAATGAGAATGACTCTGGCGCCAAGTTCCGCCGCTCTTCCCGCAGCAATCATTCCTGCCGGACCTGCGCCAACAACGGCTACGTCAAATTTTATTTCTTTATTCATTATTTTTTATTTAAACGGGTCCTTTTTGGTAAAATCGGGAAGAAACACGGAATGGCTTTTTGCTTCCTGAATCCATCCGTTTTCCAACCCTAATTCTAATTGATAATTATAAATCTTCTTAAGCTCTTCTGAAGTTAATCTTCTGTTTATTTCCGAGAAATCTTTTGCCTTATAAACTGGCTCATACTGGCTCATCAGACTAATATGAATATTCTTATCTATCTCCTTTATAAAATCCATGGCTCTAAAACTGCTTTCAAGATGTCCTGGCAAAATCAAATGTCTGATGATAATCCCTTTTTTCGCAACCCCATCTTTTGATAGTTTTAAATTTCCAACCTGCAAAAACATTTCTTTGATTGCTTCCTTGGCTTTTTTAATATAATTTTTTATTCCGGAATATTTAAGAGCTAAATTATCATCCCCATATTTAAAATCTGGGAGATAAATATCAACTAACCCCTTGAGTTTTTTTATCAAACCCGCATCTTCATACGCATTGGAATTCCAAATAATCGGAATATTAAGCCCCTGTTTTTTTGCTTTAATAACTGCCAAAATTATTTGCCCCGCCCAAATTGTCGGACTGACTAAATCAACATTCAAAGCGCCGTCCTTTTGCAATTTCAACATTATTTTTGTTAATTCATCAACGCTATAATTTTCCCCGATATTTTCCTGTGATATCTGATAATTCTGACAGTAAACACACCTTAGATTACATCCGGTAAAGAATATCGTTCCCGCTCCTCGCCGCTGTTCGGAGCAAGCTTTTCGGCAAACCAAGGGAGGCTCCTCGCCAAAATGTTTTCCAAACCAGGCTATTTTTACAAAACCTAAAGAATTCATAATCAAAGTATATCATAAACTTATTGTATTTTTACAAAAATAAAAAGCGGTTCTTGAGAAACCGCTTTTAATTCTTTTATCTTGGAGCTCTTAGAGTCTTCTCATTAAAATTTTCGCCTGGTTCATAAGCGGGTTGATTTTTATCACTATGCCAAATACCGGCACTATTTTTACGCCGACAGTCTCACCCCTGCTGCCTTTGGACATTCCGATAACGGATAGCTTTCCATCGGAATCCATTGCAAGAATCGGAGACCCGCTATCACCGCCCATTGTAGGAAAAGACATCAACATTATGTCTTTTTCGCCGAGATCGGAATTTCCGTCCTCTTTTACAAAGTTGAGCATTGATGATGAAGCCTTCATAATGGCCACCGAACCGGATCTCACCGCAATCTCATCGCCCCATGGCCATCCGATAACATAGGCGGCTTGCCCGACTTTTAATTCACTGCTGTCGCCGATCGGTATCGCCGGATAATTCAAGTCTCCTGGAAGCTTCAAAACGACCAGGTCAAACCCGGGAGTTGCCTCCCAATCAAGCGACCGACCTTTGCCCTCACCAGAAACAATATAGGCATTTAAATACTTCTTTGCAAACTCAAGGCTTATTTTCCCATTCCCGCTTAAGATGTGATAAGCAGACAAGATATATTTTTGGCCGCCGCTTTCAACAACAAACCCCACCCCCGATGCCGAGCCGGACATTCCGGACCAAGAATCTAATTGATACTTTATGATAATAACTGAATTTTTGTATTTTTCGAGCTCTTCCGAATTAGAAAATAGAATGGAATTCTTTAATGTTTTAAGTTCGGTCTGACCAACCTTCTGGTTGATAAAACCGTCTTGGCTTTTGTTCTTGGCTTTTATCGCCGCGATATCAGAACCTTGGACGATAACCACCCCAATCAAAATCACGCAAATAATAATTGATATAATCATCCAGGCGCCCTTTACTTTCTCCAAGTTTCCCTCCTTTATGTTTTTTCAAACAACTTTGTTCGTTTGGAAAGATTAACATAATACTTATAAAAAATCAACAAAAAGCGGTTCTTGAGAAACCGCTTTTAATTTTCCTTACGATGTATCTAAAATATTCAGACGCCGAATCATGGATTGAATTTTCTTTTTTTCACACTCACAAGTGCATCCAGCTTCAACAAGTTTTTTCCGGTATAAATCACTAGCAGAAATGGCAATTATTGGCCCCGCAAATGTCTCACGGATTTTTTTTACTAACGGCAAAGTGTTTATCTCATCCCCCGGCACACAAGCGTCCATGATAACAAGAGCAATATCCGGATTATCCCCGAACATTTTTTCCGCCTCTTCAACCGTTGTGGCCGACAAAACTTCCGCAGCCCCCTCCAAATCGCCTTTTATAATTTTAATCCAGCTCGGATAATCCTCCACTAAAAGAATTTTTTTGAGAATCATTTTTTTCTCCTTGCTTTTCTTATTTTTTCGGAATTCCTTTCCCAAATTTCCGGACAATCCTTGAAAAGCTCAACCGTTAAAACGGTAGTCATCTCTTCATTAACCACAAAAATCCATCCGTCTTTTTCAAAATATTTCGCCCTTGTCTTGTATTTAATAATTGCTCTTACGTTAGGAATGGGCTTCTTCTTAATTTCTCTGGCGTTGACCAGAAATTTCCTTATTGTTTTTTCCGGATTTTTAACTACGGAGTTTTTATCAACCTTTGGCCACCTTTCTTTAAAGCGCATTAGCGCATGATGACTTATTGTGAGATCGGCGAGATCCACGAAAACCTCCTTTTCAAAGACCTTTAATTATTAATATTTATACAAGATTTTGCTATGTTTGTCAATAAATTGGGATTAATGTTCCGGGGAAAGAATAAATGTCTTCCGCGTAAAATTGTCCGTAAGATATTACAAACAACCAGCTCATTATAACCATAAAAATAACGGCTGAAAGAATCCCCGTCAGAATAATTTTTTCCCTCCCCTCCTGTTTCCTTATTCTTAGGCAATAAATAATAAAATAGATTAAGCCGAATAAAAAAGTTGTGATAAATGCATTTTCTAAAACATACGGATTAATAATTAAAACAACTCTGTAAAGAGCTTCCTTCCCGGAAAATCCTTGGCTTATAAGTTCCCATTTTATTTCCGTACCGTGGTTCGGAGCTAAAATAATTATAACGCAATTCGTTAAAAAAATGGTTAAACAAAGCACTCCCGTAATCTTTAGAAAAATGTTGGATTTCCAGTTAGACATATTATTTTATTTTACCTTTATGAACGGTCCCGGGCAAGAAAAAATCGCCTTATCAGCGATTTTTAATTTTAAACTTAAACATCTTCTTCTTTTATCTCTTCCCATTTTGAGCTTGCTTGAAAGGCCATCCCGTATAAAAAAGCGATTTTCATCGCGGTCATTTTGCTTTTTTCTTCCTGAAATATCTCAAAAAGAAGAATAACAATATACGTCCACAAATTTTTATTTATTTTCCACGACTTAGTTTTGTCGGCGCTTCTTACCGTTTCGGCCAAAGACTCAACGGCTTTTTGATTATATATAAGTCCGCTTTGTATCACAAGGTTTTGAATCTCCAGCTCAATATCGTCTTTCGGCTTTGGAATATCGGACGGTTTTACAACCAACGGACTAAATTCGTCCAAAGACTCAAGTGATTCTATAAAACCAACTACGTCTTGCCTGTTTTCTTTTTCCATATTCTTCCGCCCCCTTACTAGTCGTTGTCTGGCTCAATTCTTATTGGCGGCCTAAATCTTGGAATCGCAACGGTTTTAATTATTTTCCTGCATTTCGGGCAATACGCCCAAACATAGTCATTCTTGTCTTCTCCAAAATGCAGTTCTCCGCCACAATCGTTACATTTGTGCTTTCCAAAAAATCCTTTATGTACTTTCTTAAGTCCCAGTTCCAATTCTGGAGTTTTAAAAATCCGCAAAAAATCCATTTTTCTCCTCCTATCTCTTTATTTTTAAAAGACCTTCGGTAATTTATTAATAATACAAGAAAATATTAAAGATGAATAGCCTCAAAAAATTTCAAGCTCTCCCCCCTCCAATATTTAAAAACCATACTCAATCTTTTATCTGTTTTTATTCTTGGTAATTTTTCTTTTTATCGCCCATATCACAAAAACAAAAATAACCGTCAAAAATATCCACCAAGTTTTAAAAACAAAACTCGCCACATTAAAAATTAATCTCTTTAAATCGTCCTTCATCGGAATTCTTTCTTTTACAATCTTGAATGACGGTATCGCTTTTTCTATTGTTATCAACGACGCCTCGGAAATAATCGGCTCCGGATTGTTATCTTCTTTTGCCCCGTCTTGAATGATCATCGCCTTTTCTTTCATCGCCTCCGCCGCGTCCTGAAAAAAATTATCCGTTTTTTCAATGACATTCTCCGCCTCCTCAACAACACCGAGAACCGAAGATTTTATTCCGCTTCCATCTCCCTCGCTTTTATTATCCGGGACAAAAGGACTCGCCCCCTGGCTCACCTCATCTCCGTCTTTTCTCCCATCTCCATCGGAATCGGGATTCAATGGGTTTGTACTCAAAGATATTTCTTTATTATCATCAAGCCCATCATTGTCGTCGTCGGCGTCATTAAGGTTCCCTATTCCATCTCTATCAATATCCATATCTGCAAATACTTCAGAGTCCTCTAATAAATCTGATTTTAAAACAATAAGTTCTGGCGTCTTGCCAAATTCTGATTTTTTGACATCAACTAATTTTGCGGAAATTTTATGCTTTCCTGCGGAAAATTTATACTCAACCTGAACAACAATTAATTTTCCTTCGCCAGCCGAAAAATCAGATTCCCCGATTAAAAGATTATAGTCATAAAATCGGACTTTTCCAGCAATACTATAATTTGATTGATTCCGAATCGCTAAATTAATATTTGTTTTATCCCCGGCAAAAAATGGATATTTGGAATACCAGATTCCATTAACCACCCCGGCGTTTGATGAGTTCTGGGCAAAAACAAAATTTCCGCAAAACAAAAAAATTGCTGAAAACACAAATAGAAAAAATAAGGACAAAAACCCGCCGCAAATAACCACTCCGCATTTTTTTTAATAAAATAACGCATAGCCAAAAACTTCTTTAATTTTATCAGATTTTTCAGAAAACAAAAAACCGCAAAAAAGCGATTTCTGTCTCAAAGACTTACTAAATGTTTAAATAATCTTAAAATATCCTTTTTAATCTTGCATCTCTTCAGGTCTTTTATAAAACCATTTATCTTTTCCCGCCTGTTCTATTCTTCCGATAAAATCTTGAGCGGGATCAATAATAAAAACCTCTCCGCCCGAATTAACATATCTCACCCAAGCATGACCACCTCTGTTTGGAACAAAATTTCTATCTACTGATGCCTTGCCTCCAACAAACCCTTCTGTTTTTAATTTTTCTAATAAATATCCGGTAAGCAATGCCTGATGACGGCAAATCCCTCCCTTCTCTCTTAAAAAAGATGAGAGAGTAATTTTTTGATCGGGTTTAAGCCCTTGAGTTACTTTTGTAACTGCGCCTTCGTTGTATGGAAGCGTTTCTTTGACCAAGTTAAAAACATCCATTAATGCCGCGCTCTTAAAAGATTCTCCTTTTTGTTCTTTCTCCTGTTTTCTTTTTAATAATTCTTTATAGACAAACAACAACTCCGGCTGCTTAATATCATCCACGACAATAGCCTCTCTTTCTCCTCCGCCCAAATACACTCCCCCGTTTATCGGACAATCCCTTCCTATAATATCCCTTCCCATCCATTTTCCATTCCTGCTATCATTTGATGGCTCCTCAAAAAAGCCTTATTTCTTAATCTCTCTTTTATTAAAATTGTTTTGTTCCATTCTGCTGAATTTTCCATATTTATATGTTTTTATTTTAGATTCGTCAAAAATCTTCATCTAAACCTGTGCCAAAATAACTATGTAATTCTTTCCGTAGAGTTTTGCGCACTTAGGACAGGTAGTATAAAAAAAATACATTTTTTTTAGCTCTTTTTCTTTTGATTTTACAAAAACATCCATTTCTTTTGCCCACTTTCCTACGTTGTTAAATGACCCTTCAAAAACCTTGCTTAAAAAGGTTCCAGAAATTTTTACCATTTCGGTATTCGGAACGTCTTTGTCCACGGCAATGTAAATATCCGACCCAAAAAAAGATTTTTCATCGGAAAGCATTAACGGCTCAGGCGACAATGCGTCGGCTTCTTTAATTTTTTCCATATTTTTTACCATAATCTGCCCAAAGTTAATCGGGATATGAAAAATGCTTTTAACACTATCCTTAAGAAACAGTTTGTCTTTAAAGATTATTTCTTTCTCGTTCCATGACTCCGGATTGAATCTTTTACAACACCCCGTTTCCGATTGTCCATAAAGTTTATCCATATTTTTTATTTATTTTTGAATTCATACAATCTTACCTTTCTCAATTTTTCTATATTCAACGTAAGAATAAATAACGGCAACAACAGCGACAATAATAACCGGAAAAATTATCATTATAAAAGCTATGCCTCCCTGAAAAAAAAGACCAAAAAGAGAAATTACGGCCGCAATTTTGAATAACCGCCCGCCAAGTTTATGTGTTTTTTCCCAGACAACATCGCTTGATATTGTCCACGGCGTACGAATTCCAACAGACCAATTTCTTTTTAGCTTCCCCAAAAAAACTCCCAGAAAAAACCATAAAACGGCCATAGCCGGAATAATGGCTATCGTAAAATTAAATTGGTAGCCCAAGTTCCAAATCAACGTTAAGCCAAAAATGTATACGAAAAAAGCGAATATAAAAATCCAAAGCGCATTATAATATTTCCTGAATACCTCAATATTCGCTTTCAACGGGTCTACTTTGGGAATAACAAAATATATCAAGAATACTCCGACCATAACTAACGGAAGCAAAAATATCCCAAGGAATTTGCCCATATAACCGTCCGCCTCTCCCGCCGCGTTCCAATGCGAAACAACTCTATCGGGAAATTGTGAATATAGGACCATTCCAGCAATAAAAGTAGCCGCGATTAATATTGTGAGAATTATAATCGTATTTTTTGTATTCATAAGCTCAACAATTATTGCTTTTTTATATCCCGCAGACGCAACTTCTTTAATCCTTTATAATCACCAGGAAATAATATATCTGCAAAAAGAACCACCCGTTTCCCTGCAAGATTCTCCTTTATCATGATCAATTTTAACAGAAACTGACTCTGGTGGCTTAAACCTTTTCGCCGCTGAATATATAATTCCCTTATCAAAATCGCAAGGATAAGGGTTATCGCAAACAATTTCCGCTTTTTTCTCGTCAATAAATTTATACCGATAGTTTCCTATGTTTTCTTCAGTCTCCTTAGTTTTGTCGTCGGATAAAACTTTTCCGTCTAACCTATGGTTTATATGATAAGCAATATCTATTGCGGACAAAGCCTCGTGAACGTCTTTAATATTTGACGGAAACTTAACATTTTCTGAAACAGTCTTACCCACTCCATATAAAGTTTCCGAACCCCCCGGATTATTAGACAGATAGGTAAATACGTTTAACAATTTTTGCTGCGGGTACCATTCTTTTGAATCAAGGCTAACCATGCCATTTTCGGCCAGAATACTCATTGTAATGTCCTTTAGAGAGCCAGAAACATTCAAGACGTCTAAAATAGCTTGTCCGTTGACTTTAACGTTCGCATTAATCGCTTTATACTTCATATTATTTCATTTTACTGCGCCCGTCCGTAGCTCGCAAGCGAAGGATAATCAAAAAACCGCCTCAATAAAAAGGTAGTTTTTGTTTGGCCTGCACTGAGCCTGCCGAAGTGCTTCCCAGCTGAGCTGGGGTAAGCCAAGCTTAGCTTGGCTCCACTTGGTAAAACTGCTCGCAATAAATTTCTAGGGATTTAACCAAAATGAAAAAGCACCGCTGAAGGACGGAACCCAAAGAAGTGCTTTTTCGTAATGATTCTACTTTAAGTATACTTCCTAAGCACACCCCCTGTCAATATCCCTACTTACCTCTGAATATACTCTAACTTACTTCTCAAGTTGCCCAAAAAATCTATCTTTTCTTTTGCTTTCTTTTTCAAAAGTATAGAACATTTTTCTTTATTGGGACTTAAGACGACTTTTAATTTATTTTTTGTATAGAGATATTCAACTAAAGAATAAAAATCGCCATCGCTTGAAACTATTACAGCTTTATCGTATTTGTCACAATCAATCATTACTTGTAAAACTAAATCTGCATCAACATTGCCCTTTGGTTTTCCGTCATTATCTTTCATTACGGGCTTAAAAACAAGTAAATAGCCGTATTTTTGCAGATTGGCATAAAGTCTTTGATTCTCTGGCAAATAACCGATAAAAAGATACGCCGTTTTAACCGAATATTTTTCTCTAAGATAAGTGATAAATTTCCTAAATTCTAATTTCCAGCCGAGTTCTTCAACGCCCATATTTACA
>Ga0172371_10005272_pt1 | contig 19217 bp, 11 predicted proteins | sample Lak12m_FD_114543 | JGI IMG/M metagenome (GOLD analysis project Ga0172371, IMG submission 114543) | Freshwater microbial communities from Kabuno Bay, South-Kivu, Congo - kab_022012_12m | ecosystem: Environmental > Aquatic > Freshwater > Lake | place: Democratic Republic of the Congo: South-Kivu...
AATGGGGTGACCACAACAGTGTTCCAGTTTAATGCCACTACTTCAAAAACGACGAATCCGGGCGACACTATTCTGTTCCTGCGCTGGGACTGGGATAATGACGGCCTCTGGGATACCGGATTTTCAAGGTCACGCCAATTTACCTACCGGTATTACAAACCCGGGACCTATAGCCCAAAGCTTGAAGTAAGGAATGAAGGCGGTCTCAGCGACACTATTCAATATACGGTACAAGTTGCCAGAGGAAACAGCGCTCCGCAACCGAGTCTTTCCATTTCACCGGCTTCAGGGAATCTCAGGACTGAATTCACCTTTGACGGATCCAAAACGATTGATGACGAGGATAGTTTGAATACTTTGAAATTCCGCTGGGACTGGGACGGTGACGGAATTTATGAAACTAACTACAGCAGCGAATACGTTTATACCCGGATGTTCAACTCAGCCGGCTTACACTATGTCGGAATGCAGGTGGTCGATCCGCAAAACGTTACGGCCACAATCCGTAAACCAATCCTTGTGTCACTAAGCAATCCCAAACTGGTGCCAGAATTCAGCTGGATGCCCGAGAGTCCTTCCACTTCCGATACCGTTAAATTGGACGGTTCCGCAAGCTATGATCCAGATGACGCGTCCAACACCTTCCAGTACCGCTGGAACCTAGGCAAGGACAGCGATTTCGATACTGAGTATTCTGACAGCCCGATTTTCAATCATCAATTCCTGACTGAGGGTGAAAACACTGTAACCCTGGAGATCAAAGACCAGTGGGGACTCCTCAATCAGGTAACAAAAACCATCTGGATCGCTCATTCCAACCTTAAACCAACTGCATCATTCTTTGTTGGTTATGAATACGGTAACCTCACCACAAGTTTCTACTTCGATGCTGACGGGATCCGCGACCAGGAAGATTATATTGATCAGCTGAAAGTCAGATGGGACTTTGAAAATGACGGAACCTGGGATACCGGTTTTGCAAAAGAAAGAAATATCACTCATAAGTATCCTGCAGCCGGTGAATACCGCATCAGGCTTCAGGTAATCGACAGTGGTGGCCTTACCGACACCACGAGCCTCATGGTTTACGTGTCAGCCGGAACCAATGAGACCGGTCTGATCATGGACAAAGCCAAGGGGATCTATTACGGGACTGTCAAGATTGGCAGCCAGTGGTGGACCTCAGAAAACGTGAACGAGGCCTCCGCCAGTAAATATTGCTACAGCAACAAGGTGGTTAATTGCCAGAAATATGGCGCGCTTTATACCTGGACCGATGCCATGGGCAATGCCATCACCGAAAAAGCAAAAGGCATCTGCCCCACCGGTTGGCATATCCCCACCGTTGCTGAATGGCAGCAACTGTATGATTTTTATGGTAACGAAAATGCAAGAGCACGTCTGGAAATCGGCGGTGACAGTGATTTCAGGCTGATGTACGCCGGTCAGAGATCGCTTAACGGCCGCTATGAATACCAGGAAGCGGTAACCAGTTTCTGGACTTCCACCAAAGCATCAGGCGATAATGCCTGGGTTTTTTCCATACAAAAGGATAAGAATAATGTGTTTAAGCTTAACCTGGGGCAAACATACGGCCTCAGTGTGAGGTGCATAAAAGACTAAAACAAAAAGCCCCGGCATTTGAAATGCCGGGGCTTTTTGTTTACCGCGGAGGCCTGATCAATCAGGCCTTTTTGTTAAACCGTAATTCGTTGAAATAGGCTACGTATACCAGGATAACCAGGATCACCAGGCTGGCGTACACCCCAACCGGCATCGTTGGAGTATCACCACCGGCATAGGAGTGCATCCCGCCAAGGAAATAATTCACCCCGAAATAGGTCATCAGGATCGAACCAAAACCCGTTACGGATCCGAAATTGAATGCGAAATCCGACTCAAATCCTTTGATATGGTTCATGTGAACAATAAAGGAATAGACCAGAATGGAAATCAGACACCAGGTCTCCTTCGGATCCCATCCCCAATATCTTCCCCAGGACTGATTGGCCCAGATGGCTCCAAGGAAACATCCGATCGTGATCAGGTAAAGCCCTGCGATCAGGACTATTTTGTTCAAACGGGTAAGGTGCGCAATATGGCCATTGACCAGGGCCTGATTTGCTTTTGTTTTTGAGATGAAAAGTATCATGGAGATGAGTCCGATCAGGGCTCCAAGCCCCAGAAACGAATAGCTGGTCATAATAACCGCCACATGAATGGTAAGCCATACCGACTTCAAAACCGGCACAAGCGGGGTGATCTGCGGATTCATCCAGCTCATGTGGGCAACCAGGAGGGACAATGCAGCAAGAACGCCTGTCAGGGCCAATGGCAGCATGGATCTTTTGGCAACCAGGAAGCCGGCCAGAAGCGTTCCCCATGCAACAAAGATCATCGATTCGTAACCGTTGCTCATGGGAGCGTGGCCTGATAAATACCATCTCAGCCCCAATCCGACAGTATGCAATACCCAACCGGCAAAAAGCAGCACACCAAACGCACGGCTCACCGGCTTGTGCCATTTAACCGTCTTAAAGAGCGACCACAGCTGGATTGCCAGGAATAAAAGACCTATCGTGGCATAAAATATAGCCAGGCGCTCAAAGATCAGGGCTTTGTTATAGACCACCTCCAGGTGAGCTTTCCTGTCGCTCGGAATAATACTTCCGCCATACCTCTTCTGGAATTCTATGATTCCTTTCCTGATCTCTGCGGCTCTGGCCAGATCCCCGGCGCGAAGTGCATCAAGATATACCGGAAATGAGGTCTTGATCATCAGTGAATCTCCTTCGGATAAACCGGGAATGGCCGCAGCAGGAGTGTGCCACTTGGCCTTCGGATCAGCCGGATCAGGATATATCTGGAGGAGCTCTCCGGTAATGGTCATATAAACAATATTCAGGGCCTCATCCAGCTTGATCAGCTCCTTATCCTGACCATTCCGCTGATTGGGCCTTTTCATATAAGCCTCATTAACCATGTCCCCCATCTGGTACTGATCCTTATTAAAGAAATCATTGTAGGAGGCCTTTCCTCCGGTAATACTGAACTCACGTGCAATCTCTGAACTCTTTATCCCGATGATCGGTTTATTGGCCCATTTCTCCGGCTCAATCAGCATGCTGAGCCATAACTGCTCGGCCGACATACCCTCATAGCGATTCTCACCAAATACCTTTCGGACCATCTCCTGAGCCAGCGTACTTACAGGTTTCAACCGGCCCTCTGAACCCAATACCCACATCTTTCCAAATTCCTTTGCCTCCTCAGCATTGGGCGTAATCGGATTGCTCTGGGCATTTAACCGGATCGACGGAAGCACCAGCATTAAAAGAAGTACGGAGGCTGCAGCAACAGTTTTCCGGCTCTCTTTGAGCAGCCTTCTGAATCGTCCGCCCGGTGCGAAGAAAGCCAGGATAATGAAAGCAAACATCGAGAAGTATCCGACATAAGTCACTCCCGTGCCCAATCCGTCATGATTAACGGAAAGAATCGTTCCTTTTTCATCCATATCGTACGATGACTGATAAAATCTGTACCCGCGGTGAGTCAAAATGTTGTTCATGAAAATCCGGTAAGGTTTGGTTACGTTGTTGGCCTTATCAATAAGAGTCACTTCGCTGGCAAAAGAAGAAGGACTGTTTGAGCCGGGATACCGGTCAAGCTGAAAATCATTGAGCGCCAGCTGGAAAGGAAGCTCCATCGGTTTTGAACCGAATGATAGTGTCAACTTGATTCCACTGATCTCAAACTCGTTGGAGATATAAGCGTCCTTTTGTTTGCCTCTGACCATAACCTCCTCAGATCCTTTATTGATCGTAACCCTCACCTGAGCAATATCAGGATGATCCTTGTTCACACCTGACATACCCGACCTGCTCATCTGCTCACCCGTCACGTAATCAATGGAATGGATCTTGATTTTGTCAGGACCAAGCTTCAAACTCATGCTTACATTCTTTTTGCTTGCAGGCGACAGATACACCCGGCTGGTTTTCTCAACCGTACCCGATTTGCTTTCAGCTTTGACATAAAAATAGGTGTCGGCACTCAGGTACGCCGAAGTGGCCTCCCCTTCCCTGATGTGCATGATCCCTTCCTTCCCGACAAATCTTGTAAGTGCGGCTCCCAGTATGATCAGCAGAAATGCGAAGTGAAACAGAAAGATCGGCAGCCTTTTCAGGTTGTACAATTTCTGTTTGATGATGCTGGCCAGAATATTTATAAATGCCAGAAAGATTGCCAGTTCAAACCACCACGCCTGATAAATCAGAGCCTGGGCGGCAATCGTTCCGTTCCGGTTTTCAACAAAGGTTGCTACAGCCATGCTCAGGGCAAGCAAGATGACAATGATGCCCATGAACTGCATTGAAAATAGAAAGTTGAGGATTTTCTTCACTTTTTCCATATCGATTATTATTGCCAGATAAAGGTTATAACTTGCTTAATATCAGGATGGAGGCTCAATGCCACCGGACAACTCCTCGGGACTGCCTCCAATACCCTTTTATCAGAATCCGAATAGGATTTATCCGGAAACATGAATTTCACATGAATTTCACTGATCCTTCTGGGGTCGGCAGCCATCACCTTTGTAATCTCGTAGGTGGTGCCTTCAAGATCAATTCCCCTGGCCCGGGCTGCAATTCCCATTATTGTCATTATGCAGTCGCCCAGGGAAGTGGCAGCCAGGTCAGTCGGGGAGAAAGCCCTTCCCAATCCCTGATTGTCAACGGGGGCATCGGTAATGATCACCTCACCCGACTGAACGTGAGTGTTTTCAGTACGCAATTCGCCCAAATACCGTCCAATAGCAGTTGCCATCTTGAATTTTTGCGGCAATATACAATATTTTACGGGTTCAGGTCTTCCAGCGCCCGGTTGATGAAATCGTTGAATCTCTTCATTTTCCTGTAGGCATCCACCGTGAATTCCAGAAGATCGGATGATCCCACCATTGAATCCGGAAGCTGAATAAACGGGCAGTAATGTTTGTATTTGAGGTAGTCGATGAGCTCAAAATCACCGGGGAATCCAACCGGAGGACGCTTGAGTTTGTCATCCTCAAACAAACCGGTATTTTTCTTAAACCAGGGGTCGTCAACCAACGCCTTGAAGTCCTCGGGAAAATTAAAAATCTCCCTCCGGATGGCTTTTAGCTTTTCCGAAGATGGCATGTAAATACCGCCTGAGATAAAGCAATCACCTGGCTGCAGGTGAAAGTAATATCCCGGTTCTCCGCCATTCTTGCCTCCTTTTGACATATGTGCCCCGAAGTTGTTCTTATAAGGAGTTTTATCATTTGAGAATCGGGTATCCCTGTTAATCCTGAAAATGGACCCGGTAGCCGTCAAACCCCTGATTTCATTATCGAAAACACCGATCTGCAGGATCAGCTTTCCGATAAAGTCTTCAAATATCCTTCGGACTTCCTGATACTCCTTTTTATGCTGGGCGAACCATTCCCTGTTGTTATTACGTTCCAGTTCTGTGAGAAATCCCAATACCTCTTTCATGGCTAAGTGGTCAGATCTTTCCATTATAGGTATAACCAAGCTCTTTAACCCGTTCGGCCACCTGGCCGAGATCCACCTGGTCCCCGCCAATCTTCACCTGTCCGGTTGGCAGATCCACTGAAACCTCATCAATGCCCTCAAGGGAGGCAAGATTCTTTTCAACGGTCATCCTGCAATGGTTACAGGTCATCCCCTCCACTGAAATCGTTGTATAATACTGATTTTCTGATTCTTTAGTTGTCATATCTTTTTTTAATATCAGATGTTTGATCCATTTGTTCCATGCTGCAACCAGCATGAGGCTAACCAATAGAACCGTGGTTACCAGGTTGATCCAGGATCCGGCTTCACTATGGCTGTGATGGTGCATGTGGGAAACCATGAACCAATCGGCCGGCATGAAGGTGTTGACCATAAAACCGGATAACAAAGCACCTCCAATAATGGATCCCAGATAGACAAAAAAGGTTTTTTTGCCCATCGTCTTACTGATCACCATCATGGTTGCGATGTTTGTAGCCGGGCCTGCCATGAGCAAAACCAAAGCGGCTCCCGGCGACATCCCCTTCATCAGAAGAACGGCTGCCAGCGGGATCGAACCCGTAGCACAAATATACATGGGAGCTGCGGCGGCTAAAACAACAAGCATTTCAATCCATTGATTGCCAACATACTGACTGAAGAAAGAATCTGGAATTACCAGAGAAAGAAATGCTGCTGCAGCCAATCCGATCAGGAGCCATTTTAGGATATCCTCCAGAAGCTCCCCAAATCCGTAAGTCAAAATCTGCTTTATTTTTTGAACGAAAGTAAGATGCTCTCCGCCCACAACAGTATTATAGCCCTGCACCTCTTCCTGTCCCCTAACAAACAGATTATTGGCCATACCGCCAATAATCCCGGTAATGAAAGCAACCACCGGCCTGATCACCGCAAAAGGCAGTCCGAGCATTGCATAGGTGGCCAGAATTGAATCTACCCCGGTTTGGGGTGTCGATATCAGAAAGGAAGTTGTAGCACCGCGCGAAGCCCCATTCCTGAAAAAAGAAATGGCAGTTGGAATCACACCGCAAGAGCATAACGGCATCGGAACCCCCAATACCGCAGCGTTGAAAACGGATCTGAAATTCCGTCTTCCCATGAACCTTACAACCCTGTCAGCGGGAAAAAATCCTTTAAGCAAACCTGCAAAAAGAAAACCGAGCAAAAGATAGGGAGCCATCTCGCTCATCAGGCGGTAGAATTCAACGCCGTAATTTTTCAACCATTCCATAAAGCCGGGGCTTATCCTTCCTAACAAATCTCAACCCTCAATGTTTATCCATCTCTTCAAAATCTACGTATTCTCCTTCATCTTGGGAGATCAGTTTTTGGTTTTGTTTGGTTTCCGGTTCCGGCTCAAAGGGTGTATCCTCCTGGCGTTGGAAATTCCTGGCAGCTGTCCGAATCACTAAAACGCCCCTTATAAACCTGTAAATTAACCAGATAAGAAAAAATATCAATAAATACCTGAGCATCACTGTAAATTATTTAACCGCATAATTGAATAAATAAGGTTCAGAACTCCCGGTCAGGAGATTTCTGAAGTCGGGATGAATTCCCAGAGAACCAATCGTGAAGGGAGTTGAGCCGCGCAGGGGAAATCCTTCAGCCACCGACCCGTCAGGATTAAGCAAAAAGATGTCATTTTTCTCCCTGAAAACCAAACCCAGTCTTTTCATGTCAGGCCCCATCGAATAAAACTGGGGCGGAATGGTTAGCTGACCTTCAAATTTATTCGAGAGAATTTTTTCACCCGTTTGACCAAATACTTCAAGATGGTTTTTTTCAAAGAACACATACTCCATTAAACCGTCGAGATTCATATCCTCATAGGTAAAATAATGCCCGGGACCGAACTTCTCAAAAGAGGTTTGCTCAACGGATCCGTCCAGTCTGAAGGAATAGATCACCCCGTCAGCATCTGTGAGAAGAAACCTGGCACCCTTTCCTGAAGCACTCTCGTCATACACTGGCTGGTTATTGGATGAAACAATGACCGGCTTTTCAAACCTGACTTTAACCGATCCTTTCCTGTCGAGTATGTATAGCTGGGTATCGTCATTAAACACCAGATAGTCCTTATTCTGGATCTTATAATGCTGTACCGGATGCGTAACCGGGCCACCGGAACCTTTAAAATCCCAGTTTTTAACCGGCAAACCGTTTTTGTCGAAACAGTTTACATTCTTATCGGCGGTTGGGATAAATATTCTGTAATCTCTGTTTCCGTCAAAATCAACAACAGAGACACCAGCGGTTGATTCTGATTTCAGAGCCTTGGGATATTTGGGCAAATAGGCGCCGGTACGGTCGAGCAAATGAACGGCCGTCGGCGTTGAGAACAGATACTGAAGGCGCCCGTTCTTCATCAGATCAATCTGGAATATCTCAGAATTGACCGGCTCACCCACCGGCTTTTTCCATAAGATCCGTCCGGCTGCAGTGATCAGGTATAGGTTGAACTGTTGATCCTGTACCATTACCTCAGCCGCTTTTGTTGAATGGTTCTTTACGATGAACGGTTTACCAAGCACAGGGGCATCCAGACGTGATTCCCACAATGTTTGCGGCTTGTTTAGTTCCAATCCAGTGAACCTGGCAAACAGGTTATGCAGAAACATTCCGTCACGATTATGGAATTGCAGACAAACCGCTCCGGTTTTCAGGAGAAAGTCCTCTTCAGTTGCCAGGGAGGAAATGGTTTTAGGATTCAGGATATGTCCCAGCAATGGCCTGGTTTTGTGAGGCACTGCATAAAAGGTGGCATTGGACCGGGTGGAGATCAGATCAGAAACCGAAAGATAGAAAGGGTCACTCCCCAGGGTCCTTCCAACTGCATGGAAATGGATGGCATCCTCCAGTGACTGAAGGTTGTCACCGATCAGTAAAACATTGTCAAGAAATGAAAAATAGCGGCCTTTAACCGTTGAAAAGATCCCGCCTCCCAGGATCTCCGGCAGATGATCATAAGGCATCGGGTAAATGGCATACTCATGTTCGGTATCAATTCTGTACACCTTCCTCTGCGAGCGTTTATTGGCATTAGCTCCTTCCAGACCGTCAAGCCATCCTAACAATTTGTCAAGAGTCTGATTTCTGTTGGCAGTTCCAACCAGAATCATCGGCCAGATTGAATCATTCGCTGAACCTGTCAGGTACCCGATCGTTAACTCTTTGACCCCAAGGTCGCTCCATGCTTTGATTATATTTTCCTTCACCATTCCAGCGGCCTGATCAATGGCACTTTGCCTTTTCCTTCCCTGTTCGCCACCTGCCAGATAATCTTCCAGATCACCGAAATACTGCTGAGGCTTCTCAATACCGATGGAAAAGAACGCAGCGGTGTTTGACGGGAGATACTGCTCTGCTTCCAGTTTTAAAGGCTGCTGCCTTGAAAAGACATTCAGATAGGAATTCAGGGTATCTCCCTGCAGCGCAAATCCGGCCAGCCAAAGAGCATCATTCCTGAGGTTCAGGTCAAGGACCGCCCAATCACCATAACGGTTGAATTTCTCCATATTCCTTTTGACAACCGGATTCATCATTGAACCCAACCATCGCGGCAGCAATTTCAGATTCAGGTATATATCGGCAACCGCATTTTCGCTGCGGGTGGATGATAGCTTTTGATAGGTTTTGGTCCCGGCAAATCCCCTCCCTAGTGCCTGCTGCCGGACCGCATTTTCCAAAAGCACCGGTGAAGGACTCACAATCAGCAGATTATCCGTTTCAGCCAGTGAAACCCCAGGGATCAGCGCATCTACACCAAAACTGATCCGGTGTATCGTTTGATTATTGTAGGTTCTCTCCGACCAGGTTCCCGCACGTCCGCAAAGCGCCGAAAAGAAATCTCCCAGGCCTGATGCTCCAAGCGTACCTTTCTTCTCAATGACCATCAGTACCTGATAGGCACTCCTGCCTACCTGATGCATGGATATGACTGCCGGATTGCCAGACCATGCCTGAGCATACTTTGAACCGGTAGTAAGAAGCGTATCTATTTTCCGAAGAGCCGAGAGGTAAGGCTCCGCCCCGGCAAAAAGCTGAAGCGTCGGATACAGCGGATCAGCTTCAGCGAGTCCTTTTAACAATTCCGGAACAGAATGGGACTCAATGATCCAATAAGCATCTTCAGGAATCACATCGATGGCGGCCGTCTCGTAGAGCTGCACTTCCTTGTCGCGGTATAGCCAGAAGAATAATCCTGCAGGCAAGGCAACCAGAATGATTATTAAAAAGGGAAGCAGGCGTTTTACCATCAGATCAACTTATTGAACCGACAAAATTAAGTTTTTTATGTATCTTTGTGCCCCGGATTTTCAGCACCATTTGGGTGCAGTAATCGATTAAGACAAAAATATTTGCCTATGAGAGTAATGAAATTCGGGGGAACTTCGGTAGGTAATCCTCAGAGAATCCGGGAAGTAGCAGGTCTGATATCGGACCAGAATCCCAAAATTGTAGTCCTTTCGGCCATGTCGGGAACCACTAATGATTTGGTTGCCTATTCCGAATATTTATACAAAAAAGATAACGAGGGTGCAAAAATATTCATCGATAAGCTTCGGAATAAGTATTACGGAGTGGTCGATGAGTTATTTCAGACCAGTGTATACAAAGAGCATGGCCGCAAGCTGATTGACGCTCATTTCAACCATCTCGACGAATTTAACCGGGACCTGTTCACCCAATATGAGGAGAAGGCTGTTCTGGCGCAGGGAGAGTTGATCTCAACCGCCCTGATGTATTATCATCTTCAGGAGCTGGGACGGGAATGTGTTCTCATGCCGGCATTAAATTTTATGCGTATTGATAAGGATCAGGAACCTGATCAGTTTTATATCAGGGAAAATCTAACCCGCGAACTTTCAACCCACCCCGGATGCAATCTTTTCATCACTCAGGGGTTCATTTGCAGAAATGCATACGGGGAGATCGACAACCTCAAGCGCGGCGGTTCCGATTATTCCGCCTCCATCATCGGGGCAGCGATCGGGGCCGAAGAGATCCAGATCTGGACCGATATTGACGGATTCCATAATAATGATCCCAGATTCGTTAAAAATACCCGCAGGATCGACAGACTTTCCTTCGGAGAGGCTGCGGAGCTTGCCTATTTCGGTGCCAAGATCCTTCATCCTACCAGTGTCAGGCCGGCACAGGACAAGAACATCCCAGTCAGATTGAAGAATACCATGGATCCGGCTTCTCCGGGGACTCTGATCACGAGCGAAACCAGCGGATCGGGACTCAAGGCGGTCGCTGCAAAAGACGGTATTACAGCCATCAGGATCCAGTCAGACCGGATGCTCCTCGCATTCGGTTTTCTGCGGAAAGTGTTCGAAATATTCGAAAGTCACCGTACCTCCATCGACATGATCGCAACTTCAGAGGTATCAGTCTCAATGACTATCGACCAGACTGATAAGCTTCAGGAAATTGTTCACGACCTGGAAGTGTATGGCTCAGTTGAAGTTACACCCGATCTGACCATCATATGCGTTGTTGGCGACATCATCGCAGAGAGTAAGGGGATTGCAGTCAGGGTCCTTGAAGCCCTGAAAGAGATTCCGGTCAGGATGATTTCCTACGGCTCAAGTAACAATAATATCTCCCTGCTGATCAGTTCAAGGGACAAGGTCGGTGCACTGAACGCCCTCAGTAATCATCTATTCAGGGAGATTCAGTGATGGAATTTCCTCTGCACGCATTTCAGTCCGTTCCAACCCCATTCTATTATTATGACCTGGGGAGGCTCGACAATATTATCGAAAAAGTATCGCGGATATCCTCAGCCTTTGGATTTCCGGTCCACTATGCACTGAAAGCCAATGCTAACGACAGGATCCTTGAGCGTTTCAGCCGGGCAGGATTCGGAGCCGATTGCGTAAGCGGTTATGAGATCCGCAAAGCCCTGGAAACCGGATTCCCTGCCGGAAATATTTTCTTTGCAGGAGTTGGAAAAGCGGATTGGGAGATTGAATTAGGCCTGAATTCCCAAATCGGATGCTTTAACTGCGAGTCGGTCGAGGAACTCAGGCTGATCAATGAAATGGCATCGGCCCGGAATACGAAAGCTCCGGTTTCCATCCGTATCAATCCCAATGTCGATGCTGAAACGCATCATTACATCACCACCGGCATCGAAGAAAACAAATTCGGAATCAATGCCTGGGAATGGGATCAGGTTGTTCAGACCCTAAATTCATCTGATTCACTTATTTTCAAAGGATTGCACTTCCATATAGGTTCTCAGATTACCAATCTGGATGTTTTCAAAAGCCTCTGTAACCGGGTTAATGAAATCAGCAGCTGGTTTATCGGTAAACGGCTGTTTCCGGAAATCCTCGATATGGGAGGTGGATTGGGAATTGATTATGCCCATCCCGATAGTCCGGATCCTGATTTCGAAACGTATTTTAAAATATTCAGGGAGCACCTTACAATTCTGCCCGGCCAAAAGGTCCATTTCGAACCCGGGCGCGCTCTGGTCGCTCAATCGGGCAGTCTCATTTCAAGGGTCCTGTTCGTTAAAAAAGGAGTCAAAACCCGCTTTGCCATTCTGGATGCAGGAATGACTGAGCTGATCAGACCCGCTTTATATCAGGCAATGCACCCAATTCAGAACCTCACATCCACCGGGATCAGTCAGGCCTATGATGTGGTGGGTCCCATCTGCGAGTCTTCCGATTGTTTCGGTAAAGCTGTACATTTACCGGAAACCCGCCGCGGGGACCTGATTGCCATCCGGCATGCCGGAGCCTACGGCGAAACCATGAGTTCTGCCTATAACCTCAGAGAAAAAGTAAAAGCCTTGTATTCCGACGAACTTCAGTAACATGAGTCATACAAACAATACCCATCCGGCCGGCAGGCCTGTGAAACTGGTCCTGGAGGACGGAACCGAGTTCAGGGGCTGGTCCTTTGGCGCCGAAACCCCGGTAGCCGGAGAGGTGGTCTTCAATACAGCCATGGCCGGATATCCCGAAAGCATCACCGACCCGTCATACCGGGGACAAATCCTCACCCTCACCTACCCTCTCATCGGTAATTACGGAGTCCCGGGAAAACAACGCGAATACGGGATGCTCAAATTTTTTGAGTCCGAAGAAATTCATATCAGCGGACTGGTCATATCGGACTATTCATTCAATTTTTCGCACTGGAATGCTGATCAGAGCCTCTCCGACTGGCTCAAGGAAAATAACATCCCCGGAATTTACGGGATCGATACAAGAACCCTGACAAAACACCTTCGTGAAAAGGGAGCCATGCTGGGCAAGATTCTCTTTGAGGAAGACATTCCTTTTTATGATCCGAATAAGATCAACCTGGTTGATCAGGTAAGCACCAAGGAGATAGTTCGTTACGGCAATGGCAGGAACCGCATCCTGTTGATTGATTGCGGGGTGAAGAATAACATCATTCGCTGCCTGGTCCGTCGGGATACGGAAGTCATACGGGTGCCCTGGGATTTCGATATAGATTCGGTTGAATATGACGGACTGTTTATTTCAAACGGCCCTGGAGATCCCAAAATGTGCCAGACTACCATCGAAAACCTTCGCAAAGCTTTTAAGCGCGAGGATCCCATTTTCGGTATTTGCCTCGGAAACCAGCTGATGGGTCTGGCGGCAGGAGGCGATACCTACAAGCTTAAATACGGCCACAGGAGCCACAACCAGCCGGTCCTTAAAATGGGAACGAATAAAGCCTATATCACTTCCCAAAACCATGGCTTTGCCTTAGATGACCACTCCCTGCCTGATGAGTGGGAACCCCTGTTCATCAATCTGAACGATCAGACCAATGAGGGCATCCGCCATAAAACCAAACCATTCTTCAGTTCCCAGTTTCATCCGGAGGCCAGCAGCGGTCCTACCGATACGGAGTTTCTGTTCGATGAGTTTATTCAAAAAATTGAGGATTTAAGAAGTTAACCGGTATGCCAAAAACAGAAAAACAGATAAACAAAGTCCTGGTTCTGGGATCCGGAGCCCTCAAAATCGGAGAAGCCGGTGAATTCGACTATTCAGGTTCTCAGGCGCTTAAGGCCCTGCGCGAGGAGGGTATCGAAACCATTCTGGTCAACCCCAACATTGCCACTGTTCAGACATCCGAAGGGATTGCCGATCAGATCTATTTCCTTCCGGTAACCCCCTATTTCGTTGAGAAAGTAATCCGCAAAGAGCGTCCCGAAGGGATTTTGCTTGCTTTCGGAGGTCAGACAGCCCTGAATTGCGGGGTTGCCCTCCACAAAGCAGGAATCCTGGAACAGTACGGGGTTGAAGTCCTGGGCACTCAGGTCAAGGCGATCATGGACACCGAGGACCGTGACCTCTTTGTGCAGAGACTTAACGAAATCGACATCAAAACCATTCAGAGCAAGGCTGTCAGCACGATAGAAGAGGCCAAGGAAGCTGCAGCCTGGCTGGGCTATCCGGTCATCATTCGCTCAGCATACAGCCTCGGGGGCCTTGGAAGCGGTTTCTGCGACAATCCTGAAGAACTGGAAAAGCTGGCCACCAAATCCTTGACCATGGCTCCGCAGATCCTGGTTGAAAAATCACTAAAGGGCTGGAAAGAGGTGGAATATGAAGTTGTCCGCGACCGCTATGACAACTGCATCACCGTGTGTAACATGGAGAATTTCGATCCCCTGGGAATCCATACAGGGGAAAGTATCGTGGTTGCCCCCTCCCAAACGCTCACTAACGCAGAATATCACAAACTCAGGGCTCTGTCCATCAAGATCATCCGGCATATCGGAATTGTTGGCGAATGTAACGTTCAATACGCGCTGGATCCCAATTCAGAGGATTACCGGGTGATCGAAGTCAATGCCCGGTTGAGCCGCTCCTCAGCACTGGCCTCCAAAGCTACCGGTTATCCGTTAGCCTTTGTTGCTGCAAAACTGGGGCTTGGTTACGGACTCCATGAATTAAAGAATAGTGTAACCCGCACAACAACAGCATGTTTTGAACCTGCATTGGATTACATTGTTGTTAAAATCCCCCGCTGGGACCTGGATAAATTCGAAGGTGTCTCCCATGAGATCGGCTCGAGCATGAAAAGTGTCGGTGAGGTAATGGCCATTGGCCGGACCTTCGAAGAGGCTATTCAAAAGGGGCTTAGGATGATCGGACAAGGAATGCACGGTTTTGTCGGGAACCGGGGGCTCCATTTTACCGACCTTGAAAAGGAACTCAGAACGCCTACCGACCTGAGAATCTTCGTAATAGCCCAGGCATTGGAGCAGGGTTTAACGGTGGAGCAGATCCATGATCTCACAGGTATCGACCTGTGGTTCCTGGTGAAACTGAACCATATCATGGAGATCCGCCACCGGCTTGAAAAGGAAAAATCCCTCGAAACCATGGACCTGAACCTACTGCGTGAAGCCAAGGTCAAGGGTTTTTCTGATTTTCAGGTGAGCCGTTTCGTCCTTAAAAGTCCGGTTGAAAAAATCGAATCTGACATGCTCAGAGTCAGGGATTTCAGAAAAAAAGCCGGAATCGTACCCTTTGTCAGGCAAATAGATACGCTCGCCGCTGAATATCCCGCCCAAACCAATTATCTCTACCTCACGTACTCCTCGATCGCCCATGACATAACCTTCGGGGATGCTGAGAATTCAGTCGCAGTGCTGGGATCCGGTGCCTACAGAATCGGAAGCTCTGTGGAATTCGACTGGTGCAGTGTTAACGGTCTTACCACCATCCGCAAGGAAGGCTATCGCGGGATTATGATCAATTATAATCCCGAGACCGTTTCAACCGATTATGATATCAGCGACAGACTCTATTTTGATGAGCTTTCATTCGAGCGGGTCCTGGACATACTTGAACTTGAAAACCCGCTCGGGGTTGTGGTTTCGATGGGCGGTCAGATCCCCAACAACCTGGCTCTCCGCCTCCACTCCCAGAATGTTAAAATTCTGGGCACCTCTCCCATATCAATTGACAGGGCGGAGGACCGGCATAAATTCTCTATGATGCTCGACGCGCTGGATATAGATCAGCCTGAATGGCAGGAACTTTCCTCCATCGAAGACATCGTGGCCTTTACTGACAGGATCGGTTTTCCCGTTTTGATCCGTCCTTCCTATGTACTTTCAGGAGCTGCCATGAACGTGGTATCCAATAAGGAAGAACTTGAAAACTACCTGAAGCTGGCTGTAAGGGTTTCAAAGCAACATCCGGTGGTGGTGACCGATTTTATCGAGCAGGCCAAGGAGATTGAGATCGATGCAGTAGCTAACCATGGCGATCTTTTTGCCTATGCCATCAGCGAGCATGTGGAATTTGCCGGAGTTCATTCAGGTGATGCCACCATGATCTTCCCGCCGCAGAAACTCTATTTTGAGACTGTCAGGAGGATCAAGAAAATCAGCCGTCAGATCGCCAAGGAGCTGAATATTACCGGACCTTTTAACATCCAGTTCCTTGCCAAGGACAATGATATCAAGGTTATAGAATGCAACCTCCGGGCTTCAAGGTCATTACCGTTCGTTTCCAAGGTTTTGAAAACCAACCTGATTGAACTGGCCACAAAAGTGATGCTCGGCATACCGGTGGAAAAACCTCACAAATCCATTTTCGATCTGGACTACATCGGCGTCAAAGCTTCGCAATTCTCATTCTCCAGGCTCCAGAGAGCCGATCCGGTTTTGGGCGTGGACATGTCATCCACCGGTGAGGTTGGCTGTCTTGGGGAAGACTATTATGATGCTGTTTTGAAATCCATGCTGTCGGTAGGTTACCGGATCCCGAAGAAAAATATTCTGCTCAGCACAGGTCCCATCAAGGATAAGGTTTACCTGCTGGAGGCATGTCATATGCTTGACGACAAAGGTTATCAGATTTTTGCCACCCGGGGCACGGGTGATTTTCTGAAAGGCAACGGAATCCCTGTTACCATTTTGAACTGGCCCGATGAACCGGCTCATCCGAATGTTACAGATTACATCCGAAACGGATTGATTGACCTGGTAATCAACATTCCCAAAAACCTCTCACAGGGTGAACTTAAGAATGATTATACAGTCCGAAGAAATGCCATCGACTTTAATGTTCCGCTGATAACCAACGCCCGTCTGGCGGCCGCGTTTATCATGGCCTTCTGCAAGCTCGACCTGGAGGATATTTCCATCAAGGCGTGGAAAGAGTATTGATCATAGGTGCCGGCCCGGCCGGCATGGCAACTGGCCTTTTCCTTGCTAAAAAGGGAATCCCGTCGGTGCTGCTGGAAAAACAGACTTTCCCAAGGGATAAGATCTGCGGCGATGGACTCAGTGGCTGGGTGCTTTCCATGCTCAGGCGGCTCGACCCGGAACTCCTGCGGAAACTTCAGAACCATCCCGCCCAACTCCCTTCACAGGGGGTGAGATTCTTCGCACCGAATATGAAAAGTCTGGCAATCCCTTACTTTTCCTCAAAATATCCCGATGATCCTCCCGGACATGTGATTCGAAGGATTGATTTCGACCAGATCCTGTATGAGGCGGTCAGGTCGGAGCCCCTGATCACACTCATTGAAAACATAGAGATCAGGGAAGTTGAAACGACCGGAATGGGTGTTGTTGCCAAAGGTGTTATTGACGATCAGAGGTATGCCGGAGATATGGTGGTAGTTGCCTCAGGAGCCGCAACACGGCTCACCCTGATCCTGCCGAAGGAGCCATCCGATCCTAAGCACCATGCAACCGGTATTCGCCAATATTACAGCGGCATTCAAGGTTTCCATGAAGGCAACTTTGTCGATTTCTACTTCCTTAAGGATCTGCTGCCCGGGTATCTGTGGATTTTCCCCCAATCAGGAGGATTTGCCAATGTCGGGGCAGGTATCAGGACTGATGTGCTGAAGAAAAAGCGTATCAGTCTTAAGCAGGTAATGGAAAAAACAATTCAGGAGACTCCCGGACTCAGGGAACGATTTGCCACAGCCCGGGCTGAATCTCCGGTTTCCGCCTGGGACCTGCCATTGGGTTCAAAAAAGATCAGGCTAAGCGGCAACCGGACTATATTGGTGGGTGATGCAGGATTCCTGATCGATCCATTCACCGGAGAGGGGGTTGGTAATGCGCTTTGGTCTGGCTTTGCTGCCGCTGAGCATATAGGCAGGTGTGCCGAAGCAGGAAGGTTTGATGAGGAATTCAACAGGGAATATGATCAATTTGTTTACAACAAGCTTTGGAAAGAGATGCGGAACTCCTCCACCATCCAGCATCTTATAGGATACCCCGGATTGTTCAATCTGGTAATGAATCAGGCAAACAGAAGTCAATTCCTTCAAAAGTCAATTACCCGGATGATTGATGATCTGGAGGAGCGGAAGAAACTGAATAATCCGCTCTGGTATCTTCGGGTCCTATTCGGCCGATAAAAAAAAAGAGGCCAGGAAATAAATCCCGGCCTCATTTTTAACTAAATCTCAATTATATATCAGGGATCAACAATCGTGAATACGGTCTGAATCGGGTGTGAGGCATCGGCATTGATGCAGGCAACAGCAGCCCATCCACCTGGCAGCGGTACAAAACCATCACCATTCAGATTTGCGGCATCCAGCATCTTTTTAGCCATACCATTCAGATCATTGAAGTTAACGCTTGGGACTCCACCTTCCGAGGCACCGTTCCAGCTCGGGTCTTCCAGTTTCCATAACACCTGCTGCAGTTCCCACCATTTGTATCCTGCAAACTGATTCAGGTGATTGGCAAGCCAGTTTACACGGTCCCATTCCTTATTTTTAATGCGGTCTGGTAAAACCGAAGCCGGAAGCAAAGTGCTGTATATACTCACATTGTAATTGGTGTTGGTATAGATGGTGGTTGTCCTGTCGAAGCAGAATCCGGCCAGACTGCCGTTGGCAATATCATAACCATTACCAATATTGCTGAAATGCATGGTCAGGTAGCTGGTGCGGTTGGCATCATCATTTGGCAAAGTAGCATACAGATTTGCACTTTCTGGCAGGTTCATGTAAGGTGCGAAGGCAAAGTCAGCCTGTTCTGCGTTGCAATTACCGAGAACAAAATCATATACACCGTCACCGCCCGGGCCTGTGCCAAGCTGGGTGTCAAGCTCCTCAGCATCTTCAAAGAACCAGCTGTTCATGTATTTATAACCAAAGGAATCACCGATCTGTACAAGGATATAAAGTTTCAGTTCAAAATTGTCAACTTTATTGACCACATCAGAATATTTCACCTCTAACGGTTTTCCTTCACCAAAGTAGGACTCGTTTGAATAGGTCGATACCAGGTTTCCGTTGTTGTAAACCTCTACCTTAAAGATAGCTGGCATGTCAACCTGCAGACCCTGAGACTGATTAGCATAGGCACTGCCTGCATAATCCTTGTAATACTTGGTGCAAAAATCGCCAAAGAACCACATCTGTCTTACAGTGGCCTCAGTTGCCCGGAACCATGCAAAACCAAAATTCTTGTAAGTGGTTTCCTGGAAGCACAGTACTTCGATCGGGATCTCCAGTTTCTGGAAAGGGGCTACCGTGAAAGGAATCGGTAAGGTTGCACTGACAAACACACTGAAATCAGAACCGGTGTTCGGGGTTGCCCTGACAATGACATCATCTGAAGTATTATCGGGAGTGTTGTTGTTGTCCATGAGGGTAAAAAGAATGACCTCATATGAA
>Ga0172371_10005273_pt1 | contig 19216 bp, 18 predicted proteins | sample Lak12m_FD_114543 | JGI IMG/M metagenome (GOLD analysis project Ga0172371, IMG submission 114543) | Freshwater microbial communities from Kabuno Bay, South-Kivu, Congo - kab_022012_12m | ecosystem: Environmental > Aquatic > Freshwater > Lake | place: Democratic Republic of the Congo: South-Kivu...
TTATCGTGCTTTGGGGATAAGGCACATGATCACACACTAGCTGGGAACTGGGATGATTTACGAGCTCCAGGATCTAAATACCACTACTTCCGGACTGCTCAGCGACGCCTGCCGTGGCTGCGGCTGGTGGCAGGGACATCTCAGTCATTGGGATACCGCTCAGGCGGATGCCTGGTCTGAATCCATGATGGAGAACTTCGGTTCCTGGGGGAAACTGGCGCTGGGTGACGGACAGCTCCTGGGAATGGTCCAGTACGGTCCCGCGGGCATGTTCCCTCGCACCAGCGACTTTCCCTGCGGCCCGGTCTCACCGGATGCCGTGCTCCTCACCTGTGGTGCTGTATCTGACCACGCACTGGCCTCCGTCAAGAAAAGTCTCGTGACTGCGGTCATAGCCGATTTCTACGAGCGGCAGATCCAGACAGTCGAAGCCTTCACCATGGATACCGGCTCGCCGCATGAATGCCGTTTCCTGCCGCATGATTTCTTAAGAGATTGCGGTTTCTATCCTGTCAAGAGTGCGCGTGGCGTGAGACTGATGCGGCTGGAGTTGGGCGGAGTGCAGCCAGTGGCGGAACCCCGGAGACGCCGCCGGCTCCTGGAGCGCATCAAACGCACCTCCCCGGCGCCGGCGCCAGTGGCGATGGTCACCGCCCGCTCTGCGGATACCCCAGTGCTAACCGCCCTGCAGTCGCTCCCGTGTCGTCCTGCCGCGGGCAGCCGTTCAGCGACCGCCTGCGGCGGCCATGGCTAGACTGCATCGGTTTAGCCCCGAACGGTTACCTCTGCTCGACCGAATTTTCTTTTTTTTCTTCCTGCTGATGCTGGTAAGCCTGGCGGTCTGGGGCATCGACAGCAGTTGCCTTGACGCCGCTGACAGCGCCTACCTGATCTCATCCGATGCCATCGCCCGCGGGATGATGCCATACCGGGACTTCCTGGTGGCGCATCCACCGCTGCTTTTCGTGATCGGAGCGCCGCTGGCCAAACTGGGGTTGGGCACGCTGCCGTTCCGCATCTTCAGCATCCTGGTGCTGGCGGGTCTGGGCCTGGGAGTGAGACGGCTCGCCTTCCGGGTGACGGCCAACACGGGCATCGCCATGCTGGCGGGAGTGCTGACGCTGTTCGCGCCACTCAGCATCTATTTTTCCAAGGAATATATCAATGACCCATTGGTATCCCTGCTCACGGTATTGATATTTTTACTGTTGTTTGGCAGGACGAAAAAGGCTATGGCAGGCGCCGGTGTGCTCAGCATCCTGGCGACACTCACCAAGCTCACTTGGCTGCCGGTGCTGTTGGTTTGCATTATCTATGTGATCTTTTTCCGGCGCCGCCAGGGATGGGTCTATCTAGTCGTCGCTGTGGGCGGGTCCCTGGCAGCCGCTCTGCTGGTGGAAATGCTAACTGGCGGCGCTTATCTGAACGATATCTTTGGGGCCCAGGCGAGCAAGGCGTTCAGCCTCACTAATTTTATCGATGGCCTGAGACGGATCTGGCAGATCGACTGGCCTCTGATTGTGCCGTCGACGGTCGGGATCTGGTTTGCAGCGCGGGCCATCCTCCGGCGGCAACAGCTGAGCCCGGGCCTGCGCGGTCGGCTCTTCCTGCTTACCGGATGGCTTTTGTGCGGACTGGGGCTGCTCATTACGCTGCCTCTGGAAGGTCACGACACCAACCTGTTCTTGCTGGCCGAGCCGGCACTGGCAATCCTGGCCGCCTGGGGCATCATGGGCCTGGTGGAGCGCGGTGGCCGGCTGGCTCTGGCCGCGGTGCTGGTCTGGCTCGCGATAGCGGTGCCAACCCTGGCAGACCGTGACAGTGATTTCCTCTTCCGCAGCAACAACGAAGATGTGGCTGTGATCGTTGCCGAGGTCGAAGGACGCAGTACCGGTTGCCAGCCGGTGCTGGTGCCGGGATGCATCGCACTGGAAGCCGGCCGCCCGGTGACACGCGATTATTTCGATCAGTTTCTCTGGGAAGAAAAGTTCAAACGCGGTGATGAGGATGCGGTCGTCAAGTTCGCGGAGCTGCAGACTGACCTGGAACAAGTGACACCACCGGTGGCGGTATTCTCACCAGGGCAGTTATCCCGCGAACAGCTGGCGGCCCCCCTGGAAACGAACTACCAACTCGATTTCGAAAGCGGCGCCTGGCCGCCCCTGGAGATGTGGGTGCCGCAGGCGGCCAAGAAGCCCGGCTGAGGCGCCTGAGTCCGGCGGTCAGCCGGATGTCTTTACGTCGGTTCTTCTGATTCGGTTGGTGTGACCGTGAAACCGCGCTCCGGTTCTTCGACGCGAAGAGGCTTGCCATACACTTTGGCTTCTAGTACAGCGAGGCGGCGTTCCAGCTCTTCCACCTGATCGCGGCCAGCCACGCCCATGGTTCTGAGCGTGTCCTGGTAGGCGTCTGAAACGCTTTCCTTGACGCCGGCGGTCTGGCTCTTGGCTTTGTCCGTCACCTCATCCATCAGCTTCAGGCCTTGATCCTGCGTCAGCTGCCCCCGCTTGACCAGCTCATCGATCAGCTCCTGCGCCTTGTCCTTCGTCAGGGAAGCCGCGCCCACGCCCAGCAGGAAAATCCGTTCCAACATATCGGTGACCGAACTTTTATCGCTCATCTTAAGTCCTCCTTATGGACAGCGCCTGTTTTTTCTGACATCTTGGCCTTGATGTCAACAAACTGGGTCTCGATCCATTTATGGATGTCGTTGTTCTTGACTGTTTCCCTGATCTTACCCGCCAGGCGCTCTTTATCATCCTTTTCCATGGTGAGCGCCTGATAGATGGCCCGCGATTGGCTCTCCAGGTCGAACGGGCTCAGTGAGATGCAGTAGTCTCCCAGCTCCTCGTGGGCGCCGGCGTTTTCCGACAGGATGATGACGCCGCTGTTGCGGTTGATCAACCCTGCTTCCTTGGCGATCAGGTTCATGCCGTCGTAGATAGCATTCACCATCAATACGTCGAACTGTTTGTACGCAGCCACTGAGCGGGAAAAATTATCCTGCATGCGCACGTCGATGGGCATCCAGTTGGCGGTGCCGTGCTTGGTGTTGATGACCTCGACCTCGCGCATGATCTGCTCGCGGTAGCGGACGTATTCCCTCACGTCCTCCCGCGATGGCTGCAACAGGGCCAGGAAGGTGATGCGCTGCTTGAATTCAGGATGAGCGTCCAGGAACATGTCGTAAGCCTTGAAGCCGCGGACGATGTTCTTGGAGAGATCCATGCGGTCCACCCGCAGGATCAGATATTCGCGGCGCATCTCCAGGATGTTCTGCTCTTCTTCCATTACCGCCGGACTCTCGGCCAGCTGCTCGAAATCGGCGCAGTCGATAGAGATGGGATAAGCCCGGATCCAGACCTCGCGGCCTTGAAAGGCCACCGAGCATTTCTGGTAATCGACCTCCAGGCCCAGCAACTCCTCGCAGCAGACCAGAAAGTTGCGTACGTAGCGGCTGGTGTGGAACGCAATGATGTCGTTCGCCAGCAGACCCTTGACGATGGCGCGGCGGATATGCCGGGGCAGGACGCGCCAGGAATCGGACTGCGGCCAGGGGATATGGATGAACTGGTGCAGGAAAGCGTCCGGGTGCCGCTGCCGCACCTGCTCGGGGCAGGTATATAGATGATAGTCGTGTATCATCACGACCGGCTTTTCCGTGGGGCGCTGCAACAGCTCGTCCGAGACCGCGGCGGCGAACTGGCGGTTGACGACCTGATAGCCATTCTCCCAGGCATCGAATTCATTGGCGCGGATGTCGGGAGCCACGGACAGATCCCACAGATAGTGCTGGATGAACCAGATCATCGGGTTGGCGATGACGTTATAAAACTTGTTGTAAGTCTCGGGGTCGGTGACCACGAAACGCAGGCCCAGACTGTGCTCGCCGTGCTTGACCTCAGCCCGGCCGCCGCCGACGCGCAGGCTGATCTCGCTATCCTCCGGGGTCATGGCGCTGGCTATCCAGGTGATGTCACATGAGGTTGCCACACCGAGGAGCGCTGTCACCAGGCCGCCGGCCCCCCGCACTGTCTTCAGGTCGCCCTTCTCGTCACGCGTGTACGAGATGGGTCCCCGGTTCGAAACCAGGATCAACTCGTTGTCGATCGGACGCTCGTTCAAGCCTTGTCTTTCAACTCCGTGAAGAGCTTGAGGTAATCGCGCAGGAGCCGCGGCGTCAGATAGTTGGCCCTCACATGCTCCTTGCCGGCGCGGCCCATCTTCTTGGCATCGTCAGGGTTGTCCAGCACCCACATGCAGCGCTTGGCGCACTCCTCAGGCGACTCGACCAGGAAGCCGGTCTTGCCGTCTTCGATCTGCGATGGGATGCCGCCGACGTTACCGCCGATGGTGGGTTTTGCCTTCCAGAGGCCCTCACTGATCGTCAGGCCGAAGCCTTCCCGGATCGATTTCTGGATGATGACGTCGGCCCGCGCCTGGAAGGCGTTCACCTCGAGATTGCCAACGTTATTGAGGTTGGTGAGGATGAGGATGTCCGAATCGTCACCGGCATGCTCGACGGTCTTGGTGAAGAAGGTCCAGCCTTCGGGATCGTCCGTGGCCATCGAGCCCACCAGCGCCAGCCGCACCGAGGCGAACTGCTCCTTGACCATCTTATAAGCGTCGATCACGCCCAGGGGGTCCTTCCAGGGATCGAAGCGTGAGATCTGCAACAGCAGCGGACGGTCTGCCTCCACGCCGAACTGGCTGACCACATAGTCGGCGTCTTCTGGCGAGAGCGCCATGTTCTTGGTGGAAAGCGGATCGATGGCCGGGGCGATCACCTTGATGGGGATCTCCAGCCCCTTAAAGACATAGTCCTGAAGCGTGTATAACGCCGTATCGTAAAGCGAGATGTACGGGGTCATGTAGTTGGACACCGACTCATTGGGGGTCGATGTGTCGATATGGCACCGCCAGATCCATTTCGCGTCCAGATCGCCGGCGAAATGCCGGATCAGCAGCGGCTGCGGATCGTGCACGACGATGAAATCAAAACCCTTGGCCAGCGACTCGCTGGCGATGCGGTTATGCAGCTCGTAGGTCTCGATCTGGGCCTCGGTCAGGCCCAGGGGATTACCCTGGAGCGCGTTGTGCATCAGCTTGGTGCTCTCGTAAAACTCCTGAGCCGCCATGATCACGCGCCAGTCGGTATCGAGTCCGACATCGCGCATCAGGGGCACCAGCGTGTAGAGGATCTCGGCGACACCGCCGCCGAACGAGGTGGCATTGATGTGAAGTACGCGGGCGCCTTTGAGCCCTTCCGCCAGTTCCCTGATCTCATCCACGAGCGGCGGCACCAGGACGCTCTGGTAATCAGCCAGCGATTTATGACCTACATGGACTTCCTGTAGCAAAAAACTACCTCCGCTCTAAAATATTGGAAAAAGAACCGGACCAGTTATTCGGCATTATTCGGTCCGGACTCGATGCCAGACTGGATAATATTTAAATCTTCCCCACAGAAGGCGCAATAACCTTCCCTGAGATTCGACTCCGTGATCCGGTAACCGTCTCGGCGGATGACCAGCCGGTGGCAGTTCGGGCAGACGGTATTCTCGCCCTCATGGCCAGGTACATTGCCGATATAGACGAATTTCAGCCCTTCCTGATGCCCGATCTCCATCGCGCGCTCAAGCCGCTCGATTGGCGTCGGCGGCAGATGAGACAGCTCCAGGTAAGGATAGAAGCGTGTCACATGCCAGGGCGTCTTTTCGCCCAGCTCCGCGGCGATCCAGTGGGCGATGTTGCGGAGAGTCTCCTCATCATCGTTTACCGTGGGAATTATATTCGTAACGATCTCCACGTGACACCCGTATTTGTGTTTGGCGGCGACCGCCGCCTCGAAGATCGGCTTAGGATTGTTGATCTTGGCCAGGAATTTGTACGTCTCGGGGTTCCAGCCCTTGATGTCCACCCGGTAGGCATCGAGATGGGGGGCGATGACGTCGAGCGCCTCCGCGGTGATATAGCCGTTAGTGACATAGACGGTGTAGAGGCCGTGCTCGTGACAGGCAAGAGCGCCTTCCAGGGTATATTCCAGCCAGATGGTGGGCTCGTTGTAGGTCCAGGCGACGCCGGCGCAGTTGTTATCTTTGCATATCTGTGGCAACTTGCTCGCCGGCAGGACGCGCAGCTGACCGCCATCCTCCTCGGCGTCGGCGTGAGCGATCTGCCAGTTCTGGCAGTGGATGCAGCGCATGTTGCAGCCGAGCGTGCCCAGAGAAAGCACGAGTGTGCCGGGATGAAAATGGAAGAGAGGCTTCTTCTCGATGGGATCGACGGCAACCGAGACAGCCTTGCCATAGATGATTGTGTAACATTTACCGCCAATGTTCTTGCGGGTCTTGCAGATGCCCAGCTTGCCCTCGGCGATGACGCACAGGCGCGGGCAGACCCGGCATTTGACCTTGCCGCCGGGGCGCTCTTCGTAAAGCAGGCCTTCTTTCAGCCCTTCCTTTAGCGATTCTTCCAGTTTATCTGCCATGGGTATCTACCTGCGTAATTCCCCGTCAGGCGATCTTTTCAAACGAAGCTTTCAGCTTGCCGATGCCTTCGTCTACGGCGGCCACGATCTCGTCAAACAGCTGCTGATTGGCGGCGGCAATGCAGGCCATCTGGAAGCTGTGGTCGGATCCCAGGAGCGGCCGGTCATCAAGCGGCCGGCCGTGGCCGTCGCCAAAGATGGCGCCGCCTTCCTGGCAGATGAGGCCCACGGCAGCCAGATCATGCGGCGAGTTGTTAAGGATGGCACCGCTGCCCACCTGCTCGAACAGTGGCTTCACCTCGGGCACCTCGTCGATCATGCGCGGACCGATGTCGACGTAAGCGTCTAGCTGGCCCGTGAGGATGCGCGTCGTGGAAAAAGTGGCGCTGCCCAGATCGAAGACGGCGCCGCCGGTGGATGAGATGTCCACCAGGTCGCCCAGCGTCTCGATCAGCGCCCGCGCCGGACGGCCGCGAAAACCGATGGTCCAGAAAAGTTTTGATAGATCGGTGTTTTGTGACAGAGTTACCGGAACGGGGTCGCCGGCCGGCGTCGTGATTTTGACGCCCTGGCCGCGGATGGCCCGGAACATCGCCCCGCTTTTGATCTCTGTCAGCACGCCGTAAACGACGTCGCCCATGGCCGGCTGAGACTTGCTGTACTCGGCAACGGCCACAGAGACCATGGCGCCTTCGAGACCTGCAGCCGCCGGACGGGTGCCGTCGATGGGATCGACGATCAGCACATATTCGGCTTTACCTTTTTCACAACCGAACTCGATGAGGCCCTTGTCTTCGGAATAAACGGCAATAGCCGCGCCGCTTTCTTCCAGGAATTTGACGAGAAAATTCTCGGCTTCTTCATCGATGCTGAAGGTGACATCGCCGCCGACAGCGGTACCGGCGTGTGTGCGCGCCGAAGCCCGCCCGAGATGCGGCAGCACGATGTCGCGCAGCTCGGTGCACAGGTCGGTAGCGAGTTTCTGGATGTCGGTCGTCGCGGGGCTCACATGCGGGAGTATAGCGAATTGGGGCAGGAGTTTCCGGCGCGCCGCTGGCTAACTGGCGTCGACGAGCGGAAAGATCTTGGCCCGGATCTCCGCGACGCCGCGCGCTGCCGCTTCGCGGGCCATCTCCTGCCGGGAGGCCGCGATCGCGGGCGGATTCTCACCGGTGAGCGTCACCGGAGCCGTGACACCGGCATGTTTCTCGTAAAGGTCGCGCCACTTTTGCGGCAGCTCTTCGGCGACTTCAACCCCAGCCAGCTCCGTCATTAGCGCCGTCCAAGCGCGCGGTACGACGAGGAATGCCTGGTAACCGCCGCCGCCTGTTGCCAGCCAGCGCCCGCCGGTGACCTCATGCGCCAGTGCGTGCATTCGCTGCCAGATTAGCTGGTATCCCTTGAGGGTGAGGGCCAGGTGTGTGAGCGGGTCATCCCAATGACCGTCGCAACCACACTGAGTAACGATTATGCCGGGATTGAACGCCCGTACCAGCGGCGGCACCAGAGCATCGTACGCTTCCAGGAAAATGTCATCGCCCGTATCAGAGGCGAGCGGCAGATTCACGGATGTGCCCTTGGCCGCGCCCTCGCCGCTTTCCGCGACAAAACCCGTTCCGGGGAAAAGTGAGCGGCCCGATTCATGGAAGGAAATCGTCATCACTTCCGGGTCATGATAAAAAGCATTCTGGACGCCGTCGCCGTGATGGGCGTCGACGTCTATATAGACCACGCGGGCGCCGTGGTTCTTTCTTAGCCAGGCGATGGCGATCGCCACATCGTTATAGACACAGAATCCAGAGGCGCGGTTGTGCTGCGCGTGATGCAGGCCGCCCGCAACATTGAAAGAGTGGTCCAGCTCTCCAGCCATGATCTTTTCCGCTCCCAGCAAACTAGCCCCGGCGATGGTGGCGGAGGCTTCGTGCATGCGGGGAAAGATGGGATTATCGCCTGTGCCCAATCCATAATAGATTGAGCCGCTTTCGTCTGCGCCGGGTTGGCTAAGTTCCTTAACCTTCTCAACGTAATCGAGGTCGTGAACGAGATTGAGTTCGTCGACAGTGGCGAGGCGCGGTTCGATGATGCGCGAGTTCTGCTGGTCGGTGATCCCATATGCCTTGATCAGTTCGGCGGTCAGCAGCAGCCGCGCTGGCTTCATGGGATGCCAGGGGCTGAAGTTGTAATCCTGATAGCTGTCGCTGAAGATGAGAGCGGTGGATTGAGACATGGCCTCTTAATATCACACAATGCTAGCCAGATGTTGCCGGAACCAGTCAGCTGCCAGGCGAGCAACTTCTTCCAAAGTGCCCGGTTCCTCAAAAAGATGCGTGGCGCCCGGAGCTATCTCCAATTTTTTCTCCGAGTGAAGTTGCGCCAGCGCCTGCTCGTTGAGCTGGATGACTGCATCGTCGTCGCCACCGACGATCAACAGCGTTGGCGCTTTCACCCGCGCCAGCGATACCTCCGCTAAGTCGGGTCGGCCACCCCGCGAAACAACAGCGCGCACCATGACCGGGCGCTCAGCCGCCGCGACTAGCGCCGCCGCCGCACCTGTGCTCGCCCCGAAGATGCCGATGTTCATGCCTGCAGTTGTTTCATGGGCAGCCAGCCAATCGGTAGCAGCGATGACCCGCCGCGCCAGGAGGCCGATGTCGAAGCGCAGTTCGGCGGTGAGCATGTCGATGCGCTCCTCTTCCTCCGTCAGCAGATCGAATAGCAGAGTCGCCAAGCCGGCTTGATTGAGAACTCCGGCAACGTAGCGGTTCCGCGGGCTCATGCGGCTGGAGCCGCTGCCGTGCGCGAACAGCACCACGCCCCGGGCGCCTCCCGGGATGATCAGTTCCCCCTCTAGGGAGACCGGGCCGATGTTGATGCTCACCTGGTTTACGGACGATGTCATGCCGGATTCCATCATGCCCTCCAGTCATGGATGACTACCTGCGCTATGACTATAGTTCTGTTTCTTCCATGAAGCGGAATTTTCTAACCTGGGAAGAGGGCAAAAGGAGAAATGAGTATTGTGTCCCCTTAATTATGGAGATAGGGAAATGGGTGGGTGTCCCCGAATTTTGCTTTAAAATGCGAAAAGCCCCGGGAACCGGGGCTTTTCGCTTGCTGTTTAGATCAGGCTTCCTGCTGGAGCATCGCAATTCGCCTGTGCCGTAAAACCGTTTTAAACGCTTCTTACTTTAACTATACCCATCATCAAACCTGCCGGAGCCTGGCTCTACAACCTCTCGGGCCGCTTGCCCAGCTCGATCTCAACTTCCTTGGTGTCGCTGCCGCGCACATAGGTCACCTTCACCTTGTCGCCCGGCTTGCGGTTAGAAAGCATGCTGGAGACATCCTCCATCGTCTTGATGTCCTTATCGTCGATCTTGATGATGACATCGCCCTTGGCCAGGCCGGCTTTTTCCGCCGGACCGCCGGACTGCACATCGGAAAGCAGTGCGCCCGCGGTCACGCTCAGGTTCTCACCGCGCGCCGCGTCGGCGTCGAGGCTCTGGCCGACTACGCCCATCCAGGCGTATTCCACGGAGCCTTTCTCCACGATCTGTTGCATGACGCGCTTGGCGGTATTGATGGGCACCGCGAAGCCGACACCTTCGGAGCCGCCGCTGGTGGTGGCGATCTGCTCGTTGAGGCCGATGACCTCGCCGCGCATGTTGAACAGGGGGCCGCCGCTGTTGCCGCGGTTGATGGCGGCATCTGTCTGGATGGCGTTATTGATCACGAATCCGGATTCCGGAGATTCCACCGTACGGTTGATGGCGCTGACGATGCCGGCGGTGATCGAGCTGGAATAAAGTCCGAAGGGGCTGCCGATCGCGGCTACCGTCTCGCCGACCTTGACTGTTTCCGAATCCCCCAGTTGCGCGGGCAACAGATCGAGACCGCTGGGATCCACCTTGATGACGGCGATGTCGCTGCTGGTGAGGTCGTAGCCGACGATACTGGCCTCCGCCTGCTTGCCGTTGCGGAAGTTCACCTGCACCTTCGAGGCCTTGATCGGTGAGCCGCCGGTCTCCGTGTCAACGATCACGTGACCGTTGGTGAGGATGTAACCATCCGAAGAGACGACGAATCCGGAGCCGATGCCCTGGGCGCTGTTATTGGCGTGGAAAAAACCGCCGCCGGCGCCGTCGAATGTGGATTCGATCTGCACCGCCGAGTCGGCGTATTTCTGGAAGACTTCTTCGGGGCCCATCGTGGCACCCGTGGTGGCTGATGCGGGCTGCGTTACCTGTGCGGCCGCCGTGGGGATGGTCACCGTGGGCCGGTCCTGAACGCTGTTGATGCCGCCCCAATGCGAATAATACGCCGCGGTAAAGAAGATAGCGGCTCCGGCGAGGCCGGCGATCAGCGCGTTGATGATATTCAGGACCGTCTTGTTCACTTGAAACCCCTTGTCTCCTGCTTACACATTTCTTACATTCCCTACTCAGCAAAACGGGTGGCCTGCCAGCCACCCGATGCTAATCTTTCAAGCGGTCTCCCGCTGACCCAGGCCGAGACTTCACTCGACTGATTCGATTATACCCGGACAGCGGGAAATGCCAACAAAGCAGGGGTTAAGCCAGGTTAACTAGTGTTAACCGGCCTGGGCGCGGCTGCCGTTGCCGCCGTTCCCGTTCCCCGGCAGGGTGACCGTGAAGGTGGTGCCGCCCGTGGATGATTCTACCTCAATAGTTCCATTCATCAACCTGACCAGCTCGTGGGCGATGGAGAGGCCCAGGCCGGTGCCGCGCACCCGCCCGGCGCTACGGCCGCGGTAGAAGCGTTCGAAGACCCGGTTCAGCTCGTCGCTGGGAATACCAGGCCCGCAGTCCGCCACGATGAAACTGACCGTTTTTCCGCCATCGCCGCCGTTACCGGCCACCTCGATCGTGCCTCCAGCGGGTGAATATTTCAGAGCATTATCGAGCAGGATGCGCAGCAGCTGGGCGGTGCGGTCCCGGTCGCAAATGGCCACCAGGTCCTCCGGCATGCCCGACGTATCGATGCTGGACTCCCGGGTCACCGCTGGCGCGGCGAATTCGCGGGCGACAGAATCGACTACATCCTTGAGCTCGACGCTACCCGAGGTCACCTGCACCGCGCCGGAATCCATGCGCGACAGATCGAGCAGATTGCGGGCCAGCTCCGCCAGGCGGTCCACCTGTTCCTTCATGGTGTTGATGAACTCCCGCTTGGTCTGCTCGTCGACATCTTCGTCCTGCAGGATCTCCAGGAAACCGCCCAGAGAGAACAGCGGCGTCTTCAGCTCGTGAGAAGCATTGGCGATGAAGTCGCGGCGGGAACGCTCTATCTTGACCTCCTGGCTGACATCGCGGAGTACCAGCAGCGATCTCAGTTCCTCTTGTCCGGAAAGGAATGAGCTGTGCACCTGTAGCGCTTTCTCGGCATCCAGCATGAAAGTATCTTCGCGGTCCGGATGCTTCTCGCTCATCGATTGCCACAGGTCGTAGATTTCCTCGGGGACAGCGCCGGTGAGCGGCGCCGGCGGCGTGAGCTCATGGCCCAGCAGCTGGGCGGCAGCGGGATTGGCCACGATGATGTTGCCTTCGGCGTCCAGACCGATGACGCCCTCGCTGAGGTCGTCCAGCAGCAGCTGGGCGCGGCGTTTCTCGATATCGATCTGCTGGAAAGCCGAGCCCAGGCGGTCGCCCATGTCGTTGAAAGTCTTGGCCAGCTGCCCCAGTTCATCCTGGGATGTCACCGGCACCCGGGTCTCGAAGTCACCCTGGGCGATCAGCTGAGCGCCCTTTTCCACCCGACGGATGCGCCGTGCCAGAATCTGGGAAGCCAGATAGATGGAGGCCAGAGCGATGAACATCGCCACTCCCGCGGCGATTGACAGCTGCCTCTGAACGAGATTGACAGCTGATTCCACGTCAGCCATCGACGACACGACCACGATGACCCCATAAATATGGCTGGGATAGCCCAGCGGCGCCGCCGCCAGCATGTAATTCTTGTCAGCGATCATATGGGTTGTCGTCGCCGGAGCTTTGTTCAGGATCGCCTGGTTAGCCGTCTCCTCGTAATCACTGTTCTCAAATGACTGCCCTTTGAGCGAGTCAGCCACCAGATAACCGGAGCTGTTGATGACGACGATGCGGGCGTCGGCCTTCTCGGCGTACTGCTGAGTCAGCAGCTGCTGGTAGACCGGTGAAGCGCCCTGACTGACTGCGGCGTAATAGCTTTCCGCAAACAGCGACGCGTAGTTCTCCAGGCTCTCCTGTTTGCGGGACGTCAACTGGCTTTCCAGCTGCGGCACCACATATAGGTAGATGATGCCGATCGCGAGGAGAAATACCGAGAAGAACACGAAGCTCTGCTTATTCCCGATGCTGAAGCGGATTTTATTTCGTAATTTTCGGAGTGAAAGTGGCATTGTTTTGGGGTATTACGCAGGCCGCGGCCGGGGCGACTTTTTTCCTACATGTCCCTGAACTTGTACCCGGCGCCCCGCACGGTAAAGATATATTCGGGATCGTGGGGATCGGGCTCGATCTTTTCCCTGAGATGCCTGATGTGCACATCAACAGTGCGCGGATCGCGGAAGTCCGCATCACCCCAGATCAGCTGCAGGAGTGCTTCTCGGCCGAAGACGCGGCCCGGGTGGCTGACCAGAGTCTTGAGCAGTTCAAATTCTTTATATGTCAGATCTACCTTCTCGTCAGTGATATAAACGTTGCGTTTGAGGAAATCGATGCGCAGCTTGTCCACCTCAATCGAATCCCGGACATTGGCCGCCGGCTGGCTGACCATCTGCGCCCGCCTCAGCTGAGCTTTCACCCGGCTGCTGAACTCCCGGATGCTGAACGGCTTGGTGATGTAGTCGTCGGCGCCGATCTCCAGCCCCAACACTTTGTCGAATTCGTCGGACTTGGCTGTCAGCATGATGATCGGGATGGTGCTTTCCCCCCTGATGATGCGGCAGACATCGGTGCCGTTGATGCCGGGCAGCATGATGTCGAGCACGATCAGGTCAAAGGGCTGGGTGCGAAACTTCTCCAGGGCATCCTCGCCATCCAGGGCTTGCACGACCTCATATCCCTCTTTTTCCATGGAATAAGTGAGCAGTTTCTGGATCGCTTCTTCATCGTCCACCAGCAGAATGCGGGGAGCGCGGTTTTCGCTCAAGGACTAACCTCCTCTGACTCAGGCGTAATCAGGGTCCGCACCCGGAAACCCGCGCCCATCTTTTCGGCTATGCTGCGGCAGGATTCTATATCTACCTCCGGCAGATCGACTACGGTGAGTTCGGTCCTGATTCCTTCCCTGATGCAGGCCTCGGCGAAACCGATCACTTCCCGGAACGCTTTGCTGAACATCGGCCTGCATATCTGATTGTAGACTTCTGTATTGTGCGCCACAAGGCTAATGGATACAGAATCCAGACCGGCGGCGGCCAGCTCGGCGGGCACATCGTGGTCAGGATTGATCAGCCGGCCATGTCCATTGGTCACCAGGCGCGTGCGGATGCGCCTCTGGCGGCACCATTCCACTACTGCCAGAACCACGTCCAGCCTCATGGTCGGCTCGCCCAGACCGACGAAGACCACCTCTTCTGCGGGACCGTCCAGAAAGGTCAGTTCCAGATCGTGCAGGATGTCCGGCAGTTCCGGTTCCTGCTCGAGCCGGAGATTGTAGCCAAAGACGATGCTGGTGAACTTTGCCAGACAGAAGGTGCAGTCCGACGAGCAGCGGTTCGTGATGTTCAGATATATGTTGCCCTTGGCCCGGTAGGCAATCGTGGGCGCTCCAGAGGACGGTCCCGGTGTTTCCGCGAGCATCATCAGACCATGCCCCTTTCCTTGAGCCAGAGGAGCCCCTCATAGGCTTTCTGCCGCGGCAGCTCGAAGGTGATGGTGAGCTCCTGCGGCAGTGCTGCCAGCGCCGCCATGATGGGGGCGAAGTCGATGCGCCCTTCGCCGAGAGGCAGATGCAGATCCTCGTGATAGGTGTCGCCACCGATGTTGTCATGGATGTGGACATGCCGGATGCGGTCCGGCCAGGCATTGATGAAATCAAGAGATTTGTTCCGGGGGCTGAGCAGTTCGCTGTGGCCGATGTCCAGGGTCAGGCCGATATTCGGATGCGCCTCCAGCGCCGGCCGCATGTCTTCCGGCACCTCGCTGGTGTTCTCACAGGCGATGACCGCACCAAAAGCGCCCGCCGTTTCCGCCAGAGTGACTATCTCCCGCACTTTGCCCTCGATGCTCCCGGGTGCCTGGTTGGCGCTGGGCGCCAGGATGGGATGGATCGTGATCGACCGGGGCCGAAAAAGCTGGGCGTATGCTACCGCCTCTCTGATGCGGGCCAGCCCGTCAAGATCGCTGACCCGTGTATCAGGTGCATGGGCCACAAAAAAAAGGCCGCTGCGATCGGCGGCGCTGAGAATCTCCCGCTCCTGCGAGCGGATCTTTTCCATCTCATTGAGATTGAGGTCGGCGAAGTCAAAGCCGTGAGCGCCCAGGAACTCTACCCCTACGAGGCTGGCCGCCTGGCCGCCGAACCTAAGTCCGCTGCTGTTTTCAGCTTTCATGTCCGGTAACACCATGGATATTCTAACCATACATGGCAATCAGCGCCAAAAAAGCGCCGTGGACTTTTTCCTACAGGGGGTTAGAAGCAAACCGATGTTATTAATGAAAGGCGAAGCCCTTTCATACTTGAGCCACAGCAGGTTGTTCCCCCGACAGGATATGACGGCTCACTACGTTGGAGAAGAGTAAAAATGGCCATCGATGTAAAGGAACTTGCCCCCGCAAACCGCATCATGCGCGCTCACAGGTTAGGCTGTCTGAGGAAATCAGTAGCGACGCATCACTACACCGTCAATCCGGCGCTAGTTGCGCAGGGCTTGATGATTGAAGCCTGCATGGATGCCGCTTCTCACAGTAGAGCGGAACGCAGCATGAGCTCCACCAGTTCCTCGTAACCGATCCCAGCAGCGCCGGCTTGCGCCGGCAGATCGGATGTCTCTGTCATCCCCGGCAGAGTGTTAATCTCAGTCAACCAGGGCTCCCCTGTTCCGTCCACGATGAAATCCACACGGCTATAACCCCGGCAGCCCAGTGCCCGGTACACCGCCTGAGCCCGTTCCTGACAAAGAGCAGTGACCGCGTCGGGCAGTTCGGCTGGCAGGATAAAATCCGTCATGCCGTGGCTGTATTTGGCGTTAAAGTCATAGAACTCAGCTTTTGGCCTGAGTTGCAGCACTGGAAGCGCGCTCAGGCCCAGCCCGGTTTCCAGCAGGCCCACCGTGACCTCGTCTCCTGTCACGAATTCCTCGGCCATGACCTGGGCGAAATCATCGCAGGCCTCAGTTACAGCTGGCATGAATGCTGCAGCATCATCCACCTTGACCACACCGACGCTGGAGCCCTCCTCGCACGGTTTGACCATCACGGGAAAGCGTAGCCGTTCCCGGGCGGCAGCGATTTCGCCCTCCAGATCCTTGCTGCTGGCAAAGAACTCGGCGAATGCCGGAGTGGGAATACCGTGCCAGGCTGCGATCTGCTTGGTGAGCACCTTGTTCATGCCGATGGCGCTGGCTGCCACGCCGGAGCCGGTATAAGGGATGTCCATCATTTCCAGGACCCCCTGGATGACGCCGTCTTCACCGAACTTTCCATGCAGAGCCAGGAAAGCGACCTGCACGCCTTCAGCTTTGATTCTTTCTGCGACATCCCGGCCGACGTCGACACCCACAGCATCGTAGCCGAGTGACCGGAGTGCCGCCAGGCAGCCGGCGCCCGATCTTAAGGAGACCTCCCGCTCGCGGGAGAGCCCTCCCATCAGCACACCGATGCGTCTGTTTTTTAAATCCATTTCAGTCATAATTTGGCTGTTCTCGGCCGGATGGATGACGAAGCCGTTGATTGGTGGGTCATTATATCGCAGTCGACCGCCGGCGGCACTTCTGGCATTAATTGATATATACTCACTGCGGTGGCCACCCGCTGTCCAAGCTGCCTGCTGGAGGTACGATAGCCTTTAAGCCTAAGAAAGTTCTGCGCCAGGCGGCGCAGATAATAATCGTCGGTGTCGTATTCTTTTTCCTGGGGCGCAAGATCTATACCGATTGGCCCCAGATCACCAGTTATCCCTGGGATTTCAGCATCCCCTGGCTGGTGGCGTCATTCATCCTGCTGGGCTCTTTGTTCACAGGGCATGCCGTGGGCTGGCTGATCATCCTCAAGCGTTTCAATTATTCCGTGCCCGTCTTGCCCGGGCTCTACGTCTGGTACAAATCTCTCCTGGCCCGCTACGTGCCTGGAAATGTGCTCATGGTTTTGGGCCGGGTGATGATGATCGAGCCCTACGGAGTGCCAAAGCGCGTTTCCCTGACCAGCGTGGCCTACGAGCAAGCCTTGCTGGTGGCTTCGGCTGCTACCTCGATCGCCGTGGCCCTGCCTTTCTCTCCCAATCTACAGAACTATTCCAATCTCATCTGGCTGGTGCTGATCGTGCCGCCGCTGGCGATCGTGGGCTTGCACCCAGCGGTCATCGGCCGTTTGGGCAACTGGGTATTCCGCAAGGTCGGCCGCGAGACCGTTGAGGACTTTCTGCCGTTTCTTGATATAGTTTTGATCTTCGTATTTTATTGTTTCTTCTGGGTCGTGGCTGGCCTCGGGCTCTTTTCCATGGCCCGGGCGGTCACTGATACCGTCGGGGTCTCGGATCTGCCGATTGTCATTGCCAGCGCCCCGTTGGCCTGGCTGGCTTCCGTACTCTTTTTCATCTCTCCCAGTGGCCTGGGCGTGCGGGAAGGCGTCTATGCGGTAACTCTCGATTTTGCCTTTGAAAGCGCCGGCGTCGCTTCGGCATTCGCTATCCTGATCCGCTTCTGGCAAACCATGGTGGAGATCGCTTTTGTCCTGATAGTGATGGGGTTGGTCAAGTTCAGGCACATCAAGATGAAAAGGGTTGAAGTGCCTGAGGTGGAAGATGAAGAGGCTGAGGTAGACGGCGCCGCGCCGCCCCTGTAGCCGCTGGGCCGCTGTGCTATAATTTTCCCGTAGTCAAGTATTTGGGCCGCGCCCGCGGCCTTTTAGAGGAGGAAATCCAAGTATGTTCTTTTATGGGGCAAGTCCTATTTTCTGGACCAGCATGATCCTGCTGATACCGGCGATCATCCTGGGTATTTATGCGCAATTCAAGGTGAAGAGTACCTACAAGAAGTTCTCCGAGGGCCATGTCGCCAGCGGTGTTACAGGTGCCCAGGCGAGCCGGCGGCTTCTGGATCAGGCCGGACTTTCAGATGTAGCGGTCGAGGAGATCCCCGGCCAGCTGACCGACCATTACGACCCCAAAGCAAGGGTACTGAGATTGAGCGAGGGCGTATCACGAGGCGACTCTGTCGCCGCCGTGGGGGTCGCCGCTCATGAGACCGGCCATGCCATCCAGCATGCCAACAGCTATGTGCCGATGCAGATCCGCTCGGCGGTGGTGCCGGCGGCATCATTCGGCAGCAACTTCGGCCCCATGATCTTTTTTATGGGCTTGATCTTCTCCAGCTTCCGGCCATTGATGACCATCGGCATCGTCATCTTTACGGCGGCAGTGATCTTTCAGATAGTCACCCTGCCGGTCGAGTTCGACGCCTCCAGCCGGGCCATGAAACTGCTCCAGTCCAACGGTCTGGTGATCGGCAACGAAGCCGAAGGCGCCCGCAAGGTCTTAAGCGCGGCAGCGCTCACGTATGTGGCCGCGGCGCTGATGTCGATCCTGATGCTGGTTAGGATGGTGCTGATCAGCCGGGAAAACTAACAGACCTGACTCTTAAAGGAACAAAAGACGCGCCCCGCGGCGCGTCTTTTTTATGCTTAGAACTATCTGAAGCAAACCTTAAAACCAGTGGCGCAGCCACCACTTCTCGAACAGGATCTTGCTCCAGTGCCAGGGGTGCATCGGTGGATAGAGCCGCACGGCAGGTTCGGGCTCGGCATAGAAGTTGCCGCTGGCGAAACCGGCCTTGCTGTCACCCAGCTCAAGCCAGCAGAATCCCTTGCCGTCGAATGTTGCTTCTGGCGGCCGGCCTTCGATTTCCGCAACGATCCGCTCGACAACCACTTTCGCTTCGTAATGGGCAAAGACTCCAGCCTTGGGGAGATTCTTGCCGTTTGCCAGCCTGATGCTGGTGATGTCCCCGATGGCATATATTCCCTCATGCTCAGTCGCCATGGTATGCGCATCAACGTGCATCCAGCCCGACGACCCGATCAGCCCGGATGTGCGCACGACATCAGGCGCCCGGTGAGGAGGCACCGCCAGGAGCAGGTCTACTTTTTGCGGTTCTCCGCCTGACTTGACGATCGTTTTTTCACGAGGATCCATCTTTTCGAAGGTAAACAGCGGATGGTAATGGATATCGTGCTTCGTCAGCACCTTGGTTATGGCCCCTCCCAGGACCGGTCCAGCGACCGGCATGGGTTGGTGTTCAGGCGTATACATGTGAATGTCGGATCGGTCACGCACACCTCTTTTGCGGAGGAACGATTCCACCAGAAGCGCCGCTTCATATGGCGCCGCGGGACATTTGAAAGGCATGTCTGTGACCAGCACGCCCACCGTTCCACCGGAAAAAGCCTCCAGCGCGGCGTGGATCTTCGCGGTACCCTCCAGGTCGAAGAGGTTTAAGGCCATCTCGTCAAAGCCCTCAACATCCTCCGGCTTGAGCTGGGCTCCCAGAGAAACGATCAGATAGTCAAA